>Ga0136611_10003043_pt1 | contig 11711 bp, 8 predicted proteins | sample AntDrymUQ2232306_2_FD_106645 | JGI IMG/M metagenome (GOLD analysis project Ga0136611, IMG submission 106645) | Polar desert sand microbial communities from Dry Valleys, Antarctica - metaG UQ223 (23.06) | ecosystem: Environmental > Terrestrial > Soil > Desert | place: Antarctica: Dry Valley... | reverse complement strand
CGGAACATCTGCGAGGTCTCTGCGTAGAATCCTTCTTCCCAGAAGACGTTGTCGGGAACGGGCTGCTTCCACCAATCGTCGGTGATATGACGGTCTGCGTTGATGTTGCTCATGATGTGGAGATGGCAGGAATCGGGGCCCGCTCGCCGAGGTTCGCGGAGCGGTAAAGCGCGGCATAAAACCCGCCACGCTCGACCAATTCGGGGCCGCGGCCTTGCTCGACGATCCCGCCATTGGCGAGGACGACGATCTTGTCGACGCGGTGAATTGTCGCGATGCGGTGAGTGATGATCAGAGTGGTGCGGCCGCGCATAAGCTCTTCCAGCGTCGCCATGATGGCCGCTTCCGTGGTGGGGTCGAGTGCGCTCGTGGGTTCGTCGAGGATGAGGATGGGCGCGTTCTTCAGGAAGGCGCGGGCGATGCCGATGCGCTGCCGCTGCCCGACGCTGAGGTGACCGCCGCGTTCGCCGACCTGCGCGCGGTAACCGTCCGGCATGGCGGTGATAAACTCGTGGGCCTGCGCGCGCTGCGCCGCTTCGACGATCTGCTCTTCGGTCGCGTCCGGGCGGCCGTAGGCGATATTTTCCCGGATCGTCGTCGAAAAGAGGAGCGTGTCCTGCAGCACGATGCTGATGTGGTTGCGAAGGGATTTTTTCGTGACCGCGCGAACGTCCTGACCATCGACCAGCACGCGGCCGGCAGTCGGATCGTAGAAGCGAGGGACGAGCGAGAGGAGCGTCGATTTTCCTGCGCCCGTTCCTCCCACAAACGCCACCGTCTGACCGGGATCCAAGTGCAGATTGATATCGCTGAGAATCTCGCGGCGCGGTTCATAGCCGAAGCTCGCGTGGTCGAAGGCAACCTCTCCCCGCACAGCCGCCAGGTCCTTCGCGCCGGGCGCGTCCGGCACATCGTCCTCGCGGTCCAGCACCTCAAAACACCGCTGGGCTCCCGCCGCAGCCCCTGCGAGCGCCCACGCCACCGCGGTGAGCGCTTCGAGCGGCTGGTAGAGCATCAGCAGCAGGCTGGAGAGATACCAGAGCTGGCCCACCTTGAGAGAGCCATCGAGCACATGTTGCGCACCGACGTAAATCATCACCGCGGAGCTGATCGCGATCAGGGTGCCGACGAGAATGCTGCTCTTCATCGAGAGGGCGTTGAACCGAAGGTTCGCTTCGAGACTTTCGTGCGCGCTCCCTCGGAACTGCGCGACTTCGTGATCCTCGCGCCCGAACGCCTGGACCATTTTGACCGAGCTCAGCCCTTCCTGCGCGGCGGTGAGGACGGCGCTTTCCTTCTCCGCAATAATCGTCGATTCGTTCCGGATCCGGAGCGAAAAAAGCCGGATCGTGATCATGAGGAGCGGCACCACGCCCAACGAAAGCAACGCGATCGAACGGTCGAACCACCACATCGTCGCGAAGGTGCTCACCAGAGCGATGCTGCTCTGGAAGATGAAGAACGACCGGCTGTAGATCGTCTGGATCGCTTGCGAGTCGTAGGCGACGCGAAAGGTCGAGTCGCCACTGCGGTGGGCGTCGTGGAACTTGAGCGGCAGCGTATGCAGCCAGGCGTAGAGCTCCGTGCGGAGCGTCATGAGCGTGGTGAGTCCCGCGCGGATCGTCAGCACGGTGATGATGTAATTGATGCCGCTGGCCAGGAGGTGAAACACGACCATCAATCCGCAGAGCAGCAGAAGCACCTGCGTCCAAGGCATCGTCACCTGGCTCAGCACCTCCACTCCAGAGTCGCCACTGGTCAGGATTGACAGCGGCATGCCGGTTAGCCCGGAGTTCGCCATAGGCAGGACCTGGTCGACGATCACCGCCATCGGCCACGGACGCAGGAGGCTAAAGCCGGTTACACCAAGTGTAAGAAAGCAGGCCAGAAGAGTCCGCGCGAGGAACGGCCGGTAGTAGGCGAGCGCGCGACGGTAAACTGGCATTACCGGGTCATGGAATCGGGACGCACCCGGAATGGCAACTCTGGTGAAATGTGTGTCCGGGGAGAAAACAAAGTGTCGCGAATCGTGACGCTGGCGCCAACCGTCAGTTAGGCCAATGGGACGGGTGTCGGTGAACACATAAAAATATTTTTGAACTTTCCTACAGAGAGGAGCGTCTCACGTTCAGATAAATCGCCCGTGTAGCCGGCTGTGGCATTGCGGGTGCTTAGAACATCGCAACACCAAACCCTACACAACACCTCAAATGAAAAAGCCTCTCAAGAAAGCCCAGCGCAGCAGCCCAAGTCTCGGTGACCTCATCCTCGCGGTGAGCAGCGTCTCGCGGAACAACCGTGAAGCAGTCGCCGCCGTCGCAGATCTCCTCGAAAGCGGACGCGTTTGCCTGAACAGCAACGGCCGAAAAGTGCGCGCTCGGATCTACTAACCCGTCAGTTTCCTTCGAGACGGCCGCGTTCGCAAGAGCGCGGCCGTTTCTGTTTACCGACGAAGGCCGGTATCGTGATGGAAGGTTTTTCTTGTGGCGCGCCTCTTGAACCGCATCCTCCCGCCGCGTGATCGACCGCTACACTCTGCCGGAAATGCGCGCGCTCTGGAGCGAGCAGCGCCGTTACGAAATCTGGCTCGAAATCGAGGTGCTCGCCTGCGAAGCGATGGCGGACTTTGGCTTCATCCCGCGCGAGGATTCCACCGCGATCCGGGCGAGAGCGAGGTTCGATGTCGGAGAGATCGCGACCATCGAAGAGCGCACCAACCACGACGTCATCGCCTTTCTCGAGAACGTCGCGAGCTACGTCGGTCCCGCCGCGCGCTGGATGCATCAGGGGCTAACCTCGAGCGATGTGCTCGACACGACGCTCGCCGTGCAGATGAGCGAAGCGTCCGATCTCCTGTTGAATCGCTTGCGCGAGTTGCGCGAGGTCGTCGCGAGACGGGCCCGCGAATTCAAGCGCACGCCGATGATTGGCCGCTCCCACGGGATTCACGCGGAGCCGATCACGTTCGGCCTGAAGCTCGCACTGATGTTCGATGAATTTGGGCGTGCGCTCGAGCGGCTCGAGCAGATCCAGCCGCGGATTCGGGTCGGCAAATTGAGCGGTGCGGTCGGCACCCACGCGCATCTTGATCCTCGCATCGAGGAGAACGTCTGCGCGCGCCTCGGGCTCAAGGCGGCGACGCTCAGCACGCAAGTGATTCAGCGTGATCGTCACGCGGAATTCCACACCACCCTCGCGCTCATCGCCTCGAGCGTGGACCGCTGGGCGACAGAATTCCGGCATCTTCAGCGGACGGAAGTGCTGGAAGTCGAAGAGTATTTCTCGGTCGGGCAAAAAGGGAGTTCCGCGATGCCGCACAAACGGAATCCGATCACGGGGGAGAAGCTGAGCGGCCTTGCGCGTGTCGTCCGAGGGAATGCAGTGGCTGCGCTGGAAAACGTCGCGTTGTGGCATGAGCGCGACATTTCCCACTCCTCCGTCGAGCGGATTATCATGCCGGATTCGTGCACCCTCGTGGACTACCTGCTCGTCAGTCTGCGCAAGCTCGTCGACCGATTGCTCGTCTACCCGGAAAACATGGAGCGCAATCTCCAGCTCACGAAAGGCCTCTACTTCAGCCAGAGTATTCTGCTCGAACTCACCCGCCGCGGGTCGGAGCGCAAGGATGCTTATGAGGCGGTGCAACGTGCGGCCATGGCCACGTGGCAGGGCCGGCAGTCGCTCCAGGAAAATCTGGCCGCGGAGTCAGAAGTCGCCGCTCACCTAACAACGGACGAGATCGAACGCCTCTGCTCGTTGGAGATCCACTTCGCGCACGTGGATGAAACATTTCGCCGGCTCGGCATCGATTAGCGCGCGCGTTGATCCCCGAACGTTCGCCTGCGAAAAGCCCTCCCAATGTCTCCTGAAGATCTCCAGCGACTGCGCGCAGCCGTCCGCGATGTGCCCGATTTTCCGAAACCGGGCATCCTCTTCAAGGACATCACCCCGATTCTTTCGGATCCCGCGGTCTTCCGGATGGCGATCGAGGGCTTCGCGGACGCGACGCGGAACCTTGGCGCGGACAAGATCGTAGGAATTGACGCTCGCGGGTTCTTGTTTGGCGCTCCTGTGGCTTACGCGCTGGGAATCGGTTTTGTGCCGGTGCGCAAGAAAGGGAAGCTCCCTTACGAGTGCGAGTCCGCGGAATACGTGTTGGAATACGGTTCGGCCGTCGTGGAAATGCACACGGATGCGCTCCGCTCAGGGGAACGGGTAGTCCTCATTGACGATTTGCTCGCCACCGGGGGAACGGCGGCGGCGGCGATTCGGCTCGTGGAGAAAATGGGCGCGGTGGTGGTCGAAGCGCAGTTTCTCATCGAGCTCACGTTCCTCGCGGGGCGACAGAACCTTGGGGACACGGCCGCTCGCGTTTTCCTGACCTACTGAACGGGGCGCGCGGCTATTTCAGTGCTGGTGACGTGTTCTCGGGCGAGAGGCACGACCTTAGCTTTCTGCGGATGGGAATGTCTGCGCTTCTCTCGGCCCAACCTGCAGGAATCCCTTCGCTCGCGAGCGGGAGCGTGAGTGTTGGAGCACCACTAAAAAAGCGCCTGCTGCTCACCAGCCTCGCTGCTGGCTCCACGATTCTTCTGCTGGTTGGTCTCTGCGGTTATCTTGCGTATCGAACGGCCGCGGAACGAATCTGGGAAGCCGCGGGTCTGGGCGCACTGTCGCTCCTCGCCCTGACCGCGCTCGGGCTCGCCTGCCGTTCCGGCTTTCGCATCGTCCGTGACCATCTCGGAGAAATCCAAAGCTCCCAGTCCCAAACCCAGTTGATCATCGATAGCGTCCTCGACGGCGTTCTCATCACAGACGCGGCGGGATCCATCGAGCTCGCCAATCCGGCAGCCGTGCGGATGTTTGGTGCGGAAGACGTTCAGCTCTGCGGTAAGCACATTTCCGAGCTCTTGCCGCATCGGCCGTTCGTAGAGCGCCTGTCGAAGGTCGGCGCGAGCATCATTGCCGCGGAAGGACGGCGCGTTGACCCGCCGCATACCACGTTTCCCGTAGAGGTTTCGCTGAGCGGCATGGGCGTCGATGGCGCGCTGCACCACGTCGCCCTGGTCCGCGACACAAAGGAGCGCAATCGCAGTGAAGAAGCACTGCGGCATATCGGCCTCGGGGTGAGTTCCGCGACGGGCGAGGCGTTCGTGAAAACCTTCGTCACCCAGCTTTCGCATGCTTTGCAGTTCGACGGGGCGTTCCTTATCGAGTGCGACCCGGGCAACCCCGAAGGCGCGCATCACATGACGCTCGCGGAGAAAGGAATGATCCAGCACGGCGGCCCCTGCGACCTGACAGGCACCGCTTGCGCGAACGCGCTTCAGACAGGCCCCGTGGCTTACGCGGAAGGCGCGCAGACGCGATTCCCGACCGACTGGATCCTCGCCGCTTTTTCCGCCGAGTGTTTCGTCGCGATGCCGCTCGTCGATGCGGACGGCACTTGCACCGGACTGATCGGCGTCCTCGACCGGCGGCCGATGAAACACGCGAACGTCGTGAGCAGCACCTTGCAAATTTTCGCGGCGCGCGCTGGCGCGGAGCTGCAGAGGAAACGCTTTGAGCGCGACATCGCCGCAGAGAAAGAGCGACTCGCCGTAACCCTCCGTTCGATCGGTGACGGCTGCATCACGATCGACAATGATGGCGTCATCGCGCTGATGAATCCGGTCGCTGAGCGTCTGACTGGATGGACCCAGGCGGAGGCGAGCGGCAAGAACCTTGGTGAAGTGCTGATCCTGCTGAACGAGCAAACGCGACGTCCATATAAGGGCGCGATCGCGCAGATTATCGAGTCCGGCAGTGCTGCCGAGATTGTCGGGATGACTCTGATCGTCTCGCGCGAAGGGACGGAGCGGATCATCGAGACCAATGCTGCGCCCATCCGCGAAGGCGCCGCTCGCAAAAATGGGGTGGTGCTCGTGCTCCGCGATGTGACCGAGCGGTATCGGATCCTTGAGGAGCGTCAAAAGGCCGAAAAACTCGATTCCCTCGGCGTCGCCGCCGGCGGCATCGCGCACGATTTCAATAATCTACTGACTGCGATTCTTGGGAATCTTTCGCTCGTCCTCTTCAATCCGAAGCTCGATCCCGGAATCGAGGAGCGCCTGGTTTCGGCGAAAAAGGCGAGTCTGCGCGCGCAGGAACTTGCGCAACAGTTGCTGACCTTCGCGAAAGGCGGCGCACCGATCAAGCAGACCGCGAGCGTGGCGCAGCTCCTCCGCGACACCGCGGGCTTCTCCTTGCGCGGCTCGAACACGCGCAGCGAGTTCCAGATCGCCGAGGACCTCTGGCCCGCCGAGATCGACGCAGGCCAGATGTCGCAAGTCATTCAGAACCTCGCGCTCAACGCCGATCAGGCGATGCCCGCCGGCGGCACGTTGCGGATTGGTTGTGAAAACGTGGACTTCCAGACCGACAATGCGCGGCCAGGGCTCACCGCCGGGCGCTATATCAAGGTCACCGTGCAAGACGAGGGCATCGGTATTCCCGAGGAATACGTGAAGAAAATCTTCGACCCGTATTTCACCACCAAGCCGAAAGGCAGCGGTCTCGGTCTGGCGACCGCGTATTCGATCATCCGCAGCCACAATGGGATCATCGAGGTTGTCAGCCAGCCTGGTGAAGGGACGTGCTTCTTTATCTATCTGCCGGCCTCAGACGGCTTGGTTCTCCCAGTCGCCACCGAGGCTAAGGCGCCGATCTCCCACCATGCCGCCCGCGTCCTGGTGCTCGATGACGAAGAAGCGATCTGCGCGCTGGTCACCTGTGCGCTCGAGCCGCTCGGCTACGAAGTAGTCGAGACGAATGACGCGCTCACCGCGATCGCACGCTATCAGGAAGCATTGGACACCGGCCGCCGCTTCGACGTCGTGATCTCCGATCTGACGATCCCCGGAGGCATGGGCGGACAGGAAGCCGTTCGGCGTTTACAGGAAATCGATCCGACGGTGAAGGCGATCGTCTCGAGCGGCTACGCGATGGACCCGGTCCTCAGCGAATTCCGGCAGCACGGCTTCTGTGCGATGATCGCCAAACCCTACGAGATCGATGCGCTCGGCCGGACCGTGGCGGAAGTGCTTGCCCGAGTGGAGGCGCAAGCGGTCAACGTCGTCGAGCAGGATCTCGCGGTGCTGGAAACCGCTTGATTGCTAGGCTTTCAGCGATTTCCACGGCTCCTGGCCGGAGACGTCGACGCCGAACTCACCGCTGATCTTCGAGGGCGTCAGGATCGCCAGGAACTCGCATTCGGCGTCGCTCAGATTGTAGCAGCCGTGCACCACCCCGCGCGGAATGTAAACCGACTCGCCCGCGTTCAGGATGCGCCGGTCGCGCTCCACCCACTGCTCCATCTCCCCCTCCAACACGTAGATGATCTCATCCATCTCGGGATGGGTGTGAAACGCGTGGCCCGCCCCTTTGATGATGCGCGCCCGGCAAAACACCAGCGTCCCATTCTCCCCAAGGCCTTCCTTGTAATACCAGTGGTGCGTCTTGCCCTCGAGGCGTTCGACCTCAGTATCCGAGGCGGTGACAAAGCAGCGAGGAGTGCCGATGGAGGAGTTCATCGCGAAGGTGTAGCCGCGATCCGGGGGGAAACCGAATCCCGAATTTGTCCGCTCTACGGGACGGTTTCCTTGAGGAAGAGCTGCACTTTCCGACGGTCCTCGCTTGCGCAACAGCGGCGCGCTGTTTTCTTCAGCGTCAGGCACGCCGCGTGCAATTGATTAGCTCCCATGAGTCACCTGCGCCTTTTGCATTTCCTTACGAAAACCCTGCTCTGCCTGCCGCTGGCGGCGCAGGCCTTTGAATGGGAGACGCGTCGCTTTGATGGTCGCGACTACGTTTCCACCGGGAGCATCGCCACTTTTTACGAACTGCCCGCCCCCGCGCCAGTGGTGGAGCCGGTCCCGGGGCAGCCGCCGACAGTTGTGGCGCTCACTTCCGGGAAGCGTCAGCTTTCCTTAACGCTTGGCACCCGGAGTTCAGTGATCAACGGGGTGGCTCACTGGCTCTCGTTTCCCGTGCAGTATGGCGACGGACGAGCATGGGTGTCGCGGATGGACGTCTCGCGTATCGTCGAGCCGCGCTTTCGGCCGGAGCTCATCAAAGGCTTCGAGCCTGTGACGACGGTCGTTCTCGATGCGGGCCATGGCGGACACGACAAAGGCGCGCGCTCCTCCTTTGGCGCCGAGAAGGACTACTCGCTCGATGTCGTCATGCGCCTGCGGAAGCGCCTTGAGAATGCCGGCTACAAAGTCGTGCTCACGCGCACGACGGACCGCTTTATCCCGTTGCACGAGCGCCCCGCGGTTGCGAACCGCATTAGCGAATCAATCTTCGTCAGCGTGCACTTCAATGGTGCTGGGTGGAACCCGGCGGCCAGCGGCTTCGAAATTTTCTCGATCACCCCGCGCGGCGCCCCTTCAACGGATCAGGCACAGCCTGCCACGAGCGATCTCCGCGAGGAATTGGGCAACAGCAAGGAGCTGCCGAGCGCAGCCCTCGCGGGAAGTGTTTTCCACGCCATGCTCGGCCGAGTGCCCGTCTCTGATCGCGGGATCAAGCACGCCCGTTTCGCGGTGCTTCGCGTGTGCGAGCGCCCAGGGATCCTGGTGGAAGGCGGTTTCCTGACCAACAGCGCTGAAGCAGCCGCAATTGCGAAGCCGGAATGGCGGGAAAATCTCGCGGAAGCGATTGCCGACGGCATCGACCAATACAAGCTCCTGGCAGAACGCGGGCGCGCTCCCAAGAACGTCGCGGATTACCGCAAGAAGTAGCCGCAGGCTTCCCACGGTTCGCGCCGCTGACTAAACGTCGCGGCGCATGTTTAAGACCCGTTACGCGCTGCCCGGCACCCCGCCCGCAACGCTCACGCCGCTCGCCGCTGGTGAAGCGTTCCCACCAGAGATCAGCTTTCTCGAATACGACGCGACGGCACTCACCGAGCGCAAGGTCGCAAGTGTCGAAGAACTTCCGGCTCCCCCCCTGAGTGATGGCAAGACCCGTTGGGTAGAATTCAACGGCCTTGGGGATCTGGACGCCTTGAAAGCGCTCGGGGCGAAATACGGGCTCCATCCCCTCACTTTGGAGGACGTCCTCAACATGGGGCAGCGCCCGAAAATGGAGCGCTACGATGACTACCTCTTCATCGTCGCCCAGATGGTTTACCGGGATGGCGACGAGGGCAAAATGATCGGCGAGCAGGTCAGCTTGTTTCTCTCGAAGGGACTGCTCATCACGGTGCAGGAAGATCCCGGCAATGATGTCTTTGAGCCCGTGCGCGCGCGCCTCCGGGGCAATAACGGCATGATTCGCAAGGCCGGCGCGGACTACCTCGCGTATGCGCTCCTGGATGCGATCGTCGACCATTGCTTCCCGATTCTCGAATGTATCGGCGAAGGTCTCGACCGGCTCGAAGACGACCTGGTCGCGCGTCCGGGCACCACGGCCGTATCTGCCCTGCACGATTACCGGCGGACGCTGCTGCAACTTCGTCGCATCATTTGGCCTGAACGCGACCTCGTGAATGCGATGCTCCATGATGACAGCGGGCTGATCTCCGATGCCACGAAGCTCTATCTGCGCGACTGCTACGATCACGCAGTGCGCATCATGGATCTGGTCGAGAGCTATCGTGAAATCGCAGGCGGCTTGCTCGAGCTCTACCTCACCGCGGTCGGAATGCGCACAAACGAGATTATGCGGGTGCTAACGGTGATCTCCGCGATCTTCATTCCCCTGACCTTTGTGGCGGGCGTTTACGGGATGAACTTCCAGAAGGAGAAACTCGATCCTGCGGTGGTCGCCTACCCCATGAACATGCCGGAGCTGCATATGCCTTACGGCTACGTCATTTGCGTTTCGCTGATGGCCACGATGGCGATCGGGATGCTGATCTTCTTCCGCCGGAAGCGGTGGATCTAAAGTGCTCGCGATCCACCGCAGCAATCGCCTTGAAGCGCTCGCCGACGCGCTCGCCGCGCTCATCGCGCAGCCCCTCGCGAACCCGCTCCAGCCGGAGTTGATCGTCGCTCCGAGCAGCGGCATGCGGCGGTGGGTGCAGCACGCCATTGCCGAGCGCGCCGGGATTGCGATGAACCTCGATCTCGTGCTCCCGCTCGAGTTTTCGCGTCGCGTCTTTCGCGCTGCTTCGATCGGAGAAGACGATGAAGCGTTCTCTCCCACGATCCTTCCGTGGCGTGTGCTTGCTCAGTTCTCCGCGCTCCTCCCACACCCCGAATTCGAGCAACTCCTTGCTTACGTCAGCGGCGAAAACGCGCCGCTCAAGCGTTACCAGCTCGCACGGCAGGTCGCCGCCGTCTTCGACCGCTATCTCGTGTATCGTCCTGAATGGCTCGTGCACTGGCCGCGCGAGCACCGCGGCTCTTGGCAAGGCCTTCTCTGGAAGGCGCTCGCCACGGGTCGCCTTCATCCGCCCGCGCAACTCGCAGAGCTGCGCGCCGCGCTTGAGCGCGACGCTTCGCTTCTCGATACGCTTCCCGAGCGCATTGCGGTCTTCGGGCTCTCGAGCCTCGCGCCCTTTCACCTGCGGCTCCTCGAGATCGTCTCCTCCGCCCGCGACGTGCACCTCTACCTGCTGGAGCCAACCGACGGCTACTGGGGCGACATCCGCGATCCGCGCGAGCAAACCCGCTTTCTCAAGCGCCATGCTCGTCCGGACCAGACGGCGCAAGACCTTCACCTCGAAGAGACCAACCCGCTGCTCGCCTCGCTTGGGAAGGTAGGCCGCGATTTCACGGAGCTGGTTCAGGAATTGGAGCCGGCCGCTTTCCACGAGTCGTTCCTTCTTCCCGGTCAATCGACGCTGCTTTCCCGCGTGCAAAGCGATGTCTTTGCGCTTCGTCAGCGCGCCCCCGATCAGCGCGAAACCGTCACGACAGATGATCGCTCGATCCAGCTCCACTGTTGCCACAGCCCGATGCGGGAAGTCGAAGTGCTGCACGATCAACTGCTCGCGCTCTTCGAGTCTCTGCCGCATCTGGAGCCGCGCGACATCATCGTGGCGATGCCGGACGTCGAGAGTTATGCGCCGCTCATTGAGGCAGTCTTTGGCGCGCCAGAGGATGAAGCGCAGCGCATCCCGTTCACGATCGCCGATCGTCCCGTGCGCGCGGAAAGCAGTGTCGCGGAAGCGTTCCTCCGCGTCCTCGATCTGCGCGGCGGGCGGTTCGGCTCCGCGACCGTTTTCGCGATCCTCGAAGCGCCCGCGGTGCGCGCGCACTTCGAGCTGCTGGAGGGCGACCTGGAAACGTTGCGCGTCTGGATCGATCGGGTGGGCATTCGGTGGGGGATCGACGCCGATCACCGCCAGAGCCTGAATCTGCCAGCCTTCCCGGCGAACACCTGGCGACACGGATTTCGCCGTCTGCTCCTCGGCTACGCACTTCCCGGGGACGAACAGACGCTCTTCGGCGACATCCTTCCCGTGCGGGAAGTTGAGGGCGACATGGCGCTGAAGCTTGGCCAGTTCATGGAGTTTGCGGAGACGCTCTTCACCCACGTCCCGCTCCTCGAAAAGCCGCGCACGCTCCGCGAATGGGCGCACGCGCTCAGCAGCACCGTCGATGCGCTTTTCGATCCCGGCGACGACTTCGCGGACGAGGTGCAAGCGCTTCGTCGCACGTGCTCCACGTTGCACACCATCGAACGCGCGAGCGGCTTCTCGGAACCAGTCGCATTCGAGG
>Ga0136611_10003042_pt1 | contig 11714 bp, 9 predicted proteins | sample AntDrymUQ2232306_2_FD_106645 | JGI IMG/M metagenome (GOLD analysis project Ga0136611, IMG submission 106645) | Polar desert sand microbial communities from Dry Valleys, Antarctica - metaG UQ223 (23.06) | ecosystem: Environmental > Terrestrial > Soil > Desert | place: Antarctica: Dry Valley... | reverse complement strand
GTTCCGGCCGGGGTGTTGATGGACCGCTTTGGCCGGAAAGTCGCGGCGGTGCCCAGCTTCGCCGTGATGGCGGTCGGGGTCGCGATCGTCCCGCTGACGTCGAGCTATGCCGGACTGATGGCCGCCGCTATGGTGATTGGGTTCGGCAACGGCTTGGGGTCCGGGACGATGATGACCCTCGGCGCCGATCTCGCGCCGCCTGAGGCCGCGGGTGAGTTCCTCGGGTTGTGGCGACTCGTCGGGGATGCGGGAGCGGTTGGCGGCCCCTTGATCGTCGGGGTGATGGCGGTCGCGTTCGGATTGGAAGGAAGCGCCTACGCCCTCGCCGCCGTCGGTACCGCCGCCGCGCTCACCCTCGCACTGCTGGTGCGCGAGACGCGGCAATCACCACTCGACGAACCCGCGGTCGCATAGGGAATCAAGGGCTTGCGTGTTCGTGGTAACGCGGTAGGCTACCCAGAGTGCGTTCCGCCAACTCGTCACCGCCGACCGCTGACCGCTGACCGCCGACTACCGACTACCGACTACCGACTACCGAATCGTATGGAGGTTTTTCGTGGCAATCGTATTCGGGGCCATCGCGCCTCATGGATTCCCGATCATTCCGGAGTTGAGCGACGACGCCGAAGGCGGTCTCGCCACGCGCGAGGCGATGCACGAGTTGGGGCGGCGGGCTAAGGCCGCTGGCGTTGAGGTGATCGTGATTGCCGGACCGCACGGATTCCGGGTGAACGATCACGTCTTCCTCGCGGATGTGGCGCGTGGGGCGGGGACACTGTTCTGGGGCGGCAAGAAGGTGGAGATGAATCTGCCGGTGGACGGACAGCTCACCGATGGCATCGCCGCCGCCGCCCGCGAACGCGGCGTGCCGGTCGCCCTTGGAGGATTCGCCGGTAATCGCCGGTCCCAAAGCGTCATTCCGATGGACTGGGGCATGATGACGCCTCTCTGGTTCCTCGGGCACGACCGCAATCTGGAAGGCAAGGGCGACGTGCTGGCGAAGGCGCCCGCCGACGATATCGGTCCGCCCGCCGTGCTCGTATCTCCCTCGCGCTCGATGCCGCGCGAGCACCTCGTGGAATTCGGGCGAGCGGTCGCACAGGCGGCGGAATCGGATGGCCGCCGTGTCGCCTTCGTCGCCTCGTGCGACTGGGGGCATTGCCACCGCGAGGATGGGCCGTACGGCTACAATCCGATGTCGGCGGAGGTCGACGCCGAGGTCGTCGCGGCGGTGAAGGCGAACGATCTCCACAGCTTGATCTCGATCTCGGACGAACGGTCGACGGAGGCGGCGATCGACGGGCTGTGGCAGACGCTGATGCTGGCGGGCGTCCAGGCCGAAGTCCCGATGGACGTCGATTTCCTGACCTACGAGGCCCCGACCTACTACGGGATGATCGTCGCGTCCTACACGCCGACCAATGCCGCTTAGCGTCCCGCCGGAGACGCTCGCGCGCTCCGGCGGCGGCAATGCCGCGCCGTATCGGTTCACCATCAAGGAGATGGCCCCGGACGAGCGCCCACGTGAGCGGTTGCGCCTGCGCGGCGCGGCGTCCCTCGCCACGAGCGAGCTTCTTGCGATCCTGCTCAACACCGGTCTCAAGGGAGAACCGGTGACCGATATCGCCCAGCGGATCTTGCGCGAACACGGTGGCCTGCAAGGGCTGATGCGAATGGACGCGGTCGAGTTGGCGACGATCCGGGGCCTTGGTGAAGCCAAGGCGGCGAAGCTCAAGGCCGCGCTGGAACTCGGGATCCGACTTGCGGCGCTCAGCCCGGAAGAGCGACCGCAGATCACGTCTCCGGACGATATCGTCAACCTGATCGGAATCGAGATGGCCGCGCTCGATCAGGAGCAACTTCGGGCGGTGCTGCTGGACACGAAGCATCGTGTGCTGGCGATCCGAACGGTCTATCAGGGCAGCGTAAACCAGGCTCAGGTCAGGGTGGCGGAGGTGTTTCGCGACGCGATCCGGCACAACGCGGTCGCGATCGTGGTGGTGCACAACCATCCGTCTGGCGATCCGACTCCGTCGTCCGCGGATGTGGCGTTGACGGCGGAGTTGGCTCGGGCCGGAGAACTCCTTGACGTGGAGCTGTTGGATCACTTGGTTGTCGGGCAGGGGCGTCACGTATCACTGCGTCGACTCGGTTTAGGATTTCCCACCGGGCGCTGACAGAACAGGCCCTTTGGGTAGGAGCGAATGATGGACACGAGTTTCGGATTCGGGGTCTCGGGGGGATTGGACCCGGCGATCGTACGTGTCCTGGCGCCGGAGGCCGAGCGCCTAGGGTTCACGACCTTCTGGGCGAACGACACGCCGCACGGCGATGGCCTCGCGACCCTGGCGGTCGCCGCGGCGGTGACGTCGACGATCCGCCTCGGCGTCGGGGTCATCCCGTTGGACCGGCAAGGCCCATCCCAGATCGCGGAAAAGGTTCGAGCCTTGAACCTGCCAGGACAGCGGTTGACGCTCGGATTGGGCTCGGGCGGCGCGACCGGCGGTCTCACCATCGTGCGGGAGGGGGCGACCGCGGTGAGAGACGCGACGGGGGCCAGAGTCGTCGTCGGCGCCCTAGGACCGCGAATGACCGAACTCGCGGGCGCGGTCGTCGACGGCGTGCTGCTGAATTGGCTCACGCCCGGACAGGCGGAGCGCTCCGGGGCACTCACACGAGTTGCGGCCCAGGACGCGGGCCGGCCGGAGCCGTGGTTGTACGGCTACGTGCGGACGTCACTCGGAACCGGCGCTCGTCAGCGGCTGGAAGGCGAAGCTGCAAGGTACGAACAGTTATCGGCGTACGCGGCGCACTTTGCCCGGATGGGCGTCCGCGCCGTGGACACGGCAGTTGTTGGGGATGACCCGGAGAGCGTTCGGGGTGGCCTCGCGGTGTACGCGGCTGTGCTCGACGAGACCGTTGTGCGGGCGATCACCGCTCAAGACACGATTGAGGACTATCTCGATCTGCTGCGAGCGGTGGCGCCTACATAGGACTCGCGACACCGGAGGAACCGCCTACCTCGTGTTTGCAACGACAGTCACGGCCCGGAGGGGAGCAAAGGTCGCGCCCACGTCCCCAACGCGACCGTCCGGATTGGGCAACGGGGCGCGACCTTCGCTCCCCTCCGTCGGTTCGGCGCCGTGACCGGGCCGCTTTGCAAACACCACCTGCCCCCCCAACCACCTTCTCCCGCCACGGCGGGGGAAGGGGGGAGCTCGTCAGTATTGGCAACGTGCGGAACCTTCAGGTTTGGATGCTTTGATCGAGACCTTCGACCATTCCAAGTTCGGACGCGATAGTGGCGAATTCAGCGTCGAACTCGGCTAACATTGTCGCCTTCTCGGCCGGAGAAAGGAAAGACGCGATGACGCCGTTGCGAGCCAACCGCGCCAAGCCGGGCGCGTCGTAACCGAAGGTCGCCGCGAGGAAGCGATATTCGTCCGTGAGCGTCGTCCCGAACATCGGAGGATCATCCGAGTTGACGGTGACGAGAACTCCGGCGGCGTCGAGGGCCGCGAACGGATGGGATTGGGGGTCGGTCACGACGCGGGTCCGTAGGTTGCTCACCGGGCAGACTTCCAGGGGAATTTGGGATTTCACCAAGTGGCGCACGAGCTCGGGGTCGTGGATCGCGGAGACGCCGTGGCCGATGCGCTCCGCCCCGAGTTCGCGAAACGTCCTCCAGATCCAGTCCGGTCCGGTCGTTTCGCCCGCGTGGGCGACCACATGCAGGCCCGCGGCTTTCGCGGCCGCGAAGTCGGCGGCGAACAGTTCCGGCGGTCCCTCGGCCTCGAAGCCACCGAGGCCGAGACCGATGACGTCGTCGTCCGGCGGCAGGGCGGCGATCCACTCGAGCGTTTGGGTGACGGAGCCGGGGCCGCTCTCGGCGTCGCGCACGCCGTCTGCGATCCAGCGCATCCGCACCCCGAACTCCCGCTCAGCTCGATGCCGGCCCGCGTTCATACCGTCGAGTTGATCCCGAATTGAGATCGCTCGCTTGCGGTGATGGGGTTCGGGGTTGAAGTGAACCTCGAGATAACGGGTGTTCTGACGAGCGGCTTCGACGCCCACCTCATAGGCGATCCGGGCAAAATCGTCTGGGGTGCGCAGACAGCAACATGCGGCCACGTAGATGTCGATAAAGTGGGCAAAGTCCCGGAACTCGTAGAAGGCAGCCAGCGACGCTTCGTCGTGGATCGGCAGATCGATGTCGTGCTTCAGCGCCAATTCCCGCAACGTGACCGCTCGAACGCTGCCTTCGAGGTGAAGGTGGATCTCGACCTTCGGCATCCGGGCAATGAACTGGTCGAGGACAGCGGAGATCGGTCCACACGGTGTGATGACAATGTCTGAGCGGGAATCGACATAGAGACTGGGAGGCATGGGTTCGGGCTCCTCCGGGGGGACGCGGCTGCACCCCGGAGGTGGGGCACGAGGAACGCCCTCGCTGGCGCGATCGAACCGTCCGAAGGATCATACCGTCTACAGGCCCCGCCACAAGATGACGTTTGGGAGGTTTGACGATGGGTTCGACGTGGGGCCGACGGGCCGGGTACGCGCCTCGCCGCGCGGCAAGCACCTTCGCGGGGGCGGTTGAAGCCCGAGAGCGAGCGATCGTCTGGGCGCGGGCGGCGGTCGCTGATTCGGACATTGTGTTTCTCGACACCGAGACGACGGGACTCGACGGCACGGCGGAGATCGTCGATATCGCGGTTGTAGATGCGAGTGGCTCCATCTTGCTTGACACGCTCGTGCGGCCCGTCCGGAGCATCCCACTCATCGCGTCCGGCATCCACGGGATTCGCGACGCGGATGTCGCCGCCGCGCCGACGTGGACCGAGGTATATCCCGACTTGGAAGACGCCATCGCTGGCCGTCGGGTGGTGGTCTACAACGCGAGTTTCGACAGCCGGATCGTCTCCCAATGCTGCGCCGCGTCAGAGTTGGCCGCTCCGATCCTTGCCTGGCAATGCGCGATGCTGGCGTTCGCCGAGTTTTGCGCCGAACCGGGTCGGTCTGGCGGCTTCAAGTGGCATCGGCTCGATCTCGCCGCATCCCGATTCGGGATCAAGCCCGGTGGCCACCGCGCCCTGGCCGACGCGTTGGTCTGTCGTTCTGTCGTCCTCGGGATGGCCGAGTTGGGGGTGGCAAGCGCGGATTGAGACGGAATCTCGCCGCCAGTATCCTCGATCGTACGGTTCTCACGAGATCGTCGAATCGATCGGGTCGGAACCCGGTATCGGCGATGAATCGGCGACGAGTTCGCCATCAGGCCAGATGTGCGGGCCAATGTGGGCGCCATCGCAAAAGAGCACCGCCGATGCGCGGCGGTCGATCTCGACCGCGCGGAGCGTTGCGACGCCTCCTCGGGATTGCACTGGCCAAACTCGCGGCGCTTCATACGCGAGCGAGGTGCAAGTGGATCGTTCGATCGCATCCCCGAACCCATAGAGTCCGCGCCGCTCATTCCCATCCTTGCGTCGTTTGCGGCCGTCTCGCCCGTCCGACGCGCCGCCCGGCGGTCCGCCTTGCGTGGGTGGCAGGGGCCCACCGGAACCATCACTGGCGTTCGCCCGCCGGGCGGCGGGACCGTCCTGTGTCTGTCGGCCCTGGCTCTGTCCTGGTCGGCGATTGCGGCCGTCCTGATGACGGCGTTGGCCCTCCTGGCGAGAGCCCTGTTGGGTGTTGCCCCTGGGAGGATCGGACGTGGTTGGTTGATTCATCTGATGGCGCCTTCCTGGGTTGGCCGATGCTAGATGGATCTGACCGACATTCGGCAATGGGACCGTTAACCGGACCCTCTGCCCCCCTATGGTACAATCTCGAGCCGTGTCGGCACCCAGCTGCGTTCTCGTTTGCCGATCGAATGCAAAAGAACACCGTGCGGTCGGACGTCGCGCCGGCCGTCCCCGATCCTCGATCGGAGTACGCTTTCGTGGTCAAACAGATCGGGATTGATCTCGGGACGGCGAACGTCCTCGTGTACATGCGTGGTCGAGGGATCGTAATCAACGAACCTTCCGTCGTCGCTATCTCCGCCAAAGACGGCAAAGTCAAAGCAGTCGGCCTCGAAGCCCGCAACATGCTCGGGCGCGAACCACGCGACACGATCGAAGTCGTCCGCCCAATGCGCGATGGCGTCATAGCGGATTATGTCGTCACCCAGGAAATGCTGAAGTATTTCATTTCCAAAGCCGCCGGGCGCTTCTCGCTCGTGCGGCCGGAGGTGATGATTTGCGTCCCGGCGGGTGTGACAGGTGTCGAGCGCCGCGCCGTACGGGACGCCGCGCTGGCGGCCGGAGCGCGTCGGGCCTATCTGATTAGCGAGCCGCTCGCGGCCGCGATTGGGGCAAGGGTGCCGGTGGCGGATCCGTCTGGGAACATGATCATCGATATCGGCGGCGGCACGACCGAGGTGGCGGTAATCTCCTTGAACGGGATCGTCGTCGCCCGCTCGCTGCGGGTCGGCGGCAACCGGTTCGATGAAGCGATCTCCAACTACATCAAACGCCGCTACAACCTCCGAATCGGTGAGCGTACCGCCGAAGAGGTCAAAATCGAGATCGGCAGTGCGATGCCGTCCGAAGAAGACATCAGCATGGAAGTGCGCGGCCGGGACGAAGTCGCGGGGTTGCCGCGCACCGTCCAAATCCACGCGAACGAAATCACTGACGCTATCACCGAGCCACTGGAGGCGATCATCGGCGCAGTGCGGGCTGTCCTCGAAGAGACGCCGCCTGAGCTATCGTCGGATATCATCGACAAGGGCATGATCCTTACGGGCGGCGGTGCGCTGCTGCGGGCGTTGCCCGACTTGCTGACCGAAGTGACCGGTGTCCCTTGCTACGTCGCCGACGATCCGCTCTCGTGTGTCGCGGTCGGCACGGGGCTGGCGTTGGAGCATATGGACATCCTACGGGACAGTCTCGAAGAACCATAGCCCTGCATACCCATCGCCATGATGTGTGGGCATCGGGCCGAGGATCGACTATAACAGAGGTGTTTCGCGTCTCGTGACCATCGGTCTCCCCCCGCGGAGCGAATCCCCGCAGGAGCGTGCGCCATCGGCCGAGAAATGCGTTCCCCAGGCAATCTGATCGCCGCGTCGGCGCAATCGGCCGTGGGTCGACACTGGTCGACATGTCGGTTGGGGTGGGTACGGTTCCTTCCCGTGCTCCTCCTCGTCGGCGCCCTGCTTGGCGCGTGCGGCCCATTGGGCGATGACGATGAAGACCCGACGGCAACGGCTGCCGCGGTCCCCGTGACCGAGTCGACGGCGCCGACAGTCGCGTCTCCGGCCGCGACACCGGCGACAACGCCTCGCTCCGGGGCAGCGGTGGGAACGCCACGTGCCGGGGTCGCGGCGACGAGCGCTCCGGAAGATGACGATCAACCGGTCGCGACCACCGTGCCCAACGTTGAGCCGGAAACGCCAACCGCCGACGAAACACCGGAGTCCAATGGCGGTGACGATGAGCCGACCGACGAGGCGGCAGAACCGACGACCGTCGTCGTCGCCGACTGCGAAGAGCCGGACCTGTTGCCAGAACGGACGGGCCGCCAGAACCAACTGGTCGCGGAAGAGGGGCTGCGGCTCCGCGCCGGTCCGGGAACCTCCTGCGACGAGATTCTCTCGTTGTCGCTGGATACCCCCGTCCGCGTCGTCAGCGGCGTAGTTCGGTCCGAGAACGATGACAACGATTGGGTGAAGGTCGAACTCGAAGGCGAAGAGGGTTGGGTGGCCGTCGAGTTCCTCGTCAATCCACCTGCCGAATAGGCTGGACGGCGCGTCGGTTCGCCGGGACAGAGCTCGAGGTGGCGCGCACCCTAGGGGTATGGCCTACGCTTCGCGATAAAGCCGTCAGAAATGCGGCGCGTCGGCTGGGAGATGCCCATTGCCGACGCCGCGTCCGGCGGCAGCGCGAACGGAGCCACCTTCATGCGTCCATCACGGGTCAGCGGCGTTCTCGCCCACCCGTCTTCGTTTCCGGGTCCGTACGGCATTGGCGACCTCGGAGACGAAGCGTACCGATTCATCGATTGGCTCGTCCTGGCTGGACAACGCCGGTGGCAGGTCATGCCGCTCGGGCCGACCGGCTTCGGCGATTCTCCCTACGCCGCTTTGTCCGCCTTCGCCGGGAATCCTCTGCTGATCTCACTCGATCGGCTCCGTCAGGATGGGCTGCTGGAAGCGTCGGATCTGGAGACCTACCCGTCGCTCGACGGCTGGCAGGTAGACTACGGCATCGTCATCGCCAGCAAGTTCCCCCTCCTCCGGCGGGCTTTCGATCGCTTCCGGCGTGGAGCGGCGGGTGATCAACGCGCCGAGTTTCAGGCGTTCCGCGAGCGTGAGGCCGGTTGGCTCGACGACTTCGCTCTCTTCATGGCACTCAAGGACGCCCACGGTGGCAAGGCATGGACCGACTGGCCGGAGCCGATCTTGACGCGAGATCCCGACGTGATCGCTGAATGGGTCACCAAACTGGACAGCGAGATCAAGTATTACCAGTTCACGCAGTTTCAATTCGCCCGGCAATGGGCCGACCTTCGGCGTTACTCTAACGACCATGGGGTGCGTGTCATCGGCGATCTGCCGATCTTCGTGGCTCATGACAGCGTCGATGTCTGGGCGAACAGGTCGCTGTTCCACTTGGACGAGCGGGGGCGATCGACCGTCGTCGCCGGGGTTCCTCCAGACCCGTTCGCCGCGACTGGCCAACTATGGGGCAACCCGGTCTTCGACTGGGGGGCGATGGCCGCCCATGGCTACGCCTGGTGGGTGGCCAGAATGCGCGGCACGCTCTCGCAGGTCGACATCATCCGGATCGATCACTTCCGGGGATTCGCCGCCGCGTGGGTCGTTCCCGCCGGAGACGACACCGCCGCGGGCGGTCACTGGGAAACGGGCCCGGGACAGGCGTTCTTCGAGGCCCTCCGGGCGGCCGTCGGCGACGTCGAGATCATCGTCGAGGACCTCGGCGTGATCACGGCAGACGTGATCGCGTTGCGCGAGAGCCTCGGGTTGCCCGGTATGAAGGTGCTGCAGTTCGCGTTCGGGGAGGATCCCGACAACGCCTACCTTCCGCACAACTACGAGCGCAACGATGTCGTCTACACGGCGACCCACGACAATCAGACGACCATCGGCTGGTTCAATGGCCTGCCCGAGCCGACCAGGGTCGCGGTCCAGCGCTACATCGGCAGGGATGGCAGCGATATCGCGTGGGACATGATGCGGCTTGCCCTCTGGTCCGTGGCGGATATGGCGATCGTCTCGTTGCAGGACGTGATGCGTTTGGGCGACGAGGCCCGGATGAACACGCCAGGACGGCCCGGCGGCAACTGGACGTGGCGGTACCTGCCACATCAGTTGCATGATGGCCTCGCGGCCGGACTAGGCGACCTGACGACAACCTACGGACGCCGCGCCCGCCCCGAACCAGATCGCGGCGGCAACCCATTCGACTACACCGTTTCCGGTACAGTCCATCCTTTGACCCGATAGAACGTCCCACCCAAAATGAAGGAGCATGCTCCATGACGAAGACTGGCGCCTTTACGTTCGTTCTCCACAGTCATCTCCCGTACGCGCGGCAGGCCGGTATGTGGCCCCATGGCGAAGAATGGGTCCACGAGGCGATCGCCGAGACCTACGTTCCACTCCTTAACGCCCTGTACGACCTGGAAGCCGAGCACGTGCCATTCAACCTCACCATCGGCATCACGCCGATCTTGGGTGAGCAACTCGCCGACCCGCTCATCATTGATCACTTCGTGGCTTACGCCTCCGAGCGCGCCGCCTGGGCCGCCGCCGACATCGACAGGTTCACCGCCGACGGCGACGATGCGATGCGGGAGCTGGCCGTCTTCTACCACCACTGGTATGGCCGCGTCCTCGCCAGTTTCCAGGACCGCTTCGGCCGAGACATCCTCGGCGCGTTCAAGGGACTGCAGGACCGGGGCCGGATCGAAATCGCGACATGCGCCGCGACGCACGGGTACCTCCCGCTGATGTCGCGCGATTCGACCATCTACGCTCAGGTGAAAACCGGAGCGGATGCCTACAAGGCGCGATTCGGGCGTGACCCGAAGGCGATCTGGCTGCCCGAGTGCGCCTATCGTCCGGCGATCATCGAGCAGAGTGATCAGGGAGACATCCGGCGGCCCGGGATCGAGTCCTTCCTGGCGGAGCGCGGGATTCGGGTCTTCTTCAGCGAGACGCACACCGTCGAAGGCGGCCGCCCGGTCGGAAAGGCGATGGGAGACGCGGTCGGGTTGTACGGCAACGTGCCGCGCCGCTACGCCGTTCCCCTCACCCCGGAAGAGCAGAGCCAGCCGGGGACGACGTTCCAGGCCTACTGGGTCGGGGACGCGCCGGGTCAGGTCGCGGTTCTGGGCCGCAACAACAGGACCGGCATGCAGGTTTGGTCCGGGGAACATGGCTATCCGGGCGACTTCGCCTACCGCGAGTTTCACCGCAAGGACGCGACGTCCGGATTGCAATACTGGCGAATCGGCGGGCGAACGGTCGACTTGGGCGACAAGCCGCCGTATGACCCCGCCGTCGCGTCGGGCAAGACGAAGGAGCACGCGGCGCACTTCAGCGCTCTGGTCGAGGAACAGCTCGCCACCTACCACGCTGAGAATGGCAAAGTCGGCGTCATCTCCGCCGCCTTCGACACCGAGTTGTTCGGGCACTGGTGGTTCGAGGGCGTCGACTGGCTCAAAGACGTCCTGCGGAACCTCGCCGCAAGCGAGACGGTCCAACTTACGAACGCAAGCCGGATCATCGACGAGCAGGAGCCAGAGCGGGTCATGATCCTGCCGGAGTCGAGCTGGGGATCGGGCGGCAGCCACTTCACCTGGTTAAACGACGACACGGAATGGATGTGGGGGCCGCTCCACGTCGCCGAGAGCCGCATGGAAGCGCTCGTCTCGTCCAATCCCGACGCGACGGGGGATGCGGCGGACCTTCTCAACCAGACGGCGCGTGAACTGCTCTTGGCGGAGAGCAGCGACTGGCCGTTCTTGGTCACGACGGGGCAAGCGACCGAGTACGCCACCCTTCGCTTCAACGAGCACCTGGAGCGGTTCAACCAACTCGCCGACCTCGCGGAGGCGGGCGGCTCGCTCGACGACGCGGGACAAGCGTTGCTTGATGGGCTCAAAGAGCGAGACAATCCGTTCCCTGGAATCGACTACCGGGTCTTCGCGGCGCGTCAGGGGTCCGCGGCGGACGCGGTTACCCCGTAGCGTCCTTGGAGACGCGTTTGATCACTCACCCAACAGCGCCCCGAGTGGCAACGGGAGCCAGTCGGGACGATTGTTGAACTCGTAGTTGACCTCATAGACAGCCTTGTCGAGTTCCCAAGCGCCCAGCGCCTCGTCGAAGGCGCCGGAATCTTCTGGAAGGAACGAGACGCCCTGATCGATCGTGGCTTCGCGATAGCCAGTGAGGAACGCATCGCGGGCGTCTTTCTCCCACTGACGCAGCCGCGCGTCCGCGTCCGCTTCCGATATATCGGTTGGGCGGGCGCGGAGTGCTCCGGCGCGAGCGTACGACAATGAGCGCACCATACCTGCCACATCTTTGAGCGGCGAGGTCTTCGCACGGCGTTCGTCCATGGGTCGTGACGGTTCGCCCTCGAAGTCGATGATCACGAAATCCTCGCTCGGAGTGACGAGAGTCTGCCCCAAATGGTAGTCACCGT
>Ga0136611_10003041_pt1 | contig 11717 bp, 7 predicted proteins | sample AntDrymUQ2232306_2_FD_106645 | JGI IMG/M metagenome (GOLD analysis project Ga0136611, IMG submission 106645) | Polar desert sand microbial communities from Dry Valleys, Antarctica - metaG UQ223 (23.06) | ecosystem: Environmental > Terrestrial > Soil > Desert | place: Antarctica: Dry Valley... | reverse complement strand
TCTGCTTCGACCTGCAGCGCGATGACACGCTCTTCTGGCTGACCGACCTGGGCTGGATGATGGGGCCATGGGCGATTGCCGGTGGGCTGATCGCGGGGGGCGCGGTGCTGCTGTATGAGGGGACGCCGGACTTCCCCGAGCCGGACCGGCTCTGGCAGGTGGTCGAGCGGCATGGGGCGACCGTCCTGGGCGTTTCGCCGACGCTCATCCGGGCGCTGATGGCCAAGGGCGACGCATGGGTCGAGCGGCACGAGATGGCGAGCCTGCGGGCACTCGGCTCGACCGGCGAGCCGTGGAACCCAGGGCCGTGGATGTGGGCGTTTGAGAAGGTTGGTAGGTCGCGTTGCCCGATCGTGAACTACTCGGGCGGGACCGAGATCGGCGGCGGGATCATCGCGGCGGTGACGGTCAAGCCGCAGAAGCCGTGCGCGTTCAGCGGAGCTGTGCCGGGGGTTGCCGCCGATGTCGTTGACGACCAGGGTCAGCCGGTGCGCGGCGCGGTCGGCGAGCTGGTCATCCGTGGGCCGTGGGTTGGGATGACAAACGGCTTCTGGGGCGACCGCGAGCGCTATCTGGAGACTTACTGGTCGCGGATGCCGGGGCTCTGGGTGCATGGCGACTGGGCGATGGTTGACGACGACGGCTACTGGTACATCCTCGGTCGCTCGGACGATACGCTCAATGTGGCCGGCAAGCGGGTCGGACCAGCTGAGATCGAATCTGCAGCCGTCGCGCATCCGGCCGTTCAGGAAGCTGCGGCGATCGGCGTGCCGCACGAGGTCAAGAGCGAGGCGATCGTCGTCTTCGCGATCCTCAAGCCGGGCAACGACGCCAGCGATGAGACGCGCGCCGCGATCCGCGACACGGTGGCGCGCCAGCTTGGCCGTCCATTGCGGCCGGACCGCGTCCTGTTCGTCTCCGACCTGCCGAAGACGCGCAACGCCAAGATCATGCGCCGCGTTATCCGCGCCAAATACCTCGGAAGCGACGACCTCGGAGACCTGTCATCGCTTGAGAATCCGGCGGCGGTCGAGGAAATCGGGACGGCGCGGTAGCCGTCAGCCGGTCAACTAATTGGGATCGAAGCGAAGGCCGTAGCCGTCAATTGAGGTGATCTGGCGAATGGTCCAGGCGCCGCCGCGGTCGAGGAGGGCCGGTAGTTCGGTTTCGGTGCAGTCGAGGACGGCGGCGAGCAGTGAGCGATCGGGCTGGTCGGGGGCGCGGACGATCGGTGCGTCGCCGTCAATCTGTTCGCCCTGGCGGTTGTGGACGCCAAACAGCGAGACGACATACAGCACCAACGCCGACGTCGGGTTCGAGCTTGCGATCGGGATGATCCGAGACAACCGCCCCATGCCAGTGAGTCCTGAAGGGGATTCAAACAGCAGGATGTCATCGTGTTCGCGCAACTCGTGCTGGTCCATGAAATGGCCCCCGTAGCCTCATGCGGTGTCGTCGTTCAGTGTCTGCCGACTCTAGCATCAAATCGGGGCAGATTCGAAAACCCATGCGGCGGAATGCATCACAAAGGTGTTACAGGTTGGATATCAGCCATCAGCGGGTCAGCCAGTCAGCAGGGGTTCCGAGGAACCGCACCCTTAGCCCCTGTCATCCCGAGCGGAGCGAAGCGGAGTCGAGGGATCTCAAGACTCGATTCCCGTCCGCGTGAAAGCGGGTCAACAGTTCAGATCCCTCGACTGCGCTTCGCTCCGCTCGGGATGACAGGGGCTAAGGGTGCGGTTCCTCGGAACCCCTGCTGACTGGCTGACCCGCTGATGGCTGGTCAGCTACTCGTCCGGCTCGAGGGTGTAGCCGACGGCGGGTCGGTTGACGATGAGGCCGGGTTCGCCGAGCTTGCCGCGCAGGCGGTTGAGGGTGACGCGCAGGATGTGCGGTTCATCGGCGTATTCCTGGCCCCAGACGGCGGTCAGGAGCGTGCCGTGGGTGAAGACGCGGTTGGGGCTGCGCGCGAACTGGACGAGCAGGCGGTACTCGGTGGGCGTCAGGCGCAGTTCCTCGCCGAAGCGCGTGACACGCCGTTCGGTGAGGCTGATATCGAGCGAACCGATCGCGAGCCGGTCTGGTTCGGGCGGGCGCGGACGGCGGCGCATGACGGAACGGACGCGCGCAAGGAGCTCCGGCATCCGGAAGGGCTTGGTGACATAATCATCAGCACCGGCATCCAGGCAGGCGACGAGCGAGCGTTCGTCGGCGTTGGCCGAGACGATGATGATGGGCGTGTCGGTCATCGCGCGTACCTGCTTGACAAGCCCGAGGCCCGAACCGTCCGGCAGGTTGAGATCGAGCATGAGCAGGTCGGGCAGGCGTTCGCCGAAGAGGAGAAAGCCGGCGCCGGCAGTATCGGCGGTGATGACTTCAAAGCCCGCCTCGCGCAGGCGGCGAGCAACGAGTTGCTGGATATCCTGGTCGTCTTCGACGGCGAGAATCAGGGAGCGGTCGCGTTGCGTCTGCTCGACGATTGACATATGGCATGCCGCCTTCTCGAATCGTCGCCGGGCTGGCCCACTGGTCTGACCTGCCGTCGGCGATCCGTCGCCTGTGCCGTGACACAGTACCAGAACTCGATTTGCGGCGTCTGGCCAAACCGTCCGGGTAGGGGAGAGGTTTACGGGCACGCCGCGAGTTGGCGCGCCGCGTAGAATCAAGAGAGGGTACGGAATTCCGGCGTGGTTGGATGTCGGGGAAGGCAGGTAATCGATGCTGGGACACGGTGAGGGCCTGAACCAGCTCCATACACGGCTGCGTGCCAGCGGCCAGCGGCTGACCCCACAACGCCTGTTGATCCTGGAGTTGCTGTACGCGCGTGGCGACCACGCGACCGCCGACGAGATCTTCGCTGCCGCGCGGGAGCGTTACCCCTACCTGAATATCTCGACTGTCTACCGGACGCTGGAGCTACTGCGCGATATCGGCATCCTGTCGGAGACCGACCTGGGAGATGGCAGGCGACAGTTCGCGCTGCTCTCCGACGACCGCCACCACCACCTGATCTGTCTGCACTGCGGCGATGTCCAGGAGATCGACGATCAACTCTTCGATGGCCTGCGGGCAGGACTGCAGGAGTCACACGGTTTCACAGCCCGGATCGACCATCTCGCGCTGTTCGGGGCTTGTGAGGTCTGTGCAGCCTCAGCCGTTGAGCCTACGGCGAACGAAGCGAGTATCGACTGAATGTACGCGCTCGCGATCGACGCTGGATCATCCTCTGTGCGGGCGGCGCTCTACGACCGGCAGGGTATGCTCGTGCCGGGTTCAATCGCGCAAATTGATGTCGAATTGACGGTTGGCACGGGCGGTATTGTCGAGATCGACGCGGCGATGTTGCGTCGTGCCGTCGAACAGGCCATCGATGCAACGCTGCTCCATCCGGCTGCGGCTGACATCAACGCCGTTGGGATGGCGACCTTCTGGCACTCGCTGGTCGTGCTGGACCGGAACGGTGAGCCGTTGACGCCGGTTCTGACCTGGGCGGACACGCGCTCAGAGCCAGAAGCGCTGACGCTGCGCGACCGGCTCAACGGCCACGCCATCCACCAGCGTACTGGCTGCATCCTGCATCCATCCTACCTGCCGGCCAAGATCCTCTGGCTGCATCGCGACGATCCGAGCCTGTACGCCCGCGCGGGAGCGTACGTGTCCTTCGCGCAGTCCTGTACGTCGGTCTGGCTTGGGACGACGGCGACATCGGTCTCGATGGCGTCGGGAAGCGGGCTGTTCAACCACGAGACGTGTGCCTGGGACGACGAACTGACGAGTGCGCTCGGTGTCGCGCCGGACGCGCTCGGCGGGTTCCTGCCCGATCCGGAGTTGCTACCGCCAGTGACACCTGTCTACGCGGAACGCTGGCCCGCGCTGGCCGGCGTTCGCTGGCGAGCGCCGATCGGCGACGGGGCGGCGTCGAATGTTGGATCGGGCTGTGTCGACGCCGATCTGCTGGCGCTGATGGTCGGAACGTCGGGCGCGCTGCGGCGTTGCGCCGTAGCGGGTGCGGCCTTACGGCCTGTTCCCGACGGCCTCTGGCGCTACCGACTCGACCGGCGCTATGCCGTGACGGGAGGGGCGCTCTCCGACGGCGGCAGCGTCTACGAGTGGTTGCGGGAGACGTTGCGGCTGCCGGACGAGGATGCGCTTGAGCGGGAACTGGCGGCACGCGAGCCGGGGCAGCACGGGTTAATCGTGCTGCCGTTCTGGTCCGGTGAGCGGTCGCTCGGCTGGGTTGGCGACGCGACGGCGCTGCTGGCCGGGTTGAAACACCACACAACCGCGCTGGACATCTTCCAGGCGGCGTTGGAAGCTGTAACGTATCGCTTCGCGGCGTTGTACGATGCGCTGCAATCTGGCGGTGAGACGATTGTCGCCAGTGGAGGCGGATTACGTGAGTCGCCGGCGTGGTTACAGATGATGGCGGATGCGTTCGGCCAGCCGCTGGTGATGTCGACCGCGACCGAGGCGTCGTTGCGCGGCGCGGCGTTGATCGCCTTGCGAGACAATGGTCTGATAGCCGAGCTGCCACGTGTCACGGGTGGGAGGTCGTTCGAGCCGCGTCCTGAGCACCACGAGCGGCACCTGGCGGCACGTCGCCAGCAACAGACGCTCTACGAGCGCGAGGTTGGCCCGCGCGGCGCCAACCTGCTGGCACGCCAGACGCGGGGATGAAGGTCTGTAGGGGCGGTGCCCTGTACCGGCCCGCGCCGTGAGGCGCCATCGGCGGTCATTGTGCGCTTGCCACGGGTTGCCAACGTCTGCGCCCGTGTTGGATAGCCCATGTATCAAGAGGGCGCCTCACGGCACGGGCCGGGACGGAGCCACGGCCCCTACGGGGAACGGAGCGGTACATCCTCACCGTCGTTGCAGTTGAAACAGGCACTGAGGACTGACGGCTCATTTCTGATTCATGAAAGGACCCTTGAATGGCAAAGAACCCTTTGCAACAACTAGCGGACTACGGGCAGAGCGTCTGGTACGACAATCTGAGCAGGCAGTTGCTGGAGTCCGGCGGGCTTCAGCAACTGATTGACGAGAGCAACGTCGTTGGTGTCACGTCCAACCCGACGATTTTCGACAAGGCGATCAGTGGTTCGGCGGACTACGACGACCAGCTCCGCGAGCTGGCCGAGGCTGGACGGACGACTGACGAGGTCTACGAGGAACTTGTCGTGCGCGACATCCAGCGCGCTGCCGACATCCTGCGGCCAGTCTGGGAAGGGACGTCGAAGAAGTCGGCGGATGGCTTCGTGTCACTTGAAGTCTCGCCGACACTGGCGCACGACACCGACAAGACGATGGCCGATGCGCGGAGGTTGTACGCGCGGGTTGACCGACCGAATGTGATGATCAAGATTCCTGGTACGGTCGAGGGTGTTCCGGCGATCGAGCAGATGCTGTATGAGGGTGTCAACATCAACATCACGCTCCTGTTCGCGCTGGAGGCGTACCGGACTGTGATGGAAGCCTACCTGCGCGCGTTGGAGCGGCGGGCCGAGGAGGGCAAGGCGATCGACAAGATCCACTCGGTCGCGTCGTTCTTCGTCAGCCGGGTCGATACCGAAGCGGACAAGCGGCTTGAGGCGCTTATCAAGGACGAGCCGGGCAGCGAGCGGGCCGAGAAGGCGCAGGCACTGCGCGGCAAGCTGGCAATCGCGAACGCCAAGCTGGCATATGTGGCATTCAATGAGGTCTTCGAGTCAGCGCGCTTCCAGAAGCTGGCCGACCTCGGCGCGCGCTTGCAGCGTCCGCTCTGGGCCAGCACGAGCACGAAGAACCCTGACTACCCTGACACGCTGTACGTCGATGAGCTGATCGGCCCGGACACGGTCCAGACGCTGGCGCCTGCCTCGATTGAGGCGTTCGGCAACCACGGCACGCTCGGCAACACACTTCAGGCGGACATTGACGGGGCGCGGGCCGTCTTCGCGGGGTTCGAGGAACTGGGTGTTTCGGTCGATGACATCACCGATACGCTCGTCCGCGAGGGTGTTTCGTCGTTCGCCAAGTCGTTCGAGACGCTGCTGGCCGGGCTGGACGAGAAGCGTGGCCGGTTCAAGGAAGAAGTCAGTTCGGCACGAATGGCTGCACTCGACAGCTTCGCGCCGAACGTCACGAAGGCGCTGGGCGAATTGGCCGAGCAGGATGTTCCCTCGCGCCTTCAGGCGCGTGACCCATCGCTCTGGTCGGACGACCGCAAGGCGCAAAACACGATCTCGCAGCGACTCGGCTGGCTGCCGGTCGTCGACGCAATGGCAGCCGAAGCATGCAGCGGCTTCTTCGAGGATTTCGCCGACGATGTGAAACTGCGCGGCTACGAGCACGCCGTTCTGCTCGGGATGGGTGGATCTTCGCTCGCGCCGGAGGTCTTCTCACACATCTACGGGCGGCAGGCTGGCTTCCCGAAGCTGACGGTGCTTGACACGACCAACCCGGACACGATCAAGCGGGTGGCCGATCAGGTCCGCGACACGAAGACGCTGTTCATCGTCTCGACGAAGTCCGGTACGACAGTCGAGACGATGTCGCTGTTCCGCTACTTCCTGCAGGAGCGCGGCGGGAACGGGTCCGACTTCGTGGCTATCACCGACACTGGCACGCCGCTTGAGGCCGAGGCAAAGGCGGCTGGCTTCTGGCGCGTGTTCAACAACCCGTCCGACATCGGCGGGCGCTACTCGGCGTTGTCGTACTTCGGGCTGGTGGCTGCCGCTGCCGCCGGGGCCAACATCGAGGAGTTGCTGCGCCGGTCGGCGATGCTGCTGCCGGTGCATGATAGCGACCATCCCGGTATCTGGCTCGGCGCGGTCATGGGCGCGGCCCAGCGCGCCGGGCGCGATAAGCTGACGCTGATCGCCAGCCCCGGCTGGGAGCCGTTCGGCGACTGGCTCGAGCAACTGATCGCCGAGAGCACCGGCAAGGATGGCACTGGGATCGTCCCTGTTACCGGCGAGCCGCTGGCCGGCCCGGACGCCTACGGCGACGACCGGCTGTTTGTCTACTTCCGTGGAACGGAGCAGGCGAGCGAGTGCGACACTGCTGTCGCGGCACTGCGCCAGGCTGGTCATCCGGTGGTCCAGATCGACATGGACTCTCCCGACGCGCTCGGGCGCGAGTTTGTGCGCTGGGAGATCGCAACGGCGGTGGCTGGCGGGCTGACGGGTATCAACCCGTTCGATGAGGCGAATGTCCAGGAGGCGAAGGACGCCACCAACGCCGTCCTGGCCGACCCGAGCATCAGCATCCCGAGCGCGACCGCGCCGGACGAGGCGGCCAGCAAGCTGGTGGCGATGGTGAAGCCGCGCGGCTACCTCGCGATCCTGGCCTACGTCGACCGGACGCCGGAGGTCGAGCAGGCGCTGAACGGGCTGCGTGATGCGCTGCGCAAGCGAACCGGGATCGCGACGACGCTCGGCTACGGCCCGCGCTATCTGCACTCGACCGGCCAACTCCACAAGGGCGGACCGGAGAACGGTGACTTCCTCCAGATCGCCGCGACGCCATCGACCGACATCGCGATCCCCGGCGCGGAGTACAGCTTCGCGACGCTCTTCGCGGCCCAGTCGGCCGGCGACGCAATCACGCTCGACCGGCACGGTCTGTCGTTCGTGCGTGTTGAGGCGGGGGAGGATACGGTTGGGACGATTCGGAGGATCGCGGACGCGGTTGGGGCGAAGGATGGTGCGTCGCGGTAGTCTTCGAGTGTGACCAGACTGCGGCGCTCGACGAGGAGCGCACCCCTCGACCTGTCATCCTCAGCCGCAGCGAAGGATCGCCTGGCGTGGATAACCATGATGTGTTGGCAGGAATGAGAGCTGTCGATCCTCACTCGCTCCTGACCTGTCAAGGCCAGGCGATCCTTCGCTGCGGCTCAGGATGACAGGACAAGGGTGCGCTCCTCGTCAAGCGCCACACGATCCAAAAGCAGGCTAATTGCTGATTGCTGACAACTCTAAGGAGGCTGCATGGATATTGCGATCGTCGGGCTTGGGCGGATGGGCGGGAATATGGCGCGCCGGTTGTTGCAGGATGGGCACCGGGTCGTCGCGCACAACCGTAGCCGTGAGCCGATTGACGAGTTGGCAGGCGAGGGGGCTGTCGCGGCCTACGAGCTGGAAGATGTCGTCAGCCAGTTGCAGACGCCGAGGGCGATCTGGTTGATGGTGCCGGCTGGGCCACCGGTGGACCAGCAGATCGCCGCGCTGGTGCCATTGCTCGACAAGGGCGACATCATCATCGACGGTGGCAACTCGCGCTACACCGACACAATCACCCGCCACGATCATCTCAAGGAACAGGGCATCCACTTTCTCGACGCCGGGACATCGGGCGGCGTCTGGGGGTTGCAGGTCGGCTATTGTCTGATGGTTGGCGGGCCGGATGAGGCGGTCAAGGTTGTCGAACCTGCTTTCAAGTCGCTCGCGCCTGATGGTGGCTACATGCACATCGGGCCATCGGGTTCGGGCCACTTCGTCAAGATGATCCACAACGGGATCGAGTACGGCATGATGCAGGCGTACGCCGAAGGGTTCGAGATTCTTGAGAAGTCACGCTACGATATCGACCTGCGTGCCGTCTCCGACCTCTGGATGCATGGCTCGGTCGTGCGCTCGTGGCTGCTTGAACTGGCCGAGCGGGCCTTCGCCGAGGATCCGCACCTCGACTCGATCAAGGGCTACGTCAACGACTCGGGCGAGGGGCGCTGGACCGTCTTCGAGTCGATCGACCTGGATGTTGCGGCGCCGACTATTTACATGGCATTGGCGATGCGTTTCCTGTCGCGGCAGGAGGACACCTTCGGCAACAAGGTGCTGGCTGCGCTACGTAACCAGTTCGGCGGTCACGCTGTCGTCAAGGACACTGGCTCGTCCTGATCTCATTCATCGTCTGCCCGGAGGGGATTGCTTCCCTGTCGTCCTGAGCCACAGCGAAGGACCTCTCCGCCTCAAACGCCCGTATCTACAACGCGGAGAGGTCCTTCGCTGTGGCTCAGGACGACAGGTGGAACGCCCTCGATTGGATAGCAGATGACGATCTCCCCTCGGACCGTCACACCGCAGGAAGCAGACGACCTGCACGCCAGCGCCAACCCGCTGCGTGAGGGGCTGCTGATCGAGCGGACGCCTGAGCCGTTCGCGATGGTGATCTTCGGCGCGTCAGGCGATCTGACGCGGCGGAAGTTGATCCCGGCGCTGTATAACCTGGCGTTGGAGCGGCTGCTGCCGGTCGGCTTCAGCGTGGTCGGCTTCGCGCGGCAGGAGATGACGACGCACACGTTCCGGGCGCGGATGCGCGAGGCGGTCGATGAGTTCTCGCGACGGAGGCCGGTCGATGACGCGGTCTGGTCGTCGTTCGCCGAGGGGCTGAGCTATGTGCGCGGCGACTTCACTGACGCCTCTGCGTATGCGCGACTGAGCCAGCACCTGACGACGCTCGACCAGGAACGTGGGACGATGGGCAACCGCCTACATTACCTGGCGACGCCACCCGACTTCTACGACGACATCATTGAACAACTCGGCGCGAACGGGATGAACAACGGCCCGGAGCGCACCTGGCAGCGGATCATCGTCGAGAAGCCGTTCGGACACGACCTGGAGTCAGCGCGTGAGCTCAACGTGACCGTCAACCGCGTCTTTGATGAGCGCAATGTCTACCGCATCGACCACTACCTCGGGAAAGAGACGGTCCAGAACATCATCGCCTTCCGCTTCGCGAACGGCATCTTCGAGCCGCTCTGGAACCGGCAGTATGTCGACCATGTCCAGATCACCGTTGCCGAGTCGCTTGGGATTGAAGGGCGTGGCGGCTACTACGACCAGACCGGCGCGTTGCGCGACATGGTCCAGAACCATCTGATGCAGTTGCTGACGCTGGTGGCGATGGAGCCGCCGGTTGAATTGAAGGCCGACCCGGTCCGCGACGAGAAGGTCAAGGTGTTGCGGGCTGTCAGGCCGATCAAGCCGGATCTGGCGCGGCGTTTCACCGTCCGCGCGCAGTACCGGGAGGGGTTCGAGGCGGGTGAGCCAGTGCCGGGCTATTGCGAGGAGGAGCGAGTCGCACCGGACTCGCGAACCGAGACGTATGTGGCGCTCAAGCTGTTCATCGACAACTGGCGCTGGGCGGGGGTGCCGTTCTACTTGCGGACCGGCAAGCGGCTGCCGAAGCGCACCAGCGAGATCGCGATCCAGTTCAAGCGCGCGCCACACCTGCTCTTCAGCGGCGGCTCGATCGACCGGATGGAGCCGAACGTCCTGACGCTCGACATCCAGCCGGACGAGGGCACGTCGCTGACGTTCGCCGTCAAGGTGCCGGGGCCGATGATGAACCTGCGCTCGGTCCATATGGGCTTCCAGTACGGGACATCGTTCAACATCCAGTCGCCGGACGCCTACGAACGGCTGCTGCTCGACGCGCTGCTGGGCGACCCGACGCTGTTCACGCGGCGTGACGAGGTCGAGACGGCCTGGACGATCGTCAACGACATCATGACTGGCTGGGCGCGGATGCAGGCTGGCCCTCTCCCGACCTACGAGGCGGGGAGTTGGGGGCCGACCGAATCCGATGCGTTCCTGTCGATGGAGGGCCGCGCCTGGCGGCAACCATGAAGCGATGAGCACCGCAGCAAGCAGTCCGTCGGGCAGGATCGAGGTCAACGCCGGGAGCGGCGAGCGGGTCAGTGTCGACAGCATCTCACTCGAGCTACACCGGCTCTGGTCGGATATCTCGCAGCAGGTCGAGGAGCAGTCCGGCCAGATACCGCTGCGGACGAGCATCCTAACGCTGGTTGTCGTGGCGCGTGGCCGACTGGAGATGCGGACGGCGCACGATGTCCTGCGCGAGTTGGCTGAGCAGTTGCCGTCGCGGGCGATCGTGCTTGAGATCGGTAAGCCGGGTACGCCGTTCGACGCCAGTATCTCCGCCAACTGCCGGATGCTGGCGGCTGGGCGGGCTACCTGCTACGAGGTGATCGAAATCCGCGCGCCGTCGGACAAGCTGGAGGCGCTGCCGAGCCTGCTTGTCCCGCTTGAGCTATACGACGTGCCGTCGTTCATGTGGTGGGTGGGCGATGTCGACTTCAGTTCGCCGGGTTTCTTGCGGCTATCGCAGTCAGCCGAGCGGATCATCGTTGACTCATCGCGCTTCGACGCCGCGCCGGATGCGCTGGCCGCCTTTGAGACGTTCCTTGAAGGTGACATTATCTGCACGGGGACCGATCTCAACTGGGCGCGTTCGACGTCGTGGCGCGAATTGATCGCGCAGTCGTTCGACCATCCGCTGACACATGGGCTGCTCGACCGCATCCAGCGGGTCGAGATCGGCTACGACCCGAGCGCCGAGGCACAGGCGTTGCTGATCGCGGGCTGGCTGGCGACGCGCCTCAACTGGAGCATCAGCGGCGCAACGACAAGCCAGAATGAGACGACGCTGCAACTACGCAGCCGGGCGAGCGAAGTGACGGTCACGCTGACAAACACGGCCAGCGCCGGAATCGGGTTGCGCTCGGTGCGTATTCTGGCCGGATCGGGGAGCCGCAGCGCGCGGATCGCGATTCGACGCCGGTCTGACGACCTGTCGGCTGTAGCGGTCGAGGCAGCCGGGATGCCGCGTCAGGAGCGGATCGTGCGCGACCGGCAGCCACCCCTGCACGAGCTGATCGGCAAGGAACTGCTGATCCACACCCGCGACCATGTCTTCGACGAAGCGCTCGACTT
>Ga0136611_10003040_pt1 | contig 11725 bp, 8 predicted proteins | sample AntDrymUQ2232306_2_FD_106645 | JGI IMG/M metagenome (GOLD analysis project Ga0136611, IMG submission 106645) | Polar desert sand microbial communities from Dry Valleys, Antarctica - metaG UQ223 (23.06) | ecosystem: Environmental > Terrestrial > Soil > Desert | place: Antarctica: Dry Valley... | reverse complement strand
CACTTAGAAAAAACGAGTGATAGAAAAAGAGCGAGATACTTCATGGTGATTTGTCCATGTCGCAAACGTGGAGGAACGAAACCGGCCTAATTGTTTTTGCCGCATGCATGGAGATCTTAATCTACGGGCGACTCCAATGCGCGTCCCCCTTGTCCAAGAAAACGATTCGAGGCATATTGTTGGTCGTTGGCTTTCAATCCGTCCTCAAGAACTCAAAGAGTCCCATGTCCGACCTCAAAACTATTTTCTCGGTTCTCGATTTTACACGCGATCGCCTTATTGGTTCACTTGATGGCATAGCGAAGTCTGGCCAAGAAATTCAAACCGTATTGGCTTGGCGGCCAGGTCCTGGTCGAGCTCATATCGCTTGGCAAGCGATGCACTGTGCCGCAACTCACGACAAATACGTAAACGTTCGAATGAAGGGAGGCGAGCCTCTCGACCCGTCATTCTGCGAATCCTACGGAGGCGGCTCGACTCCGTCCGACTCAAACATTCCTACGTTGGTTGCGATCCGCGAAAAACTTGCCGTAAACTTCGACGCATTCAAGGCCTTTTTGAGCTCAGCGGATTTAACAAAGGTCACCGATTTCCCAAACAACATCCAGCGAACGATCGCCGACTCCGCAATTCTATTGGCATGGCACGAAGCCCATCATCAAGGACAAATGCACTTGACGTGGAATCTGTACAAAGCCGCTCATGGAGTGAGTTGATCTCGAGTTGGCGTTGGATCGTTGTTCGTTTCAAGTCCGTCCGTGTGTTAACCCGGAGGGCGACGGCATTCTTGTAGCGGCAGGGCGCGAGTCCTCCGGTTTCGCGGAATTTATCAGACGCTCACCGGACGGCTTGCGCCGTTCCGCTAACAAAGTGAGTGACATTGGGCTGACGCCCAAAAGCACTCACTTTGAGCCGCAACGCGTTAGCGTGCGGGCTCAAAGGCTTGGTAATCTTGCGAATCCAGCCCCCCTTGCTAGCGCATTGAGGCTCAAAATCAAAATTCGGGCTGGTCCCATTCCGGTTGTGCGACTTAGAGAACCGATGCGTAGTAAATCAATGATAGTCATTGAACCGATCGCGGCGTTCCGAAATTCCTATTGTGCAGGTCAAGCCAATTTGCACGGTCTGGAAAACGCTAGCAATCGAACGGATCATGACTCAAACACCAACCAACTCGCCAACACGACAGCGTTCGGGTTCCAAGGTGTATTGGATTCTTTTGTCAAACATACTTTTGTCGATAGCATTCGGCTGCAAGTCTCCGCAGGTTTGTTGCAACCCTCGCTACGTTGACAATGAAATCTTTTGTAGGACCTCCGTCACCGTCGAAAAAGCCCGTCCGTGCAGCGAGGTGATCCCGTCAGGCGTTATCCTCGAAGATGGTCTGGATGAGGTGGAAGCAGTCGCGACAGGATTGGCAAACAACTCAATGTTTCAAGCCGCATTGGCTCAATTGGGAATGGCTGGTGGCGATGCAGTTCAAGCGAGCTTGATCGCAAATCCACAAGTGCTGATGTACTTTCCCTCGGGAGCTAAAGAAGGCCAATACACGATCTATGCTCCCATCGAGTCGTACTTTCTAAGGCCGACGCGAGTCAAGATTGCCAATCGGGAATACCGCCGTATCGGCGATCAGTTGGTACAAAACGGATTGAACGTGGCGCGTGACATTCGATTGGCCTATATCGATCTCGCGTTGGTGACCGATCAATCCCGCCTTGCGACCGAAGCGGTCGAAATTCGTCAGGGCATTGCGAATTTGACTCGCGACCGTTTCATCGATGGCGACATCAGTGAACTAGAAACGATCGCTTCCAAGGTTGACGCGTTGAATGCCAAAGCCATCAATGGCGTGCAACAACAGAACGTTGCCATTAGCCGAGCAAGACTCGCTTCACTACTCGGGATTCCAACCGTTGAGACCCCGCTTGAGCCAACATCTCTCGAAACCATTAGCGTTCCGGAACTGGACGAACAGCAACTTATTGAAACGGCCTTGGCTTGCAGACCCGATTACCATGCTGCGCGTTGGGCAGTCGCCGCTGCGAGTGAGCGATCCCATCTAGCGCGATGGATATTCTGGCGAGCGGATAGTGTCCTCGATGTGCGTCATGGACCAGACAACACCCGAGCCGGTACTGGTCTTCGGTTTGACTTACCGATCTTCAATCGAAATCAAGGCGGTGTACTTCGAGCCGATTGGGAGCTCAATGGAGCGATTCATTCACGCGACGCCATACGAGATCAGATTTATCAAGATGTACGGGTCGCGTGTCGGCAACTTTATCAGGCCCAAGCCAATCTAACACTTCTCGAGATGGAAGTTCTCCCAAATCTATCGGACGCAGTCAGCATTGCTGGAAAAGGCTTCGCCGATGGCGGAACAGACTATCTGCTCGTACTGCAAACGACCACGTTGTACTTGGACGCACGAGGCCGAATTTTGGATCAACGTGCCATGCTGAGACGGGCTATTGCTGAGCTGGAACGCAGCGTCGGAAGAAGTTTGGACACAACTCCCCTCGACGTCCCCAAAATGCTTTCCGAAACTGCTCCAATCGACAATCCAACGGAATAAGCACTTACGCAGAAGTCTTCGACTACAATCTGTACGACGCATCCTAAGAAGTTCTTCAAAGACACGATCTCTGCCCTATGAGTACAAATATAATAAGTCGATTGTCGCTTTCATTGGGCGTCCTATCGGTACTGCATGGCTTATGGGGATGCAAACCACAAAAGTCGCCACAGGCAAAGGCACCCTCGCCATCCAAGGTGGAGATGGTGCCACATGAAAGCGACTTGGCAACCATTACGCTTACCAAGGAAGCATTTGAACGTCTCGGCATCACTAGCGTGGCTTCGGAGATGCGCCGAGTTCAACAGCACCGAACCTTTGGTGGGGAAGTCATGGTTCCCTCAGGTCGATCGATCATGGTTTCAGCGCCGGTCGCTGGAATCGTTTCGCCCTCGGGAAACGGGAAAATTCTCGCCCCGGGATCTAAAGTAGAGGCGGGCGATGTTGTCTTGGCGCTTTCACCCATACTCTCGCCGGAGCGCGACGTTCCCACACCGGCCGAACAAGTTCAAATGGCCGGGGCCAAAGCAACCTTGGTTGCCGCGCAGGTAACGGCTCTCGGCGATGTGCAACGCGGAAAAGCAGATATTGCAGCCACGAAGATCAATCTCGATCGTGCTAAGAAACTTTTTTCGGATCGGGCAGGTAGCCAAAGGGCAGTCGACGATGCTCAAGCGTTCGCCAATGTGGCCGCGACTGTCTTGGCTGCGGCAGAGGACCGTTATCAGCAACTGACCCAACTCATCGCGTCGCTCGATGGCTCCGCTACTCACGACGTGGCAACTGAAATCACATTGAGAGCGCCCGTTGACGGAGTCGTTCGCAGCGTCAACATCTCTACCGGACAGCAAGTGGTCGGCGGAGCTTCTCTGTTTGAAGTTCTCGACATGAGTACCGTATGGGTTCGCGTTCCGATATTTGTAGATCTACTGTCAGCGATTCAACCCGGAGCTTATGGTCGTGTTGTTTCTCTCGACGGTAAGGCGCCGGAGAGGTCTTCGCAAGTCATCCAATCGGAATCCGAACGCGCATTACCGATAGATGCACCACCCACGGCAGACGCGGCAAGTTCATCCGCAGATCTCTATTTCGAAGTTTCGAATCGGCAAACGAATTTTCGGCCGGGCCAACGTATCGGTATCGAGCTTCCCATGAAAATTGAAGTCGACGCCACAATCGTGCCAGCCGCTTCGGTCCTTTACGACATTCATGGAGGGACTTGGGTTTACACACTCAAGGAACCACTTCGATTCATTAGGCAGCGTGTGACAGTGCTGTGGTTCGACGGAACACAGGCAATCCTTCAAAAGGGGCCAAGTGCAGGAACCCTGGTTGTAGCTGAGGGTGCTGCGGAGTTGTTCGGTACGGAATTTGGTCCAGGGAAATAGGCGAACATCATCATGAGTTGGCTTATTCGCGCTTCCCTCCAATTTCGTGTGATCGTCTTGATGATCGCATTGGGATTGATTATCGTCGGCGTTCGAACGATGGATTCGATTCCGCTCGATGTGTTTCCTGAATTCGCCCCGCCGTTGGTGGAGATCCAAACCGAAGCTCCTGGAATCTCGACCGAAGACGTCGAAAGCTTAATCAGCGTTCCCATCGAGAATGCAGTCAACGGCATACCCTTTGTTAAAGCTGTCCGATCGAAGTCGGTTTTAGGACTCTCTAGCGTTCGGCTAATCTTTGCTGGTGGAACCGATCTGCTGATGGCTCGGCAGCTTGTGCAAGAGCGAATCACTTTGGTCGCAGCACAGTTACCGCTTGTTGCACGTCCGCCAGTGATACTGCCACCGCTTTCTTCGCTTAGTCGATGCATGAAGATTGGTCTTTGGTCGGATACAAAAAACCAGATGGATATGACGGTGCTGACCAAGTGGACGATCCGACCGCGATTGATGTCGGTCAGCGGCGTCGCAAATGTCGCCGTTTGGGGCGAGAAAGATCCGCAATTGCAAGTCATCGCCGACCCTGACCGATTGCGAGCCAATGGAGTTACGCTCGATCAGCTGATGCAAGCCGTCCGCGATGCAACAGCAGTCGGAGCGGGTGGTTTTGTAGATACGCCGAACCAACGATTGGCATTGCGGCATGTTCCCGCCGTTTACACTCCCGAGCAACTCGGCGAAATGGTACTGGCCTTTCGTGGAAACAACTCCGCAATAGCCCAATCGACTGCTTCAACTCTAGGATCGTCGCAATCAACGAATTCACTTCGTCCGGGAGCCGTTTCGAGTTCAGGCGGTAGCCCTATTCGAATTCGCGATGTGGCCGATGTCGTTGTCGACTACGCGCCTCCCATTGGCAACGCAATTATCAACAACCAACCTGGATTACTTTTGATTGTCGAGAAACAGCCTTGGGCCAACACGCTCGATGTCACTCGCGGTGTAGAGAAAGCGATGGAGGAACTGAAGCCTGCAATGGGCGAAGTGCAATTCGACACAACCATCTTTCGTCCGGCTACCTTTATCGAGCGCTCATTGAGCAACCTCAGTCATTCGATGCTGCTCGGATGTCTTTTGGTGATCGTTGTCTTGCTCGTTTTTCTCTATGACTGGCGCTGCGCTTTGATCAGTGCTATGGCCATCCCGCTGTCTCTGATCGCGGCCATCATGGTGCTCTATTTGCGAGGTGGAACCGTCAACACGATGGTGCTGGCGGGCTTGGTTATCGCACTCGGAGAAGTCGTAGACGACGCTATTATTGATGTCGAAAATATTATGCGACGATTGCGATTGAATGCAACCCTTGAGAATCCCCGATCCGCCTTCGAAGTTGTTTTGGATGCTTCGATGGAGGTGCGAAGTGCCGTGGTCTATGCAACGATCATAGTCGTCCTCGCTTTTCTTCCGGTTTTCTTCTTGGAGGGGCTCTCAGGCTCTTTCTTTCGACCCTTGGCGGCATCGTACATTTTGGCCATCTTGGCTTCGCTGGCGGTGGCTCTCACTGTAACGCCTGCAATGTCGCTATTGCTTCTTCCGTCAACTGCGCGCTTGAGGCACCGCGATGGCCCATTGGTACGCGTGCTCAAACGATGGTATCGAGCATTCTTGCAGCGGCTTTTGAATTTCCGGCTTACTACGCTCAGTGCATTTGCGGTCGTGTTTGCCGCGATCGCTTGTACTATTCCCTGGTTGGGCGAGGAATTGATGCCTAACTTTCGGGAGACCGATTTCTTGATGCACTGGGTTGAGAAGCCAGGGATTGGAATCGATGCCATGGATCGCATTACGACGCGTGCGAGCAAGGAGCTCATGGCGGTTCCGGGGGTGCGCAACTTCGGTTCCCACATTGGCCGCGCTACCGTAGCAGACGAAGTTGTCGGACCAAACTTCACGGAACTCTGGATCAGTATCGACGACTCCCAGGACTACGACGAAACTGTTGCAAAAGTACAAAGTGTCGTCGATGGATATCCAGGTTTGTACCGTGACTTGTTGACCTACCTTAAAGAGCGAATCAAAGAGGTGCTAACTGGAACGAGTGCAGCCATCGTCGTTCGCATCTATGGTCCTGACATGAATCGATTGAGATCGATTGCCGCTGAAGTTTCGGCACAAATAAAACCAATCGAAGGGGTCACGACTCTGAAGATTGAACCACAAGTTTTGGTGCCGCAGATATCCATTGAGATGCGTCCTGAAGCTGCTTCTCAGTTTGGACTCAACCCCGCAACGTTAATGAGGAACGTTTCCACGCTCGTCAATGGAACTCAAGTTGGCGAGATCTACCGCGATCAAGGGATTTTCGGCGTTTTTGTTCGCGGCAAAGACCAAGCACATCGCGATCCGACAGGGGTGCGAAATTTAATGATCGATACGCCGTCCGGGGCTCAAGTACCGTTGAGTAGTGTTGCAACGGTCACCATTGTTCCGGCTCCAAATGAAATAAAACGCGAGGGGGCTTCGCGTCGTTTGGACGTCACATGCAATGTTGCAGGACGCGACCTAGGCGCGGTTGCAAAGGAGATTGAGACAGCAGTTCAGAAAAATGTGATTTTTGGTACAGGCTATCACCCGGAGTTTCTTGGCGAGTATGCAGAGGCTCGCGCATCGAGGCAGCGACTCTTGCTCTTGTCCGTTGCCGCAGTTCTCATGATTACCGTGATCTTGTATGTCGATTTTCAGTCGTGGCGATTGGTGCTTTTGATGCTTGGGATGTTGCCACTTGCGATCCTCGGAGGCGTACTCGGTGTCTATGCAAGCGGCGGTGTTTTGTCACTTGGCTCGCTTGTCGGTTTCGTGACCGTGATTGGGATTTCGGCTAGAAATGCGATCATGCTCATCAGCCATTATCGCCATTTGAGCGATGTGGAAGGTGTTCCGCATGGCCGCGAGCTCGTATTGCGCGGTGCAGAAGAGCGGCTCGCACCGATACTGATGACTGCACTGACGGCAGCACTCGCATTGGCTCCCCTGGTTTACACAGGAAATCTTCCCGGCCAAGAGATAGAGTACCCCATGGCAATCGTAATTCTATTTGGATTGGGAGCAGCGACGATAGTCAATCTATTTATCCTGCCGCTCCTGTTTAACAGCACCCGAGGATCACCCCAGGATCGAAAACATTAACCCAAATTTGCAAACATGAAACTTATCACCTTCCTGCTAGCAGTGGCGTGTACTGGAAAAACGAGACCAGCAAGCAACGCCAGCAAGATCCATTTTTTGTTGACTACAGTATTTCACACAGTGAAATCCTTGCCACCTGAACTGCGATGAAATCGCCTGCGTAGGACTTGTTGCAATAAAATTCTCGATAGGCTAGAGTAAACGCGGAAGTCCAGTGTATGGATAGAAGCTCTTACGTAGACCAACAAATTTTCCGATATGCTCGCGATGTCCCAGGCACAATACCAAAACTCCATGCATTGCAGTTACGCAGTCGCACTCCGGACTGCGGTAATGCACCTGGTTTTTTTGGGGGTCGCTGGTCCCATGACGTTCGCTCCGATTTTTAAACAATTGGGAACCGAAGTCATTGGAACGAGCAGTTATGGCCTTTCCGAGTCGCCAATAGAAGAGGACGGTGAATCCTCTTCAGAACCAATTGACGTTTTAAAATCCGTCAACCGAGCAGGACTCACACGCCACTTGCGAGCTGGTTGCAGTCTAAGTCGTCGCCAATTTCTTTCGCGAATTCGCATTGACCACGCCGGATTTTTTCTACGAGACGTCCATTCTCTATCTCGTTCAGAGCTTTACCTCAGAAACGGTTGCGGTGCGACACTTCGCTGCTGAAAACGAGTAACCGTCATTGCATTTTCGTCGGGTACATTCTTTTGCTACCAAGCTCTGCCTTTGTTGTCAGGTAATTCTATGTTTAGGACTTTGCGTTTTTTTCGCTGGTTGGCCACATTTTTTTTCCCACATTTTGAACGAAGAAGTATCTCCGGATCTTAGTCTTCAAGACGCAGTTCGGCTGAGCTACGTTGAGGCCCCAAACGAACGGCAACCTATCAAACCTGGATCGACGCGAAACTTAGGAATGGCTGGAGTGGAATCCGACTCACCGGCGATGTAAACGTGGAATGCTGGTTGCGGGAAAACGGCTAAAGGTTTTTTGACTTTCTACGAGTCAAAACAAAGAGAAGACATATCCTACGCAAAGTCGCTTTAAAAGCGAAGAACTTAATCACTGAAATTTAACATGATGCCCACTCTCCCAACTAGAACTATCCTTCGGGACTTGAACGCGGCAATTGTCGTATTTCTTGTTGCAGTTCCATTGTGCCTTGGAATCGCACTTGCAAGTGGTGCGCCACTATTTTCTGGCATCATTGCTGGAGTCGTCGGTGGCATACTCGTTGGTTCGATCAGTGGCTCGCAGACCAGCGTAAGTGGACCAGCGGCGGGATTGACCGCAATCGTAGCCGCTCAAATTGCCGGCTTAAAGTCTTTCGAAACATTTCTTTTTGCGCTAACGTTGGCGGGGGGGATTCAACTCGTGTTTGGTGCACTGCGGGCTGGAACAATTTCTGCATTTTTCCCGTCCAGTGTGGTTAAAGGGCTGCTGGCCGCGATAGGAGTTATCATCATCCTAAAACAGATTCCGCATATTCTGGGCCACGACACGGATCCCGAAGGGGAAATGAGTTTTGTTCAACCAGACAACGAAAATACGTTATCGGAAATCGGTCGGCTGTTTTTTGGCGAAATCCACCGGGGAGCACTAGTCATTGGCTTACTCTCCATCCTCATTCTGATTGCCTGGGATCGGTTTAAATTCCTGAAGAAAAGCTTAGTCCCGGCTCCTCTGGTCGCCGTGCTTCTGGGTGTTGGGATCAGCGAGTTTTTTCGTTGGCTTGGTGGGGAATGGGAAATTCAATCCAGCCATTTGGTGGCGGTGCCGATTGCCGCTGGCGTTCAGGATCTAGCGGGCTTCTTGATAATGCCAGATTGGAGCCAATGGAACAATCCTGCCGTTTACTATGCGGCCATAACGATTGCATTGGTCGCTTCCCTCGAAACGCTAATCAATCTGGAAGCAGTGGATAGGATTGATCCATTACAACGACAGTCACCCCCCAACCGTGAGCTGATCGCTCAGGGGTTTGGCAATATCGCCTGCGGTTTGATAGGCGGTATCCCTGTAACGTCCGTGATCGTGCGCAGCTCCGTCAACATCAATGCGGGAGGCCGAAGCAAACTAGTGGCGATTGCACACGGTTGTCTTTTGCTTCTTTGTGTTGTACTTCTACCCAAGTATCTAAACCTCATTCCACTTTCTTGCCTTGCTGCCATACTCTTGGCGACGGGCTACAAACTGGCCAGCCCCAAACTGATGAAACAGATGTTTCGTGAGGGGTACAATCAGTTCATTCCCTTCGTTGCTACCTTGACCGCAATCGTTCTAACAGATTTGATCGTCGGAGTAGGTATTGGCTTTGTGATTAGCGTTGCGTTCATTCTAAGAAGCAATATTCGACGACCGATTACTAAAATTGTTGAAAAGCGTCTAAACGGAGAGGTACTGCACATCAAGTTAGCGAATCAAGTGAGTTTCCTGAATCGAGCTTCATTAGAGAACGCACTGAATCAAGTAGCTCCTGGGACGCAATTGTTGTTGGATGCGGAAAGTACCGATTACATGGATCCTGACGTTACTAGTCTCATTCGAGATTTTATCGAAAATACCGCGATTGTCCGAAATATTCAGGTAAGTACTCGCGGTTTCCAGCGGCACTTTGGGACCGAGGACCGAACCCTGTTTGTCGAATACACAACGCAACAATTGCAACAACGAATGTCCCCCCGCGATGTGCTGACAGCTCTTCAAGATGGGCATAAGCGATTTCGGTCTGGGAATCGATTGGAGCGAGATATTGGAAAACAGCGTTCTGATACGTCGCATGGGCAGCATCCACTTGCTATCGTTCTCAGTTGCATCGATTCGCGTTCTCCGGTCGAGATCATTTTCGACCTTGGGCTTGGCGATGTCTTCACAATCCGAATAGCAGGAAACATCGCCCGCCATAAGGTTTTAGGAAGCATCGAATACGGATGCAAAGTTGCTGGTGCAAAACTGATTCTCGTGATGGGACATTCTAGCTGTGGCGCAGTGACGACCGCAGTGGATCTTAACTTCTCTGGAAGAGACGTGAAAGAAGCAACTGGTTGCGATCATCTCGATCTAATTATCCACGATATTCAGAAATCGATAGGCCCATCGGAAAAGTTGGCGTTTGAAAACGCAAGCGTTGAACAGCGACGAGCAATTGTAGATCAAGTTGCTCGCAAGAATGTGATCCGCTCAGTCCAACTAATTGCGAGGGAAAGTGCAACCATTACCCACTTGCTAGAAGAAAGAAAGATAGCGATCGTAGGTGCCATGTATGACGTGGTCAGCGGGGATATTGAGTTTTTGACTGACAACGCGATTGGCTTGTAGTCAACGCGGATATGGCACTAGGCAGCCCAAGTCATCGGAGTGATTATAGAAACCAAAGGGCTCGACTATCGAACAATGGGACTAAATTCCGATCCGAGTCCATACTTACGACTCTTTTTTGCTGGGTCCACAACAACTAGGAATTTGACTTCTACCCAAGCTAATAGCAAATTTCTTGCAGCACGGTTTGAGATGCCAAAAAGCAATCCAACCTGATGGCTTGTGATGGTGTCGCTTTTGCGAAACAATTCAAGAGCCTTGCGTGGACGTGGATCAAGCCGACGAAGCATTGCTGAACGATCCTTCTCGCCGCGTCCAGCAGCTGCCATTGTGCGTTGCTTTACACTCTCAAAACTATCCGCCATCCCTTCACAGAAGTACTCGACCCACTTTGTAATGCCCGCAGATGCTCGGCCCTCGTAATAATTGTGCGACGGGCCAACGGTTAGAGCTTCATAGTACCCACCTAGATTGCGAGCGTAGTATTCTTCAAGAGAGTAAAGTCCCTTGAGTCCATAACCCCCTAGGTGCAAGACCAGCGTTGTAATCAATCGTGCCGTCCTACCGTTACCATCGTAGTACGGATGAATGGTGGCAAACTCGTAGTGTGCGATACCTGCTCGAATAGGACAAGGCAGTTCTTTTTGCTTGGATGCTTCCAGCTTTCGAAACCTGATCTTGGGTCAGTCGATTACCCTCGATCATGGTTGAATAATGAGTCGAAAATATGCGTGCAGTTTCACGCAACGACGCAAAAACGGAAGGCGTGATGGGCAAATCTTGAACAGATTGCTTTGCTGCCTCGATTCGCATGAGGCAATTTGCGATCTTGGAAGAGATTTTGAATTTTGGCGAAAACGGCATTAGACTATCATCTTCGTTGCGGTAAGCACTTCCGTTAATATGCCATTAAACTGCCGTTAAAGCAAGAACGGTTTTTCCTCCAAGCGATATTTAGCGTACGTCGGATGTCATCAGTCCGACGCTTTTCAATTGTGCGTGGCCGGTATTGTCGAATGTGGTTTGCCGGACGTAAACGATCGCAATTCGAGAGAGGTGTTCGAGAGAGGTGCTTGTGATTGATCTTGGACGACGCCGTCTTCGATCGGATTGAGAGGACGCCGTTCTTGCTGTCCCTCCCGGTCCCCTTGGATGCAGTCGTCAATTGTTGCCCATTCGTTCCTGTCGTTCGAGCTCTTCTTCGTAAGCTACGTCAATGAAGCGCAAGACGGCATCTACGTCCGCTGCTTCGGT
>Ga0136611_10003039_pt1 | contig 11725 bp, 11 predicted proteins | sample AntDrymUQ2232306_2_FD_106645 | JGI IMG/M metagenome (GOLD analysis project Ga0136611, IMG submission 106645) | Polar desert sand microbial communities from Dry Valleys, Antarctica - metaG UQ223 (23.06) | ecosystem: Environmental > Terrestrial > Soil > Desert | place: Antarctica: Dry Valley... | reverse complement strand
TTCCCAATCCCACTCGCCGGGAGCGGGGTTCACGCGGTACCACGGAACGCCGTAGCGCATGGCCCGCACGCCGAGTGAGGCGATGAGGTCGATATCGGCCTTCCATTGCCCGTAGTGATCAATCAGCGCGTATTCGTCCAGGACGCGGGCCCGCTTGCCTCCGGGATGACCGATGAAGGTGTCCTCGATCCCGACGGCCCAGGTCCACTCGCGATCAGCCACGGATGCCCACCGACGCGATGCCGCCCATGAGCTTGTTCTGCGTGAAGGCGTAGATCAGCAGCGGAGGGAGCATGGCAACCAGCGTGGCAGCCATCACGATGTTCCACTCCGTGCCCACCGTCGTCACCTCCCGCGCCAGCGCCAGCGGCACGGTGAACCACTGCGGGTCGTCCAGGTACAGCAGCGGGCCGAAGAAGTCGTTCCAGACGCCCAGGAACGTGAACACCGCCACCACCAGCAGCGCCGGGACCGAGAGCGGCAGGATGATCCGCGTGTAAATCGTCCAATGCCCGGCGCCGTCGATGCGCGCGGCCTCGTCGAGCTCCTTTGGAATGGTGCGCATGTACTGGCGCAGCAGGAAGATGAAGAAGGCGTTGCCGGCGAACGCGGGCACCGTGAGCGGCAGGTAGCCCGCCGGGAAGCCGTCCACCGTGCCGTACCAGCCGATATTGAAGAAGAGCAGGAACTGGGGGATGAGCAGGACCGGCGCGGGCAGCAGCATGGTGGCCAGCACCGCGGCGAAGAGCACGTTCTTGCCGCGGAACTGGAGCCGCGCGAAGGCGTACGCAATGAGCGAGTTCGAGAAGACCGCGCCAACGATGTTGATCGACGCCAGCAGCAGGCTGTTGAGGGCGTAGCGGCCGTACGGCTCGCGTGGCTGCGTCAACGCCTCCACGAAGGTCCCGAAGTTGAAGTACTCGGTCGGGAACCACTCGGCCGGGAAGGTGAAGACCGGGACGTTGGCGGGCTTGAGCGCGGCGGTCAGCATCCAGCCCAGCGGCAGGATGATGAAGGCCGCCAGCGCCAGCAGGCAGGCATACACGAACGCCGCGTGCGCCACGCGCCGCGGGGTGAGCCGTGCGAACCTGCCCGGACGCCCGGGACGCATCGGCGCGCTGAGATCGGTCACCAGCCTGTCCTCCTATGCCTGGTAGAAGACGAAGCGCTTCTCGAGCTTGAACGTGACGTACACCAGGGCCAGCCCGATGACGGTCAGGATCCACGCGAGCGCGGCCGCATAGCCCAGCTGCCCCTCCACGAATCCGCGGCGGTACAGCAGCAGCATGTAGAACAGCAGTGAGTCGGCAGGTCCAGCGGCGCCCCCAGCACCGGAGATGACGATCACCGGACCGATGATCACCAGCGCCGCCGTCAGCTCACCGATGAACAGGAAGAACATCGTGGGCGACAGCATCGGCAGGGTGATGTAGCGGAACTTGGTCCATGGGCCTGCGCCGTCCATGGCCGCCGCCTCGTACAGGTCAGGCGGGATGTTCTGAAGTCCCGCGAGATAGATGATCGCGTTGGTACCGACGCCCCAGAGGCCCATGATCGCCACGCCCCAGAGCGCGAAGTCCGGGTCCTGGAACCAGTTCGGCGGATCCTCGATGCCGATGGAGCGCAGCAGCTGGTTGACGGCTCCGAGGTCACTGTTCAGCAGGGTGAACCACAGCACGGCAATGGCGACGCCGGAGAGCACCGCCGGCACGTAGAGGAGCGTCCGGAAGAACGACATGCCGCGCAGCTTCTGGTTGAGCAGCAGCGCCACCAGCAGCCCGGTGACCAGGAACAGCGGCACCGCGATGACGATCCAGGTGAGCGTGACCCCGATCGACTTGTAGAACTTCGGGTCGTCCCCGAACGCACGGGCATAGTTGTCGAAGCCCACGAACTGTCCCGGGCGCAGCAGCTGCTCGTCGGTGAAGCTCAGCCATACGGCCCAGCCGAGCGGGATGAGCAGGAAGAGGATGGAGCCGATGATCCACGGCGAGAGGAACAGGTAGGCGGCCCGTTCCTCTGAGCGCGAGGCGCGGCCGGTCGGCTTCCACCCCGACTGCGCCAGCGCGGCGTCTGCGACGAGCGGCGCCGCGGTGCCAGCCTCGTCGAGCTGCTCGCCGCGCACTCCGTCGCCGCCGACCTGCATCGCCATCGGCTCGTCTCCTCCTCCGCTCCGCCGCTACTCCTCGGGGCTCGCGCTGGCCTCTGCCTGCTCCTCCTCCACCTGCTCCTCGAACTGAGAGCGGTCGAGCGTCTCCCAGCGAACCCAGACTTCGTCCAGGCGCGCCTGGGAAGCCTCGGCCATCTCGTCCAGGATCGGCTGCGCGGCCGGGTCCCCGTCGATGGTCAGGCGCCGCATGACCTCCACCGGATCCCAGTTCTCCACTCCTGGAGGTGCGAAGACCAGCGGTCGCGCGTTGTCGAGCGCGAGCAGGAACTCCTGCTTGATGGGGTCGTCCTCGCCGAAGCCCTCCTCCTCCGCCACCTTGGTGGAGAGGGCGGGATCGGCCGTGGCAGTCATCTGGATGCGCTGGCCCTCGGTGGCGATGAACTCCAGGAGCCGGAGCGCGTCGTCCGGGTGCGGGCTGTCAGTGAAGGTGCCCCATGGCGCCGTCCAGGTGTCCACGAAGTCCTCCTGGCCCTCCACGACGAAGAAGGGAGCCATGCCGAACTCGATGTCCGCCTCCTGGTAGGTGGGCACGGCGCTGAAGTCGCTCCAGGTGATGGCGATCTGGTTCTGGGCGAACAGGTCGCTTGTCGAGATCGTGTCGAGCACGCTGGATCCCGGGGCCAGGCCCTCGTTGATGAGCGCCGCCCCGATGTCGAAGGCCTCCGCCAGCTCCGGCGCATTCATGTTGCCGAGCGCCGTGCGGCCGTCCTCGCCGTAGATCGGGTAGAACCCGAAGGCGATATCCGAGGGCATGGTGCAGCCGTAGACCGTCTGGGTCGGGTCGTCATTGGGCTGGGCCAGCTGGCGGCAGATATCGGCGTACTCCGCGAAGGTCATCGACTCGTCGGCCGATGGGTACTCCACGCCGGCCTCGTCGAACATCGCCTTGTTGTAGACCAGCACGTTGCCGCCCAGGAACGTGCCGATGCCGTAGATGCCGTTGGCCGGGTCGTTCTCGAGCGCTCCCCGTGACAGGCCGCCGGGGTTGTACTCATCGATGCTCACGCCCCAGTCGGCGAGCTTGTCGGTCAGCTCGACCACGTAGCCCGCCTTCATCCAGTCGTCGCTCTCGATGATCGCCACGTCCGGCGGGTTGCCCGCAACCAGCGAGGTGTTGACCTTGGTGACGTACTCCTCCTCTGGGTACACCACGATCTCGAGGTTCTTCCCCTCATTGGCAGCCTCGAAGGCCTCCTCGATGGCATAGATCGCGGCCTCGTCGTCGCCCTGCGCGAACATCCACACGCTGATGGAATTGCTCCCGCTCCCACCGGAGTCGCGCGCCCCCCCGAAACATGCGGTCAGCGAGAGCGCTGCGATGGCGGCGACTGCCGCCAGTTGGGACCGGTTCCGTGCATCCATTGGTGTCTCCTCGCTGCTCGCGGTGTTTCGCGTCTTGGGTCGTTGGCTTTGTGGCTACGAAAGGACCGATGTGGCTGTCGGCTGCTCCGCCCGCAGCTGTGGGAGCAGGCTGGTCGCGATCTCCCGCACCATCGGCCAATGCTCGGGCGCTGGGAGGGCGGCCATGAGATCGGTGAAGCCGAGTGCGCGATGGTGCTCCACGAACGCGGCATAGGCATCCAGACTGCTGAAGGGCCCGCTGCGATCTGCTCCGACCCAGACGGATCGGCGAATGTCCTCAGGATCGCGGCCGGCTTCCCGGCAGGCCTCCTCGAAGATCCCCACGCGCTCGGCGAGGTCAGAGGCGATACCCTCGGTCGCGGTGCCATGGGTGGTGGCGAACGTGTCCCACATGTCGGCGCGTCGCGCCGCTAGCCGCAGCATCCGCGGCCGGTGAGCGGCGACCAGGATCGGAATGCGCGGTCGCTGCACCGGCGGCGGCAGGGCATGCGCGCCGTCCAGGCGGTAGTGGCTGCCGTCGAAGCTGGTGGGCTCGCCGCTCATCAGCCCGGTGATCACGTCCAGCGCCTCCTCGAGCTGGTCAACGCGCTCCGGCGCGCCTGGGAAGTCGATCCCGAAGCGGCGGTGCTCCTCCTCATGCCAGCCGGTGCCGATGCCCAGGATCAGCCGACCGCCGCTGATGTGGTCGACCGTCATGGCCTGCTTCGCCAGCACGGATGGGTGTCGGAACGTGTTGCTGGTGACGAGGATGCCGATGCGGACGCGGCTCGTCAGCGCCGCGAGGGCGGCCAACGAGGTCCACGCCTCGAACATCGGACGGTCGTACGGTGGATCGGTCGGCATCATGTGGTCGACGAGCCAGATGTGGTCGAATCCGAGCTCATCGGCCAGCTCGAACCGCGCACGCAGGTCGTCCCACGACATGCCTGCCTGGCCGACGAACAGGCCGAAACGAAGCGGCAGGCTCTCGGTCACTGGGTCACCACCACCTTGCCGCTGTCGCCGGCCAGGAAGACGCGGTAAGCCTCGTCGAGCTCGTCGATGCCGAAACGGTGCGTGATGATCTGCCCCAGGTACGACCGGTTCGCCCGCAACAGCTCGAGGTTCGGCGCCAGCTCGTCGTAGCGGAAGTACTCGCTGCCGAGGACCGCGCGCTCGGGCGCGATGAGGTCCTTGCTCACTGTCAACTCCAGGCCTTCGCCGTGGCCGACACAGATCAGCACGCCGCCGCGGTCGAGCGCATCCAGCAGCATCCGACGGCTGCTGGCGCGGCCTGCCGTGTCGATGGCCACGTCCACCTCACCGATCGCCTGGGCGAGCGACTCGTCCGGAAGTCGAACGGGGCGTGCGCCGAGCCGTTCAGCCAGGGCGAGGCGGTAGGGGACGACATCGGCGATGAGGATCCGCAAGTCCTTCCCGAGCAGCAGGCGCGCCATGGCCACCATGCCCAGGCCGACGGGTCCGGCACCGGCGATCGCCAGCGACTCGATGACCGGCCGGATCGACTGCGCGCGGCGCAGGGCGTGCGCGGTGGTGCCCATCACGTCGAGAAGCAGCGTCGCCTCATCGGCGGCGATCCCCGGTCCGATCGGAAAGAAGTTCGTCTCGTGCACGAGCTCGTAGCGGCCCAGCCCGCCGTCGTGCGTGAATCCCATGTCGGCGCGCTTGCCGCTACAGCGGTTCGTTGCGCCCTCCGCGCATGAGCGGCACACGCCGCAGAAGTCCATCAGGTACACCACGCCCAGCGTGCCGGGCTCGAACGTCGTCCCGCGTCCGGCCGCGACCACCTCGCCGGACGCCTCGTGCCCCGGCGTCACCGCGGAGCCGGTGGTCAGCTGCTCGCGGTCCGTCCCGCACAGCGCGTTGGCCCTCACGGCGAGGAGGAGCTCGCCCTCGCCGGGGCGTGGCACAGGTCGCTCCCAGCGTTCGAAGCGCCCTCCGCCGACGAAGCGCGGCACGCTCTGGGTGAGGGGCAGCGCGGGCGCCATCGTCACGCTGCGGGTGCCTCGTACGACAGCGCCACCTGAAGCACCTCGGCCGGCCTTGTCAGCGCCGCGAAGGCTTCGCTCGCCTGCTCGATCGGCAGCATGAGCCGCGGGAGGCCGCCCAGCCTGACCTCGCCGCCAGCCGCAAGCTCGATGATCCGCGCGCGGAGGGAGTCCCACGTCTGCGTGGGGTGCACGTTGCCGATCTGCCCGCAGGTGATGCGGATGCCGTTGTGATGGAACTCGTCGCCGAGCATGAGCCCGGCGCCCTCGCCCTGGTAGAAGCCGACCGCCACAACGTTGCCTCTTCGGCGGACCACCCGGATGGCCTCGTGGAGGGCGCGTGAGGACCCGGTCGCCTCCCAGGCCACCGGGATCCCCTCGCTGCCATGGCGCTCTTTCAGCTCCGCGGCCACGTCGCCGCCCACCGTCGCCTCCACGGGGGTCAGGCCAAGCTCCGCGGCGACGGCCAGGCGATTCGGGAGGCGGTCGACGACGTAGACGGGGTCCGCCCCGGATGCCCGTGCGACCTGCGCGGTGATGAGGCCGACCACGCCGGCACCGAACACGACCGCCGGCGCGCCGCGCTGCTCGTTTTCGCCGAAGGCAACCGCGTTGACACAGATCGGCCCCATCTGCGCGAAATCGACCGCGTCGTCCCATGACAGCTCGTCAGGCACCCGGTGGGCTGCCGCGTACTCGGCAGGCAGCGCCGTGAGCTCGGTGTGGCGCCAGCTGCCGTAGACACGAAGGCCGACGGGTGCCTCCCGAGAGCCGCTCTCGACCACCTCGCCCGCCGCGCGGTAGCCGAAGACGAGCGGGTACTCCATGGACGGAACGCCGGTCTCGAAGAGGCGCAGCCTCTCGTTCCAGCGCTTGTGGAGGTAGACGTTGGTCGCGGCGCGACCGTAGAAGGTCATCTCCGTTCCCGGGCTGATGGCGGAGCGCACGGTGCGCACCCGCACCTGCCCGTCGCGGAGGGGAGCGGGCTCGTAGACGGCACACTCGACCTCGCCACTCTCCACGATCTGGAGCGTACGACCACCGATCTCGCCACGGGCGACGATGCCGTCGATGGCTCGCTCCGAGGCGGATGCCGTCACGCGGCCACCCCGTTGCCCCGCGCCTCGGCAATTCGCTCGCGCAGGAACGTCACGGCGGCGGGCAGCACCTCGTCCGGCGGTCCGGACAGGTTGCACTCCATGGATGCCCAGCCCTCGTAGCCCATTCGCGTCAGCCCGCCGAAGACGCTCGCCCAGTCCAGGTGTCCCTTGCCGGGTTCGAGGCGTTGCGAGTCCGCCAAGTGGACGTACGCGAGCATCTCCCCGGCGGCCTCGAAGGCGGCGCCGAAGTCGACCTCCTCGATGTTCATGTGAAAGACGTCCCCCATGGCGCGAACCTGCGGGCTAGCTGCCTCGCGTGCCCAGCGAACGGCGTCCGCCAGCTTCACCGACACCGAGTTCTCGAAGCGGTTGATGGCCTCGATGACCAGGCGCCCGCCGACGCGGTCCGCGTGCTCGGTCACCTCGTGCAGCCCCTCGAGCCACAGCTCCTCGTCCAGCTCGCGAGTGCGACCGGTGCCGGCGTGCGGGGGCAGGTTCGCAGTGCGCCCGTAGATGGGCACGATGATCAGCGGCGCGCCGAGCTCCGCGCCGAGCTCGAGAAGTCGTTTCACGTCCTCCTTGCACGCGGCGATCTCGGCCGGGTCGGGGTCGATGAACCAGCCACGGTGGCCGGAGCACATGGCGCTCACCGGCACCCGGTCGCGGAGCGCCTCCTCCGCGGCCTCAATCATCGGGAAGTGCGACAGCTCGATGCCGTCGAACCCGTGGCGCATCGCCGTCTCGCTCTTCTCGCGCAGCGAGCTCCCCGGGACGAGTCGCGACTGCACCGCGAGCTTCATCGGCTCAGGCCCACCACATCGCCGTCGCCGGCTCGGCCAGCACGGCCTGCTTCAAGGTGCCGATTGCCCGCGAGAGACCCTCATCGGTCGAGGCCAGCGAATCCTCGTGCTCAATGGACAGCACGTGGTCGTATCCCGTGACGCGGAGGGCGCTCACGAACCGCTTCCAGAAGAGGACGTCGTGGCCGTCGCCGACGCTGCGAAAGACCCACGATCGATTGGCGACGTCGCTGTAGCGCTCGAGGTCCAGCACGCCGTTGCGCGCCGTGTTGACCGGGTCGATGGCGGTGTCCTTGGCATGCACGTGGTAGATAGCACCGGCGAGCTCGCGGATCGCGACCAGGGGATCGATGCCCTGCCAGAAGAGGTGGGAGGGATCGAGGTTGGCGCCGATCACCTCGCCCACCTCGGCGCGCAGCCGCAGCAGGGTCTTGGGGTTGTAGACCACGAAGCCCGGGTGCATCTCGAACCCCAGGCGCACGCCGTTGTCGGCCGCGAACTTCCCGGCCTCGCGCCAGTAGGGGAGCACCACCTCGCTCCACTGCCAGTCGACGATCTCGCTGTACTCAGGGGGCCACGCACAGGTGACCCAGTTCGGCTGCTTCGCATCGGCCGAGTCGCCCGGACAGCCGGAGAAGAGGTTCACGACTCCCACGCCGAGCTTCGCAGCGAGCTTCACAGTGTCGCGGAAGACGGCATCGTCATGCCTGGCGTGCTCGGCGTTCGGGTGGATCGGGTTGCCGTGGCAGGAGAGTGCGCTGATCTCCAGGCCGCGTGACGCAAAGGCGTCCGCGAACTTCGCGCACGCCGAATCATCGGCCAGCAGCTCCGCGGGCCTGCAGTGCCGGTCGCCCGGATAGTTGCCGGCGCCGATCTCCACCGCCCCCAGTCCCAGGTCGCGGATCTTGTCGAGCATCGGCTCCAGCTCAAGCTTGCCGAACACCGGATCGAAGACGCCGATCTTCACGCGTTCACCGCCTCCTCTATCGGCTCCAGCGCCGCCATCACCTCAGCCACCGAGATCCACCGCTCGTCGGCCGCGCTGCGCAGCGCCGCCTCCACGAAGGCGAGATGTCGCACCCCGTCGTCGAAGGTCGGCAGCGGCATCCCGTCGGAGGCCTGCGGGATCGTGGCGTCGCCTCGCCGGCGCCGAATCTCGGCGTACGCCGCCCCCAACAGGTTCCGGAGCCCGTCACCCCAGCCCTCGGTGTGGCCCGCCGGCAATCGCGCCACTCCCGCCGCCTCGGCCGACAGCGTCCGCGGGTCGCGGCTCACGAGCTCGCTGGGCCGGTCCCGCCGGCCGATCCACAGCTGATCCGGACGCTCCTGCCGCCATGTTGCGGAGCCATCGGCTCCATCCAGCGAAAGCTCGAGCGCGTTCTTGTGGCCCGCCGCCGCCTGCGAGATCGTCAGGGAGCCCTGCACGCCTCCGGCAAATCGCAACAGCAGCCCCGCCTGGTCCTCGGTCGCCACCGGCGCCCAGCCATCTGCAACGCCGGTGTTGGGTGGGCCGCCGCCGGCGAAGGTCTCGGCGCCGTCGTACACGGGCCGGCGCGCGTGGACGGTGCCAAGCTGCGCCATCACCGCCTCGAGGCGGCAGCCGCTGATGACTTCGGCCAAATCGATCCAATGTGAGCCGATATCGGCGACGGCTCGCGACGCACCGCCGCGTGCCGCGTCCACGCGCCAATTTGTGTCGCCGGCGCCCAACAGCCAGTCCTGGAGGTACGAGCCGCGGATGGCGTGCAGCGGTCCGATCTCTCCGGCGCGCAGTCGGGCGCGGAGCTCGGTGGCCATTGGGTAGTAGCGATAGTTGTGGCACAGCACAGCCGCGCGCTCCGACCGGGAGGCGAGACGGGCCAGTCGCATGCCCTGCTCCAGGGAGATGGCGAGCGGCTTCTCGCACACAACGTCCTTGCCGGCTCCCAATGCGCTCGCGACCACGTCGTGGTGGAGGTCGTTCGGGACGCACACGTGGATGACATCGACGTCGTGCGACTCGGTGAGCTCCAGCCAGTCACCCACACCCCTTTCGACGCCGAGCGATTCGGCGGCCTGCGTGGCGCGTTGTGGGGTGCTTGCGGCCACCGCGGCCACGTCGACGGTGCCCAACCGCCGCAGCGCCTCGACGTGCTGCCGCCCCACGAAACCGGTGCCGACGATTGCGGCGCGCAAGCGCGGCCTCATCCCTTCACCGCCCCAGCCGTCAGGCCACGGATGAACTGGCGTTGGAAGAGGATGAAGAAGAGCACGACCGGCGCGATCATTATCAGCGTCCCGGCGGCCGTGAGCTCCAGCTCGCGCGTCCTGCCGCCGGTGAACAGCAGCAACCCGGTGGCCAGGGTGCGGTTCTGCTCCCCGGCAAGGTAGAGCAGCGGCAGCAAAAAGGTGTTCCACGCCGACAGGAAGGTCAGGATCGCCAGCGCCGATGCGCCCGGCGCGGCCAGCGGCAGCATGATGCGGCGGAACACCTGCCACTCGCTGGCGCCATCGATGCGCGCCGCATCGGCGAGCTCCTCCGGCATGTCCAGGAAGAACGCGCGCATCAGGAACACCCCGAGCGGAATGCCGACGCCACCGGCACCGGCGATCGACGGCAGGATCACCGCCCACGGCGTGTTGAGCAAGCCGTAGTCGCGCAGGTTGTAGTAGAGCGGGATCATCAGCGAGAAGAAGGGAACCATCAGGCCCAGGATGAAGAGGTAGAAGACCACCCCTCGCCCCGGGAACTCGAAGCGCGCCAGGGCGTACCCGGCCATGGTGGACAGGGCGATCACGCCGAGGACGGTCGGCACCATGATCACCACCGTGTTGAGGAAATAGCGCGCGAAGTTCCCGAGAGTCCACGCATCGCTGAAATTCTCGAGCCGGATGGAGCTGAAGAGCTGGAACGGGTTGCCGGTGTCAAGCAGCGGATCCTTCAGCGCCAAGCTCACCACCAGGATCATCGGCAGCAGGCACAGCAGCCCCCAGAAGCCCAGGAAAGCGTACTTCGCGGTCGCCGCCGCCGCGCTCCACGCCCAGAGCGTCCGCGGACCGTCCGGCGCATGTCGGGCGCCGGCTGCGCTAGCCATCGGCTCGCCTCCGTTCGCGGTAGCGCAGGAGCACCACGGCGAAGGTCAGCGAGAGGATCGCGATGACCATGCTGATCGCTGATCCGTACCCGGCGTAGTTGCGGCTGAAGGCCATCTTGTAGGCGTAGCCGGCGAGCACCTCGGTCGAAGTGCCCGGACCCCCGCGGGTAAGCACGTAGATGATGTCGAACACGCTGAAGGCGCCGACCAGCGTGATGGTCAGCACGAAGGTGAATATCGGCGCGATGCCGGGCAGGATGATGTGGCGCGTGCGCTGCCAGGCATTGGCCCCATCGACTCGAGCGGCGTCGATCAGGTTGAGGTCGATGCCCTGGAGGCCCGCCAGGAAGAAGACGACCACCAGCCCGAAGGTTGCCCAGACGGCGGTGGCCAGCACGGCCAGCAATGCCGTGTCGGGGATACCCAGCCAGCCACGCGTCCAGCTCTCGAGACCAACGGTCTCGAGCAGCGTGTTGAGCACGCCGAACAGCGGGTTGTAGATCCAGCCCCAGATGATGCCGATGACGACCACCGGCAGGATCACCGGCACAAAGTACAGGGAGCGGAAGACCAGCCGGAAGCGCGTCCCGCTCCACAGGATGATGGCGAGCGGCAGGCCGATGACGATGGGGGCGGCCGTGCCGACCACCGCCCAGATCAGGTTATGGCTCAGGGCCTCCCAGAAGTCCGGGTCCGCCAACAGCACCTGGTAGTTGTTGAGCCCGATGAAGTCCTTGGTCGGCGCGAAACCGTCCCAGCTGGTGAGGCTGTAGTACACGGTGCCGAAGAACGGCCACACCATGAACAGGATGTAGAGCGCCAGCGCGGGCAGCACGAAGAGGGCTATCAGCCAGCCGCTGGCGTGCTGCCGGCGGCCCGAGCGACGTGTGCGAGGCAGGCGCAGAAGGCGGGCAAGCCCGCTCTTCGCGCCCACCTCACGCGCCGCGACCGTCATCTCGAGGACCCGCCTCCCCGCGCTTGCCTACTCCTCCGGTCGCTCCAGTGTCTCGCCGCGCTCAGCGGCCTCCTGGTAGGCGGCCTCGAGCGCATCGGCCAGCTCCTGGGGTGTCCGGGTGCCGTTGAGGACCTCCTGGAAGCCGGTGAACATCTCGTCGTTGAAGTTCGCCGGGGTAAGGACGTCGATGTTGTAGCCGAAGTCCGACGTCTCGCCCGAGCTCTGGGCGAGGTCGTCGAGCACCGACTGGAACAGCGGGGAGACATCCAGGCCCGC
>Ga0136611_10003038_pt1 | contig 11728 bp, 10 predicted proteins | sample AntDrymUQ2232306_2_FD_106645 | JGI IMG/M metagenome (GOLD analysis project Ga0136611, IMG submission 106645) | Polar desert sand microbial communities from Dry Valleys, Antarctica - metaG UQ223 (23.06) | ecosystem: Environmental > Terrestrial > Soil > Desert | place: Antarctica: Dry Valley... | reverse complement strand
TCCGAATTGTGCCGTTCTCGTGCCGGTGCCCGAGCCTGATACGGTGCTGGCCGTGAGCCGGTAGCCGGCGCCCCGCACGGTTTCAACCATCGCACCAGCCGGTCCGAGCGCCTCGCGCAGCCGCTTGACATGCACATCGACAGTGCGCTCTTCGATGAAGACGTGGTCGCCCCAGACCTTGTCGAGCAAGGTGCTCCGGCTGTGGACGCGCTCAACGTGCTTCATCAGGTAGTGCAGCAGCTTGAATTCGGTGGGGCCGAGCTTGAGCTGCTGACCTTCGAAGGCGATGCGGTGCGTGCCGGCATCAAGAACCAGAGCGCCGACCCGCACGCTGTCGTTGACCGATTCGGGCGCGCGCCGGCGCAGAACTGCACGAATCCGCGCCAGCAACTCCTGGGTCGAGAAAGGCTTGGTGATGTAGTCGTCCGCGCCTGCGTCGAGACCGGCAACCTTGTCAGGCTCATCACCACGGGCGGTCAGCATCAGAATAGGTACAGCGCGGGTGCGCGGCTGCTGGCGCCAGTGGCGCGCCAGCGCCAGACCGCTTTGGCCGGGCAGCATCCAGTCCAGCAGGATCGCGTCGGGCAGAACTGCATCGAGCGCCGCCTGTGCGCTGACGCTGTCCTGCGCGAGCACCACCTCGAACCCACCGTGCCTCAGGTTGACCGCAATCAACTCGGCAATCGACGGCTCATCTTCAACCACCAAAATGCGCGGCAAGTTTTTCATGCGGGCCTCAGCGCATCGCGGATTCGATTTGCTCCATCGGCGTATGCCGGATGTCCGTTCCCTTGACGATGTAGATGATGAACTCGGCGATGTTTTTGGCATGATCGCCAACGCGCTCGATCGCTTTAGCAACGAAAAGCAGGTCCAGGCTCGCCGAAATGGTGCGCGGGTCTTCCATCATGTAGGTGATCAGCTTTCGTACGAAGCCGTCGAACTCCTGGTCGATCAGGTCGTCTTCTTTCAGGATCGAGATGGCGACGGTCGTGTCCAGCCTCGCAAAGGCGTCGAGCGCTTTGCGCAGCAGGCCCGAAGCGAGATCCGCAGCAATGCGCAGGTCCGAAGAGGGCAAGGAGCGCGCCGAGCCGCTGTCGATGATGGAGCGCACCATGCGGGCGATTTTTTCGGCCTCGTCGCCAGCGCGCTCCAGATTGGCCGTGGTTTTGGAGATCGCGATCAACAGCCGCAGATCGCGCGCCGTAGGCTGACGCCGGGCAATGATCGACGACAGCTCCCGGTCAATTTCGACTTCCATCGCGTTGACACGCGCCTCGGTCTGAATGACCTGGATCGCGCTCTCTGCGCTGAACTGCGACAGCGCGTAAATAGCCATCCGCAGTTGCGATTCCACCAGGCCGCCCAACTCCATGACGCGGGAGGACACGTCGTTGAGTTCGCTGTCGAACTGCGTCGAGAGATGTTTGTCTGGCATGGCGTGTTTCCTGTGGTCAGCCAAAGCGGCCGGTGATGTAATCTTCGGTCTCTTTGCGTTTCGGTGTGAAGAACAGTTCCTTGGTGACGCCGAACTCGACGAGGTCGCCAAGATACATGTAGGCGGTGTAGTCGCTGCAACGCGCCGCCTGCTGCATGTTGTGCGTGACGATGACGACGGTGTAGTCGGTTTTCAGCTCGGCAATCAATTCCTCGATTTTGGCGGTGGAAATCGGGTCTAGCGCCGAGCAGGGCTCGTCGAGCAGCAGCACTTCAGGTTTGATGGCGATACCGCGTGCAATGCACAGCCGCTGCTGCTGGCCGCCCGACAAGCTGGCCCCGTTCTGGTTGAGTTTATCTTTCACTTCGGTCCACAAAGCGGCCTTGCGCAGTGCCCATTCGACGCGCTCGTCCATGTCGCTCGCGTTGAGACTTTCAAACAACTTCACGCCAAAAGCGATGTTGTCGTAAATCGACATCGGAAACGGGGTCGGCTTCTGAAAGACCATGCCGACCTTGGACCGGATCAGCGCAACGTCTTTCTTCGAGGTCAGCAGATTTTCGCCATCGAAAAGCACCTCACCCTCTGCGCGCTGCTCCGGATAAAGCTCGTACATGCGGTTGAAAATCCGCAGCAGCGTCGATTTGCCGCAACCCGAAGGTCCGATGAACGCGGTCACCTTGTTCTCGGGAATCTCGAGGTTGATCGACTTGAGCGCCTGGAACTTGCCATAAAAAAAGCTCAGGTCCTTGACGGAAATTTTCGGGGCCTCCGCAGACTTTTCGGCGGAAAGGGTTCGGGCATTCATCGGGTTGTCTTTCTAATGCATGTTGAGGCAGGCCGTCGGCCCCGGCTCTTGATCAGAGGCGATTGCGTGTCAGTACGCGGGCCAGAATATTCAAGCCAAGCACCGCCAAGGTGATCAAGAACACGCCAGCCCAGGCCAGTTGCTGCCAGTTCTCGTAGGGGCTCATTGCAAACTTGAAGATCGTCACCGGCAGGCTGGCCATCGGCTGGCTCATGTCGGAGTTCCAGAACTGATTATTCAGCGCGGTAAAAAGCAGCGGCGCGGTCTCCCCGGCGATGCGGGCCACCGCCAGCAGAATCCCGGTCACGACACCGGCGCGGGCCGCACGCAGCGTGATGCTCGTAACCACTTTCCACTTCGGGGCGCCGAGCGCATAGGCAGCTTCCCGCAGGCCGGACGAAACCAGAAGAAGCATGTTCTCCGTGGTGCGGATGACAACCGGTATGACGATCAGCGCCAGCGCCAGCACACCCGCCCAGCCGGAATACGACTTGAAACGCGACACGATGACCGCATAAATGAATAGACCTATCACGATCGACGGCGCGGACAACAAGATGTCGTTGACGAACCGTGTCAGCGACGCAAGCCAGCCCTTGGGGTCGTACTCGGCCAGGTAGATTCCCGCCATGATGCCGACCGGCGTGCCGATGCAGGTAGCCAGCATCACCATCAGGAACGACCCGTAGATCGCGTTGGCCAGGCCACCTTGCTCGTTCGGAGCCGGCGTCATCATCGTCAGCGTCGCCAACGAGACGCCGCTCAAGCCGAGTCTTATCGTTTCCCAAAGAATCCAGGCGAGCCAGAACAACCCGAAGGACATCGCCGCCAGAGAGAGCATCAGTGCGATGCGATTCATGCGCTTGCGCCGGCGGAACTTTTCGAGGCGCGGATCCAGCATGACCGCGCTCATGTGCGCGCTCCTTCGTTGCGGCCGAGTCTGGCCAGCATGATCTTGGACAGCGCCAGCACCACAAAGGTGATGAAAAACAAAACCAGGCCGAGGTAGATCAGGGCCGCCTGATGCAGCCCTTCTCCGGCTTCGGGGAATTCGTTGGCAAGCGCCGACGTGATGCTGTTGGCCGCCTGAAAAAGGCTCAGCGAATCGAGTTGATTGAAGTTTCCGATCACGAACGTCACAGCCATCGTCTCACCCAAGGCTCGGCCCAGGCCGAGCATGATGCCGCCCACCACACCGGCGCGTGTGAACGGAAGCACGATCTGCGAAACCACCTCCCAGGTCGTCGAGCCCAGCGCATAGGCCGACTCCCTGAGCATCACAGGTGTGACCTCGAACACGTCACGCATCACCGACGCAATGAAGGGGATGATCATGATGGCCAGAATGATCCCGGCCGACAAAATGCCGATGCCGACCGGCGGACCCGAAAAAAGAGCACCCAAAAAAGGCACCTCGCCGAAAGCGCTCTGCAGCGGCTGCTGCACGTAGGTTGCAAGGATGGGGCCGAACACCAGCAAACCCCACATGCCGTACACGATGGACGGCACCGCAGCCAGCAGTTCGATAGCGGTTCCGAGTGGACGCTTGAGCCAGGCTGGCGACAATTCCGTAAGGAACACCGCGATGCCGAAGCTAACCGGAACGGCTATTGCGAGCGCAATCAGAGAGGTTGCCAGCGTGCCGTAAATCATCACCAACCCGCCGTACTCGTCCTTGACGGGGTCCCATACGCTGCTGGTCAAAAATCCGGGGCCGTATTTGCTGATGGCCGGCCATGCCCCGAACACCAGAGAGATCAGAATTCCCGCAAGCAGACTCAGCGTTAGCAGCGCCGCTGCCTTTGCGGCCCAACCGAAGAGCCGGTCCGGCAAGGAGCTTCTACGCGAGGGGGGTGCCGAAGGGGGGGTGGTCATGTCTCGCAAGCTCGCATCACGCGGGCGATCCAGGGCCGGTCGCCCTGCGGGAAGTGTAGATGACATGCCGCCCCCTTCTATCGATGTTTGCTCAGCCAAGACGTTCCTATTAACGCAATGCGATGGCTTTTCCAGAGCCGTCCTTGACCTCCATCCAGGACTTCTCGATCATGGTCTTGACGCTCGCAGGCATCGGCACATAGTCCAGGTCTTCTGCGGTTTTATCGCCATTTTTATAGGCCCAATCGAAAAACTTCAAGGAGGCCGCAGCTTGAGCCGGCTTGTCTTGCGCCTTGTGCATCAAGATGAAAGTGGCGCCGGTAATGGGCCACGCATCCTTGCCGGGCTGATCGGTCAGGATTTGATAGAAACTTTTGGCCCAGTCGGCTCCGGCAGCGGCGGCCTTGAAGGTCAGGTCGTCGGGATTGACGAAGACGCCCGCAGAATTGCGCAGCTGGGCGAATGTCATCTTGTTTTGCTTGACGTAGGAATATTCGACGTAACCAATTGAGTTCGGCAGCCGGCCGACGAAGGCCGCCACGCCTTCATTGCCCTTGCCGCCGGCTCCGACTGGCCAGTTCACTGCTGTGCCCTCACCCACTTTGGTTTTCCATTCGGGGTTTACCTTGCTCAGGTAGTTGGTGAAGATGAAGGTGGTGCCGGAGCCATCAGCACGCCGGACCGGCGCGATGGCGGCGTCCGGCAGCGCCAGCGACGGATTCAGTGCCTTGATCGCGGGATCACTCCACCTCGTTATCTTGCCCAGAAAGATGTCGCCGATCAGCGGACCAGTGAGCTTCAACTGACCGGGTGCAATGCCTTTGATGTTGACAACCGGAACCACGCCGCCGATGACGGTCGGGAACTGAATCAGACCTTTCTTGGCCAGTTCTTCGTCCTTCAGAGGCGCGTCCGAAGCACCGAAATCGACCGTTTTGGCTTCGATCTGCCGCAAGCCTGCACCCGACCCAATCGATTGGTAGTTGATCTTCACATTGCTGGCCTTGTTGTAGTCGGCCGCCCACTTGGAATAGAGCGGGGCCGGAAAACTCGCTCCCGCACCGGTCACGTCCTGTGCAGAGGCAAGGGCCGTCATTGAAAGGAGCACGGCTGCGGTTGCGGCAAAGGGGGAAGCCCTGAAAATCACGTTCATCGAGTCACCTCGTGGGTTGGTGGAAAGATGGGCGGACTGTAAAAGACTTGTGTGACAACCCCGTGACATCGGCTTTCGGCAGCAGCAAAGCGCGGAGCTCACCAAACCCGACCTTCGCTGTCACGAAAGCTTCAAAGGACTGTCACGGAAACGTCATCAATAAATCCTACGCTTCTGCGGTTACAACCAAGGAGTTTTTCATGTCCTTTAACCGCCTCGTCCTTCTCGCCTCCGCCGTTGCATTCGTGGCCGGTTGTGCCACCAAGCCCGCTCCGGTTTCGGTCGCCGAAACCGTCGCCCGCGATTCCCGACTCAGCACCCTGAACGGATTGGTCAGCAACGCCGGCCTCACCAGCACGCTTGGCGGCGCAGGCCCCTTTACCGTATTCGCTCCTTCCAACGAGGCGTTTGCCAAAGTCCCGGCCAAAACAATGGACGAGCTGGCCAGCGACCCGGCCAAACTCAAAGCGGTACTCACGTACCACGTCGTTCCCGGAAAATTCATGGCTGCCGATGTCAAAAACGGCAATGCCAAAACCGCCAATGGAGCCGAGTTGGCCCTGTCGAAGGCGGGCGAGTATGTGACCGTCGAAGACGCGATGGTTCAGGCGGCAGATATATCCGCCACCAACGGCGTCGTACACATTGTCGATAGCGTGCTGATCCCCCCCGTCAAGCGCTGAACCTCCGGCCCCGCGCCCGAAATTTTTCTTTTCTAACGGATTTCAGGTTGCGTAGTTGCGGCAAGCAACTGCCCATCAATCAGCAAATCAGCACGCAGCGCGGGGATAGGATGTCCGTAATTAAAACTTGGGCGAGCCGCAGAACTCTGCTGCAAAGAGTCGCGCTAACAGCTATGGCCGGCCCGGCGGCAATAGCGGCGACCAAATCGGTGAACGCGCAGGCATGGAAGTCGCCGCCTGCAAGCGCAAGCAACAGGCCCATCGTCGTTGCCCAACTCGTCGATTTGTCGCCTGCCCAGCAGGACGTCTCAAGAGACTTTTTGATCGGATCGCGCGCCGCCTGGCAGGATATCAACTCCAGGGGTGTTGCGCGGCCGGCCGATACAGCACTTGACGCTTGAGACGGACGGCAGCCCGTCCAGTTTGCGCGTGGCACTTGATTCAATCCGTGACAACGCGGCCTGCGTTGTGCTGTCCGGCACAGTCGGCGACACGCTCGCAACGCTTGCACTGGCCAGCATCGGCAAACTGAACATCGCCCAGGCGGCGCCGTGGCTGCAGACCTCCGACGCCCGAATTGACGACCGCACCTTCCCGATATTTGCAGCGCGGGAACAGCAGATCACTTACGCGCTCAAAGTACTTTCGATCATGGGGCTGCAACAACTCGGGGCGGTGTTCCCAAGCAAAGCGCACCAGGACGCCTACCGCGAAGAAGTGGAGCGCATCGCCGCCGGTATGGATCTCAAGCTGCAACAGTTCTATGCCGTGAGCGGCCTGCGGGAACTCGGCCAGAAAATGACGGCTGAGACGCCGCCCGTGCTTCTTTTCATGGGCGGCACGCCTGAATTGGCCGATTTCACGCAGGGCCTCGAAAAACAGACCCGCCAGCGCTATGTGGTGGCCCTGGCCGATGTAAACCTGCTGACGATGGTGCAGATGGGAGCGGCCCGCAACACCCCGGTGATCGCCACGCAGCCTGTGCCTCCGGTCAATTCCAGCTTGCCGGTCGTGCGCAGCTACCGGGAGACGCTGGAACGCCTGTTTGATGAGCCGCCCACCTCGCTCAGCCTGGCGGGCTTCATTGCAGCCCGCTACACACACTCTGTCCTCAAGGGCGTCGAAGGGGCACTGACCCGTTCGACTGTGCTGGAGGCCTTTCAGAGGCGGGAGAACCAGGACCTGGGCGGCTTTCGCATCACCTTCGACGCACAGCGCCGAAGCGGTCAGTACGTCACACAAAGCATGATGAGCCCGAATGGACGCGTGATCTGGTAGCAGGCAACCGGGAACCAGGCCAAACGCTTGCGTTTTGGAACCAGCGGTGCCAGCAATGCAATCGATGCCGATGCTATGCTGGCCCGGAAATTCAGTGCGCCCATGAACAACGGAACCCTGCTTGCCGCTGTCGATCTCGGATCGAACAGCTTCCGCCTTGAAATTGGCCGTTTCGAGCACGGCCGCATCCACCGCGCCGAATACCTCAAGGAAACCGTGCGCCAAGGCAGCGGGCTGGATGCCGACCGCAATCTCACCCTCGACGCCATGCAGCGCGGCTGGGACTGCCTGGCCCGATTCGGCGAACGGCTAGCGGGTTTCAAACCGAATCAGGTTCGTGCAGTGGCGACGCAGACCCTGCGTGAAGCGCGCAACCGGGACACATTTTTGGTTCGCGCACACAAGATCCTCGGCTTCCCGATCGACGTGATCGGCGGCAACGAGGAGGCCCGGCTGATCTATCAGGGTGTGGCCCACCTGCTGCCGCAATCCGACGAGAAGCGCCTGGTGATCGACATTGGCGGGCGTTCGACCGAGCTGGTCGTCGGCCAGGCGCTGGAGCCGGTCACCATGGGTTCGTACCGGGTTGGCAGCGTCGCCTGGTCGATGAAATATTTCCCCGATGGGGAGTTCAGCGCACACGCCTTCAAGACGGCCGAGATCGCCGCCACGGCCGTACTGGACGAGGCGATCGACCAATACCCGCCGTCGAGCTGGCAGGTCGCCTATGGCTCGTCCGGCACCATAGGCGCGGTCTGCGACGTGCTGGCCGCAGCCGGCTGGCCGGCCGGCGTAATCACCCGGCCCGGACTGGACTGGCTGCTTGAGCGTCTGATCAAAGCGCAAAGCGCCGAACGTCTCAAACTCGACGGCATGAAGGACGACCGCCGCTCGGTTATAGGCGGCGGACTCAGCGTGCTGCGGGCGGTCTTCGAGTTGCTCGGCCTGCAAAAATTGCACGCAGCCCAGGGTGCGCTGCGCCACGGCGCGATGTACGACCTGGTGGACCGCGCACAGGACCTGACCGATCTGCGTTCAAAAACGGTGCAGCGGCTGGGGGTGCGCTTTGCTGCCGACGCGGCGCAGGCGCTACGCGTCGGCAAGGTCTCAAACAGCCTGTTTCAGATGGCGGGGGCCGGGCTGACCAACGGCGATACGGCGCGCGCCGAGCGCAAGCTGAACTGGGCCGCGCATCTGCACGAGATCGGTACCCACATCTCGCACAGCGAGTACCACAAGCACGGCGCCTACATTCTCGACAACGTCGATGCGCCGGGATTTGCCTTGTCTGAACTGCACCGGCTGAGCCAGCTTGTTCTAGGCCATCGCGGCAAGCTGCGCAAGCTCGATGCAGACTTCGAAGACCGCACCTTCATCGTGCAATTGCTGTGTTTGAGGCTGGCGGTGATCCTGTCCCATGCCCGGCGCGACCCCGACCTGTCGGGTCTGACTCTGGAGATTCTGGATGCGCCAGCGAAGGTGTTTTGCCTCACCACCCGCAAGGGCTGGCGCACCGCGTTTCCGCAGTCGGCCTGGCTGCTGCAGCAAGAAGCGGTGGCCTGGCAAAAAACCCCGTGGACGCTGACCGTCCCGCAGACTTGACGGCCCTGCAGGCCCGGCGCTACAGCACTTCGGGCGATTGCACCGTCACCACCACTGCCCTCACCTGACCGTCACGCTCGCGCGAACGCAGCCACCACACCATCCCCTTTTTGAACGGGCATTCGCCCTCCGGCAGGCCCAGCAACTGCGCAACGACCTGCCCCAGCACCGGCTGGTGACCGACGACCAGCACCGGCGCTTTGGCAAGCGGCCATTGCACCAGCTCAAGCAGGGTTGCCGCCGTGGCGCCGGGAAGCAGTTCGGTGCGGGAGCGAAACTTGCGGCCTAGTGCATGCGCCGTCTGCTCGCAGCGCCGCGCAGGACTCGTCAGGATTCGGGTGCCTTCCGGCAACTGGCGGTCCAGCCAGGCGGCGACCCGGGCCGCCTGTTTGTCGCCGCGCGCTGTGAGAGCCCGCTCCAAATCGCTGCCCGCTGGCTCACCGGTTTCGGCCAGTTCTTCGGCCTCGGCATGGCGCCATAGCAGCAGGTCCATGTTTGCTCAGCCGCTGTGTGGCGACGACGCATAACGCGCCATCAGGGCGGCCTGGGCGCCCGGCCCGGGCGGGGCACCGCCGGTCAGCACATGGCGGTAGCGGCCGTCGGCCTGCAGGTCCCAGGCGTCGCTGCGGTCGTGCAGGTAAGCCACCAGGCATTCGTCGATGATGCGCTGGCGCAGCACCGGGTCGATCACCGGCCAGGCCAGCTCGACGCGGCGCAGCATGTTGCGGTTCATCCAGTCGGCACTCGACAAGTACAGCGATTCGTCGTCGTCGCAGCGGAAGTAAAACACCCGCGAATGCTCCAAAAAGCGGCCGATTACCGAGCGCACCCGGATGCGGTCTGTGACGCCGGCGACCTGCGCCGGCAGCATGCAGGCGCCACGAACGATAAGGTCGATTTCGACGCCGCACTGCCCGGCACGCACCAGCGCCAGAATCAAAACTTCGTCTGTCAACGCGTTCATTTTTAAGACGATGCGCGCTTCGCGGCCTTGGGCTGCGGCGTCGGCCAGCGCGCCTATCTTCTCGACCAGCTTGCGCTGCAGCTGAAGCGGGGCAAGCCACAAGTGATGCAGCTTGGGCAGCCTGCTCTGGCTGGCCAGATGCACGAAAACCTGATCCACGTCGGCGGTCAACCGGGCGTTGCAGGTCAGGTAACTTATGTCGGTGTAGAGCCGGGCTGTGCGCGGGTTGTAATTGCCGGTGGACAAATGGGCATAGCGCCGCAGCACGCGGCCTTCGCGGCGCGTCACGAGCAGCATCTTGGCGTGGGTTTTGAGGCCCACCACGCCATACACCACCTGCGCGCCTATCGACTCCAGCATCTCGGCCCAGTTGATATTGGCTTCCTCGTCGAAGCGCGCCTTCAGCTCGACCACGCACATCACTTCCTTGCCGCGCCGCGCGGCGTCGATCAGCAGGTCCATCAGCGGCGACTCGCTGCCGGTGCGGTAGATGGTCTGCTTGATCGCCAGCACCAGCGGGTCGTTGACAGCTTCTCGCAGGAAATCGAGCACCCCGTCAAAACTTTCGAAAGGCTGGTGAATCGACACGTCGCCGGCCCGCAGGCGCATGAAAAACGACTGGCCGGGCTGCAACTGCAAGGGATAGGACGCCGCATAAGCCGGAAACAGCAACTCAGGCTGATCGATCAGATCGACCAACTGCGTCAGGCGCACAAGGTTGACTGGCCCCGGAACCCGGTACAGCGAAGCTTGCGGCAAGCCGAACTGGGTCAACAAAAACTCGGCCAGGAAATCCGAACACCCGGCCGAGACTTCCAGCCGCACGGCCTGCCCGTAATGGCGTTGCTCCAGACCCAGACGCAAGGCGGTGCGCAGGTTTTTCACGTCGTCTTCATCGACCGCCAAATCGGAATGACGGGTGACCCGAAACTGTGAAAAATGCACCACCTCGCGGCCCGGAAACAGCTCGGCCAGGTGCGCCCGGATCACGCTGGAAAGCGACACAAAAAGCAGGCGCGCCTTGCCTATACGCCCCGGCATCGCGTTAAAGCGCGGCAGCACGCGCGGTACCTTGACGATGGCGATTTCGTTGGCCCGGCCGAAGGCATCCTTGCCAGCCAGACGCACAATAAAGTTGAGCGACTTGTTGGCCACCTGTGGAAACGGATGTGAAGGATCGAGCCCCACAGGAACAAGCAGGGGACGTACCTGGTTTTCAAAATATTCGCGTACCCAGCGCCGCTGCACCGCATTGCGTTCGCCGTGCGAAACAACCCGGATGCCGTGGCTGGCAAAGGCCGGCAGCAGCGCGTCGTTGTACAACGCGTACTGGCGCGCCACCATGTCCTGCGCAAGAGCGGCCAGTTCGGTGAAGCTGCTTGTGGAATAGACGCCTTTGGCGTCGCCGCTTTGGGCGGCCATCAAATGCGGCGAAGCACGAACCTCGAAAAACTCGTCGAGGTTGGACGACACGATGCACAGAAAGCGCAGGCGCTCAAGCAGCGGAACGTCGTCCCGGCTGGCCCAGCTGAGCACCCGCTCGTTGAACGCCAGGATGCTGTGGTCGCGATCGAGAAACTGAAACGCCGGACTGTCCGCGCTTGGCTCAGGAGCGGCTTCAGCCGTTTTATCGGCATGGTCTCTGGCGGGTAAGTTCACGTAAGTTTTTCGGTGGGACTACCGGCCCTTCGCGCAGGTAGTCCAGGGTCGGTGCAGGGCTTTGCACAGTGGGCCAAGTGTTGAGAAACATTATGACAATGGCGTGACAGCTTTGCGCGCTGCAGCGCTGCCGCCGCCGCCGTCGGCGGGGCAGACCTCGTCGCACGGCCGGGCCACGACCAGAAAGCTTTCAAACAACTGCGCCGCTGAAGCCCAGCTGAAAGCCAGCGCGCGCTGGCGCGCCTCATGCCGCGGCACAGCCAGCGCC
>Ga0136611_10003037_pt1 | contig 11728 bp, 10 predicted proteins | sample AntDrymUQ2232306_2_FD_106645 | JGI IMG/M metagenome (GOLD analysis project Ga0136611, IMG submission 106645) | Polar desert sand microbial communities from Dry Valleys, Antarctica - metaG UQ223 (23.06) | ecosystem: Environmental > Terrestrial > Soil > Desert | place: Antarctica: Dry Valley... | reverse complement strand
GCGTCAGACCGATGAAGTCGTTCAGGTCGTGGTAGTTGTAGGTGAAATCCTCCGACGGGACGAATGACTTGATACCGGCCACAATCAGGGCCGGGATGAAGGCGACCGCGTAGAGCCCGATTGGGATCAGCTTGGCGGTCCACTTCTTCTTGATACCCAGTCCGCGCTTGATCGAGTAGACGATCAGCGCCTGGATCGCGTGGGCACGCCCGAGCCGCTTGCCCTCGTAATGCTTGTAGCCGAGATCGTATATCTCGCCGTACGGCTGCGCCGCTGTCGCAACCGGCGGCTGGTTACTCGCCATTGGCAACCACCAGTTCCTCAGCTGCAGCCAAACCACCGACCGTCTGGATGTAAACATCCTCCAGCGATCGCTCGCGGCCACGCAGCAGCCGCAGCGGCACGTCCATCTCGACGACGGTGTCGCGGATCGCGTCATAGAGCGCGTCGCTGGCGCCGCCGTCCGGGGCGGCAACGATCACTTCGAGACCACTCACCCGCGTTGAGAGATTGCGCGCCGCCAGCCGGTTTGCCAGCGCCTGTGGGTCGCCATCGACACGGACGATGACATCGCCGCCACCCTGCATCAGGTCGGTGATGCGGCCATCAACCACCAGCTTGCCGCGGTCGACCATCACGACATACTCGCAGACGCGCTCGATATCTTCGAGCAGGTGCGAGGAGACGAGGACGGTAATCCCAAGCTGGCGGTGGATGCGGTTGATCAGGCTCAGCATATCGTCGCGGCCCTGCGGGTCCATGCCGTTGGTCGGCTCGTCGAGGAAGACCAGCTCCGGGTCGTGGACGATCGCCTGTGCCAGCTTGACGCGCTGCTTCATGCCGGTCGAGAAGCCGCGAATCAGCCGGTAGCGCTCTTCATCGACACCTACCTGATACAGGACATCATTGGCGCGCTGGCGAGCTGCCCGCCCCGGCAGGCCGCTCATCTCGGCCATATGGCCGACGAAATCGGCGGCGGTGACATCCATCGGCAGGCAGTCCGACTCGGGCATGTAGCCCACGCGCTCGCGAATGCGGATGACATCGGTGCGGATATCCATCCCCAGCATCGTCGCCTGACCGGAGGTGGGAGCGATCAACCCCAGCAGCAGCTTGATGAGCGTCGACTTGCCCGCGCCATTCGCCCCCAGCAGCCCGATCGACGAGCGCGGGATCGTGACATCGACGCTATCGAGCGCGATGACCGGCCCGTAGGCTTTCGTCAAGGCTGTCGTTGTGACGATGGGCTGGTCAACGGCGCTCATCCTGAATATGCCTGCAATTTCTTTTGGCGCGCAACGAACGTTATCATCGATCCTCGCGGGGAGTCAGCCCTGTCGTCCTGAGCCGCAGCGAAGGACCTCTCCGCGTCGAACGGGCGGGCGGTCAAGATAGGGGAGGTCCTTCGCTGCGGCTCAGGACGACAGGGCTAACTCCCCGCGACCTCCGGGAACCCATGCCGCTTCCACGATTCCAGGCCGCCCTTCAGCATTTCGATCCCCGACGCGACGGTGACTTCGCCGCCTTCGCCGGTCGGCCAGACGGAGACGAGGGCGTAGGCGACCACCTTGCCGGTTGCCATGACGGTGTCGATCGCCGTCAGTACCTGCTGCATGTCGGGGCCATTCGGCTCTTTCGTGCCGTGGTTCGGGACGAAGCGCTCATCGAGAATGTCCGAGTCGATGTGCAGATAGAGCATGTCGCAACGTGCGGCCAGATCGGCGACCGCCTGGTGCAGATCGTCGCCGGGGAAGCCGGGCGCGGGTGCGGCGACGACGACATCGGTGGCGCGCACGAGTGTTTCCTCGGCGGGGTCGAGGTTGCGGACATCGACCATGATGATCCTGTCAGTCGGGAGCGGAGCCGGTTGGAGCGACATCTCGCGCCAGCGCGGCCAGGCCAGGCCAGCCGTGACGGCCACTGGCATCCCGCCGAGCATCCCGGACAGCGTTGTCCGTGGCGTATTGAAATCGCCATGCGCGTCAAACCAGATAAGCCCGATCTTCGCGGCTGGCCCGTGGACCTCCTGCAAACCGCCGACGACGCCCGGCGTGATCGCGCAGTTCCCGCCGACGACGAGGACCGGCTTGCCTTCGCGCCGCCCTTCGGCGACTGCCTTCGCAATCTCGCCGCCGATCAATCCGAGGTTGACGGTCGGCTCCTCGTCGCGTTGGTCTTCGGGAAAGCGCGGCTCGCTGACCGTTGCTTCCGCGCCAAAGATGCCGTAGTCGGCTGCTTCCGCGTACGTGTCGACGACTTCCCGGTCGGGCGTGTTCGGCGCGCTACCGCCGTAGCGCACGGGAACGACGTGTAGGCCCTTCACCATCGTTGCGGTCATCACATCCTCCTCCACTCCCTGTTGCCTGACGCTCATCGTACCATCGTCACCACAGCATGCAACGATCGCATCACGCTATGCCTTCGCTGGTCCTGGCACGCTGGTGCGCTGCGTCACAGAAGCGTCACAACTGGTCGGAAACGCTGCCGTTCCGGGGTATGAATGGACTACGCTTGGATGGTCCGGCATTGAGCCGGTTGAGCACGCCAGCAGAAACCGAGCAACATCAGAATGGCCTTGAACGGCGCCTCACTCACCAGCTCAACCCCGCTGCGACGTGAGTCCTCTCGCTCACGCCCGCTCGTTCTGATTGTCGAGGACGACCGCGACAACGCGCATCTGATCTCGCGCGTGCTGACGGGCGCGAAGTGCGACGTTCTGGTGACATCGGTCGGCCACGACGCGCTCCAGCATGCACGAACGATCCTGCCGGATGTCATCACGCTCGACCTGCGCTTGCCCGACATCAATGGTCTGGATCTGCTCGAACAATTGAAGGAGACAGCGGAGACACAGGAAATCCCGGTCATCGTCGTCTCAATTGTGGCGGATGAGCTCGATCCACGGCTCGTTGGCGCGTTCGCGACACTGGCGAAGCCGATCGATCGGATCCGCTTGTGGCAGACCGTCGAGGCAGCGCTCCGGACGCAGCAGAAGCCGTAACGCTAGAGCAGCGCACGCATCGCTTCACCTGCCCGCGCGACGGCCTGTGCGTCGACGCCCGTCTCGATCCCCATCTCATCCAGCATTCCGACCAGCTTCTCAGTCGCAAGGTTTCCCGGCGCTCCGGGAGCGAACGGGCAGCCGCCCAGCCCACCTGCCGAGCCGTCGAAGATCGCGATCCCGGCATCCAGCGCCAACCGGATATTCTCCAGCGCCAGCCCGGTTGTGTCGTGCAGGTGGAAGGCGAGCCTGGGGACATCGAGCCGCTCGACGGCCAGCTCAAGCAGGCGGCGGGTATCGTCCGGCGTGGCGTGGCCGATCGTGTCGGCAATCGCAACCTCGTCGCAGCCGAGCTCGAACAGTCGCTCGGCGACAACGACCGCCTGTTCGACCGGAACTGGCCCGGAAAACGGGCAATGGAAGGCGGTTGAGACATACCCTCGCAGCCAGATGCCCTCACGCTCCGCGATCCGTGCGACCGGCCCGAACCGCTCGAACGACTCGTAGATCGTCGCCCGGATATTGGCCTGCGAGAACGCCTCCGATGCCGCTGCGAAGAGGGCGACGGCGTCAATTCCGGCCTCCAGCGCCCGCTCCATGCCGCGCTCGTTCGGGACGAGGACTGGGTAGCGGACTCCTGGCCGTCGCTTGATGCCCTGCATGACCTCAGTCGCGTCGGCGAGCTGTGGGACGGCCTTCGGGTTGACGAACGAGGTTGTCTCGATCCAGGTTACCCCGGCGTCGACGAGCGCATTGACGAAGGCGATCTTCGCCTCAGTCGGAATCGGCGTCGCCTCGTTCTGGAGACCGTCCCGCGGGCCGACCTCGTAGATTGTTACCCGGCGTGCCGCTTGCTCATTCATGTTGTGTCGCCTCGCTTTCGACATTCGGCGTGACCGACACCAGCACCTGCCGCGACCCGACAAGATCGCCGACGGCGCAGCCGACACTGGCGACGGCACCGTCGAACGGTGCCGCCAACGCCATCTCCATCTTCATCGCCGTCATGACCGCCAGCACCTCGCCCTTGCTGACCGGCTGACCGGGCGCAACGTTGACGGCCACGACCGTCCCCGGCATCGGCGCCCGGAGCACGCCATCAGACGCGGCCTCACCCGCGTGCTGTCGCGGCAGCGGCCCCAACTGCACCAGCCAGCGGCCAGAGGGATCGGACACCTCGAACCCGTCGTTGGTGTCGATCACAACAGTTGGAGCATTTGTCGCATCGTCACTGCCATCGAGCGCTGGACGCCAGGTCGAGCCTGAACGTCCATAGGTCAACCGTGCCTCCCAGTTGCCGTCCTCGTCGTGCATCGTAAGTGTCGCTGGCGCGACGATCCTGAATGGTCCGGCGGACGACCACGCCGAACCGCGCGTGTCCTCCGGCAGCAGTGTCGACGCAAGCTGAGCGAACGCCGTCGTCGGCTTGCGCGCGACCTCGACGATTCCGGCAGTCGCCAGCGTATGCTGCTCGTTGCGGAATGCGTCCAGCAGTGTCAACTGACGCAACCAGGCGCGGTTTGTCGCGATTCCGCCGATCAGGAGTGCATCGCAGGCTTCGGCCAGCAGGTCGATGGCTGCTTTCCGGTCGCGCGCGTGGACGATCAGCTTGCCGATCATCGCGTCGTAGAAGCTGGGAACGACATCGCCTGTTTCGTAACCAGCATCGACGCGCAGCCCCGGCAACTCTGGCCATTCAAGCAGGCGGATCTCGCCGGGGCTGGGCGCGAAGCCATGTAGCGGATCCTCGGCGTAGAGGCGCGCCTGGATCGCGTGGCCGCTCGGAGCAACCGGCTCCGGCAGTGCGCCACCTTCGGCGAGGCGCAATTGCACCTCGACGAGGTCGAGACCGGTGACCTCTTCAGTGACGGTGTGCTCGACTTGTAGACGCGGGTTGATCTCGATGAAGAACAGCTCGCCGTCGCGCGCGAGCAGGAACTCAACCGTCCCGACGCCCAGCAGCCCGACTTCGCGCGCCATCGCGACGGCGTATCCATGCAAGTCACGTCGCACGCCGTCGGACAGCCCGAACGCGGGCGCCTCTTCGACGACCTTCTGGTGCCGACGCTGGATTGAGCAATCGCGGTCACCGAGCGCGACGGCGTCGCTGCCATTTCCGGCAACCTGCACCTCGACGTGCCGTGCGCCCTCCAGGTAGCGTTCGAGATAGAGCGTTGTCCCGGAGGCGGATGCACCCGCTTCGCGCAATGCCGAGCGGATCGCGGCGTCGACGACATCGGCACTCTCAGCCACACGCAGGCCGCGTCCACCTCCACCAGCAGCGACTTTGGCCATCAGCGGAAAACCAACGCGCGTCGCTGCGTCAGCCCAACTCGCCTCGTCCAACATCGTCAATGGCTTGCTGGCTGGCAAGGTTGGGACACCCGCCCGTTCCGCCGCGTGGCGGGTCGCGATCTTGTCGCCACAGAGTGCCAGTGTTTCTGGTGATGGTCCGATGAAGGTGATCCCGGCGTTGATACACGCCTGAGACAATTCGAGACGTTCGCTGAGAAAGCCATATCCGGGATGAAGTGCTGTGGCCCCTGCCCGGCGTGCGGCGGCGATCACCAGCGCTGGATCGAGCTCTGATCCAGCCGGACCGACCAGCTCGTAGCGGCCAACCTCACAGGCCGCAAACGAGGCGATATCTGGCTCGCCAAGTAAGAGGACGGGTTGCCAGCCGAGCCGCCCAGCAGTCCGGGCGATCCGGATCGCGATCTCGCTCCGGTTGGCAATGGCGAGGACAGGTCCGATTGGCATCATCCCTCCGGATTCCACGACGGACGGCGCTTTTCGAGAAATGCGCCCAACCCTTCCTGCCCTTCAGGATCGGCCCGGCGGTTGGCGGCCAGCGCGACGACGCGGTCACGCTGCTCGCGCTGGGTCAGGACGCTGGAGGTCAGTCCGGCGACGAGCGCCTTGGCGTCGCGCAGCGCGCCCGGCGCGTTCGCGCGGATCATCTGCAACCAGTCCTCGACGGCTGCGTCAAGCTCTCCCTTGGCGACGACGCGCTGGATCAGTCCGTATTCGCGCGCCTCCTCCGGTCCGAACGGCTCGGCCAGCAGCATCAGCGCTTTAGCCGTGCGCGGCCCGACGGCATTGATGACGCATGGTCCGATCACTGCCGGAACCAGTCCAAGCCGCGCCTCGGAGAGCGAGAAGCGCGTGCCTTCAGCCGCGACAACCAGGTCAGCCGCAGCCACCAGCCCAATCGCGCCGCCGAAAGCAGCCCGCTGGACGCGCGCGATGACGGGCTTCGGACAATTGCGGATGTCATCGAGCAGGTCGTACAGCCGACCACCCTCCTCGATCACCCGCGACCGATCGAACGCATCGCGATACTGGTTCACGTCCGCTCCCGCGCAGAAGACCGTACCTGCTCCGGCGATGACGATGGCCCGCGCCGCACCGTCGGCTGCGGCATCACGCAGCCCATCACGCAGCGACTGAACCAGCTCAGCCGCCAGCGCGTTACGCACCTCCGGCCGGTTCATCGTCAGCCAGATCGCGTCGCCGCGCCGTTCATAGAGGAGGATTTTGTCGGTCATTCAGACTCCCTCTTGGCGTTCGAGAAGTGGCACATGGGACAATCCAGAGTCGACCCTATCGCGAGGAACAGTACTCTGTGATCTGTCATCCTGAGCCGCAGCGAAGGATCGCTTAGCGCAACCCACATGAGTGGCAATTTGGCAGTTGAGCGCGCTGGTCCTCGCGCGCCCTCTCTTCGTCAAGGCCAGGCGATCCTTCGCTGCGGCTCAGGATGACAGATCACAGAGTACTGTTCCTCGCGATAGGGTCGACTCTGGATTGTCCCAACTCCAGCGCCTCAACGTCATATTCTCAACACACCGATCGGCGACTCCGCGATTGGGGCGTTCAGTGCCGTTTCGAGCGCGAGGCCGAGAATAGTTCGGGTATCGCGTGGATCGATGACACCGTCGTCCCAGAGGCGGGCTGTTGCATACCAGGGTGTCGTCTCGTGTTCGTAGCGAGCCCGGGTTGCCGCATGTAGTGTCGCCTCCTCCGCCGGTGTCCGCTGGTCGTCGCGAGCGCGTCCGACGGTCGACAGGACGCCCGCCGCCTGCTCGCCACCCATGACACCGATCCGCGCTGTTGGCCACATGAAGAGGAAGCGCGGGTCGTAGCCGCGTCCGCACATCGCGTAGTTTCCCGCGCCGTACGACGCGCCAGTGATCAGTGTCAGCTTCGGCACCTGGGCGGCGGCGACGGCCGAGACCATCTTCGCGCCATCGCGAGCGATCCCGCCATGCTCGGCCTCACGGCCAACCAGGAATCCGGTGATGTTCTGGACGAAGAGCAGCGGGATCTTCTGTTGTGCGCAGAGCATGACGAAGTGGGCACCCTTGCGAGCCGAATCGGCGAAGAGCACGCCATTGTTGGCGACGACGCCGACCGGGATGCCGAACAACCGCCCGTACCCGCAGACCAGTGTCTCGGCGTAGTCGCGCTTGAACTCATCCAGCCGGCTGCCATCGAGGATGCGGCGCAGGAGCGGGCGCGGGTCGGACGGTATGCGTGGGTCCGGGGGTACCAGTCCGAGGATATCCTCCGGATCCTCAATGGGTGCGATCGACGGCAACCTGTCCCACGGCAGCGGAGGCAGCGACCGGCCCGGCACACTCATCGCTCGTCGCGCTAGTTTGAGCGCGTCTTCCTCGTCGTTGGCGATGTAGTCAACGACGCCCGAGATGCGACCGTGGACATCGGCTCCACCCAGTTCCTCGGCGCTGATCTCCTCGCCGGTGGCCGCTTTCACGAGCGGCGGACCGCCGAGGAAGATCGTTCCCGCGCCACGGACGATGATCGCCTCGTCCGACATGGCCGGAACGTACGCGCCGCCAGCCGTGCAGCTCCCAAGCACAGCGGCAACCTGCCGGATGCCGTGGGCAGAAAGCAGCGCCTGATTGCGGAAGATGCGACCGAAGTGCTCGCGGTCGGGGAAGACCTCCGATTGCAGCGGCAGAAACGCTCCGCCCGAGTCGACCAGATAGAGGCAGGGCAGCCGGTTGTGGAAGGCGATCTCCTGGGCGCGTAAATGCTTCTTGACGGTGATTGGGAAGTAGGTGCCGCCCTTGACCGTCGGATCGTTGGCGACAACGACGATCTGTCGCCCCTCGACCATTCCGATTCCGGTCACGATCCCGGCGCCAGGCGCGTCGCCGTCGTACATCTCCTCAGCGGCCAGCGGGGAGAGCTCCAGGAACGGCGTCGCCGGATCGAGAACGCGGTCGATCCGCTCGCGGACCGGCAGCTTGCCGCGTTTCCGGGAACGTTCCTGCGACGCTTTACCACCCCCGAGCGCGGCTCGATCGAGCCGCAGGCGCAGTTCCTCGACCGCTTGCAGGTTTGCCTCTCGCCAGTCCTCGCGCACGATCTCCGGGGACGACAACGCTGTCCTCCTGCTGTTCAGCGGCCCCGCGACCGCGAGTATCCGTCAGGAGTGTATCGCGGTTGTGCGGGACACGATCCTGGTAGGGGGCCGTGCCTCCGTTCCGGCCCGCGCCGTGAGGCGCCCTCGTGGCAGGTTGTACCGATCCCACACGGGCGCACACGTTGGCGACCCGTGACGAACGCGCCAAAACCGACGAGGGCGACTCACGGCGCGGGCCGGAACGGAGGCACGGCCCCCTACCAGGATCGTGTCCCGTATCCCGCCCGTCTTACCTCCGTGGCGGCGGCGTCGGATCGTGGAAGCCGAGCATGCTCTTGGTCATCCTCAGTTCGCCGACATGGTTCCAGGAATGGGCGATGATGTGCTGGATGCGGGCACCGGTCGTTGTCGGCTGACCCGTGGCCGCGATGCCGCGTTGTAGCTCCTCGTCGTTGGCGTCGTTAAGGTACGCCATCGTTTCCGCGTGCAGCTGCTCGTGATAGCGACGCAGCGTCTCGAGCTGATAGGGAACCTCGTCGACCTCCGCGTCGGTGTAGCCGAAGCCGATCCCCAGACCACGTCCGCCCTTGCCGTCCGGGTTGTAGCCCATGACCTCAGCATAGGCGCCACGATGCCAGGCATCTTCGGCGGGCTTGCCGCCGCCGACGAGGACATTGATGTCCATGTCCCAGGTGCGAAGGATATGGAAGTAGATGAAACCCGGCGGATTCAGGGCTGGCGCTGGCCGCCTGCGCAGCAGCTTATCGTCGAGTTCGGAAACCTGACCGGCAATCATGGCGGACAGGGACGTGATCTGCTCGATGTATGCATCGCGATGAGCCATCAGATGTACTCTCCAATGTATCGATTCAACAGCGGCTGCCGCAGTCTAGCGGCGATCGGCTGGCGCTGCAAGCAACCCGTTTTCAGGCTGCGACCAGCGTGGGACGCCGGGAGCGGCGACGAGGGCGAAGATGAACGTGATGGCCGCGAGCGCGAGCATCGTCGGGTTGTAGTCAAAGCGCTCAATCGAGAGCGCGACGACGAGTGCGCCAGCGCTGCTGCCGAGGAAGAGCGAGAACGCGAACAGCGCGATGCCGGTTGCCCGCGCGGCGGGAGCCAGCTCGGTCGCGCGGGTCTGGAGGGTGGTGTGCATGATGATCCAGGTGATGCCGAGCAGCGCCATCGCCAGCGGGAAGAAGATGACGGCCGGTTGGAGGACAGTCAGCGCATAGCAACCGGCGGCTCCGATCCCGCCGAAGAGGATCATCCGCGACTCGCCGATCCGCCGCGCGAGTGGGCCGATCATCCGACCGGCGACGATCGCCGTCAGGCCGAAGAGCGAGATGATGAGGCCGATCGCGGTGTAGGAGAAGCCGTCCCGCTCGCGCAGCATCGTGCCCATGAACGAGAATGCGCCGAGCGTGAAGATGCCCTCGACGAAGATCAGCAGGTAGAAGAGGATGTGACGCCGGTCACGCAGGACGAGCGCGAAGCCGGCCTTCGACGAGCGACGTGGCCCGGCTGGCCGGCTGGGAGCGGCCCGGTTGCGTAGCATCGCGATCGTGATGACTAGCGCGATGACACCATCGAGTGCGAAGATCGCGCGCCACGAGAGGATCGCGGCCAGAAAGCCGCCAGCGCCGCTTGAGATGACCTGGCCGATCGAGGACGCCATGACGGTGTAGCCGATCGCGTGCTGGCGCTCGGAGTAGGCGACCGTCTCGCCGATGTAGGCCAGCGTCAACGGGAAGACGGCGGCGGCGACCATCCCGGTGAAGAAGCGCGTGCCGACCAGCGTTGTCAACGTTGGCGAGACGGCGCAGAGGACGCCGCCGAGCGCGAACGCGCCGAGCGTCAGCGAGATGACGCGCACATGACCGATCCGGTCGGCAACCGGCCCGTAGACGAGCTGGAACAGGCCGTAGGGCAGCAGGTAGGCGGTCACGATCAGACCGGCACGGCCAATGCTGACGTCGAGGTCGTCCGCAATCGCCGGCAGGATCGGCGTGATGACGCGCGAATCGACCGAGACGACGAAGATCGCGCCGATCAGCAGCCAGAGTGTGTACGGAGAACCACTTGCCGGTGGGTCGATGATTGGATCGACTGCGGTCGTCGGCGGTTGTGTCACGCGTCGCCCAGCAGCTTCCGCGCGATCTTGGGCGGGATCAGCCAGCGCAGATCTCCGAAGCCTGGCAGCGGGGATTCGTCCGGCAGATCGATTCGGCAAACCTCAGCCGTGCGGAACGGGACGCCATTCTCCGGCATGCCCCAGGCGAGATATCCCACCAGCGCGCCGACGCTCGGCATGTGACCAGCCAGGACGACGCTTGCGGGGCGACCGTGCTGAACCACATCCTCCAGGACTTCCGCCAGCGATCCGCCGTAGATGAGATGCTCGCTCTCAACCGGCCCGCTCGCTGGCCCGATCAGGTTCGTCACGATCTGGGCTGTCTGCTTCGCGCGTATCATCGGGCTGGTCAGCACGAGGTCCGGGGCAACGCCAAGCTTGGCCAGCAGGCGCGCGCTGATAATCACCTCATCGTGTCCGGTGTCGGTCAGCCAGCGCATTGCATCGCCAGTGACCCGCGGGTCGGCCTGGTCGATTGCGTCGCCGTGGCGGATGATGTAGATCTGCATCGGCCCTCACCCCCCAGCCCCCTCGCCCAATCCTGGGCGAGGGGGAGTTGAATCGGAGTCATTGTATGCCTCACTGACTCCCCCTCGCCCAGGATTGGGCGAGGGGGCTGGGGGGTGAGGGCCGTCCACCAAATGCCGCTCGAACCATGTCGCCAGCCGCTCGTAGGCGTCGATGCGATGCTCGCGCTTGCGGAAGCCGTGGCCCTCGCCGGGATAGACGACGTACTCGTGCTCGATACCGTGCTGGCGCAGTTGCGCGACGACGGCTTCGGACTGGACAGGCGGGACGCGCGTGTCCTCGTTGCCATGCAGGACGAGTAGCGGCGTCCTGATTTCCGCCAGCCGGTGGTGGGTCGAGGCGCGCAGGTAGAGATCGGGCGCGTCGGCGGGGCCGCGCCCGCCGTAGTCGCGAGTGACGAAGACGCGCCCGACCCGGTCGCTGCGATCGAAGTAGTCGAAGCGGTTCGTGATCCCGTAGAGGTCAGCGGCAGCGCCGAATGCGTCTGGCGCGGCGACAATCGCGTGCAGCGACAGGTAGCCGCCATACGAGCCGCCGTAGACGCCAACATTGGCCACGTACGCCTTCGATCGCAGAAAGCTGGCTGCCGCAATCGCGTCGCGCGTCTGTCCGCCGCCCCAGTCCCCGTAGGACAGCCCGGCGAAGTCGCGCCCGTAGCCGCTCGATCCACGGT
>Ga0136611_10003036_pt1 | contig 11734 bp, 10 predicted proteins | sample AntDrymUQ2232306_2_FD_106645 | JGI IMG/M metagenome (GOLD analysis project Ga0136611, IMG submission 106645) | Polar desert sand microbial communities from Dry Valleys, Antarctica - metaG UQ223 (23.06) | ecosystem: Environmental > Terrestrial > Soil > Desert | place: Antarctica: Dry Valley... | reverse complement strand
GGAACTGGCGTGACCTGTCCGACGATCCGCATTCACCCGGCGATCATCGCTCAGGCAGTGCGACCTCGGCTGCGATGATGTCCGGCAGATTCTTCCTGGGCGTCGGCACCGGCGAGGCGCTCATCGAGGCATTCGAGGCAGCCGGTGGAATTGGAAAGCCGCGCTACGGGCAGTTCACCTGCCACTGGGCGGCCAGCGAAGCCGAGGCGACACAGACAGCACGAGAGATCTGGCCCAACGCCGCGATTCCCGGTGAACTCAGACAGGAACTCCCACTGCCGGGCCACTTTGAGCAGGCGGACCAGGTCGTGGACGAACAGAAGATCGCCGAGTCAGTCGTGCTCGGTCCCGATCCACAGCCGTACCTCGACAAGATCAAAGAGTGGACCGAGGCCGGGTTCGACCACGTCTACATCCACCAAGTCGGCCCCGACCAGGAGGGGTTCTTCACGTTCGCTGAAAAGGAGTTGCTGCCGAAGGTTTGATAGCGGGATGATGACAGCGTAGACCACAGTGTCAGGCATTCACCCGCTCCGCGGCGCGCGCGAGGCGTTGCTGGAGGAAGGCGAGGACGGCGGCTTCCTCCGGTGGCAATTCACTCAGCGATTTGCACAGCAACTCCTCCGCGCGCGTTTTCAGCGTTTCCGCCATCGATCCGTCCATGTAGGCATCGATGACTGCCGGATGGACGTAGCATTTCCTGCAAATTGCGGGCGTGTTGCCAAGCTTTTTCGCCACCGACTCGACGGCGGCGACGACGTTCTTCTTCGCCTGGGCGTCGCTGTCAAACGTTCCAATCTCGTCGAGCGCTCGGGCCGCCAGGACGGTTCCGGCCCAGGTGCGGAAGTCCTTGGCGGTGAAATCCTCGCCGGTAATGTCTCTCAGGTACGTATTGACATCCTCGGACCCAATCGAGTGACGTGCCCCGTCCTCATCGACGAACTGGAACAGCTCCTGACCGGGCAGGTCTCGGATCTGGGCGACGACACGGGCGAGGCGCCGGTCGCGAATGCCAACCGCGTGCTGTTTGCCGCTCTTGCCATTGAACTCGAACGTGATTTCCGAGCCATCGATCTCGACATGCTTGTTGCGCAGCGTCGTCAAACCGTACGAGCGGTTCTGACGGGCGTACTCCTCGTTGCCGACACGAATGAGTGTGCCTTCGAGGAGCCGCACGACCACGGCAAGCACCTTCTCGCGGGGTAGCCCTCGCCGGGAGATGTCGGCGTCCGTGCGTTCCCGAATTGTCGGCAGCGCCTCCCCGAATGCGATCATACTTCGCCTCGTCGCGGACATCACGCCAACGCTGGTGGTAGCGATACTGCTTGCGACCCTTCTCGTCACGGCCAGTTGCCTGAAGGTGGCCGCGTGCTGGTGCGCAGATCCAGACATCCGTCCAAGCCGGAGGGATCGCCAGCGTTGCGATCCGTTCGAGCGTTCTCTCATCGCTGACGCGCGTACCGTCCGGCGCGCTGTACGAGAATCCCTTTCCACGCCTGGTGCGGCGAATGCCCACCTCGGAATCATTGAAGTAGCGCAATCCGGCGGATCTGGCCGACTCGACCGGGTCGGGCTGGGTAGCAGCCTCGGACGGCGAGGGCGTAACGCCGTTCTTCTTCGTCGAAACGGCAGCGGACATGAGCGTCTCCCAGCTATTCGGAAGGTATTGGATGCACAAATGAATGAGACTCGCCCAACGCAGCGTTCGGTCGAGTCGCGCGACCGCATCGATGCAAGCGAGCGTCCCAGCGAGACTGGCGTCAAGGATGCGAATACGCCATGATGTACTGGCAGGATGCAACGTTGACGTGCGTCTCAGTTGCGATTAGCCTTGTCTGACGTGCTAGATGTCGCCGAACCATGCATGTTGCGAACGGTGTCCGGGGACGCTGGAGCCGCGTTTGACTCCCGGAAGAAAAGCACAGCAACGCTGAGCGAAGGAGGGTCTGGATGGGGCAAGTCGTCTTCGATCACGTCACCAAGTCGTTTGAGACGTTCACCGCCGTGAATGATTTCAGCCTGGAGATCCAGGACGGCGAGTTCCTCGTGCTGGTTGGCCCGTCCGGCTGCGGCAAATCGACGGCGCTACGTTGCCTGGCTGGCCTCGAGGAGATCACCTCCGGACGGATCATCATCGGCGAACGGGATGTCACCTACCTCGACCCCAAGGATCGTGACATCGCGATGGTGTTCCAGAATTACGCCCTCTATCCACACATGTCGGTGCGCGACAACCTGGCGTTTGGCTTGAAGCTGCGGCACACGGCCAAGGATGAGATCAATCGGCGTGTTGACAACGCGGCGCAGATTCTCGGTATTACCCAACTCCTCGAACGGAAACCGCGCGCGCTCTCCGGAGGACAGCGGCAACGTGTCGCACTGGGTCGCGCCATCGTCCGTGAGCCGCAGGCGTTCCTGATGGACGAGCCGCTTTCCAACCTCGATGCCAAGCTGCGTGTGCAGACACGGGCAGAGATCATCAAGCTGCAGAAGCGCCTTGCGACGACGACGATTTACGTGACGCACGATCAGGTCGAGGCGATGACGATGGGCGACCGGATCGCCGTCATGAACGCCGGTGAGCTGCAACAGCTCGACACGCCACAGAACCTGTACGATTTCCCGGCCAACCGTTTCGTGGCGACCTTCATCGGCAGTCCGGCGATGAACGTCTTCCCGGCTTCGGTATCAAACGGCGTGGGTGTGCCGACCCTCGCCGCCGGTGATTTCCGGGTTGAGGTGCCAGCCTCGCGGTCAGAACGTGTCCGCGAGCGCGTTGGCCAGGACGTGCTGGTTGGTATCCGTCCGGAGCACATTCAGGTGAAAGAGTTTGCAGAAAACGTCACGGAAGGCAACACGATCAACCTGCCGGTCGATCTGGTCGAACACCTCGGCGCTGAGACGCTACTCCATCTGCGCGGACCAGAAGGTGACATGATCGTCGCCCGCGTCGATCCACGCACGCGCCTGAATGCTGGCGATGTCGCCACGCTGGCCGTCAACACGGACCAGTTGCACGTCTTCGATCGGACTACGGAACTGGCACTGACGACCTGACCCGGTAAACGTGCGGGACGTAGGTCTACTGGCTTAGCAAGGCTTCTACCTGGACTCGGGTCGGCAGGCCCGGCTCCGCGCCCCGGACGGTCGCGGCGTGCGCTCCCGCAGCGCAGGCGAACCGCACCGCCTCTGACATTGACTGACCCTCGACGATCGCCAGAGCAAGCGCGGCGCAGAAACTGTCCCCGGCTGCGGTCGCATCAATCGCGGTGATGCGCGGCGGTGTCGCGGAGCCATTCGCGGAGCCATCTGACCAGACGGTACCGCGTGCGCCGAGCGTGACGACGGAGGTGCGTCCGTTGAAAGAGAGGTGATGCGCCAGTTCCATTGGATCGCCGGTCGCATTAGGAGAGCGATTGAGAAGCGCGAGTGCCTCGACTTCATTCGGGCAGAGAATGTCCGCGGTAGCGATCATCTCCAGTGTGACGTGGTGGACGGGAGCTGGGTTGAGCATGACACGAGCACCGCTCAGCCGCGCCTGCTCCGCAGCGTACAGCGACGTTTCAGGCGGTATCTCACCCTGGAGCAGCAGAATATCGATGGCTGGCAGATCGCGGCAATGCTCGGGCCGCAGCTCGGCGTTCGCGCCTTGGGCGTGGACGAAGCCGACATCGCCATCTGGTGTCACCATCGGGACGGCAATCGACGTGTAGCTGCCGGTCAGCCGTACCATTCGCGATGCATCAATGCCCTCGCGATCGAGCGATGCGATGAACTCGTCGCCGTAGGCATCCGCGCCGAGTGCGCCGATCATCGTCACCTCTGCGCCGAGCCGCGCCAGCGCGACGGCCTGGTTGTAGCCCTTGCCACCCCGATACGTGCCGAACGAATCAGCCAGGATCACCTCGCCCGGCTCGGGCCGCTTCGGCACCCGAAAGCTCAGATCCATCACCAGCGATCCGACGACCAGCGCGCGGACGCTGCTCATGGAATGGCCGTTGACTGCTCGGCGATCCGTTCGGGATCGTGCGCCGTCTCGATCTCATTCTGCCGTTGGGATGTCGCCGGGTCGCCGCGCCTTTTCGCGGACAGATGCAGTCCGGATGCGAGCATCGGACCGGAGTACAGGCGATCCTCCAGATACGCCAACCGCCAGGTCACGACGAACGCGCCCCGGCTGATCAGCTTGACGGCGCGGACCGGTAGCAGGCCAGCTCCGCCCGCCGATCGCTCGCGCTGCCAGTAGTCGATCACGTCGTGGATCTGGCCAACGAGGTGGAACGAGTGCGATACCGCGCTGACATCCAGACCGGCCCGGCGAGTGATCTCGACAATCCGCTCTTCGTCGAAGCGCTGGATGTGGCCGACATGCTCGCGCTTCCAGCGATGGATCGGGATCGGTCGATTGCGGCGCAGCGCGCGGTAGAGCGTTCGCGGCTGGTCTTCGAGTGGCACGAAAAAATGCAACGTGCAGCCTGGACGCAGGACGCGTCGGCACTCGGCCAACAGTGTTTCCGGCGACGGCACATGCTCGATCAGATCGAAGAAGACGACCGCATCGAACGTCTCGCCGACGAACGGCAACGCCTCGGCGTCCATCACCAGATAGAGGGGCGTTCCGCCGTACGACACTGCCTCGGAGATTGCCCGGCGACTCAGATCACCCGCGAAGACGTCCAGGTCGGGGCGAGCGTTGGCGAGTGCGCGCGCGTAACGCCCCGCACCGGCTCCGAGCAGCAGCAGCCGTCCGCCAGTGTCACCGAGCGCATCGAGCGCACGGTCGAGGCGGATCTCCGCGAGGTTGCGCGTACCGGGAATGATCTCATCGCGTCCCTGGATCTTGGCCGGATCGTCCACATGGTAGCTGTCACTGCTCATGACGAATCCGCAGCTCCAACAATTCGGGCCGACAACGCATCGGTGATTGGGTCGAGCGTTTCGACGATCACATCCGGGACGATGCCGCTGTCGGCGACATCCTGGACCGTCGAGACGCCGGTCAGGACGAGCAGCGTTGGTGTCCCTGCCCGCTCGCCAGCGAGAATATCGGTGTCCAGCCGGTCTCCGATCATCAACGCCCGCTTCGCATCAACACCGATGATCTTGACGCATGACGCGATCATCTCCGGACTCGGCTTGCCAACCACGAGCGGATCGGTGTCGGTCGCGGCGGACAGTGCGGCAACGATCGCGCCAGAGCCGGGGATCAGCCCAACCTCGGTCGGGAACGTCTTGTCCGCGTTCGTGGCGACGTAGGCGGCCCCAGCCCGGATCGCCAGGCAAGCAGTCCGCAAATGTTCGTATCGCAACTCGAAATTCGCCCCGGACACGACGACCTGGGCGTCCTCCCCCGCCGGACTGAAGTAGCCGTCTGCGAACAGCGCCTCCTCGAGTGCAGTCATGCCGACGACGTAAATGGTCGTCCCGCGTTCGTAGCGACTCTTCAGCAACGTCGCGGTGGCGACGCCGGATGTCACGATGCTAGCTTCCGGCACATCGATCCCCATCGCTGCCAGCTTCTCGACGTACTGAAGCGGCGTGGCGGTCGAGTTGTTGGTCGCCATCGCGTAGGGCATGCCGGCGCGGTTCAACGTGGCGATGAAGCGAGGCACTTCGGGGATGATCGTGTTGCCACGGTAGAGGACGCCGTCCATGTCCAGGATGCAGCCGTCGATGCTGGATGCCCATTCCTGGCCCAAGGTGTCGCTGATGCCAGGAATGGCGGGTGATCTCGTCAAGCTCTCAATTCCCCTTCCTCATCGTCGGCAATCCGGCCCATTGTGCCACAGGGTCAACCACCAGCCGCTATACTCGCGCGACTGGATGGGGAGCGTGAGAAAGGGAACGTCACGATGGATGCAAAGCTCGCCGGGCAGGTGCTCGGAGCGGTGAATCAGGACGAGGCAGTCACGCTGCTGCAAGCGCTCGTGCGCGACAGCGCGTCGGTGAACCCACCAGGCGACGTACGCGAGTCGATCCGTATCTGCCAGGAGAAGCTGGTCGCCGAGGGGTTCGAGACGGAACTGATCGGCGACACGGAGATCATCCCGAATCTGGTCGCGACGTTGCGACGTGGCGACGGACCGACATTGCTCTTCAACGCGCACGTCGATGTCGTGCCGACCGGGACGGTTGAGGCCTGGTCGCACGCGCCGTTCGCGGCTGAAATTGCCGATGGCCGCGTCTACGGGCGCGGCGCGGGTGACGACAAGGCCAGTGTGACGGCCCAGGTCATGGGCGCGATCGCATTTGTCCGCTCCGGCGTGCCGTTCAACGGGACGCTGATCGTCAATGTTGTCGGCGACGAAGAGACGGGCGGACGGCATGGCGCGAAGTTCGTCGCGGAGAACATCAGCACTCGTCCGGATTTCGTGATCGTTGGCGAGCAAACATTCAACCGGGTTGCCGTCGGCGAGAAGGGGTTCGCCGGAACGAATGTCATCGTTCACGGCAAGGCAGCGCACGGCGCGTTACCGTGGGAGGGCGCGAACGCGATCGAGGGCATGGCCGCTGTCATCATGGCGCTGCGGAACGATCTCTGGCCGAAGCTGGAGGAGCGGACGCACCCATACTTCCACCACTCGTCGGCGTCGATCAACATGATCGAGGGCGGGGTTAAGCAGAACGTCGTCGCCGACCGCTGCTCGATCTACATCGACCGACGTATCATCCCCGGAGAGGATCCACAGGCAGGCGTCCAGGAGATTCTCGAGGTTGCCGAACGGGCAGTTGTTGACCTACCCGGCATTCGCGTCGAGGTCGTGCCGGCCAACCCTGCTCCCGCCACGATGAGCGACCCCGACTCGCCGGTCGTCCAGGCGATGCTGGCGGCTAACACCCACCTCGGCCTGAACACTGAACTCACCGGCTTCTCGATGGGCACCGATGGCCGCCACTTCGCCGCCATCGGCATTCCGACCATCATCTACGGCCCCGGAAACCCCGCGCTGGCCCACATCCCCGACGAATGGGTCGGTATCGACGAGGTCATGCAGGCGACGAAGGCGTACGCCTTGGTTGCACTGGAGATGCTCGGCGCGTAGAGGCGACGCCCCTACCCGATGGCCGTAGGTCCACTTGAAGCGTGTGTTGCCTCGAGTCGCTCAGGAGATCGCGTCACGGAAGCGCGTTCGATAGATGCGGTACGCGAACCATGAGATGATGGCGATTGGGAGGACGGCTGCGCCGACGATCGCGAGCGTGATCGTTGCGACCAGGATGCCTTCAATCCAGCCGCGTGAATTGTCCCAGGCGCGTTCGGCGATGTTAGAAGCGCTGAAGCCGTCTTCGCCCGCGATTTGCGGCTCGACCGCTTCGCCGGATGGCTGAAGGGCGACGGTGATTGTCGAGAACGATGTCACCTGTTCGAGATAGTTCTGGCGTCCCTGGATCGTCTCGACCTGCGAGCGGATCTCGGTCAGTTCCTGTTCGAGTCGCAGAATGTCGTCGATGGTGTCTGCCTGGGCCAGCAGTGCCAGGTAGCGCCGCTCGGTTTCGCGGAGGGCGTTCATCCGGCTCTCGTTGTCGACGAACTCCTCGCTGACATCCTGGCTTGACGACTCCTCGCGCACGACCTCTTCCACGAACTGGGCGTTGCGCAGGTCGTTCATCGTCGTGTCGAACTGCTCAACCGGCACCTGGATCGTCACCTGCGCGAATTGGCGATCCTGCTCGACGTACGAGTTGGACGAGAAGACGAAGCCGCCTTTAGCGGTTGCCATCACCCTCACCGATTCGAGTGCGCTGCTGACGCCACCCTCGCCGTCGATTACCTTCAGTGTGACCGTTGCAGTCCGGATGATGCGTTGCTGCCAGCCCTGGGCCGGTTGGAGCGCACCATCGGTCGGTTCACTTGCGCTGGTGGGTGCGCTGGCACCCGTCTGTACGTCCGCGGACGACGGGGCGAGCATGGCGCTTCCGCTGGCGGATGTCGCCGCGGCCAAACCGCTTTCGACGCTCGAAGAGTCGCCATCGTCGTCGTTGTCGGCGCCGCAGGCAAGCGTGAGGGTCACGCTGAGGACGATTGCGAGAGTCAGAATCGAGGCGATTCGGCGGGCGCGACCCACGAAGCGCAGTGCGGCAACCATGTCGTCCACCTCTTTCGATTGCAGAACCCGAATGTACGGCTGATGATGCGTCTACGAGAGTGACGACGCAGGATCGCCGTTAGTTCCGGCTGCTCGGAAACGGTGGAGACGACGCTAGCGGTTCATCCGCTCGTCGATGCCGGTGGCGATGCTGAAGATGAACATGAAGAGGATTGGGATGGCGATCAATATGAGTCCGATGACGCCGACCGCCAGAATCGCCTTTGCGATCTCAACCAGGAAATCCATCGCGACGACCCGCCTTCACATTGAGCGGCGCGGAGCGCCGGTTGGTACACAGAAAGGGCGACCGGATCGCTCCAGCCGCCCATCAGTATACGCTGCGAGTGCAGTTTTCTCAGGCCGCCAGCGTCGCGGCTGTGAGTGCTCCCGTCAGGACAAGTCCGCCAGGACCGCTCGTCACCGTCACTGTCTCGCCGTCGTGAATCTCGCCGGCCAGCAGCTTCATCGCCAGCGGGTCGAGCAGGTCCTTCTGGATCACCCGCTTGAGTGGCCGCGCGCCGAAGGTCGGATCGTAGCCACGGTTGGCGATCCACTCGCGCGCCTCGCCGGTAAGCTGGAGCGCGATCCCACGCTCGTTCAGGCGCTCACGAACCCGTTCGAGCTGGATCTCGACGATCGAGCCGATCTGCTCGCGTGAGAGCGGCTTGAAGATGACGACCTCATCGATCCGGTTGAGGAACTCGGGGCGGAAGTTGGCCTGCAGCGCCTCCATCACCCGTCCGCGTGCCTCATCGTCGTTCTGGCTGAGCAGGTACGACGAGCCGAGGTTACTGGTCATGATGATGACCGTGTTGCGGAAGTCGATTGTCCGTCCCTGACCGTCGGTCAGCCGTCCGTCGTCCAGCACCTGGAGCAGGACGTTAAACACCTCCGGATGTGCCTTCTCGATCTCGTCGAACAGGACGACCGAGTATGGCCGGCGGCGGACCGCTTCCGATAGCTGGCCACCGTCGTCGTAGCCGACGTAGCCGGGAGGCGCGCCGATCAGCCGTGAGACGGCGTGCCGCTCCATGTACTCAGACATGTCGATCCGCACCATCGCCTGATCGTCGTCGAACAGGAATTGCGCCAGCGAGCGTGCCAGTTCGGTCTTGCCGACACCGGTCGGGCCGAGGAAGATGAACGAGCCGAGCGGCTTGTGCGGGTCGGAGAGTCCGGCACGAGCGCGACGGACCGCGTTCGCGACGGCCTGGACCGCCTCGTCCTGGCCGATCACCCGCGCGTGTAGCCGTTGCTCCATCTGGACCAGCTTCTCGATCTCGCCTTCGACCAACCGGCTGACCGCGATGCCGGTCCAACGCGCCACGACCTCGGCGATGTCGTCGGCGTCGACCTCTTCCTTGACGAGACGGGTACTGTCGTCGGCCTGTGCATGGCGTTCCAGTTCGGCCAGCCGCTGCTCAAGTTCGGTGAGCTGCCCGTATTGCAGCTCCGAGGCGCGACCGTAGTCCGCCTGACGCTGGGCACGCTCGATATCAACGCGGGTCGCCTCGATCTGCGACTTCACGTCAGAAAGCTCCTGCAACATCCCACGCTCGCGTTCCCACTGGGCGGTCAGCGCGTTGCCGGACTCCTTGAGGTTCGCCAGTTCCTTTTCCAGCTCGTCGAGCCGCTTGCGGGAGGCATCGTCGCGCTCCTTGCGTAGCGCCTCGCGCTCGATCTCAAGCTGCATGATGCGACGATTGATCTCGTCAAGCTCCACCGGCAGGCTCGTGATCTCCATCCGCAGCCGCGAGGCTGCCTCATCGACAAGGTCGATCGCCTTGTCGGGCAGGAAACGCGCCGTGATGTAGCGGTTCGAGAGGACGGCAGCTGCAACGAGCGCGCCGTCGAGGATGCGGACGTTGTGATGCACTTCGTAGCGCTCGCGTAAACCGCGCAGGATCGAGATCGTGTCCTCAACGGTCGGCTCACCAACCTGAACCGGCTGGAAGCGCCGTTCGAGGGCGGCGTCCTTCTCGATGTGCTTGCGGTACTCGTCGAGCGTCGTCGCGCCGATGGCGTGCAACTCGCCGCGCGCTAGCATCGGCTTGAGCATGTTGCTGGCATCCATCGCACCTTCGGCTGCTCCGGCGCCGACGACGGTGTGCAGCTCGTCAATGAAGACGACAATCTGGCCGTCCGAGTCGGTGACTTCCTTGAGGACTGCCTTGAGCCGCTCCTCGAACTCGCCACGGAACTTCGCACCCGCGATCATGCTGCCGAAGTCGAGTGATATGACCTGCTTGTCGCGCAGCCCTTCGGGGACATCGCCGCGGATGATGCGCTGTGCCAGCCCCTCGACGATGGCCGTTTTGCCGACGCCCGGCTCGCCGATCAGGACCGGGTTGTTCTTGGTGCGGCGCGAGAGCACCTGGATAACGCGGCGGATCTCGTCGTCGCGGCCGATGACCGGGTCGAGCTTGCCGAGCCGCGCCAGTTCAGTCAGGTCGCGACCATACTTTTCAAGCGCCTCGTAGCGCCCTTCAGGGTTCTGGTCAGTAACGCGCTGTGAGCCACGAATCTGGGTCAGCGCCTCCATCACCCGCTCGCGCGTGATGCCAAGCGAGGTCAACAGCCGGATCGACTCGCTCTTGCCAGCGCTGTGCAAGGCCGCCAGCAACAGGTGCTCGGTCGAAACATACTCGTCGCCGAACGTCCGCGCCTCTTCTTCGGCCCGCTGGAGGACGTTACGCAGGTTGCCGCTCATCGTCGGCTGGGCTGAGAACTGTAGCTTCGCTGCCTTGTCCAGCAGTGCTTCTAGCCCGTTCTTGATCGTGCCTGATTCGACGCCGAGTCGCTCGAAGACACGCGGGACGACTCCGCCGTGCTGGGTCGCGAGGGCGAAGACGAGCTGGTCAACGTCGAGCGTCGCGTGCTGGCGGCGCTCGGTTTCCTGCTGGGCGCTTGCGATGGCTTCCATCGCTTTTTCTGTGAGACGGTTCGGGTTCATGACTATCGTGACTTCCTGTTCACTTTGACCTCAATCGCGACACCGCGCGGCTGGTCATCGGCATCGGGCGAGGCGTCCATCATCGTCAGTAGCTCGTCGAGCGCTCCGGCGATCGCGCTGTAGTCGTCGCGACCATTGGCACGCAGTTCGGACTGCAACGCGCGGATCTCGCCGGTGAGCTGTAGCGCGAGCTGGACACCGGCCAGGTTAATGCCGCGTTCCTCGACCAGTGTCTTGACCTGCCGTAAGCGATCGATATCCTGGCTGGAATACAGGCGCAGATTGCCAGTCGTCCGCGACGGAGCGACGAATCCCTCGCGCTCGTACTTCCGCAGCGTCTGCGGGTGCAACTGCAGGAGCCGTGACGCGACACTGATGACGTAGAGTGGCTCGCTCTCGCGCATTCGGCCTCCAGATAGCAAACGATGATCGCAACTAACTTGATACGGAGTATATCAGAGTGTTGGTGATCCGGCAAGTTCGGTCGCGCTGTGACCGCGGTCAGCATTCTCTGAGTGCCGCCATTCACGGTGACGCGGACACCCGGAGGCGTGATCGCGCCTCCGGGTGTCCGCGTCACCGTGATTGGCGGCACTTAGAGAATGCTGACCGCAGTCACAGCGCGACCGAACTTGCCGGATCACCAACACTCTGATATACTCCGTATCAAGTTAGTTGCGATCATCGTTTG
>Ga0136611_10003035_pt1 | contig 11736 bp, 8 predicted proteins | sample AntDrymUQ2232306_2_FD_106645 | JGI IMG/M metagenome (GOLD analysis project Ga0136611, IMG submission 106645) | Polar desert sand microbial communities from Dry Valleys, Antarctica - metaG UQ223 (23.06) | ecosystem: Environmental > Terrestrial > Soil > Desert | place: Antarctica: Dry Valley... | reverse complement strand
GTGTTTTGCCCAAGCTCGGCGGATGTCATCGATATGCTCCTCAACTAGTTTCTGAGCCTCAGGTACTTGCTGGGACTTGAGGCCATAGTTGGCAAACAGCTCAACGGTCGGCTCGATCCAAAACTTGGCCTCGCCATCGGCGTTCTGGACGTGCACATGGGCCCGCGGTTCCTCGCGCGAGAAGAAATAGAAGCGAAAGCCACGAACCCTGAGGACCGTCGGACTCACGCGACCAGAATAGCCCAGTTGCTCGCGAACCTAGCAACGCAGCCTAACTAGTAAGTAGAACGCGAGTGAGTCTAGCGTAGGAAGTGGATCGCTACAATCCCCGGTCTTCATATCGCCGACCTATGCCAGACGTTTCGAGATGGTTACCTGACCAGCGCAACGCGCGTCGGCGGCGGTCAAGTAACCAATGGCGGGTTGCCTCGAATTCTGCGCACGACGGCGAGGCCGGACGGAGCAGAAACTGACACGTCGCCGAAAGCCATTGCCGGCAATGTGGCTGTTTCTCAACGGCACGTTCTTCGCTCCAGTCGTGGCTCATGCCGACAGATCCCCAACCGCCCCGTCTAATGCAGAGCGTCCGCCAAGCCTGCCGCGTTCGTCATTTCAGCCATCGCACCGAAGATGCGTACTGTCACTGGATCCGTCACTTCATCACCTTCCACGGCAAACGACACCCTCAGGAACTTGCGCCAGACGACGTCGCGCGGTTCCTGACCTCCCTGGCGGTTGACCGCCACGTCAGCGCCTCCACCCAGAACCAGGCACTGTCGGCACTTCTCTTTTTGTACCGCCATGTGCTTGGCACGCCGCTCGCGACCCTCGCGCAGATCACCCGGGTGCGCACGCCGCCGACCCTGCCCACGGTCTTGACCCGTCACGAAGTACGGGCGGTACTCGCGCAACTTACCGGCATGCCGCGACTGGTCGTCGCCATGCTCTATGGCGGCGGCATGCGCCTGCTCGAGTGCCTTCAGCTTCGGATTACGGATGTCGACTTGGAACGATGCCAGTTGACCATTCGTCAGGGAAAAGGCCGGAAGGATCGCGTCACAACGCTGCCCACATCGGTGCTGCCCGAACTACGCCAGCACCTCGATAAAGTCAGGGCTCTCCACAACGACGATCTCCGCCAGGGTTTCGGAAACGTGGTTCTGCCGTACGCGCTCGACACCAAGTATCCGGGCGCGGCGACCTCGTGGCCCTGGCAGTTCGTCTTTCCGGCCAGCCGCATCTGCCGTGATCCGCAATGGGGACCGCCAACGCGATTTCACCTCCACGAATCCGTGATCCAACGCGCCGTCACACATGCCGCACGCAGCGCTGACGCTGCAAAGCGCGTGAGCTGCCACACGTTGCGCCATTCATTTGCGACCCACCTCTTGGAGGACGGGTACGACATTCGTACGGTTCAGGAACTGCTAGGTCATGCCGACGTCAGCACCACGATGATCTATACACACGTGCTGAATCGAGGAGGTCTCGGTGTACGCAGCCCCGCGGACAAACTCTAAATCGGATCAGAAGATCGTACTGATCGACGCTTGCGCGAAGTCGATGACGCGCGACGGCAGCACGCCGAGATACAGCACGCCGATCAGCGACAGGATCAGCCCGGCCATCGCCAGCGCCGGCACGGCGGCGGGCACCGGGCGTGCATCGCGCTCGGTCATGTACATCATCACCACGATGCGCAGGTAGAAGAAGACGGAGACGACGCTCGACAGCACGCCGATGATCGCGAGCCCGTAATAGCCGGACCCGACCGCCGCCGAGAACACATACCACTTGGCAATGAAGCCCGCGGTCGGCGGGAAGCCGCCCAGCGACAACAGGAAGAACGTCATCAACGTGGTCAGCGCCGGGTGGCTGTGCCACAGGCCCGCGTAGTCCCTCAGGTCGTCGTTGGCGCGCTCGCGCGAACCGAGGATGGCGATCACACCGAAGGCGCCGAGGTTGGTCAGCGCGTAGGCGGCAAGATAAAACAGGATCGCGGCCTTGCCGACATCGTTGCCGGCCACCAGGCCGGCCAGCAGGTAGCCGCCATGCGCAATGCTCGAGTAGGCCAGCATGCGCTTGAGGCTGGTCTGCGCCACGCCGACGACGGTGCCGACGATCATGGTGGCGGCGGCGATCCACCACAGCACCGGCGCCCAATCCGCAATCATCGGATCGAGGCCCTTGAGGAACACCCGCACGAACGCGGCGATCGCGGCGGCCTTGACGCCGGTCGACATAAAGCCGGTGACCACCGTGGGCGCGCCTTCATACGCATCCGGCGACCACATGTGGAACGGCACGGCGGCGATCTTGAACGCGAAGCCGACGATCAGCAGGCCGATGCCGAGCAGGATCATCGGGTTGCCGCTCATCGACTGCGCGGCAATCGCGGTCGACAGCCGCTCGATGTTGGTGGTGCCGGTGACGCCGTAGAGGAACGCGATGCCGTAGAGGAAGAACGAGCTGGCGAACGCGCCGAGCAGGAAATACTTGAACGCGGCTTCGGTGCTCTGCTGCTGATCGCGGCGGATGCCGGTCAGGATATAGACCGCGATCGACATCGTCTCGAGCGCCAGGAAGATGACCAGCAGATCGGTGGCCTGCCCCATCAGCATCATGCCGAAGATGGCGAACATCAGCATGGCGTAGTACTCGCCCGCGGGCAGCCGATCGCGCTCGACGGTTTGCGCCGAGAACATCACGGTCAGGATGCCGACCACGACGATGACGAGGTTCACGAACAGGCCGAAGTTGTCGGCGGTGACGGCGCCGAAGCTTTCGGCGTTCGAATCCCAGAGCAGCATCGAGGCCGCGCCGGCGCCGAGCAGGCCGATGATCGAGAGACCGCCGATCGGCATCTTCTCGTTCTTGCCGCGGAACGATTCGGCGAGCAGGATCACGAGTCCGGCCAGGCCGACGCAGAGCATCGGGATAATGGCGTCGAACTGACCGCCGATCATCGCGCCGCTCCTTCGCCGAGGCTACGGAGCGCAGGCACCGTGGCCAGCACAACTTCAGGTTTCGAGCTCTTGAGGTCCTGCGGTCTGGAGGGATCGGTTTTGGGTTTGGCCGGAATTGGCAGCCTGGGCGAAGGCTTGATGGCCTTCGGCAGCACCGCGTCAACCTGAAGCGGCTGGCGCGCCTGCACGCGGTCGACAATGCGCTGAATGCCGGGTTCCATCGGCTTGAGGAACACGTTAGGCGCCACGCCCATGCCGATCGCGGCGGCGGCGAGCGGGCCGACAATCGCCCACTCGCGGAAGGACAGATCGGGCAGGCCCTTGTTGTGATCGTTGGTCACCTTGCCGTAGAACACGCGCTGGAACATCCACAGCATGTAGACGGCCGACAGAATCACGCCGAGCGCGGCGACCACTACAAACCGGGGATCCCACTTGAAGGCGCCGAGCATGATCAGGAACTCGCCGATGAAGCCGTTCATGCCGGGCAGGCCGATCGAGGCGAGCGTGATAATCAGGAACACCGCGGTGAAGCGCGGCATCCCGGCCTTGAGGCCGCCGAACTCGCTGATCAAACGGGTGTGGCGGCGATCCGAGAGCATGCCGACCATGCAGAACAGCGCGCCGGTGCTGACGCCATGCGCCAGCATCTGGTAGGACGCGCCCTGCAGGCCCTGCACGTTGATCGCGGCAATGCCGAGGACCACGAAGCCCATGTGGCTGACCGACGAGTACGCCACCAGCTTCTTCATGTCCGGCTGCACCATCGCGACCAGCGCGCCGTAGACGATTGCGATGACGGCGAGCGTGGCGAGCAGCGGCGCGAAGTACAACGCGGCTTCAGGAAACAGCGGGATCGCCAGCCGGATCAATCCGTAGGCGCCCATCTTCAGCATCACGCCCGCGAGGATCACCGAGCCGGGCGTCGGCGCCTGCACGTGCGCATCAGGCAGCCAGGTGTGGAACGGGAACAACGGCACCTTGATGATGAATGCGAGCGTGAACGCCAGGAAGAACCAGTACTGCGTCTGGGCCGGCACCTGCAGTTCATAAAGCTTCAGCAGATCGAAACTGTACTGGCCGGTCGCCGCCTGGTGGACCCACGACAACCCGATGATCGCGACCAGCATCAGCACGCTGCCGGCCATCGTGTAGAGGATGAACTTGACCGCCGCGTAGATGCGCTGGTCGTAGCCCCAGATGCCGATCAGGAAGTACATCGGAATCAGCACGAAATCCCAGAACACGTAGAACAGGAAAATGTCGAGCGCGCAGAACACGCCGATCATCGACGCCTCGAGCAGCAGCATGAAGATCGAGAACTCCTTGATCTTCTTGTCGATGCTCTCCCACGACGACAGCAGCGCGAGCGGCGTCAGGAAGCCGGTCAGCACCAGCAACATCAGGCTCAGGCCGTCGATACCGACGTAGTAGTCGATGCCGAATTGCGGGATCCAGTTGTAGCGCTCAACGAACTGGAATTCCCGCCCGCCTGGCATCGCGTCGAACCACAGCCACGCCAGCAGCGTCAGGACGAAGGTCAGCAGCGAGACACCAAGCGCGGTGTAGCGAATCACGCCGTCCTTCGCGCCATCCCGGTTAGGGATGAGCAGCAACAGCAGCGCCCCGATGATGGGCAACGTGATGGTAAAGGTCAGCAAACCAGACACGTCGCTTATCTCCAAAGGTAGTACGCGAGGACCGCGACCACGCCGGCAAACATCGATGCCGCGTAGGTCTTGACCGACCCGTTCTGCAGCAGGCGCAGCACGATGCTCACGCCGCTCACCAGGTAGCCGGCGCCGTTGACCGCGCCGTCCACGATCTTCACGTCGAAGCCGCGCCACAGACCTTCGGTGGAAACCACCTTGATCGGCTGCACGATGGTCGCGTCGTAGACCTCGTCAACGTAGTACTTGTTCATTAGCAGCGTGTGGATGCCGCTGTATTGCTGCGCCATGCGCTCCGGAATCTGCTTGTTCTTCAGCCACAGGAAGGTCGCGAGGCCGATGCCGGCAAACGCGACCAGTGACGAGACCGCCATCAGCGTCAGTTCGAGGCTGGTGTGATCGGCGGCTTCCCCGCCTTCGCCGGGCAGGCAGTCTTCAATCGCGATACCGGCAAGCGCGCCGGTGGTGACCGGCTGCCCGCAGTTGGTCGCGTTGAACGCCGGCTCCAGCCACGCCGTGAGATTGGCGTGACCGCCGAGCGCATGTGGAATGTTGATCCAGCCGGCGGCAATCGACCCGATCGCCAGGACGATCAGCGCGGTCGCCATTGGCCAAGGAGCATCGTGGGGCTTGCCGTGGCCATGACCATCGTGCACGGGGTGCGCAGAGTGCACAGTGTGCTGAGCGTGGTGCGCCGCGGCGGCCGCGGACTCCTCGCCGTCTGGAATTTGACCGTGGGTTCCGGCCGCACCGTGTGCAGCATGCGCACCGGGCGCCGCCGCAGTATTGAACCGTTCTTCCCCGTGAAACGTCAGGTGGACCAGGCGGAACATGTAGGTCGCCGTCAGCAGCGACGTCAGCACGCCGATGCCCCACAGGAATTGATGACCGTGCAGGAACGTCTCGAACAGGATCTCGTCCTTCGAGAAGAAGCCGGACAGCAGCGGCACGCCGGCGATCGCCACCGACGCGATCAGGAACGTCCAGTAGGTAATCGGGATGTGCTTCTTCAGGCCGCCCATCTTGCGAATGTCCTGCTCGCCGTGCAGCGCGTGAATCACCGCACCGGAGCCGAGGAACAGGCAGGCCTTGAAGAACGCATGCGTGTAGAGATGGAAGATGCCGGCGCCAAAGGCGCCCATGCCCATCGCCAGGAACATGTAGCCCAGCTGCGAGACGGTGGAATACGCGAGCACGCGCTTGATGTCGTTCTGGACCAGGCCGATCGTGCCGGCGAAGAGTGCCGTGGCGGCGCCGACGATCGCGACAATTTGCATCGTGATCGGCGCATGCTCGAACAGCAGCGCGTTGCGGCCGATCATGTAAACGCCGGCGGTGACCATGGTCGCGGCGTGGATCAGGGCCGACACCGGCGTCGGGCCTTCCATCGCATCCGGCAGCCAGGTGTAGAGCGGAATCTGCGCCGACTTTCCGGTCGCGCCGATGAACAGCAGCAACGTGATCAGCGACAGCGTCCCGAAGGTCACCTCGACCGGCATCTCCTTGACGGCCAGCGCCACGGTCACAAAGTCGAGCGAATTGAAGGTGACGACCATCAGCAACGCGCCAAGGATGAACGCGAAGTCGCCGACGCGATTGACGATGAACGCTTTCTTGGCGGCGTCCGAGGCCGACTTCTTTTCGTAGTAGTAGCCGATCAGCAGGTAGGAGCAGAGGCCGACACCTTCCCAGCCGACGAACATCACCAGGACGTTCGCGCCTAGCACCAGCATCAGCATGAAGAAGCAGAACAGGTTCAGGTACGAGAAGTAGCGCGCGAACTCCGAATCCGTCTCCTCGTGCATGTAGGAGGTGGAGTAGAGGTGAATCAGCGAGCCGATGCCGGTGATCACCAGGATCATCACCGCCGACAGCGCGTCGAGGCGCAGCGCCAGGTCGAGCGTAAAGTCGCCCGCCGTGATCCACGTGAACAGGGTCTGGTTGATCTGCCGGTTCTCCGGCGCCATCCCCATCAGCGCCAGGACCTGCATCGCGGCGATCGCAAATGACGCCACCATCACCAGGGTCGCGAGACCGCCGGAAACGGATTTCGGCAGGCGCTTTCCGAAGAAGGCGTTGACGAGGAAGCCGGCGAACGGCAGCAGTGGAATAAGCGCTAACACGGGGTCACCACTTCAGCGACGTGAAGGCTTCGGGGTTGAGGGACTCGCGATGGCGGAATAGCGCAATCACGAGGGCGAGGCCGACCGCCGCCTCGGCGGCGGCGACCGTCATCACGAAGAACGTGATGATCTGGCCGTCGTTGGTGCCCAGCTGCCGGCCGAAGGCGACAAACGCCAGGTTGACCGCGTTCAGCATGATCTCGATCGACAGCAGCAGCGTGATCAGGTTCTTCCGCAGGAACACGCCGGCGGTGCCAATCGCGAACAGCAGCCCGGAGAGCACCAGGTAATGACCGATCGGCATGGCTACTCTTCCCTCTTACGAGCGAGTACGACGGCGCCGACCATCGAGGCGATGATCAGGATCGACGTGACTTCAAACGCGAACATGTAGTCGGTGAACAACACCCGGCCCAGCTCCGCGACCGAGGACTGCGCGGGATGCGCGTCGCCGACGCCGACCCCGAGGCCCGGCGTACGGGACAACGCCCAGCCGAGCTCCAGCGCCAGCAGCACCGCCAGCACCGCGCCGATGCGCAGCGCCATCGGCCGGTAGAGCGGATGCGATCGATCCCACTCCGCCGCGTCTTCGCGCGGCACGTTGAGCAGCATTACGGTGAACAGGAACAGCACCATGATCGCGCCGGCGTAGATGATGATCTGCACCACCGCCACGAACGGCGCCTCGAGCAGCACGTAGAGGCCGGCCAGCCCGAAGAACGACAGGATCAGCGACAGCACGCTGTAAACCGGGTTCTTCTGCGAGACCACCAGCAGGGCGCCGATCACGGTGACCGCCGCGAACGAATAAAACAACAGCGCGTCAGAGGCCAAAGTACAGCACCGCCGTGGCTGTGAGGATCAAGTTGACGGTTGCGACTGGCAACAGCACCTTCCACCCGAACGACATCAACTGGTCATACCGGAAGCGCGGCAGCGTCCATCGCAGCCACAGGTAAACGAACAGCAGGAACGCGAGCTTGATGACGAACCAGATCCACCCGTATTCCACCGGGATGAACGGGCCGTGCCAGCCGCCCAGATACAGGTTGGTCGCGACCGCCGAGACGGTGACCATGTTGATGTATTCCGCCATGAAGAACATGGCGAAGCGCATCGAGCTGTACTCGGTGTGGTAGCCGGCGACCAGCTCCTGCTCGGCTTCCGGGAAGTCGAACGGCGCGCGGTTGGTCTCGGCGATGCCCGCGCACGCGAACACGACAAAGCCGATCGCCTGCGGGAAGATGTACCACTTCGGAATGAAGCCGAACCAGTAGCCCTGCTGCGCGTCGACGATCTCGCGCAGCGACAGCGAGCCGGCCATCATCACGACCGTGGCCAGCGCCATGCCGTAGGCGAGCTCGTAGCTGATCATCTGCGCGGAGCTGCGCAGTCCGCCGAGCAGCGAGTACTTGGAGTTGCTCGCCCAGCCGGCGAGGACGATGCCGTAGACGCCCATCGAGCCGACCGCGAAAATCACCAGCACGGCGACGTTGACGTCCGAAACCTGCAGCGCGATCTTCTCCGGCAGCAGCCCGAAGAAGTCGGTCGGCGCGCCGAATGGAATCGGCGCGAACGCCAGATACGCGGCGGTCACCGAAATGATCGGCGCGAGCGAGAACAGGAACGCGTCGGCGGCCTTGGGCCGCAGTTCTTCCTTGAAGAACAGCTTGAGGATGTCGGCGACCGGCTGCAACAGCCCCTTGGGCCCGACCAGGTACGGACCGTAACGCTGCTGCATGAACGCGGCGACCTTGCGCTCCGCATAGACCATCACCGCCGCCATCAATTGCAGGCCGATGAAGACGATGTTGACGATCACCAGGTAGGCGATCGTCGTCGGCGAGGTCATGAACGCGATGAAATCGGACATCACCTAGTGGGTCCCCACCACTTTGTCCGCCGACTCGTCGGGGGCATGGGGTGTGCGCGAGCGATACTCCGCGGGCTCTGGCGGGTTGCCCTTGACGTATTCCTCGAACTCCGGCCGGAACAACTTGAGCGTCGTCAGCACCGGCGTCGCGGCCGCGTCGCCGAACGCGCACAAGCTCTTGCCCGTAATGTTGTTCGCCACGCTCTGCAGCAGCGGCAGGTCCTTCTCCGTCGCCTTGCCCTGCGTCATGCGATGCAGCAGGCGGTAGAGCCAGTCGGTGCCTTCGCGGCAGGGCGTGCACTTGCCGCACGATTCGTGGCGATAGAAGTGCAGCAGGTTCTCGGCAAGCCAGACCATGTCGGTGGTCTCGTCGAGCACCATGATCGCCGCCGAGCCCAGCAGCGAGCCCGCTTTCTGCACATCATCGAAGCTGGCCGGGATATCGAGTTGATCCGGCAGCAGGATCGGTACTGACGATCCACCGGGGATCACCGCCTTGATGGTGCGGCCGTCGAGCGGGCCGCCGGCGTAGTCGTAAATCAATTCTTTGAGCGTGACCTTCATCGGCGCTTCGAACGTGCCCGGCCGCTTGACCGCGCCGCTGACGCAGAACATTTTCGGCCCGCCGTTCTTCTCGGGACCGAGCGCCGCAAACCATTCAGCACCGCGCGTCATCACGAGCGGCACGTTGCAAAGGGTTTCGACGTTGTTTACCGCGGTCGGGCATTTCCACGCGCCTTCAACAGCGGGGAATGGCGGCTTGAATCTCGGCTGGGCGCGCTTGCCCTCGAGCGATTCGAGCAGCGCGGTTTCTTCACCGGCTTCATAGGCGCCGGCGCCACGATGCAGGTAGACCTCGCAATCGAAGCCGGAGCCCTGGATGTTCTTGCCGAGGAATCCGGCCTTGCGGGCGTCGTCGATCGCCTGTTGCATCGTCGGGAACAGGTGGAAGAACTCCCCGCGAATGTAGATGTAAGCGGCCTTTGAACCGATTGCGTAGCAGCCGATCAGGCACCCCTCGACCAGCAGGTGAGGATTGCGCTCCATCAAGAGGTGATCCTTGAAGGTGCCCGGCTCGCTTTCGTCGGCGTTGCAGACGATGTATTTGGGCTTCGGCGATTTCTTGTCGACGAACTGCCATTTGAGCCCGGTCGGGAAGCCGGCGCCGCCGCGTCCGCGGAGGCCGGACTTCTTGACGTCTTCGATGACGGCGTCGGGCGTCATCGTCAGCGCTTTTTTCAGGCCCTGGTAGCCGCTCTGGTTCTTGACGTAATGATCGAGCCCGGCGCCGCCGGGCGTGAAGGCGAACTTCGTGAGGACCGGCTCGTAGTCCGGAAGCGCTTTGGCTTTCGACGGCGTGGTGGTGGTCTGCCCTTCGCTGATGCGCTGTTCGCACAAATAGCAGTTGCTGAGCGCCTTGATGCCGTCGGCCTTCATCCGATCGACGAGGCCGCCGACCTGCTGCGGCTGCATACGCTCGTGCCAGTGATCGTTGTTGACCATCATCACCGGCGCGCGATCGCACGCGCCGAGACATTCCATCTGCTGAATGGTGAACATGCCGGTCGGATCGGTCTCGCCGACCCTGATGCCGAGCTTGTGCTGCAGTTCTTCCATGACGCGCTCGGCCCCGGCCAGCGCGCACGACAGCGTGGTGCAGACCTGCAGCACGTACTTGCCGACCGGCCCGCGGTGGAACATCACGTAGTACGAGACCACGTCCTCCACTTCCGCAGTGGTGCAGCCGATCACCTGAGCGACATGGCGCACGACGTTGTTGCTGATATAGCCCTGTTGCTCCTGGGCGAGATACAACGCATGCAGCACCGCTGACAGGCGGTGCTCGGGCGCGTAGTGCGACGCAAACGCTTCGAACTTGGCGCGATTGTCTGGGGCGTAGGTGAACTCGGGGCCTTCAGGCAGCGTGGCGCGCATCGAGCGGTGGTGCTGCTCGGTGCCGTACGGCATGGTGGGATGAAAACTCATCGATCCACGTCTCCCATCACGACGTCGAGCGAGCCGATGACGGCGATCACGTCCGCAATCATGCCTCCGACGACGAACTTGTGCAGCGCCTGGCAGGCATACAGTCCGGGCGCGCGCATGTGCACCCGCCACGGGCGATTCGTGCCGTCCGACACCACGTAGCAGCCGTGCTCGCCCCGCGGCCCTTCGACCGGCACGTAGGCGTCGCCGGCGGGGACCTTGAAGCCCTGTGAATAAATCAGGAAGTGCTGAATCAGCGCTTCCATTTCCGTGTAGACCTGATCCTTGGGCGGCGGCACGACGCGCTTATCGTCCACGGCCCACGCGCCGTAGTCGGGGATGCGCGTCAGCGCCTGCTGAATGATCTTCGCGCTCTCGCGCATCTCGGCGACGCGCGTCAGGTAGCGATCGTAGACGTCGCCGTTCGACGCGCCGATCACGTCGAACTCGTAGGTGTCGTAGCCGATGTACGGGAAGGCGCGGCGGACGTCGTAATCGCCGCCGGCGGCACGGGCGATCGGACCGAACAGGCCCCACTTGCAGCAGTCCTCGTAGCTGATCACGCCGACACCGCGCGTCCGATCCATCCAGATCGGGTTCTTGGTGATCAGCGTCTCGTATTCATCGAGCTTGCCGGGGAAGCGATCGATGAAATCCTTGACGGCGGCCTTGAAGCCGCGCGGCAAGTCCTCGCGCAAGCCGCCGACGCGGATGTAACTCGGGAAGAACCGGAACCCGGCCATCAGCTCGTTCAGATTCATGATCTGCTCGCGCTCGCGTAGCGCGTAGAGCAGGCCGGTGATCGCCCCGATCTCCATGGCGTGGGTGCCGAACCAGACCAGGTGGCTGCTGATGCGCTGCAGCTCGGCGATCAGGACGCGGATGTCATTGACGCGCTGCGGCATCTTCTCGTCGATGCCGAGCATTCTTTCCACGGAGAGCGCGAACGCGAGGCTGTTCGATTGCGCGCCGAGGTAATCCATGCGCTCCACAAGCGGGATCACCTGCTGCCACTTCTTCTGCTCGGCGGTCTTTTCGATACCGGTGTGCAAGTAGCCGACCGTGGGCTGCACAGACACGACCGTCTCGCCATCGAGCTCCAGCACCAGGCGCAGCAC
>Ga0136611_10003034_pt1 | contig 11736 bp, 8 predicted proteins | sample AntDrymUQ2232306_2_FD_106645 | JGI IMG/M metagenome (GOLD analysis project Ga0136611, IMG submission 106645) | Polar desert sand microbial communities from Dry Valleys, Antarctica - metaG UQ223 (23.06) | ecosystem: Environmental > Terrestrial > Soil > Desert | place: Antarctica: Dry Valley... | reverse complement strand
CGAGCGCTCGCCGGGCTTCGAGGCACTCTACGGCGCGGAACCCGGTACGATGGCCGAGACGTCGGACGCGTTGCTCCAGCGCGTCCATCCCGACGATCGCGACCGAATCCGGCTCGCGTTCGAAACTGGCCCCGTCGAGCGGAGCATTTACGACGACGAGTTCCGCATCGTCCGCGCGGATGGCTCGATCCGCTGGATCGCGCGGCGCGGGAAGCTCTACTCGGACGCGGACGGGAAACCGACGCACATGGTCGGGACGACCACGGACGTCACCGAGCGGCGGCTCGCCGAAGACGAAGCCCGGCGTTCCGACGAGCGGCTCGCGCGCATCCTCGACAACATGGGCGAGGGCTTCTTCGCGCTCGACAACGAATGGCGGTTCACGCACGTCAACCGGCAGGCCGCCGCCATGATTCGAGCATACGACCCTGCGCACACGCGCGAGGCGATCCTGGGCAAGACCTTCTACCACGTGTACCCGAATGCACGCGGGCTGCCGGTCGAGGCGGCATTCCGTGCGGCCCAGTGGACCGGTACCACGCAGCGCTTCGAGCACACGTCGTCACGGACCGGGCAATGGTGGGAGCTAACCATCTGCCCGTCCGACGATGGCCTCTCGGTCTTCTACCGCGAGGTGACCGAGCGCAAGCGCGCCGAGGCCGACCGCGAACAGATCCTCGCGGAGCGCCAGCTGGAGGCCGAGCACTTGCGGCTCCTGCACGAGCGCCTCCGCCGGAGCCTCGATGCGCTACTCGCCATCTACGAGGTCGGCCAGGTCCTCACCGCCACGCGCGACATCGGCCGCGTGGGCGGGCGGCTTCTCGATATCGCCCACCGTGCTGCCTCGCTCGAAGCCGCGACGATCGCGCGCGTCGCGCCATCGGGCGGGCTGCGTCTCTGGAAGCGGTCGGGTCGGCGGGACGTCTGGCAGGCGGCCCGACGCTCGCCGCCGGCACGCCGCGCCCGGCAGGCCGCGCTCGAGACCGGCCGAATGCAGACCTACGCCCTGCCGCCCCAGGCGGCGTATCCCGCCGGGCTGGGTGCCTGGTGCTTGCCGCTGCTGAACGGCGAGAGGGTGGTCGGCCTCATCGAGGCGTTCGGCCGCGCGCGCCCCGACGAGGACGCGACCGCCGAGATCCTCGGGAGCATGGCGCACCAGCTCGCCAGCGCGATCCAGAACGCCCGACTGTACGGCGAGCTCGCGGCGAACGAACGCGCACTCCACGAGCTGGTCGGACGCCTCATGCACGCCCAGGAAGACGAACGCGGCCGGCTCGCGCGCGACGTCCACGACGGGCTCGCGCAGCTCGCGATCGGTGCGCAGATGCAAATCGAATCGTTTGCGCACCGCAACCCCCCGACGACGGAGCCGGCACGGGCCACGCTCGACCGCATCGTCACCCGCACTCGCGAGGTGGTCGTCGAGGTCCGCCGCGTCCTCGCCGGGCTGCGGCCGCAAGCGCTCGAAGATTACGGCCTCGCGCGCGCCCTCACGATGTTCCTCGAGCGCCTCGGTGCCGAGGGCTGGGACGTCACCTTCAGCGAGGGGCTCGGCGGGTGGCGACTCCCTCGCGACGTGGAGACCGCGCTGTTCCGATTCGCCCAGGAGGCCGTCGCGAACGTCCGCAAGCACGCCGCCGCCGAGCGCGTCCGCGTCGACCTCGACCTCGACGAGCGGGGCGTGCGGCTGGCGGTGCAAGACTGGGGGCGCGGCTTCGACCCCGAGGCGCCAGCGCGCCCCGCGCGCCCCGGCGAGCACCTCGGGATCTTGGGCATGCGCGAGCGGATCAGTCTCGTCGGCGGCCACTTCGAGATCGTCAGCCGGCCGGGCGCCGGGACGCGCGTGGTCGCGCGCGTCCCCGTCCCCGTCCCCTCCAATGGAGGCCCGACGTGAACCCCCGCGGTCCTGTCGCCACGATCGGCAGGACCGCATGAGCGCGAACGCAGGCCGGCCGGCGCCACCCCCGAGCCCACACGCGCCGGGGCAGCCCCGCGCACCCGCGCGCGTGCTGGTGGTCGACGACCACGACGTCGCCCGCGAGGGGCTGCTGAGCATCCTCGCCGGGGTGCCCTTCATCGCGGTCGTCGGCGAAGCGACGAGCGGCGCCGAGGACATCGACGCCGTCGAGCGCCTCGCGCCGGACCTCGTCCTGATGGACGTGAAAATGCCCGGCATCGACGGCCTCGACGCCACGCGGGCCATCCTGGCCCGGTTCCCCGGCACCCGCGTGATCGTCGTCTCGTTCTTCGACACCTCGGAGTACCTCGTCGCGGCGTACCAGGCCGGCGCGGCCGGCTTCATCCCGAAGGGCGCGCGCCGAGACCAGATCGTCGCCGAGCTCGAAGCCATCCTCCGGGGCGAGTCGAGCGTCGGCTCCGGCCTCGCCGACCGCATCCTCGGGCAGCAGTCCGACGCATCGCCGGCCAGCATGCTCGGGCGCGTCGAGCACCTTCCGCCGCGCCTCCGCGAGGTGCTCGCCCTCCTCGGACAGGGCCTCACCAACCGCCAGATCGCCGAGCGCCTCGGGATCAAGCCGTTGACCGTCAAGACCCAGGTGGAGTCGATCCTCGATCGGTTCCAGGTGGACAACCGGACCAAGGCGGCGACGATTTGGGTCGTGTCGGCCGCCAAGACGGTCCAATCAAGCCGAGCTGACGCCGGCCGCGTCCCGGCAGCGGGCCCCGACCTCCCATCCTGAGGCGGCCGGTGCCGGCCGCCGGTGCGACGCGACGCGAGTAGCGCAGATATCTCCCGCCTCGCGTGCATGAGACAGGTTTGGCATGAAAGTCTACTGACGCTCATTGTCCTGACCCTTGTGGCGCATTATTAGCGTTGTTTCAATAGGCGCCAGTATTTTTGTCGCTATATTGTGAATGTGGCAGGACCATCGCTGGCGATCACCTGGGGACGTGATCGGGATGCATTCGTCGGGGAGTCAGCGCACCAACACACTGGCGCGAGGCACGCTCATCGGCGTGCTCCTCGCGCACCTCATCGGCGCGAGCGTCGCGCCGACCACCTTCGCGCTCGAACGGGGCTCGACCGGCGTCCTGCGTACCGACGCCGCGTCGGTCGCGGCGACCCCGTCCCCCCTCTCGTCCCAGAGCGTGCGCCCGGCCGGTGCATCCGTGGGCACCCCCACGCCGACCGCCGGCACCGCCGCCGATGCCGCCCTCGCCCCGCGCCGCGCGAGCGCGGCCGAGCCGGCGGACATCCCATCGGCCACTACGAAGGCCGCGACGGTGCGACACGGCGACCGCTCGGAGACCACCGCCGTGCTGGCCGTCGAGCGCACCGCCGATGGCAAGCTCGCGCGCGCCGGCAGCGTCCTCGTCACTTACCGAGCCGGAGCGCGCCCGACGGACGGTGCCGCGGACGGTGCGGCCGGCGTGGAGGCCATCCGAGGCACCTCGACGAACCGCGTCCAGGTGGCGCCGGGTACGGTCGACGCGGCCATCGCCGCGCTCGCCGCCCGGCCCGGCATCGCTCGCGCCGAGCCCGACTACATCGTGACGGCGGGCATGGCCCCGAACGACCCCCGCTACGGCGAGCAGTGGGGCCTGGCCAAGATCGGCGCATCGGGCGCCTGGGATCGGGTCGGCGGCGCCGCCGGCGTCCGCGTCGCCATCCTTGACACCGGCATCTTCAGCGCCTCCTCGCGGGTGCCGGCCAACGACGGCCTGCCCGGACATCCGGAGCTGCGCGACCGTGTCGTGCTCGAGCAGAACTTCACCCCTTCGACCCTCGGTGTGGAGGACGTCTGGGGGCACGGGACGCACGTGGCCGGCATCGCCGCCGCGTCGGCCAACAACGGGCTCGGCGGGGCCGGCCTCAGCTACGCCGCGCACATCATGAACGGCAAGGTGCTCGGCGACGACGGCGCCGGGTCCATCTCGACGCTCTCGAACGGCATCGTCTGGGCCGCGGACAACGGCGCCAAGGTCATCAACATGAGCCTCGGCGCGCCGATGGCCTGCCCATCGTCGCTCCAGGGCGCGGTCGATTACGCCTGGCAGCGCGGCGTGGTGCTCGTCGCGGCGGCCGGCAACGACGGCACATCAGCCACCAACACGCCCGCCAACTGCGCGCACGTCGTCCCGGTCGGCGCGACGGACTCCACGGACGGGCGGGCGGGGTTCTCGAACTACGGCCCCGGCGTCCCGGTCGCCGCGCCGGGCGTGGCCATCCTCTCGACCGAGAAGACCGGCGAATACTCCTTCAAGTCGGGCACGTCGATGGCCTCCCCGTATGTCGCGGGGCTGGCGGCGGCCGTCTGGGCGAGCCCGTTCGGCGGGAGCAACCAGGCCGTCATCGACCGCATCCTCGCCACCGCCGACCGGATCCCGGGCGCCGCGGCCAACTGGGGCGCGGGCCGCATCAACGCGGCGGTGGCGGTCGGCGGCACGATGCCGGCGCCGCCCACGCCGACCCCGGCGCCCGTCGCCACGGTCGCGCCCACGCAGCCACCAACGCCGACGCCCGCTCCGTCACGGCCGGCCCCGCCGGACGGACCTTGCACGCCGCGCCCGCCCGTCACCGTCGCGATCTGGAACGTCAGCCCCGGCGTGCTCGGCGTGCGCGTGAGCAGCACCGCCCGGGCCGCCAACGCGCGGGCGTCCTCGCTGCAACAGATTCGGTTCGGGGCGGCCGTCAACGCGACGATCCAGGTCGAATCGGCGCCGGCCTCGACCGGGACATTCGCGCTGACCGTGCCGGCCAGCGCGTCGTCCGTCACCTTCATCGTCACGCGCATCCAGCCCGGCCAGTTCACGACCGTGCCGCTGACGGTGGTCGATGAGTGCGGCGACTGGCCAACCTTCGTCGGTGGCGGCCCCGCTGCCTTCTAGCCGCAAACGGACTTGGACAGGATTGACAGGGTGGCTAGCTCGCCCCTGTCAATCCTATTCATCCTGTCCGGAACGCTCGCTGCGTAGGAACCGCTCCAGCTCCTCGACGAGAGCGCGGCCGGACGGCAGGTCGGGCGCCCCCTCCGGCACGTCGTCCACGGACACCTCGTCGCGGCCCCCGCCGTCATCGGCGGCCTCCGCCTCGAACAGCTTTCCGAGCTGATCCGCCACTTCCGGATTCTCGCGCAGCGCGCCCTCGACCTTGCGCACGAAATCGGTCGCCGTGCCGCGCAGCCCACCCAGCTCCAGGCCAAGGTCCGCCGCCCGCTCGACGGCTTCGAGCAGCGCCAGGCTCACGGCGGGGTTCGGCGAACCGAGGTACGGCGGCACGGCCGCCCAGAGGCTGGCCGCCGCGATGCCCGCGTCGTCCAGGGCGTGCAGCAGGGCGGTCACGAACGCCGTCGGCCCGGAGTACGTCGTGTCCTCCATGCCCAGCGCCGCGAGTCGAGCGTCGAAGCCCGGGTTCGGCGTCCGCCGCACGATCGGCGTCCGCCGGTGCGACACCGGTCCGATGAACGCGCCGAGGGTGAGCGCCGTGTCCACGCCGACCTCGGCGGCGAACCGTGCCAGGCCCCGCGCGAGTGACGGCCAGTTGGTGTGCGGCTCCGGCCCCGTCACGATCAGCAGGTCGCGGTCGGCGTCGGGCCGCCGCACGGCGTGGATCGCGAGCTCGGGGTACTCCAGCAGCCAGCGCCCGTCGTCCCCGCGCCGCGTGATCGGCCGCGCCACTGTGAAGTCGAAGCACGCCTCCGGATCGACGATCGCGCACGCGGCCGGCGGCGGGTCGCCCAACAAGTAGCCAAGCGCGCCCGAGGCGGCGGTCCCGCCGTCCCCCCAGCCCGTGAAGGCGGCCAGCAGGAGCGGGCGTCGGAGCTCCGGACGTTCCGCGACGCGAAGCAGTGTCACCCCGAAAGTGTACCCCCTGTACTCGTTCGGCCGGTGTCGAGCACACGATGCTGGAACCGGGCGCACGCCCAACTACGGCGACGGTGCCGCACCGCCCTCGGATCAGGTCGTGCCCGTCGCTGCCGCTCAGGCCGCGCCGCGCACCGGCGGCAGCGTGCCGTCGTTCAGCCGATTGGCGATGCACCGCGCCGCCGCGTCGAGCGCCCGCAGCGCCGAGGCCGTGCCGCCGAACATACTGATCCGCGCGGCCACCTCCTCCGGCGTCTGTCCGGCCAGGTACCAGGCGACGATCGTCGGCAGCCGGTAGTACAGCCGCAGCCCCAGCTTCCACTCGGTGGCCCCGTCGAGCCGCCACATCCACTCGGATGGCTGCGTCGCGCAGGCCAGGATCGCCCGCGCGCGGTCCGACCGGGCCGAGCTTGCACCGGCCGTGGCGTGGCCGCGCCCGCGCCCGCACGCTCGGAGAATCGCGGCAACCTCGGCGCGCGTGTACCGGCCGGTGGCCCGCATGATGGCCCCGGTGAGGTCCAGGCTGCCAAGCTCGAAGTGCATGAGACGGTCGAGCATCTGACGCCCCTCCGCGCGAGTCCACTGGACCGGCAGCGTACGCCGCACGCCCGCCCGCGAGCAACGTGCCAGTACTGCAACGCGCCGGTACCAGGAAAACGCGCCGAGGCCGGTCTGTATTCCCGTGCTGCACCGATCTCCATGCCCGGCGTGGGACAAGACTCCTGGTGGGCCGGTCCACAGCCTGCCGGGGCACCATCGTGCTATGCTGCGTCTCCTCGTCGCGAACAGCATGCACGAGAGCATTGTCCGATTTTCCATCGAGCGATCGGGGTCGAAATGGTGACCGCCATGCGCATCCTGTTCACGTCCCGTCAAGGCTTCGGGCACTTCCACCCCCTCGTTCCACTGGCCCAGTCAGCCCGCGAAGGCGGGCACGAGGTCGCGTTCGCGATGCCGCCCTCCTTCCAGGGTACGGTCGAGAGCCTTGGGTTCCGGTGGCACGCGGCAGGCATGGACGAATCGTCCCCGGAGTACGTACGCTTCATCGAGGAACGCAATCGTCTCCCCGGCCGCGAACGTTCCAGATTCATGCGGCGAGGAGCCGCCAGTCTACTCGGACCTCGCATGGCGTCCGACCTGATCCGTATCAGTGAATCCTGGCGACCGGATGTGTTCGTGCGGGATGCCTCCGACTTCGGTGGCTACGTCGCGGGAGAGGTGCTCGGCATCCCGCACGCCTCCCACCAGGCCGGCACGTTCAAGCCTTCGGCGTTCACACTCGTGGCCGAGCCGCTGGATGAGTTGCGCGCCACGCACGGCCTCTCGCCGGATCCCGAGCTGCGCATGCTGGAGAGGTACCTGGTGCTCTCGCCCTTCCCGCCATCGCTGAACGGATCGCACGGGCTGATGTGCCCGACGCTGCACAGCTACAAGCCGACGCCATTCGATCGCTCGGGCCAGGAAGATGCGCCCGACTGGCCGCTCCCTGTGCCGGGCGCACCGCTGGTGTACGCCACCCTTGGAACCGTGGTCAACACGCGCACGGAGATCCTCGGGGCCTTCGTCGAGGCATTGCGTGACGAGCGGGTGAACCTCGTCGTCACGGTGGGGCGCGACGGCGACCCCGATCAGTTCGGACCCCAGCCACCGAACGTCCGGATCGAGCGGTACATCCCGCAGTCGCTGCTCTTCCCGCGCTGCGACCTCGTCATCAGCCACGGCGGCTCGAACACGATGCTCGCGGCCCTGGCACTCGGCATTCCCCAGGTCATGGTGCCGATCACGGCCGACCAGCCCGACAATGCCGAGCGGTGCGAGGCGGCCGGCGTCGCCCGGGTCGTCCCAGTTGCGGAGGTGTCGGCAGCCTCGATTCGGGAGGCCGCACTGACAATCCTGGCGGATGCGAGCTACCGTCGCGCCGCCGAGCGCACGCGTGACGAGATGGCCGCGCTGCCGGGGCCGGACCACGTGGTGACCCTGCTGGAGCGGCTGGCGAGGGACAAGGCTCCTATCACCTCCCCTCGCTGACGTTGTCGCCGCTCTCTGCACACGGGCCACCCGCCGCGCCGCGATCCCGCCTTGTTCGGCATCGCGGCATCGGTGGGCGACTGCACGCGACCGCCCGGAGACTGATGCGGGGGCGGTCAACGATGACCGAGTGGAATGGAGCAGGGTGAGGCGGCACGCTCTGTCCCCAGGGGCGCCACCGCGCCGGTTCGATCGATCCGAGATTTACCCGCGCGTGGCGAGAGGGAGTACACCGATGCTGCTCGAAGGCAAGGTTGCTATCGTGACCGGCGGCGGCCGTGGCCTTGGAGCGGGGTACTGCCGTGCCCTGGCCGCCGAGAGCGCGACCGTCATCGTGGCCGACATCGCGGAGGAAGGCGCGAAGGAGGTCGCCGATGAGATCGGCGGCCTGGCCGTCAAGGTTGATGTCTCCGACGAAACCAGCGTGCGCGCCATGACCACGAGCGCCATGGAGCGGTACGGGCGCATCGACATCCTGATCAACAACGCCGCCGTCTTCTCCGAGCTTCGACGTCCGCCCGGGACATTCGATCAGATTCCGGTCGACGAGTAGGATCGGGTCATGGCGGTCAACGTTCGCGGCGTCTGGCTCTGCTGCAGGGCAGTCGCGCCGGTGTTCCGGCAGCAGCGCAGCGAGGTGATCGTCAAAATCTCGTCGGGCACCATCTACGAGGGCGCCCCTGTCTTCATGCACTACGTGACCAGCAAGGCGGCAGTGTGGGGGATGACGCGGGTCCTGGCGCGCGAGCTGGGCGACGCCGGCGTGCGCGTCAATTCAATTACGCCAGGGCTCACGTCGAGCGAGGCAGTGCAGGAAGTCTACGCACCCGACGCGCTCGATGCGAACGCCCAGCGCCGGATCTTCAAGCGCGAGGAGTCGGGCGACGATCTAACCGGGACCGTGCTCTTCCTGTGCTCGGACGCCAGCGCGTTCATTACCGGCCAGTCTATCAACGTTGATGGCGGAGCCTACATGCATTGACGGCCCAGGGGACGCAGCGACCCGTTTGCATGCCACTACGCCCAGGCTCATGCGTCCGGCCGAGGTTGCACCCCATCAGCGACGGTGAGTGAGGGTCGCCTCCGGCAACGCATGGTTTGTAGGGTCGCCGTCGCACGGCCTACTTTGAAGGTCCGGTGTCCGAACAGTGCGACAGGAGAGCAGGATGGGAACACCTAATCGGCAGATCACCGTCGATGCCCGGCCCGACGCGTTGACCATCGATCCGGCCCGGAGTGCCGTGATCGTGGTCGATATGCAGAACGACTTCGGAGCCGAAGGCGGCGGATCGGCACTCCAAGGGCGGGACCTTTCCGCCGTCCGCGCCACGATTGCACCTACTGCTCGGCTTCTGGAGGCGGCGCGTCGGGCCGGCATCGCCATCGTCTACTTGAAGATGGGCTTCCGTCCCGATCTCTCCGATGCGGGTGCCCCCGATGCTCCGAATTGGCGAAAGCACCTGAAGTGGCGCGTCGGCGAGGCAGTAACCGCGCCGGATGGGACGGCGAGCCGCATCCTGATTCGCGACACGTGGAACACGGACATCGTGTCCGAGCTTGCCCCCGAACCCGACGACGTCGTCCTGTACAAGCACCGATTCAGCGGCTTCTTTGAGACCGCGCTGCACGACATCCTGACGGCCCGCTCCATCACGACGCTGATCTTCGCCGGCTGGACGACCAGCGTCTGCGTCGAGTCAACCATCCGCGACGCGATGTACCGAGACTACACCTGCCTTCTCCTGGCAGATTGCACTGCGGAACCGATTGGGCAGAGCAACTACGAGGCCTCCCTGCTGGTCGTCCAGAAGCCATTTGGCTGGGTGTCCCACTCGGCCGAACTCATCACCGCCCTCGAAGGACAGCTTGTGCCCGTCCCTACCTGACAATGTGGTGATCCCGGTGGGTGCAACCGTCCGCGCAACGCCCGTCGCTGCGCCCACTTCGGCGTGGCGCGCGGCGTCGGGCCGGACGAACGCACTCCGGAGGCGATTCGCGCGGCGACGCGGTCGGTCCTCCGCCACCCATCGTATCCGGTGAACGGCGAGGGGACGCGGACGCGATTTCCGCGATGCCCGACCTGGAATGCGCGGTCGAGCTGATGCGCGGCTCGCGCGCGACACGATGCCTGTCATCGCCTGACCTAACCGAGGCATATCGCGCCCACGACGAGGCTCCCGCCAACGATTTTCTATGTGGGGTTGCACGATTGCTGAACACGGTCTACGCTGGGGACTCGTGGCGAGGATCGTTGTCTCGGATGCATCTGCGCCTGAGCGCTGCGCGGGTGAGGGAGGTTACAGATGGAAGCCAGTGTTGCGGGCGAAGTGGGTGAGGCCCCGACGCGCGAGCACATTCGGGAGCTGCAACAGCTCGTGGGCGGGTACCGCGTGTCGCAGGCGATCTACGTCGTGGCGACGCTCGGCATCCCCGACCTGCTGCGGGACGGCCCACGGGGGACTGACGAACTGGCACACGCCACGGGCACGCACGCGCCGGCGCTCACCCGCGTGCTGCGCTTCCTGGCCGGCGTGGGCCTGTTCAGCGAAGCAGACCCAGGACGGTTTTCCTTGACCCCGCTCGGTGCCGGGCTCCGCTCGGACGTTTCCGGGTCCGTCCGCCCGACGGCGCTCTGGCTGATCGGCGGGCCCGCCTGGCAATCGTGGGGCCACCTGCTGCACAGCGTGCGGACGGGTGAGACCGCCTTCCAACAGGTCCATGGCATGGGCCTCTTCGACTACTTTGCGCAGCACCCCGACAGCGCGGCAACCTTCCACGCGGCGATGACGAGCAACACGGCGGGGTCCGGCACCGCGATTACCACCGCCTATGACTTCTCTGGGATCCGGCGGCTCGTCGATGTCGGCGGCGGCCACGGCCTGCTGCTCGCGACGGTCCTGCGCGCGCACCCGACGATGCGCGGCGTGCTGTTCGACCGCCCCGAGGTGGTCGCGAGTGCCACGGCCGTGCTGGAGGAAGCTGGCGTCGCGGACCGCTGCGAGATCGTCGGCGGGGACTTCTTTTCGGACGCCTTGCCGGTCGGCGACGCCTATATCCTGCGCCAGATCATCCACGACTGGGATGATGCGCGAGCGACGGAGATCCTCGCGAACTGCCGCCGCGCAATGCAGGAAGCGAGCCGGCTCCTGGTGGTCGAGCGCGCGGTCGATCCAGACCCTCGACGGGCCTTGTCGGTGCTCCATCTCGACCTGCAAATGCTGGTCAACGTGGGCGGGATTCAACGCACCGACGCGGAGTACCGCGTACTCTTCAGCGGCGCTGGTTTCCGGCTCACGACGGTCGTGCCCCTCCGTGACGCGGCCACCTACTGTGTTTTCGAGGGCGTGCCAGCCTGACGCGAGCCCGAGCGGTTCGACGGGAGGCGGAACCATGCGCGCGCTCTTCACCAGCACACCGGGCCTCGGGCATGTCTTGCCCCTCATGTCGATCGCTCGTGCGATGGCCGACGCCGGTCATGACGTCGCCTTCGGCGCGCCACGTATTCTCCGGCCCGTCATTGAGGGGGCGGGGTTCCGCTTGATTGAGGCCGGGGTCGGAAGCGACGATCCCGAGCTGGCTGCCTTGCAAGCCAGGATGCGGGAGCTCCCCGGCCCGGAGCGGATCCGAGTGGGTATTGGCGAGCTATTCGGGGGCATTCTCCCGCGCCGCATGGTGCCCGATCTGCTCGGCATCGCTGAGACATGGCGTCCGGACCTCTTCGTCCGCGAATCCCGAGAGTTCGGGGCCATGATCGCCGGGGAACTTCTCGACATCCCCGATGCCAGCGTGTTGATCAACGCGGCCGGTTCGCTGCCGCACTACGCGGCACTGCTGTACTCGCCCCTGCAACGCCTCCGCGCGACGTTCGGGCTACCGGAGCGCTCG
>Ga0136611_10003033_pt1 | contig 11736 bp, 10 predicted proteins | sample AntDrymUQ2232306_2_FD_106645 | JGI IMG/M metagenome (GOLD analysis project Ga0136611, IMG submission 106645) | Polar desert sand microbial communities from Dry Valleys, Antarctica - metaG UQ223 (23.06) | ecosystem: Environmental > Terrestrial > Soil > Desert | place: Antarctica: Dry Valley... | reverse complement strand
CAGTTCCGGGAAGAACCTGAGCTCCAGTATGGCCGACAGATAGCCGACGCCGGAGGAGCCGCCGGTGCCGCGCTTGTGGCCGATGACCCGCTCCACCGTCTTCATGTGGGCGAAGCGCCACTGCTGCAGGCGGTATTCCAGGTCGACCAGCTTCTCCGCCAGTTCATAGAGGTCCCAGTGATGCTCGGGATCGCGATAGACGGCCAGCCAGGTGGCCTCCACCTCGGGGTGCGACCGGTAGGGCCGGCTCCAGTCGCGCTCCAGCACCTCGGCCGGCACGGCGAAACCGCGGCGGGCCAACAGGCGCAGGGCCTCGTCGTAGAGGCTGGGCGCGTTCAGCCGCTCGAGCATGTGCGAATAGGTGTCCGGTTCGGCGCGGTGGACCTCGATCAGGGCGTCGTTCTTGGCCCCCAGCAGGAATTCGAGCGCCCGGTACTGGTGTGACTGGAAGCCGGAGCTGGGCCCCAGGCTGTCGCGGAAGCTGGAGTAGTCCGACGGGGTCATGGTCGCCAGGATCTCCCAGGACTGGATCATCTGCGCTTGGATGCGGGCCACGCGAGAGAGCATCTTGAAAGCGGGCGACAGCTGGTCCGAACGGATCTGGTCGCGGGCCTGCTCCAACTCGTGCAGGCACAGCTTCAGCCACAGCTCCGAAGCCTGGTGGATGACGATGAACAGCATCTCGTCGCGCTGGTCCGACGCCGGCCGCTGCAGGGCGAGCAGTTCGGGCAGCTTCAGGTAGCCGCCGTAGGTCTGGCGGCCGGCGAGGTCCCAGGTGACGCCCTGAAGGAGGTCGGTGCATTCGGTGTCGCTCATGGGCGCAAACCTAACATGGACAGGGCGCTCGCGGCTTTCGCCGGGAGGAGCGGGGCTATACGGTCCCGGACCATGAAGGTCGTCTGCATCGGCGGAGGTCCGGCGGGACTGTATTTCGCCGTGTCGATGAAGCTGCGCGACCCGTCGCACCAAGTGACGGTCTACGAGCGCAACCGGGCGGACGACACCTTCGGCTGGGGCGTGGTGCTGTCGGACCAGACGCTGGAGCGGATGACGGCCAACGATCCCGCCAGCGCCGCGGCGGTGGGCGAGAGCCTAGCCCACTGGGACGACATCGACGTCTTCTTCCGCGGACGGAAGATCTCCTCCTCCGGCCACGGATTCAGCGGCATCGGGCGCAGGCGGCTGCTGGCGCTGCTGCAGGCGCGGGCGATCGAGCTCGGCGTGGCGGTGCGGTTCGAGACGGAGGTCGCGACGGACGATCCACGGCTGGCGGACGCCGAGCTGATCGTGGCGTCGGACGGGCTGAACTCGCGGATGCGGGGCGACGACTCCGACGTCTTCGGGGCCGAGGTCGAGGTCCGCTCGAACAAATACGTCTGGCTCGGCACGGACAAGGGCTTCGACGCCTTCACCTTCGACTTCCGCGAGACGCCGCACGGCTGGGTCTGGGCGCACGCCTACCGCTTTGAGGAGGGCGGCTCGACCTTCATCCTGGAGTGTTCAGAGACGACCTGGCGGAGGCTGGGCTTCGACGCGATGACGCAGGAGGAGACCTGCCGGGCGGGCGAAGACCTGTTCGCCGAGCGGCTGGACGGGCACGCGCTGCAGAGCAACGCGCGACATCTGCGCGGGTCGGCCTGGCTGTCGTTCCCGCGGGTGTCGTGCCGGCGCTGGCGCAGCGGGCGGACGGTGCTGATCGGCGATGCGGCGCACACCGCGCACTTCTCCATCGGCTCGGGCACCAAGCTGGCGCTGGAGGACGCGGTGAAGCTGGCCGAGGTGCTGAATTCCGGCAAGGCGCTCGACGCGGCTTTGGACGACTACCAGGCCGAGCGCGAGGTGGAGGTGCTGAAGCTGCAGAGCGCGGCGCGGAACTCCACCGAATGGTTCGAGCACCTGGACCGCTACACGGCCCTGGCGCCGGAGCAGTTCGCCTATTCGCTGCTGACGCGCAGCCAGCGGGTCAGCCACGAGAACCTGCGGCTGCGCGACCGCGACTATCTCGAGGGCGTGGAGCGCTGGTTCGCGGAGACCGCGCTGGGGCGGCCGGTAAACGACGCGCCGCCGCCGATGTTCACGCCGCTGCGGCTGCGCGGCATGGAGACGCCCACCCGCGTGGTGGTCTCGCCCATGTGCATGTATTCGGCCGTGGACGGAGAGATCGGCGACTTCCATCTGGTGCACTACGGGGCCCGGGCCATGGGCGGGGCCGGGCTGATCTTCACCGAGATGACCGACGTGGCGGCCGAGGCGCGGATCACGCCGGGCTGCGCCGGCATGTATGCCGACGCGCACGTGGCGGCCTGGAAACGGGTGGTGGATTTCGTGCACGACCACGGCGAGGCGAAGATCGCCCTGCAGTTGGCGCACGCCGGGCGCAAGGGGTCGACCTGCACGCCCTGGGGCGGCGGCGAGAGCGTGCCGCTGGGTGAAGGCGGCTGGGAGATCGTCGCCCCGTCGGCCGTTCCGTGGACGGGCGAAAACGCCGTGCCTCGCGAGATGACCCGTGCCGACATGGATCAGGTCGCGGACCAGTTCGTGCGGGCGACGGAGCGTGCGGTTCAGGCCGGCTTCGACATGGTCGAGCTGCACTGCGCCCACGGCTATCTGCTGTCGTCGTTCCTGACCCCGGTGTCGAACCGCCGCACCGACGACTACGGCGGATCGCTGGCGAACCGATTGCGCTTCCCGTTGGAGGTGTTCGGCGCCATGCGGGCGGTCTGGCCGGACGAGCGGCCGATGTCGGTCAGGCTGTCGGCCACCGACTGGGTCAACGACGGGCTGACGGAGGCCGACGCGGTGGCGATCGCCCGCGCCTTCGCGGACGCCGGCGCGGACCTGATCGACGTCTCGGCGGGGTCGACGACGCCCGACGCGCGGCCGGTGTACGGACGGATGTTCCAGACCCCCTACTCCGACCTGATCCGCAACGAGGCGGGCGTGGCGACCATGGCGGTGGGCAACATCTACGAGCCCGACCACGTCAACTCGATCCTGGTCGCGGGCCGGGCGGACCTGTGCGCCCTGGCGCGGCCGCACCTCTCCGACCCGTCGTGGAGCCTGCGCGCGGCGGCGGCGGGCGGCTCGGACGCGGTGAAGCCGCCGGTGCAGTATCGGGCGGGGTTCGCGCAGCTCAGGCGCAACCTCGAGCGCGAAAAGGCGGCTGCGTCATGAGCCTGGCCGGCGTGCATGCGGTGGTCACCGGCGGCAGCGGCGGCATCGGGCTGGAGGTCGCTCGGCGGCTGGACGCGCAGGGCTGTTCGGTGACGCTGATCGCGCGGGGCCGCGAGCGGTGCGAGGCGGCGGCGGCCTGGATCCCCGGCGCCTATGCGGTGGCGGCCGACGTGTCGGACGAGCGGGCGGTGGCGGAGGCCTTTGCGGCGGCCAAGGAGAGGTATGGCGATCCGGCGATCCTGGTGAACAACGCGGGCTACGCGGCCTCCGCGCCGCTGCTGAAGACCTCGCTGGCGGCGTGGGAGGCGGCGCTGGCGGTGAACCTGACCGGCGCCTTCCTGTGCTCCAAGGCGGCGTTGCCGTGGATGCTGGAGTGCGGTTTCGGCCGGATCGTCAACGTGGCGTCCACGGCGGGTCTGAAGGGCTATCCGTACGTTAGCGCCTATGTGGCGGCCAAGCACGGGCTGGTGGGGCTGACGCGGGCGCTGGCGCTGGAGGTGGCGGCCAGGGGGGTGACGGTGAACGCGGTCTGCCCGGGCTTCACCGACACGCCGCTGCTCGACCGGTCGGTGGAAGTGATCGTCGGCAAGACGGGCCGCACGGAAGACGAGGCGCGGGCCGAACTGGCGCGGGCCAATCCGCAGGGGCGACTCGTTCAGGCGGCGGAGGTGGCGGACGCGGTGGCCTGGCTGTGCTCACGCGAGGCTTCGGCGGTGAACGGGGTGGCGCTGCCGGTGGCCGGCGGGGAGGTCGGCTGATGCGGGCCGCGGCGTATTGCGCGACGAACTTCCTGTGGGCGGTTCAGGACCGGGTCGGCACCATCACGCTGAACCGGCCGGAGCGGAAGAACCCGCTGACCTTCGAGAGCTACGCCGAACTGCGCGAGCTGTTCCGCGCGCTGGTTCACGCCGAGGACTGTCGCGCGGTGGTGATCACCGGGGCCGGCGGCAACTTCTGCTCCGGCGGCGACGTGCACGAGATCATCGGTCCGCTGACGAAGATGGCGATGCCGGAGCTGCTGGCCTTCACGCGGATGACCGGCGACCTGGTGCTGGCCCTGCGCAAGGCGCCGCAGCCGGTGATCGCCGCGGTGGACGGGGTGTGCGCCGGGGCGGGCGCGATCCTGGCGATGGCGAGCGATCTGAGGCTCGGCACGCCGCGAACACGGACGGCCTTTCTGTTCACCCGCGTCGGGCTTTCCGGGGCCGACATGGGCGCGTGCGCCATGTTGCCGCGGATCATCGGCCAGGGGCGGGCGGCGGAGTTGTTGTTCAGTGGGCGGACGATGTCGGCGGAGGAGGGCGAGTGCTGGGGGTTCTGGAACCGGCTGGTCGAGCCCGAGGCGCTGGCGAGCGAGGCGCTGGCGCTGGCGGCGTCTGTCGCCAACGGGCCGAGCTTCGCCCACGCCATGACCAAGGCGCAGCTGAACGCTGAGTGGGACATGGGGCTGGACGCGGCGATCGAGGCCGAAGCGCAGGCGCAGGCCATCTGCATGCGGACGGGCGACTTCCGCCGCGCCTACGAGGCCTTCGCCGCCAGGCGGACGCCGGTGTTCGAGGGCGACTGATGGCGGACCGGTCCTTCCTCCACTGGCCGTTCTTCGAGGACCGGCACCGCCGGTTCGCCGATGACCTTGACGCATGGGCGGAGGCGGAACTGGCCGACGGCGCGCACGGGACGAATCTGGACGCGACCTGCCGCGACCTCTTGACCCGCCTGGCGCGGGGCGGGTGGACGGCCAATGCGGTGGCCGATCCGGCGCGTGACGGCGGGCGGCTCGACGTGCGGACGCTCTGCCTTACGCGGGAGACGCTGGCGCGGCGCTCGGGCCTGGCGGACTTCGTGTTCGCCATGCAGGGGCTGGGCGCCGGGCCGATCAGCCTGTTCGGGACCGACGCTCAGCGCACGGAATGGCGGCCGCGGGTGGCGAACGGCCAGGTGGCCGCGGCCTTCGCCTTGTCGGAGCCGGACGCCGGATCGGACGCGGCGGCGCTGACCACCACCGCCCGGCAAGACGGCGACGGCTGGGTGCTGGACGGGACCAAGACCTGGATCTCCAACGGCGGCGTCGCCGGGCTCTACGTGGTGTTCGCGCGGACCGGCGGCGCGCCGGGCGCCAAAGGGTTGTCGGCCTTCATCGTGCCCGGCGACGCGGCGGGACTGTCCGTGGTCGAACGGATCGAGGTCATCGCGCCGCACCCGCTGGCGACGCTGAGGTTCGACGGCGTGCGGCTCGGGCCGGAGGCGCTGATCGGCGCGCCCGGCGAGGGCTTCCGCATCGCCATGGCGACGCTGGACGTGTTCCGCTCCACGGTCGGGGCGGCGGCATTGGGGTTCGCGCGGCGGGCGCTCGACGAGGCGCTGGCGCGGGTGTCCACGCGGACCCTCTACGGCGCGCCGATGGGCGAACTGCAACTGGTGCAGGGGCGGCTGGCGGAGATGGCGGTGAAGATCGACGCGGCGGCGCTCCTAGTCTACCGCGCCGCCTGGACCAAGGACATGGGCGCGGAGCGGGTGACGCGGGAGGCGGCGATGGCCAAGCTCTACGCCACCGAGGCCGCGCAGCAGGTGGTCGACGACGCTATCCAGTTGCTGGGCGGGGCCGGCGTGGTGGCCGGGTCGGTGTTGGAGACGCTGTATCGCGAGGTGCGGGCGCTGCGCATCTACGAGGGCGCGTCCGACGTGCAGAAGGTGGTGATCGCCCGCCAGTTGCTCGGCGGCTGGCGAGGCGCCTGACGATGGCGGCGACCGCGCACACCGACACCTTCGTGCGCGACAACCTGCCGGTGGCCGGGCAGCTGCCGCTGTTCCTGTTGGGGCCTGCTTATCAGTATCCGGAGCGTCTGAACTGCGCCGGTCTGCTCGACCGTGCGGTGCATGAGGGAAGGGGTGACAGCCCGGCCGTGCTCTGCGGCGATCTCGATTGCACTTACGCAGAGCTTCTGCGGGCGGCTGATGGAGTCGCTTGGACACTTGCTGACAACCGCGCGTGGAAGGCTGGCGCGCGGGTGCTGCTGCACGCTCCCAACCGACCTGAAACGATAGCTGCCTGGTTCGGGATAGTGAAGGCGGGTGGCGTCGTGGTTTGCACGATGCCCATGCTACGCGCGCCCGAGCTCGCGAAGGTGGTGACGAAGGCCGAGATCGACTGGGTAATCGCGGACGTGACACTGCGAGACGCCGTCGAAGGCGCGGCGGCGTCGACCGGCCAACTGGAGCGCCAGCTATACTTCGGCGGTGTTGGGGACAACCGGTTGTTCGGCGATCGGCCAGAACCCTTTAGCGAGTTCGATCCAGCCGCCGACGACCCGGTGCTGATCGCCTTCACCTCCGGCACCACCGGCGCGCCGAAGGGGTGCGTCCACCTGCACCGCGACGTGCTGGCGATGGTCGACGGGTTCTCGCGGCACATCCTCAAGCCGGAGCCGGACGAGGTGTTCTCCGGGACGCCGCCGTTCGCCTTCACCTTCGGGCTGGGCGCGCTGATGATCTTCCCCATCGCGGCCGGCGCGACGATCGCGCTGCCGGAGCGGTCGGGCTACGAGGCATTGTGCGAGACCATCCAGCGGCATCGGGTGACGACGTTGTTCACCGCGCCGACCGGCTACCGGGCCCTGCTGAAGCTGGCTGACGACTACGACCTGTCGTCGCTGCGCAAATGTGTTTCGGCCGGGGAGCCGCTGCCCGCCGCCACCTCGAACGCCTGGTTCGAGCGGACCGGCATCCGGATCATCGACGGCATCGGGGCGACGGAGATGATCCACATCTTTATCTCCGCGACGCCCGAGGGGCAGCGGCCCGGAGCCACCGGGCGGCCGGTGCCGGGTTATGTGGCGGAGGTGCAGGACGACGCCGGCCGCGCCCTGCCGCCGGGCGAGGTCGGACGGCTGGCGGTGCGGGGGCCGACGGGCTGCCGCTACCTGGCCGACGAGCGGCAGGCGGGGTACGTCCGGAACGGCTGGAACATGACGGGCGACCTCTATCGTCAGGACACGGACGGCTACTTCTGGTTCGTCTCGCGGGCGGACGACATGATCGTCTCGGCGGGCTACAACATCGCCGCACCCGAGGTGGAGAACGCGCTGCTCTCCCACCCCGCGGTGGCCGAATGCGCCGTGATCGGCGCGCCGGACGAGGAACGCGGCCAGATCTGCAAGGCCTTCGTGGTGCTCAAGGAGGGGGGTGCCGCGTCGGAGGCGCTGGCGGCCGTGCTGCAGGCGCACGTCAAGGGGGCCATCGCGCCCTACAAGTATCCCCGAGCGATCGAATTCGTGGACGCCCTGCCGAAGACCGCCACCGGCAAGCTGCAGCGGTTCCGGCTGAAGGAACAAGGGTGAGCCGGACCTTCGAACTTCACACCGTGGTGCGCTTCGCCGACTGCGACGCCGCCGGCATCCACTTCTTCCCGCGCTATTTCGAGCGGGTGAACCAGACGGTTGAGGAATGGTTCGCGGGCCCGCTCGACTGCTCGTTCAAAACGCTGCACCTGGATCGCAGGCTCGGCGTGCCGACGGCGAAGTTCGAGGCGGCGTTCCTGGCGCCCTCGCGGCTGGAGGAGGCGCTGACCTACCGGCTGAGCATCGACCGGCTGGGGCGGGCGTCGGCGACGCTGCGCATCCGGGTGGTCTGCGGCGACGAGGCGCGGGTCGACGTCAAGCAGACCCTCGTCTTCGTCGACCTCGACAGCATGAGCGCAAGGCCCTGGCCGGCGGAGCTTCGGGAACGGATGTCCGGCTATCTGACGGAGGAGACGGCGTGAGGGTGCTGCTACCGGAGGGCTGGCCGCGGCCGAAGGGCTACGCCAACGGAGTCGAGGCCGCCGGGCGGACGATCTACGTGGCCGGCCAGATCGGCTGGGAGCCCGACGGCGTGTTCCGCGCCACCGATTTCGCCGGGCAGTTCCGGCAGACGCTGCACAACACCCTGGCGGTGCTGCGCGAGGCCGGCGCGGGGCCCGAGCACGTGGCGCGCATGACCTGGTTCGTCACCGACAAGCGCGCCTACCTCGCCGCGGCCAAGGACGTGGGGGCGGCGTGGCGCGAGCTGATGGGGCCCCACTATCCGGCGATGAGCGTGGTGGCGGTGACGGCGCTGATGGAGGACGCCGCGCTGGTGGAGATCGAGACCACCGCAGTGGTCTGACGACACGCGCCGTTCACCATCATCGTAAACTCCGCGTTGGCGCGCGGCGTGCAATCGTGCCGGCCAACGTCCTTAACGGAGACGGGGTGCGTCTTACCGCCGACATCGTCCGACCCGCGGAGCTGAGCGATCTCGATCGCGCGGCGTGGGCCGAGCTGCGGGCGACCGCGCCCGCGTTCGCCAGCCCGCTGCTGTCGCCGGAATTCGCGCAGGCGGTGGCGCGGGTGCGGGCGGACGCCGCGGTGGCTGTGCTGCGCCGCGGCGGCGAGGTGGTCGGGGTGCTGGCGCACCATCGCCGGTCGCGGGGCTTCGCGCGGCCGATCGGCGCACCGTTCTGCGACTACCACGCCCTGATCAGCGGACCCGCGCCGGGCTTCACGGCGGCCGAGGCGCTGGCGGCGTCGGGCGTGTCCATGCTGAAATACGACGGCCTGCTCGATCCCCACGACCTGTTCGACGCGCCGGCTCGGGTGGAAGAGACCCACGCCATCGTTCTGGAGGGTTCCGCGGAGGCCTATCTGGAAGGCCGGCGGGCCGCGAGCGCCAAGCGGTTCAAGAACTGGCGGCGGCTGGAGCACAAGTTGCAGCGCGAGCTGGGCGCCCTGCGTGTGGACGCCGCCCCCGACCCGTCCGCGTTCGCGACGCTGCTCCGCTGGAAGCGCGAGCAGCTTCGACGCACCGGGCGACACGACTTCTTGGCCAGCGGCTGGGCGGCCGAGCTGATGGGCGACCTGTTCGAGCGCCGCGAAGCGGTTCTCACCGGCCTGATGCTGACGCTGTGGGCCGGCGACCGCCTGCTCGCGGGCCATTTCGGGGTGCGCGAGGGCTCGGTGTTCCACCCGTGGATCGCTTCGATGGATCCCGAGCTGACCGCCTATTCACCGGGGCAGACCTTCCTGTCGCAGGTGGTCAAGGCAATGCCGCCGCTGGGGCTGACCACCTACGACCTCGGCTCCGGACACGACCACTACAAGGGACCGTTCTCCTCGCGCCGTGGAGTCGTGGCGCAGGGGGTGGCGCTGGCCACCGGCGCGGCCGGCCTACCGGCGGCGGAGCGGCTGGCGGAGGCGGCGGCGCGGCGGATGGTGGGACCGGAGTCGCTGGCGCGGGCGCGGCGGCGGCTCGACCACATCGCCCAGGTGGAGCTGTCGCTCGGCGGGCGCGTGCGCGGCGTGGCGCGGGCGCTGACCGGCCGGGCGCTGACGGGCAAGGCCGGCGACGCCGGAGCCGAAGCGTGACGGAGGTCACGGTGATGATCCCGACCCGCGCTCGGCCGGAGTCGCTGGAGCGGGCGGTGCGGTCGGTGTTGGCGCAGACGCGGCTGGACGCCGCCGAGTTGGTGATCGTCGACAACGATCCGGCGGGCTCGGCGCGGCACGTGGCGGCGCGGCTGGCCGAGGGCGCGCCGCTGCCGCTGATCTACGTGCATGAACCAGAACCCGGCGTCGCCAACGCGCGCAACGCCGGCATGGCGCGGGCGCGTGGCGGATTGATCGCCTTTCTGGACGACGACGAAGAGGCCGCCGGCGACTGGCTGGAGCGGCTGCGGGCGGCGCAGGCGCTCTACGACGCCGACGCGGTGTTCGGCCCGGTGCAGACGCGGCTGCCGGGCGGCGTGACCCGGCACCGGGCCTATTTCGAGCGCTTCTTCGCCCGCCTCGGGCCGACCGAGAGCGGCCCGGTCGACCGGCACTGGGGCTGCGGCAACAGCCTGGTCCGACGCGTCGCCATGCCCGATCCTGAGCGGCCGTTCGCGGCGGAGCGCAACCGGATCGGCGGCGAGGACGACCTGTTGTTCGGCCGCATGGGCGACGCCGGCGCCCGCTTCGCCTGGGCGGCGGACGCCGTGGTGTGGGAGCACCCGGAGCCGGCGCGGATCACGCTGGGCTATACGCTGAAACGCGCCTTCGCCTACGGCCAGGGGCCGAGCGCGGCGTCGGCCGCCGCCTCCCCGCCCCGCTGGCACGGGGTTCTCTGGTGGATGGGTGTGGGCGCGGCGCAGTCGGCGGTGTTCGCGCTGGAGGCGGCGTGGAAGCTGCTGCTTTGGCGGGCCGACCGGGTGTTCGCCCTGCACCGGCTGGCCGGGGCGCTCGGCAAGATCTTCTGGTGGGGGCCGTTCAAGGTGAGCTTCTACGGAGGCCCGGCGTGACAGGCGTGATCCTCGACTGGACGCCGGAGAAGGCGGCGGCCTTCGGCAAGGCCAACCTGCAGTTCCGCCACGCCCTGCACGAGCGGCCGCTGTTCAGCGACGAGGGACTGGCCGAGGCGCTGCACCGCTACCCGCGCGACCACCTTGGCGTGTTCACCATGGGCGACGATCCGGTCGCCTGGCGTTCCTGGCGGCGAGGGTCGGCGGAAGGTCTGAGCGGCGACCAACTGCTCGACGCCGTCAAGACCGGCCGCGTCTGGTACAATCTGCGCAACGCCGACAAGCACCTGCCGACCTACGGCGCTCTGACCGAGGAGGTGTTCGCCGACAAGGCGGCCAACGCCGGGGTGCGGGCGCTGCGGCGCGACCTCGGCCTGCTGATCAGTTCGCCCGGCGTGCAGGTGTTCTACCACTTGGACACGCCGCTGGTGTCGCTGTGGCAGGTGCGGGGGCAGAAGCGCGTGTGGGTCTATCCGCCCACCGCCCCCTTCGTCACCGACGAGCAGCTGGAGCGGATCGTACTGCGCGAGAGCGCCGAGCAGTTCGCCTACGACCCGGCCTGGGACGCGGCGGCCGACGTCTTCGACCTGACGCCCGGCGTTGCGGTGACCTGGCGGCAGAACGCGCCGCACCGGATCGAGAACGCCGAGGTGCTGAACGTGTCGCTGTCGTTCGAATTCATGACGCCGAGAGCGATGCTGCGGGCCAACGTGATCTACGGCGCCGGGGTGCTCAGACGGCGTACCGGGCTGAAGCCGACGCTGCGGGACGGAGCGGGGCCGGGTAATCTGGCCAAGGCCGGGGTGGCGCGCGCCGCCAAGGCGCTGAAGCTGCAGACCACGATGCAGACTTCCCTGCCCGCGACCTTCCGCGTCGATCCCCTCGCGCCGCACGGTGTGGCGCCGCTCTGGTGATCGGCTTCGACATCGGCTGTTCGTCAGGTGGCAGGGCGTTCAGCCGGGGCTCTTCACTCGAAAGCGCCGGCGGGTTCAGGGCGCTCGGCGTTCCACGGTGACGAGACCCTGGATGTTGCGCCGCGGCGGCAGCCCGATTTCCCGTTCCAGCCTCGTCAGGGAACTGCCGTCGGCACCCACTTGGAAGACGTCGATGGCCGCCTGCGCGCCGACGAGCTGATAGATGAAGCGGCCGTCAGCGCTGATTGCTATCTCGATGAAGCCGTCGGCCATCGCGTTCATGTTCGGCGAGTTCGGAACCGCGGCGACTCCGGACGCCGCGCGCCCGTTCAGGAGGGCGATCGTGCCGTCTTGGTT
>Ga0136611_10003032_pt1 | contig 11738 bp, 9 predicted proteins | sample AntDrymUQ2232306_2_FD_106645 | JGI IMG/M metagenome (GOLD analysis project Ga0136611, IMG submission 106645) | Polar desert sand microbial communities from Dry Valleys, Antarctica - metaG UQ223 (23.06) | ecosystem: Environmental > Terrestrial > Soil > Desert | place: Antarctica: Dry Valley... | reverse complement strand
CGCCCACGACCCCCGCTACCAGACCAACCCCACCGCCCACGGCAAGCTCAGATTCATCAAGCGGACGTAGGCCGAGCGTCTCGGTTCCCTCGGACCTTCCCCACTCCTACAGTGAGCGCGCGCGGAGCGAGCGCTGGGAGCGGCGGACCGGAGTGGCCGCTGTCCCGCGCGGCGGGGGTCTTCCTCGTCGCCTACGCCTGGCCCATCATCGGCCCGCACCGGGACCCCACCCTCCGCCGCGTCCTCGGGGTGCTCACCGGCATCGTGTGGGCGTTCTTCGCCGTCGACTTCGCGGTCCGGCTGACCCTTGCGATGACCGCTGGCGCTGGCTGCGGCGGCACGTGCTCGACGTGTTGGTGCTGGCCCTGCCGTTGCTGCGCCCACTGAGACTCCTCCGGCTGGTGGTGCCGCTGCTCGTGGTCAACCGGTCGGCGGCGAGCAAGCTGCGCGGCAAGGTGGCGACGTACGTCGTTGGCGACGCGCTGTGGTGGGCAGCGACAACGATGACGACGGTGGGGTTCGGCGACCAGTACCCCGTCACCGGCACCTGGCGTCCTGGCTCATCGACGCCGTCGCGGCCGAGACGACGGAGGAGGTCGACGCGTTGCGCACCGAGGTCCACGAGATGGTGGTCCGGCTCCGAGCACTCGACGCGGTGGATTTGCGGCCGGCCCCGCAGACGCCAGGACCGCAGGTCGGTGACGACCTGCGGTCCTGATCTCCCGAAGGAGGCTTGGGGTGAGTAACGGGACTTGAACCCGCGACATCCGCGACCACAACGCGGCGCTCTACCTGGCTGAGCTATACCCACCAAGCGAACCCGGCACCGAGGGTGTCGAGTTCGAGGAAGAGTGTACGGCGATCAGGCCCCGGCCTGGGAATCGGGCTCGTCCCGGAGACCGGTGAGCGCTCCGCCGTGCCTGCGGGCCGCCTCGCGGGCCGCGTCGCTCTCGGGGCCGGGGGCGGGCACGAAGACCGTCTCGCGGTAGTAGCGCAGCTCCTCGATGCTCTCCTGGATGTCAGCCAGGGCACGGTGGTTGCCGCGCTTTGCAGGCGCCTGGAAATAGGCCTTGGGGAACCACCGGCGCGCCAGCTCCTTGATCGAGGAGACGTCCACGATCCGGTAGTGCAGGAACGACTCAAGGGTCGGCATGTCGCGGGCCAGGAAAGAACGGTCGGTGGCGACGGTGTTGCCGGCCAGCGGCGGGCGGGCCTGCTGGCCGCACTGCTCCTTGACGTAGGCAAGCACCTGCTCCTCGGCCTCGAGCAGGCTGACGCCGAGATCGAGAGCCTCGAGCAAGCCGGACGTCTCGTGCATGGTGCGCACGTAGTCGCCCATCTGCACCAGCGCCTCGGCGGGCGGCTTGACGAGGATGTCGACGCCCTCGCCGAGGACGTTGAGATCGAAGTCGGTGACCAGCGCCGCCACCTCGACCAACGCGTCCGCCGCGAGGTCGAGGCCGGTCATCTCGCAGTCGATCCACACCAGTCGGTCATTCATCGGAACCACCCTACTCACCAGTCGGGAGCTTGGTCCTCACGGCCTTCGTTCCGCAGAGATCGCTCAGTCTGTCGGCCCAGGGTCGGCGCCGTGAAGGGGTCGTACGCCGCGTGGTTCGGGCTCGTCGCGCGCCCTGAACGCCCTGCTCGTCACCCTCGACACTGCCGACGTCGACGCCTTCAAGGAGCTTCACGACGCGCTTTACGCCGACCAGCCGGCCGAGGGCGGGGCAGGTCCCGATGACGACGCCCTGATCGAGGCGGCGGTCGCAGCCGGCGCCGACGAGGATGCCGTCAGCGGGACGATCGAGGACAAGATCTACGACCAGTGGATCAAGAACGCCACCGAGGCGATGTCTCGGGACGGCGTGAACGGCACCCCCACCGTCCTCGTGGACGGCGAGCGCGTCGAGGGCAGCACCCAGGACGCGGTGGACGCGGTGCTGGCCGCCCTGGACTGATCTTTTGGCGGGGCCGGCACGCACCCACCACACTCGGTCGGATGAGCCTCGCCTCCTTCGTCACCGGTCTCCCCAAGGCCGAGCTGCACGTGCACCACGTCGGGTCCGCGTCTCCGCGCATCGTCGCCGAGTTGGCAGCGCGGCACCCGGGCGTGGTGCCGAGTGACGAGGCGGCGCTGCGGGACTTCTTCGCGTTCCGCGACTTCGCGCACTTCATCGACGTCTACCTGGCGGTGGTGTCGCTGGTGCGGACTCCCGAGGATGTGCGGCTGCTGACCTACGAGGTGGCCCGCGAGATGGCCGAGGTGCAGGGGGTCCGGTACGCCGAGCTGACCTGCACGCCGTACACCTCGGTGCGCCCCGACTCCCCGGACCTCGGGATGCCCATCGAGGCCTACACCGAGGCGATCGAGGACGCGCGCCTCGCGGCCGAGCGCGACCTCGGCCTGGTGCTGCGCTGGATCTACGACATCCCCGGCGAGTCCGGCCTGCCCGCCGCCGACGCGACGTTGGGCTACGCGCTGGATCACTGGAGCGAGGGTCTGGTCGGCTTCGGACTGGGCGGCCCGGAGATCGGCGTCTCCCGGCCACAGTTCCAGCCGCACTTCACCGCGGCCCGCGCGGCCGGCCTCCGCAGCGTGCCGCACGCGGGGGAGACCACCGGGCCGAAGACGGTGTGGGACGCGATCCGACTATTGGGGGCCGAGCGGATCGGCCACGGCACGTCGGCCGCCCAGGACCCGGCGCTGCTCGCGCACCTCGCCGAGACGGGGATCCCGCTCGAGGTGTGCCCGTCGTCCAACGTCGCCACCCGCGCGGTGGCCTCGCTCGACGAGCACCCGCTGCGAGCGTTCGTGGACGCCGGCGTGACCGTCACCATCAACTCCGACGACCCCCCGATGTTCGGCACCACCCTCAACCGGGAGTACGAGATCGCCGCAGAGCTCCTCGATCTCGACGAGACCGGCGTGGCCGACCTGGCGCGTGCGGCAGTGCGGGCATCGTTTGCTCCCGACGACGTCCGGACCAGGATCCTGGCGGAGATCGACGCCTATGCCGCCCCCGGGGGTTTCGAGGCTCGTCGCTGACGCTCCTCGCACCTCAACCAGCGGGGGACGGACGCTCCTCGCACCTCAACCACCGGTCTGCTGGTCGAGGTGCGAGGCCGTTCACGGCCGAGCCTCGAGACCCAGATGTTCGGCGTGTCTCGACGACACGCCGGAGTCGGGGAAGATTTGTGACCAGCGTCCCTTGCGCGGGGCCGCCGCCGAGGGATAGAACAGAGGTGTCGGAAGAGCTTCGGCTCGGAAGACGCCGAAGGCCCACCAACTCATACTTGGTGGGTCTTCACCTATTTCGGCGCCTTGCTCTCGGGCATAGGTGGTTTCGAGATGGTCGCCGAGCGACTTCCTCGACCAGCGGGGAAATAAGTTCAGGCCCCGCAAACTCATACTTTGCGGGGCCGAGTCATTTCTATCCCGGCTCGGCTCCCGATCGGGGGACGCGCGCCGCGTGTCGGGGCCCGACGTACGCTCGACGTCATGGCTGTTCTCCGGCTGGTCTCCCTGCTCGCGGTCGTGCTCACCGCCGTGGTGGGTTGTTCCGCCCCGTCCATGCAGAAGGCGGGGCAGACGGCGGAGCGGCCGACCCCGACGTCGGCGACACCCCGGGTCGAGCCCTCGGCGTCTCCCGAGCCGCAGGCCCTCGGGCGGGCGCCCGAGCCGCTCGAACCCGCCGGCCCCCGGGCGAGCGACGGGCGACCGCGCTCCGCGGCGCTGAGCATCCCCGCCCTCGACATCGCCGGCCTGCGTGTGGTGCCCTACCGGGGGTTCACCGACGACGCCCCCGGCACCGAGATCCAGGACGGCGGCGTGGCCGCCAGTCCGTTCGGTCCGCGGGGCGGCGCGGGTCCGGGTGGGATCGGCAACTACCAGGTCACCGCCCACCGCACGTCGTCGACCCGGGCGTTCGAGTTCCTGCCGTCGCTGGCCGAGGGGGAGCGGGTCATCGTCGAGACCGAGCGCCGGCGGTTCGTCTACGAGATCCGCGACACCCGGCGTACGTCGTTCCGGTCCGCGCGGTCGCTGGCCGAGCAGCGGGCGGCCGAGCCGGGAAAGCCGGGACGGGCACCCGCCCGAGCGATGATCACGCTCTCCACCTGCGCCACCCCCGAGGACCACGCGGTGGGCAACTATTGGTCCGACGAGTTCGACAACCCCGAGCACCGCATCGACAAGATCGGCGTCCTGGTCGGTTCATGCGGCGCTGACACCACCGAGCAGCATCCGCGGGCAGACTGCCCGGCGGCCCGCCTGGGTACGCCCTCCGGGGACTGGCACCCAACGACGTGAAGAGGACAGCATGGGACGACGAGTGCGGGACCACGAGATCGACGAGGCTGACCTCGAGGTGGGCGCCCCCGACCACGCGGCCGCTGGGGTCACCGCCGTGGCCGTGTCGTTGAGCCGGGCGCTGCAGGAGATGGGTCCGGTGCGCACGGCCCGCACCCTGACCAAGCTCAACCAGGCCGACGGCTTCGACTGTCAGGGGTGCGCGTGGCCCGACCCCGCGCCGGACCAGCGCCATCACGCGGAGTTCTGCGAGAACGGCGCCAAGGCCGTCATGGACGAGGCAACCAAGGACACCATCGGGCGAGAGTTCTTCGCGGCCCATCCGGTGGCCGAGCTGGCCGGGCGCACGGACTACTGGCTCAACCGGCAGGGCCGGATCATCGAACCGTTGGTGCTCCGCGACGGGGGAACCCACTACGAACCGATCGAGTGGGCGGACGCGTTCGCCCTGATGGGCCGACACCTCAACGGGCTGGACTCCCCGGACGAGGCGATCTTCTACACCTCGGGGAAGGTCTCCAACGAGGCGGCCTACGCCTACCAGCTCTTCGCCCGTGCCTACGGCACCAACAACCTGCCCGACTGCTCCAACATGTGTCACGAGTCCACGTCGGTGGCGCTCGCGGAGGCGATCGGCATCGGCAAGGGGTCCGTCACCCTCGATGACATCCACGACTCGAAGCTGATCATGATCATGGGGCAGAATCCCGGCACCAACCACCCCCGGATGCTGACCGCCCTGGAGCAGGCCAAGCAGAACGGCGCGAAGATCATCGCGGTCAACCCGCTCAAGGAAGCCGGGCTGCTTCGTTTCAAGAATCCCCAGACCCCGCGCGGCGTGGTGGGTCCGGGCACCGGCCTGGCCGACCTCTACCTGCAGGTGCGCAGCAACGGCGACCTGGCGTTGCTGCAGGCGATCGCCGCCCGCCTGCTGGAGTGGGGGGCGCTCGACAAGGACTTCATCGAGGAGCACACCGCCGGCTTCGACGAGTACGCCTCGGCGCTGGCCGACCTGGACCGGGACCTGGTCGCCGGGTCCACGGGCCTGACCCGGGACGAGATCGACGAGGCGGCGCGGATGTTCGCCGAGTCCGACCGGAGCGTCGTCTGCTGGGCGATGGGCATCACCCAGCACCGCAACGCGGTCGCCACGGTCAAGGAGATCGTCAACCTGGCCCTGCTGCAGGGCAACATCGGCAAGCCGGGCGCCGGACTGTGCCCGGTCCGCGGGCACTCCAACGTGCAGGGCGACCGCACCATGGGCATCTGGGAGCGCGTCCCGCCGCACTTCCTCGACAGCATCCGCGACGAGTTCGGCTTCGAGCCGCCGCGCGAGCACGGCCTCGACTCCGTCGCCGCGATCAGGGCGCTGCGCGACCACAAGGCCAAGGTCTTCATCGGGATGGGCGGCAACTTCGTGTCGGCCGCACCCGACACCGTCGTCACCGAGCAGGCGATGCGCAACGCCGACCTCACCGTGCACGTCTCGACCAAGCTCAACCGCTCGCACGTTGTGCACGGCCGCGAGGCGCTGATCCTGCCCGCCCTCGGCCGTAGCGAGAAGGACCTGACCGGCGGGCGGGTGCAGAGGGTGTCGGTCGAGGACTCGATGTCGTCGGTGCACGTGTCGCACGGCCCGCTGAAGCCGGCCTCGAAGCACCTGCGTTCCGAGGTCGACATCGTCTGCTCGCTCGCGGAGGCCACGCTCGGCACCGACCACGTGGTGCCGTGGTCGGACTTCCGGGCCGACTACGCCGCGATCCGGCGGTCGATCGCCCGGGTGGTGCCCGACTGCGCGGCGTACGACGAAAAGGCGTCGCAGCCGGGCGGCTTCGTGCTGCCGCACCCGCCGCGGGACACCCGCACCTTCCCGAACGAGATCGGCAAGGCCGTCTTCACCACCAGCCCGGTCGAGGTGCTGCACGTGCCCGAGGGCCGGCTGCTGCTGCAGACGATGCGCTCGCACGACCAGTTCAACACCACCATCTACGGGCTCGACGACCGCTACCGCGGCATCAAGGGCGGGCGCCGCGTCGTGCTCATGCACCGCGACGACATCGCTGCCTTCGGCTTCGAGGACGGCGACCTGGTCGACATCATCAGCGAGTGGGAGGACGGCTCCGAGCGCTCGGTCCCGTCGTTCCGGCTGGTGTCCTACGACCAGCCGCGGGGCTGCGTGGCGGCGTACTATCCGGAGACCAACCCGCTCGTGCCCCTGGAGTCGACAGCGGTGGGCAGCAACCAGCCAACCTCCAAGTCCGTCATCGTGCGGCTCGAGCCGGCGGCGCCGCCCGTGCCGGGGCAGCCGCTGCCCAGCGACGCCGGCCGCATCGCACTGAACAGTGGGCTGAGCGTCGGCGCCGGCAAGCGCACCGTGGAGCCGCACCAGCTGAGCTGAGGGCGATCACCCCGGAGAGGCGGCAGGAGGTTGGGTCATCTCCACGAGGTGGCCGTCGGGGTCGCGCAGGAAGCACCGCGTCTCCCAGGGGAACTCCACCGGCGGCGTCAGGAAGATCGCTCCGCGCTCGCGCAGCGCACGGTAGGTGGCGTGCGCGGCAGCGACCCTGATGACGAGCTCGCTGGTGACCCGGTCGGGGTCGTGCGGGGCGTCGAAGGTGACCGTGGGCTTGTCGGCAGTGGGCCCCCCGCCCGTCGAGAGCACCAGCCGGGCGCCGGCGAGGTCGAGGAAGGCCAGGGCTCCGGGTTCCTCGCGCCTTCACCTGCTGAGCAGTGCCGACGAGCACCCTTTCGCGCACGTCGATGACGAGGCGCCGACGACGATCCTGGGGTTGCTCGCCCCCGTCGTTGGAGGCGCAGCAGGCGGTACGCCGCTCCGTCACCGCCCCGGTCCCGCTCAGCGCTCCAGGCTGCGGTGCGCGTCGACGAGGGACGGGCCGTACCAGGTGAGCAGCCGCCCGCTCACCAGCTCGGTGGGCGTGCGCGTGAAGGCCTCCGGGCCGTCGTCGGAGGTGAACACGTAGGGCTCGTCGGGCAGCAACGAGACGTCGGCGCCGGCCGCGTCGATCTCGGCCAGGTCGAGGGCCGGGTAGCGGTCGGGATGGTCGGCGTAGGCGTTGGCGAGCCCCAGGCGGCGCGCCAGGTCGCCGGTGAACGTGCTGCTGCCGACCACCATCCACGGGTCCCGCCAGATCGGCATCACGACGGTGCGGGTCACCGGGGGCAGGTCGCCGCACCACAGCTGCTCGGCCTCGGCCAGCCAGGGGGGTCGCTCCCAGCCGAGCACCTCCTCGAAGAGGTGGTGGTAGGTCGCGACCGCGTCGGGCACCGTCTCGATCACGGTGACCTCGACGCGCACGCCGGCCGCGCGGAGGCGGCGTACGTCGAGCTCGCGGTTCTCCTCCTTGTTGACGATCACCAGGTCCGGCTCGAGCGCCCGGATCGCGGCCAGGTCGGGGTTCTTGGTGCCGCGGACCCGGGCGACCTCGAGGTCGGCCGGGTGGGTGCACCAGTCGGTGGCACCCACCAGAGCGTCGGGTCGAACCGACGCCAGGGCCTCGGTGATCGAGGGCACCAGCGAGACCACCCGGGACAGGGAGGAGGTCATACGTTGCGGCGGTACTGGCCACCCACCTCGAAGAAGGCCTCGGTGACCTGGCCCAACGTGCACACCCGCGCCGCGTCCATCAGCACGGCGAAGACGTTCTCGCCGGAGACCGCCGACTGCTTGAGCCGCTCGATCGCCGCGGTGGCCTCGTCGGAGTGGGCCTGCCGGAAGGCGCGGGTGCGGGACAGCTGGGACTCCTTCTCGGTCTCCGTCGCCCGGGCCAGCTCGACGTGCACGGGGGTGCCACCCTCCGCGTGCGGCTTGCGGAAGGTGTTGACCCCGATGATCGGCAGCGAGCCGTCGTGCTTGCGGTGCTCATAGAGCATCGACTCGTCCTGGATCCGGCCGCGCTGGTAGCCGGTCTCCATCGCGCCGAGGACGCCGCCGCGCTCGTTGATCCGGTCGAACTCCTCGAGCACGGCGGCCTCGACTAGGTCGGTGAGCTCGTCGATGACGAACGAGCCCTGGAGGGGGTTCTCGTTCATCGCCAGGCCCCACTCGCGGTTGATGATCATCTGGATCGCCAGCGCGCGACGTACGGACTCCTCGCCCGGGGTGGTGACGGCCTCGTCGTAGGCGTTGGTGTGCAGCGAGTTGGCGTTGTCGTAGATCGCGATCAGCGCCTGCAGGGTGGTGCGGATGTCGTTGAAGTCCATCTCCTGCGCGTGCAGGGACCGACCCGAGGTCTGCACGTGGTACTTCAGCTTCTGGCTGCGCTCTCCCGCGCCGTACTTCTCCTTCATCGCGATCGCCCAGATCCGGCGGGCGACGCGGCCGATGACGGAGTACTCCGGGTCCATGCCGTTGGAGAAGAAGAACGACAGGTTGGGAGCGAAGTCGTCGATGGCCATGCCGCGGGCGAGGTAGGCCTCGACGTAGGTGAAACCATTGGCGAGGGTGAACGCGAGCTGGCTGATGGGGTTCGCCCCGGCCTCGGCGATGTGGTAGCCGGAGATCGAGACCGAGTAGAAGTTGCGGACCTCCTGCTCGATGAACCACTCCTGGATGTCGGCCATCATCCGCAGCGAGAACTCCGTGGAGAACAGGCAGGTGTTCTGGCCCTGGTCCTCCTTGAGGATGTCGGCCTGCACGGTGCCGCGCACGGTGCGCAGCGCCGTAGCCGCGTCGACCCCCTGCTCGGCCGCTTGGTCGAGGACGGTGTTGAGGAAGAACGCCAGCACGGTCGGGGCCGGGCCGTTGATCGTCATCGACACGCTGGTGGTGGGGGAGAGCAGGTCGAAGCCGTCGTAGAGCGCCCGCATGTCGTCCAGCGTGGCGACCGAGACGCCGGAGGTGCCGACCTTGCCGTAGACGTCGGGGCGCGGATCGGGATCGCGGCCGTAGAGGGTCACCGAGTCGAACGCGGTCGAGAGCCGCTTGGCGTCGCCGTCCGCGGAGAGCAGCTTGAAGCGGCGGTTGGTGCGGAACGGGTCGCCCTCGCCGGCGAACATCCGCGCCGGGTCCTCGCCGTCGCGCTTGAACACGAAGACGCCGGCGGTGAAGGGGAAGAAGCCGGGCAGGTTCTCGCGGCGCCAGAAGCGCACCAGCTCACCGTGGTCGGCGTACGACGGCAGCGCGACGCGCGGGATCTTGTTGCCCGAGAGCGACTCGCGCGTCAGCTTGGTGTGGATCTCGCGGTCCCGGACCGTCACCACCTGCTCGTCGCCGGAGTACGACGCCACGACCGCCGGCCAGTCGGCCAGCTGGTCGGCGACCTCCCGGGGGAGGTCCCGGTGTGCGGCCTCCAGCAGGTCCTCGACGGCCGAGGTCTCGAGGTCGGCGGAGACGAGCTCGCCCTGGACGAGCTCCAGTCGCTGCACCCGGCGGGCAGCCTCGGCGAGCCGGTCGGTCTGCGCGTGGTAGCCGCGGACGGTCTCGGTGATCTCGGCGAGGTAGCGCACCCGGTCGGTCGGCACGACCTGACGGATGCCGGAGGAGAAGCGGACGTCGACCGGGTCGAGGGTCCCCTCGGACAGCGGGAGGCCGTGCTCGCCGAGCAGCCCGCGCAGGTGCTGGTAGAGCGCGGTCACACCGTCGTCGTTGAACGTCGCGGCCGAGGTGCCGAAGACGGGCATGTCCTGGGGCAGCTTCTCGAAGGCCTCGCGGTTGCGCACCAGCTGACGGCCCACGTCGCGCAGCGCGTCCTTGGCGCCGCGGCGCTCGAACTTGTTGATCGCCACCAGGTCGGCGAAGTCGAGCATGTCGATCTTCTCCAGCTGGGAGGCGGCGCCGAACTCCGGCGTCATGACGTACATCGAGGTGTCCACGAACGGCACGATCGCCGCGTCACCCTGGCCGATGCCCGGCGTCTCGACGATGACGAGGTCGAAGCCGGCGCCCTTGAGGACGTCGATGACGTCGCCGAGGTGCTCGGGCAGCTCGTGGGCTCCGCGGGTGGCCAGCGAGCGGAAGAACACGCGATCCCCGTCCAGGGAGTTCATCCGGATCCGGTCGCCGAGCAGCGCACCGCCGCCCTTGCGCCGGGTCGGGTCGACGGCGAGGACCGCGATCCGCAGCTTGTCCTGCTGGTCGACGCGGAAGCGCCGGACGATCTCGTCGGTCAGCGAGGACTTGCCCGAGCCGCCGGTGCCGGTGATGCCGACGACCGGGGTCGCGCCGCCCGTCGGTCGAGCCCGGCGGGACGCGGCCCGCAGCTGCTCCAGGACGGCGGCGGGGAGCTGACCCTGCTCGGCCCCGGTGATCGCCCGCGCGATGGCGAACCGGTCGCCGCTGAGGATCTGCTCGGCGGTGACCTGCTTGGCCGACCAGAGGTCGAAGTCACAGGCGCGGACGACGGAGTTGATCATGCCCACCAGGCCCATCCGCTGGCCGTCCTCGGGGGAGAAGATCGTGACGCCCGACGCGCGCAGCCGGTCGATCTCGTCCTGGACGATCACGCCGCCGCCGCCACCGACGACCTTGACGTGGTCGGCGCCCTGGGCGCGCAGCGACTCGACGAGGTACTCGAAGTACTCGATGTGGCCGCCTTGGTACGACGACACAGCGACACCCTGCGCGTCCTCCTCCAGGGCGGCGTCGACGACCTCCTGGACCGAGCGGTTGTGGCCGAGGTGGACGACCTCGCAGCCCTGGCTCTGCAGGATCCGCCGCATGATGTTGATCGAGGCGTCGTGGCCGTCGAACAAGCTCGATGCCGTGACGAGGCGGACCGGGTGGACGGGCTGGTGGAGGTCGCTCATGAGTCGCCTTCAGCTGAGTTAGTTGGACGTCCTACTAACTCGATGATAGGCGGCGTGGGAGGAGACGTCGAGTCAGTCGACGTGGTCGCCGGCGCCCGCGCGGTAGGTGCCGAGGAGCTTGGTCAGCCGGGCGACCTCGCGGGGGGTCAGGCCCGGCGACTCGAAGACCTGCTCGTTGAGGCCGGCCGTGGCGCGGCCGGCGACCTCGCGGCCGGTGCCGGTGATCGAGGCCAGCACGACCCGCCGGTCGGTCTGCGACCGCGTCCGCGCGACGTACGCCTGCTTCTCCAGCCGGTCGACCGCGCTGGTCACGCTGGTGGGGTGCACCTGGAGCAAGGACCCCACCCGGGTCATCGGCATCGCGCCGGTCGAGCTGAAGGAGAGCAGAATCAGCAGCTCATAGCGGGCGAAGCTCAGCTCCAGGGGGCGGAGAACCGCGTCGATGCGCTCCATCAGCAGCTGCTGCACGCGCACCACCGAGGTCACCATCGCCATCCCCTCGGAGGCGTCGGTCCAGCCGTGGGCGACCCACTGGCGCTGCGCCTCACGGATCGGGTCGCGGTCGGGGGTCACGCGAGGAGCCTACCGAGGCAAACGCCGGCCCCCGGTCCTTCCGAGACCTCAGCGACCACCGGTCCCGAGGGGCGGGGGTGGATGCGGT
>Ga0136611_10003031_pt1 | contig 11743 bp, 8 predicted proteins | sample AntDrymUQ2232306_2_FD_106645 | JGI IMG/M metagenome (GOLD analysis project Ga0136611, IMG submission 106645) | Polar desert sand microbial communities from Dry Valleys, Antarctica - metaG UQ223 (23.06) | ecosystem: Environmental > Terrestrial > Soil > Desert | place: Antarctica: Dry Valley... | reverse complement strand
GTCGCGCGCCGGTGATCGTTCTGAACGGCTGGGACTCTCGCGTGTCAGCGATTTCCCAATTTTGTCCGAACAAAGTGTGGCGCTTGCGGTCAAATGGTTCGAAGAAGGCGGGCGATCTCCGTTGGTTTTAAAGGCGAATCGGGTTTCGAGTGTTCACCGCCAAGTGCAGCTTGACCTGGTTGTTGTTCCGCTGCGCGAAGGCAACACCATAGCTGGACTTTCGGTCACCGCCGGGCTTTGGACGAGCGCTGCATTAGCTACGGCACCAGACCGCATTCCGGTCCTGCGCACACATTTGGCAACCCTAATGGACCGATTCGGTTTCGATTCATCAGGCCACGCCGGTAAAGCCTTGGCCCATGCCCTGACATCCTTGCCGCATGACTTGCTGGTGTCGCTACCGCTGGCGGAGTTGGAGCGGATCACGCTCACCGCGATGTCGCTGACCGACCGACCGCGCCCCAAACTGCTGTCGATCCGCTCGCCGTTGAGGCGGCATCTGTATATTTTTGTGTGGCTACCGCGCGATGATGTTTCAACGGGGATGCGCAAGCAGATCGAGAATATGCTGGTTGAGGCCACGGGCGGATTGCTGCTTGGCTGGACGATAAGTCTCGAGGACGGGGGTGTAGCGTTGCTGCGCTACACGCTTGATTTGCCTGACCGCGATCAGAATGTAGATGAAATAAATCTAGAGGACCGGCTTGAACTGATGGTGCGCGGTTGGGAGCCTGCGGTGGAGGCAGCACTTGCCCGCCTGACCGACGAAAAGCGCGCGGCGGCTATGTTGGTGCGCTATGGTGCCAGCTTTCCCCCCAGCTACCGCAACCATTATTCGACCGATGAAGCGGCGCGCGATATGCTTGGTTTGCTCAATATGGAGCGCGATCACAGCCGTAAAACGCGGTTGTCGGCCGGCGGCGATCATATGCGGCTTAAAGTCTACAGCGAAGGCGGCGCGATGCCATTGAGCGATATCGTCCCTGCTCTCGAAAACTTTGGGTTCGATGTTCTTGAGGAATCGCCGACCACGCTGAGCGACGGCAATTATATTCATGACTTCCGTTTGGCGCTGCGAGGCGGCGAGGTCGAAACTGTTATGGCGCGCGCATCGGTTCTCGAAGATGCGATCAGTCAGGTTCTCGACGGCGAAGCCGAGAATGACGTATTCAACCAACTCGTCACTATCGCCGGGCTCGACCCTCATGCAGTCATCTGGCTTCGCGCGTGGTATCGCTATCTGCGGCAGACTGGCGTGACATACGGTATGATAACTGCCGTCGCTGCACTTGCGAAAAATGCCGATGTGACGCGCAACATCATTTCGTTGTTCGAAGCGCTGCATGATCCAGCAGCGACGGGTGACAGAACGAACGCTTTGAGCAAATACGTCAGATCGATAGAAACAGGACTTTCCGCTGTTTCCGCAATCGACGAAGACCGCATCTTGCGCCGTTATATGAGTGTGGTTCGTGCGACATTGCGCACCAACGCGTTTGCCCCGGCCGCCGCCGAGGCACTGGCGTTTAAGCTCGACAGTTCGCAAGTCCCCGGCCTTCCGGCGCCGTTACCCTGGCGGGAGGTTTTCGTTTACTCACCCCGTGTCGAAGGCATCCATTTGCGCGCCGGACCGGTGGCGCGTGGCGGGCTTCGCTGGTCCGACCGTCGCGACGATTTCCGCACCGAAGTGCTTGGATTGATGAAGGCGCAACGTGTCAAAAATGCAGTGATTGTGCCGACCGGCGCGAAGGGCGGATTTTATCCGAAGCGCCTGCCCGATATGCGTTTGGACCGCGATGCATGGTTTGCCGAAGGGACCGAAAGCTACAAGATTTTCATCCGCACGTTGCTTTCGATCACCGACAATATCGTCGATGACAAGATCGTTCATCCGACGGGTGTTGTCATCCATGACGGCGACGATCCCTATTTCGTGGTGGCAGCTGACAAAGGTACAGCGACATTCTCCGACACCGCCAACGCCATTGCCTTGGAGCATAATTTCTGGCTCGGCGACGCGTTTGCCAGCGGCGGCTCGGTTGGTTACGACCATAAAGCAATGGGCATTACTGCAAAGGGCGGCTGGCTATCTGTTCAGCGACACTTTGCCGAAATGGGCATAGATGTGCAGAAAGAACCGGTCACCGTTGCTGGCGTCGGCGATATGTCGGGCGATGTATTCGGCAACGGAATGCTGCTTTCGAAAACGCTTAAGCTTGTTGCGGCATTTGACCACCGGCACATTTTCTTTGACCCATCGCCGGATCCGGCCACAAGCTGGAAAGAGCGGCAACGGTTGTTTAATCTGCCGCGTTCCAGCTGGCTCGACTATAATCCGAAGCTGATTTCCAAGGGCGGCGGTGTGTTTGCCCGTAGCGACAAGAGTATCAAAACTACGCCCGAAATCAGGCAGTTGTTGGATATTGACTCGAAAGAAATTGAACCTGCCGCGCTTATGACAGCGATCCTGAAATCGGATGTGCAACTGATGTGGTTCGGCGGGATCGGCACTTACATCAAGGACAAGAGTGAGAGCCATCTTGACGTGGGTGATCCGGGTAACGATGCCATCCGGGTCAACGGTGCTGATGTTCGCGCTCAGGTTATTGGCGAGGGTGCCAATCTTGGTCTCACACAAGCGGGGCGTATCGGCTTTGCCCTGCGCGGGGGTCGCCTGAACACCGACTTTATCGATAATTCGGCTGGCGTCGATTGTTCGGATAATGAGGTCAATATCAAGATAGCGCTCAACGCCGATATGCGCGCCGGAAAGCTAAAAGAAGCCGCGCGCAACGCCCTGCTGGCGAGCATGACCGACGCCGTCGGTGAGTTGGTGCTGGAGGATAACCGTTTGCAGACGTTGGCGCTATCGATTGCCGAAGCCGGCGGCGCAGGGGATTTGCCAGCATATGTGAGGCTGATCGAAACGTTTGAATCTGCCGCGCAGCTTGACCGGGTTGTCGAAGGCATCGCGGGTAATGATGAGCTATTCCGCCGAGCCACCGAAGGCAAAGGCTTGACCCGGCCCGAGCTTGCAGTTTTGCTATCGACAGCAAAGCTGGCGGCCCAAGACGGTGTTGAGGAAGCGCCGCTTGCACTCGATGTGTCGATGGAAAGCGAATTGCTGGCGGCGTTCCCTGAAGCGATGGTCAAGAAGCATAAGGCGGCTATCTTGGGCCACCGGCTGCGCAAGGAAATCATCGCAACAAAGCTTGCCAATCGGATGATCAACCGGTTGGGCCTGCTAAACCCGTTCGAACTGGCCGAGGAAGAAGGTTGCAGCCTTGCCGATGTTGCAGGCGCTTTTGCGATTGCCGAGCGCATCTTCGACCTTCCTTCGCTGTGGCAAGCCGTCGATACTGCTGAAATGCCGGAATCTACGCGGCTGATGCTGTTCAACCAGGCCGCCGTCGAAACCCGCGCGCAAATGGCCGACATCATTCGCAATGCACATGAGGGCAGGGACGTTGGCAAGACAACGGCGCTTTATGCTCCGGTTGTGCAGCAGCTTTCGAGTTCCATGAACGAATTGTTGCCCGCCGATATCCGCTACCAAACCGAAAGCTTTGGTGCCCGGCTGTTCGAACAGGGCGCTCCGCGAAAGATTACCGACCGGCTCGTCAAGATGGCGCAGCTTGACGGTGCGATTGGTCTGGCTGCTCTGTCGTCTTCGCAAAAGGTTGACGTTATCGCGCTGACTCAGGCCTTCACCACAATCGGCGATGCCTTGGGGATTGGCTGGGCGCAGGGTACCGCGATGCAGATGGACCCTAACGATCCGTGGGAGCGTTTGCTGGTGGCGGGGTTGGCACGCGATTTTCAGGCGATGAGGCTCGATTTCCTGCGCCGCCGGGGGGCAAAGCGCCCCGTCGATGATGCGCAGAGCTGGTTGGCCGACAATGCCGCCCGAGTACGTGCGTTCAAGGCTACGGTCGATAGGGCAAAGCTGGGGGCAACGCCGACGGCCGCTATGCTCGCACAAATAGCGGGGCAGGCGCGGGTGTTGTTGGGGCGGTAATTACTCGGCCGCTGCGGTCTCGCGCTTGTAGATGCTATTGATCGGATATTTGAACAGCTCCATCACCATCGGCTCGAAAAATTCGATTGGCAGGGTGTCGTAATCAGGGTCGAATGCCGGGCAGTCGTATTTGTCGATAAATTCTTCGGTCGCGGCGAAATGTTTATGTCCACGGAATTTTTCGCGCATGTCGCGGTTCAGGCCGAGATGATGGAAGAAATTGACTCCCTGGAAAATCCCGTGATGCTGAACGATCCAGTGTAACTCTTCCGAAACAAACGGTTTCAATATAGCGGCTGCAATGTCGGGATGGTTAGACGCGCCGAGAGTATCGCCAATATCATGCAATAGCGCCATCACCACATAATCGTTTGGGCGACCATCGCGGTGCGCGCGCGTCGCGGTTTGCAACGAGTGAGTCAACCGGTCGACCGCAAATCCGCCGAAATCGCCGTCGAGCAGCCGCAAATGGTCGAGCACCCGCTTCCCGCCGTTCTGCGCGAACGGGATATTGTGGCTCATGATGATCTGCCAGTCTTCTTGCGTGCTCTCCGCCATATCGTGGAAAGACGCGCGGGTTTCGGGGGTATCCATATCGAACTGCCTCTGCCTAGATTAAGCGGCTATGCTAACATGCAGCTGAAATGAAACAAGGGCTTCATGCGCCGCATAAATGCCGCTAGGACGGTTCGATGGCTGTAATCGAGCTAACCGACAAACCATTTTTTGCCGACAAGAACCGGGCATTCTGGAACCTACATTCGGCGGGTTGGGCGGGAGCGCTCGTGTTGCGCGCGGCATCGGGCATCGCTCAGGGGCAGCCGGTTAGCTTTCTCGTGCCCATTCTGATATCCGCGGTTACTGGTTATTCGATCACGCTTGTGCTGTCGGTCATTTACCGGTTTCTCATCGACCAGCGCCCGATCATTACGTGGAGCGTAACTTTCGCCGCTGTTGCAGTTGCGACAATCGGCTATGCTTATATCGACGTTTGGGTGCTGCAAACTATTCGCGAGGGCGCCGACGAAACGCCGTTTGCGCAGCTCTGGCTGGCGGCAATTTATATCAACTCGGTACTGCTCGCGGCGTGGTCGGCGCTCTATTATGCAATCAACTATTTCGTCCGTGCCGAGGAACAGGCCGACCAGATGCTTAGGCTCGAGGCGCAGGCGACCAGTGCGCAGCTGACAATGCTCCGGTACCAGCTCAACCCGCATTTCCTGTTCAACACGCTGAACAGCATTTCCACGCTCGTGTTGCTGAAACAGACCGAACAAGCCAACGCAATGCTGTCACGGCTATCATCGTTCTTGCGCTTCACACTCATCAACGAGGCTGAGGCCAAAGTGCCGCTGACTCAGGAAATCGAGACTTTGAAACTCTATCTCGATATCGAAAAGATGCGCTTCGAAGAACGTCTCCGCACCAACTTCGATATCGATCCAGCTGCATCAAATGCGCTGGTACCGTCGTTGCTGTTGCAACCTTTGGTCGAGAACGCGATTAAATATGCAGTTACGCCAAAAGAGGAAGGTGCCGATATCTCGATAAGCGCTCAACTGATCGGCCAAAGGCTGCGGATCATCGTGTCGGATACTGGTCCGGGGTTGCAACCGGGGCAGCAAAATCACAGCCTTTCCACAGGGGTCGGCATGGCCAACACGCGCGAGCGGCTGTCACAAGCTTACGGCGATCAGCAGCGGTTCGAACACTATGTAAAGGCAAGTGGGGGGTTTGAGGTTTTGTTAGAGTTACCTTATCAAACCAAAACGATTAGTTTAGTAAACAATCAAGCGGGGGCAAAGAACCAAGGATTGATAACCGCATGACCATCCGCACTATCCTCGTCGATGACGAGAAACTGGCTATCCAAGGCCTTGAACTGCGTCTCCAACCGTTCGAAGATATCGAAATCGTCGCCACCTGCCACAATGGGCGTGAGGCGATCCGAAAGATCAAGACGCTGAAACCCGATCTGGTGTTTCTCGATATTCAGATGCCCGGGTTCGACGGCTTTTCGGTGGTGCAGGGGGTGATGGACATTGACCCGCCTTTGTTTGTGTTCGTCACCGCCTATTCGGAACATGCGATCAAGGCGTTCGAGGCGCAGGCAATTGATTACCTGATGAAACCGGTCGAGCCAGACCGTCTTGCCGATACCATGGACCGCGTTCGTGGGCGACTGGGCGATAAGCGCCAGTCGGAAGAGCTTGAACGGTTGCGGAGCGTCATCAACGAAGTTGCGCCTGACACCGAAATGCCCGTCGTCGGCGCCGACGACGAGATGGCGAGTTCTCGTTTTGAAAAGCTAATCAACGTCAAGGACCGAGGCCAGATTTTCCGAGTCGATGTAGAGAGCATCGAACGTATCGATGCAGCGGGCGATTATATGTGTATCTACACCGCCGAAACGTCGCTGATCCTGCGCGAGACGATGAAGGATCTGGAAAAGCGCCTCGACCCGAGAACATTCCAGCGGGTTCATCGTTCAACGATCGTCAATCTCGATCAGGTGCGTCAGGTGAAGCCCCACACCAACGGCGAATGCTTCCTTGTGCTCGAATCGGGTGCTCAGGTGAAGGTAAGTCGCAGCTACCGCGACGTTGTCGCGCGGTTTGTTCATTAAAGGAGAAGCAGGGATGGCCGAAGCCGACGCCGCACCACGAAAAAAAGCCAGCGATTTCCATCCCTATATCCTCGAAATTTTCGACGGCTATGTCCACGGCAAGCTGACCAAGCGTGAGTTCATGGCGCAAGCCGGGAAATTCGCCGCTGCAGGCATAACCGGCGCGATGATCTTGAAGCAGCTCCAGCCCGATTACGCGCTGGCGCAGCAGGTCGCACCTACCGATCCGGCGATTGTCACCGAACGAGTGGTGATCCCCAGTCCTGAAGGTAATGGATCGATTATTGGTTTGCTGGCCAAACCCGCCGGGGCAAAGGGACGCTTGCCCGCCGTGCTGGTGATCCACGAAAACCGAGGGCTAAACCCTTATGTCGAGGACGTTGTCCGGCGGCTGGCAAAAGCGGGCTATATGGCGCTCGGCCCAGACGGGCTCTCATCGCTTGGCGGCTATCCCGGCAATGACGAAAAGGGCCGCGAATTGCAGGCAAAGCTCGATCCTGCAAAACTGCTCGAGGATTTCTTCGCCAGTTTCGAATATTTGCGCGATCACAAGGAAAGCACGAGCAAAGTCGGCGCGGTCGGCTTCTGCTACGGCGGAGGGGTCTGCAATGCGCTCGCGGTCCCCTATCCCGAAATGGCGGCATCGGTGCCTTATTACGGCCGCCAGCCCAAAGCGTCAGAAGTAGCCGCCATCCGGGCACCGCTGCTGATCCATTATGCAGAAGTGGACGAGCGAGTAAATGCGGGATGGCTCCCCTATCAGGCGGCGTTGATTTCGAACCAAAAGCGATTTCAGGTGCATTTCTATCCTGGAACACAACACGGGTTCCATAACGACAGCACTCCGCGTTATGACAAAGCGGCAGCGGAATTGTCCTGGGCTAGGACGCTGGAGTTCTTCGGAAAGAACTTGCGCTAACGGCGCGCTCCAAAGAAATTCCTGAGTAGAACCGCCGCTTCTTCCGCCGCGATACCGGCATAAACCTCGGGCCGATGATGCACCGTTGGTTGTTCGAACAGCCTTGGTCCGTGCGCTACCGCTCCGCCTTTGGGGTCGTCCGCTCCGTAATAAAGCCGTGCGATCCTCGCATGGGCAATGGCGCCTGCGCACATCGCGCAGGGTTCTAAAGTTACCCATAGGTCGCAGCCTGTCAGGCGGTCGTTACCCAGAAACGCTGCTGCCTCACGCATCGCGATGATTTCGGCGTGGGCGGTGGGGTCGTGGCTGACGACAGGGCGGTTTGCCCCGCGACCGATGATTACGCCATCCTTGACCACAATCGCGCCGACCGGCACCTCACCAGTCGCCGCCGCAGCTTTTGCCAGCGTTAGCGCTTCTTGCATCATTTCGCGGGCTTTGGTCAGCGGCATCCGGCCTCGCTAGCGCTTTACGGCGCTTTTGGCTACACAGCGGCTTGACGTTTTAGCCTTCGGAGGTTAGGGGCAGCGCTTTCGCGGGATAGTGATTCCGCACACACTCATTTTTTACAGGATACACATCATGGCGCGCATTTGCGAACTCACTGGCAAGGGCCGTATGGTCGGCAACAATGTGAGCCACGCCAACAACAAGACCAAGCGCACTTTTCTGCCGAACTTGCAGAACGTGACTTTGTTGTCGGACTCGATGGAACAGGGCTTCAAATTCCGCGTATCGACATCGGGCCTTCGCTCGGTCGAGCATGTCGGCGGTCTCGACAACTGGTTGCTGAAGACCAAGAACGAGAAGCTTTCGTTGAACGCCCGTAAGGTGAAGAAAGAAATCGCGAAGAAGTTGACGGCAGCGGCCTGATGCTTCGCTGCTAATGCGGCGGTGATCTAAAGCGAATCAAAACCGGGGGCGGGTGACGCTTCCGGTTTTTTCTTTTGTCCGCGCTCAGACAGGCGGAATTTCATCAGCAACGTGCGCTGCCAAATGTTGAAATTATTGTCCGAGATCAGCCAGATTATTGTGTCATTTCCCTCGCGGGTAATTGCTGCCCCTTCCATGTTATCAACCAAGAGCGGCGCGGCTAGCGTGGCGATGACTTTGCCTGCCACGGTCGCCCCGGATTTGACGACCGCGGGGTCGAGCACCGCGAGCTTGGCCGCAAATCCTTTGGGAAAGCCGATGGATCGGTTGAGGATCAGCAGGCGACCGTCGGGCAGCATAGTGCCGTCGGTGACGCGGTACCCTGCGGGCGGGCGATAGCTGAATTTTGAAATGCCGGTTCCCGGCTCGACCGGATCGCCGGAGAATAGCAATGCCTGATGGGTGTCGGGGTCAAGGCTTTCGGCGATCACTACAAAGCGTCCATCACGCAATCGGATGATCGACTCGGCCCCTTTGTTGGCTGACCAGCCCTGCATTTCTGCCGGACGAACCATGCCGTTTGACCGAGCGAATGACCGCGAGAAACGCCTGATCGCATGCTTTGCTTCGTAGCTCACCCAAAACTGCCCGCTGTCGGCATCAAAGCTAATACCCTCGCTATCCCGGTCGGCATAAGTTTTACCCAAGCCGTGCGATTCGGGCAGCGGCGCAATGAATGGCCGGTCGGTACGGTCGTCGTTGGTTAATCCAAAACCAACTAATGTGCCGGCATCGCTAACCCCGACAAATCTTCGACCGGGCAACGCGGTAAGCGCAGATATACCGCCAAAATCGCGGTTGCCGCTGCCCAATTCCCATGCCGCCAAGAAAATCAGGTCGCCGACACGGCGCACGCCGGGATGTGCCGGATCAAGTGTCAGTGGTCTCATCGCAATGTTCTGGCTGTTGTTCTTATAGATCGTCCGAACACCGCCCAGCGACAGCGCCGCCAGTGTCATCAACAGAAACAAACGGGTAAATTTTGCTATCATCGCGCTCGCCATAGCTGTTCATCAAAACAAACCCAAGCATGAACAGAATATAACGCGACATTCAGCAAACGGTCAAAATGGAAAGCACATAAAGACCTCGTCGGGGCAACAATGCACCGCCCACCTCATTCCAAATAGTGGGATGACCAGACAAGGAGAAGTACTATGACATTCAAGACAAACATTGGCGCGCTGGTCCTTGCAGCAACTGCTGTTACCGGTTTTGCTGCGACACCTGCGATGGCGCGCGACCGTTATGACGACGGCTACCGTTACAGCAATTATGATAATCGTGATTATCGCAGTCAGCAGCGCGATTATTACGAAGATCGTCAGTATAACAATCGTCAGTATAACAACGGCTACCAGCGCTGCAGTAAGGGCACTACCGGCACAATCATTGGTGCGGCTGCTGGCGGCTTGCTCGGTAACCAGGTTGCCCGCCGTGGCAACAAGACCGAGGGCAGCATAATCGGTGCAGCCGTAGGTGCGTTGGCCGGCCGTGCACTCGCCAAATCGAGCAGCAACTGCAACCGCTATCGCTAAATGAATTGATCTTTCTGTTTGGCGGCGGGCCCTGAACCTTCTCCCTGCCAGACGAAAACTGAAAGGCCGGTGTTCGAAAGAATGCCGGCCTTTTTAGTTGCAAGTGAAACTTGTCGTGTTCACCGATATCCGGCAAAGCGCTCTCCATGACATCATTGCTCGATTCCGCCCGCGCCGCCGTCCGTCCGCTCCACCGCGTGTCAGAACCAGAAGTGCTTGCGCCATTAGTCGTTGCGGCGCAGGTGAGTGCCGCCGAACGTGCCGCGATTGTTGCGCAAGCGCGCAGGTTGCTGGCCGATTTGCGAAAGGCGCAAACCGACAGTTGGGTAAACCAGTTCCTCCAGGAATACCGGCTTGGTACCGAAGAGGGCACTGCGCTGTTGTCGCTGGCAGAAGCGTTCCTGCGAGTCCCAGACCCTGAAACCGCAGACCTTCTGATCGCCGACAAGCTGACCGACGCCGACTGGCGCGGGCATAAAGGGCAGTCATCGAGCATGCTGGTCAACAGCGCGACATGGGGGCTGGTGCTTGGCAAAGCGGTGCTTGGCGACAGCAATAGCAGCCTGAAGCGTTTGATTGCCCGCGCCGGTGAGCCGTTCGTTCGCCAAGGCGTAGGCGCGGCAATGCGGCTGATGGGGCAGGTCTTTGTCATGGGCCGCGATATCGACGAAGCGATGAAGCGGATGGAGTTGAAGGACAATCGCGGCTTTACTGCAAGCTTCGATATGCTGGGTGAGGCGGCACGGACCAAGGCCGATGCCGAGCGTTACTTCCAGTCCTACGCAAACGCTATCGCTGCTGTTGGAAAGAATGCGGGCCGTGGGCATAGCGTTTCGGTCAAGCTGTCGGCACTCCACCCGCGTTATGAAACCGCACAATCGGGGAAATGCGTGCCCGAATTGGCGGAAATGGTCGGCGAACTGGCGCGCTCGGCGGCGTCGCTTGGCGTGCAGCTAACCGTCGATGCGGAAGAAGCCAATCGGTTGGAGATGAGCTTCGATATAATCGAAGTCGTGGCGAAAGATCCCGCACTCACCGGCTGGGACGGTTTGGGAATGGCGGTGCAGGCCTATTCGAAGCGCGCTCGACCGACGATTGCCTGGGCCAATGCGCTTGGTGGGGAGACCGGCCGCATCATGCAGGTTCGGCTGGTAAAAGGCGCTTACTGGGACAGCGAGATCAAACATGCGCAGGAGCGAGGGCTGTCCGACTTTCCGCTGTTCACGCGCAAGCCAGCGACCGATGTGTCCTATCTCGCTTGCGCGCGGGATATGTTTGCCGCCTCCAATATCCGCCCGGCTTTTGCCACTCACAACGCGCTCACCGTCGCGACTTTGCTCGAATGGGCGGGGGACAATCGCGATTTCGAATTTCAGCGGCTGCACGGTATGGGTGAGGGATTGTTCGAGCGGCTGGTACGCGAGGAGGGCTATCACTGTCGCACCTATGCGCCGGTCGGTGGCCACCGCGATTTGCTGGCCTATCTGGTGAGGCGTTTGCTGGAGAACGGCGCAAACTCCAGCTTTGTCCATCAACTGGCGGACCAGTCGATCAGCGAGGATGAACTGCTCGCCGACCCGGTCGAGAAGGTCATGGCAGTCGGCGGAATGCGACATTCGGCGATTGCCTTGCCAGCCGATCTATTCCGGCCAGAGCGCGTCAACAGCTTGGGGCTGGACCTTGACGATGCCGAGGTGCTGAGTGCCACC
>Ga0136611_10003030_pt1 | contig 11744 bp, 10 predicted proteins | sample AntDrymUQ2232306_2_FD_106645 | JGI IMG/M metagenome (GOLD analysis project Ga0136611, IMG submission 106645) | Polar desert sand microbial communities from Dry Valleys, Antarctica - metaG UQ223 (23.06) | ecosystem: Environmental > Terrestrial > Soil > Desert | place: Antarctica: Dry Valley... | reverse complement strand
TCGCCACCGCGCGTGCCGGGGCCAACTCCCCGGATGCCACCGGCCGTCGCCGCTTGGTCGGATGCAACCGGTCGCTCGGGGCGTCGCGCACGTCGTTGATCAGATAGACGCCGCTGCTCAGCGCGCAGAACACGAGTACCGCCAGCAGGCTCCGCCCGACCGGTTCCACCTCGAAGATCTTTTTGTCGAACACCAGGGCGGCGAGGACCACGGCGTTCTTGGTCCACTGCAGCGGTCGCAGCGCGCGCACCACGGCCGGCAAGGCCACGGCCCGGGTCGGGGCAAACCCGACGCGCCGCGCGTGTTCGCCCTCCTCGATGGCCACCGCCCCCTCCCGCGTCCCTACTCCGGCGCCAGCGCGGCCTCTTCGAACTGGCCGCTGGCGTCCCACAGCATCCAGCCGCTCGCCCCAAGCGCCTCGGTGGCCTCGATCTGGGCGCGCACTTCGTTCGGGCCGTACTCCGAGAACCCGTCGAGCGGTTGGGTGAAGTCCTGGAGCCAGGGGCGCATCTTCAGCCGCGAGCCGGGCACCAGCAGTTCGGCCTGCTCCAGTGTGTAGGTCACGGTCTCACCCGGAAAGTCGTTGGGGTGGCCGTCGACCGGCACGTTGCCGACGCTGTAGTGGGACGGGTAGACCATCAAGCAGACATAGTCGGCCAGCGGCGTCAGATCCTGGAGCGTTTGGCCGATCCCCTGGTCGTCGCCGAACAGCGCGACAATCGCGAACAGATCGATCGCGAATTTGGCGCCCGTTGGCCGCACCGCGTCGCTGCCGGCCCGCACCGCGCCGGTGATCGCGGCCCGCCGCGCCGCTTCGGAGTAGTCCGGCCCGAAGTCCGCTACGGTGAGGTCACCATCGGAAGGAAAGCGGATGTAGTCGTACTGGATCTCGTCGAAACCAAGGCCCGCCAACTCGGCGGCCAGCGCGGCGTTCGCGGCCCAGAGTTCTTCGTTGAACGCGTTGACCCACGCGGAGCCGTTGTCGTCGCGCCAAAGCCCGCCGCTGTCCTCGTTGGTCACCGAGAGGTCGGGTCGCCCTTCGGCGACCAACGGGTCCTTGAACACCACCATCCGGGCGATCGTGTAGATGCCGTGGTCGGCCATCTGCGCGAGGAGTTCAGCCGGGTCGAAGATCGGATTGACGACCCCCTCGATGTCGCGGAAAAATGGCACCTGACTATCGTAGTAGATCGTGTCCTGTTTGACGTCGATCACGATCGCGTTGATCTCGGTCTCGTCGGCGAGCCGGATCAACTCCCCAAGGCGGGCCGGGTCGGCGATGGTGCTGTAGTTGGCGTAGACCGCCTTGATCGACTGTCGCTGGAGTTGGGCGCTCGCTTCCAGGTCCGCCCCGACCGGCACCACGGCATCGTCGAATCCGGGCGCCGCGACCGTCAACTCCGTCGCCCCCCCAGCGCCCGTCAGACGGAACGCGCCATCGGCTCCGGTCGCGATCTCGGCTCCCCCCGGCGCGCGCACGACCGCGCCGGCCAACGGCGATCCCGCGGCGTCGGTCACCCGGCCGGTGACCACCGAGACGGTGAGCGCGAAGTTCACCGCCGCCCCGTCCGCGACCGGTTGCTCGGCGGTGCCATGATCGCCGGCGTCGATCCGCACGACGGCCCCGGTCGGCACCTCGGCCAGGCGGAAGGCCCCGGCGGCGTCCGTGGTCGCGACGGCCGCTTCGCCGCGCGGCCCCATCGCCCGGAGCGTGGCGCCCGCGATCGGCGCGCCGGTCGCCGCGTCGGTCGCCACCCCCGCGATCGTGTTCGGCCGCAGGGCGACCTGCTGGTTGCTGTCAATGCCGGCGTCAATCTGCCCGAACATCGGGTCGAATCCGGCCAGCCGCACGGCCACCGTGGCCGCCCCGGTCGGCCGCTCCATCTTCACCTTGCCGGCGCTGTCGGCCACGAGGGCGCGCCCGCCGATGTCCACCTGAGCGCCGGCCAACGGTTCCTCTGTCACCCGATCGACGATTCGGAGCACGACGGGGTTGTCACCAGAGGACCCGGCGAACACGGCTGTCGCAACGAGCAACGCCACAGGCACCAGAAAAAAGGCCAGGCTAACGTGCCAGCCGAGCGCGTCCCACCGCCGGCGCCGCGGGGTCCGAGTCCGTGACGGCGCCCGTTGCCGCACCAAGTGGCGCGCCGCGGGCCGCCAGACGCGGTCGGACGAGGTCGGTGTGCGATCCATCAAAGGGGGGGTGCCTCCGGGCGCCGTCGTCGGCCTCAGTCGGGCCGGCGTGGTCGGGGTCCAGATGAGTTCGAGCAGGTCCCACGACCGATGCCGATGGGTCGCTCATGACGGCCGATAGAGGCGTCATACGGACGTCTCGCGGACGCCACGGCGCCCGAGTGTAGCATACGGTGGCGACCCCGGACGGCCGCCCGATTGACACCCCCGCGCGCCCCGCCCATACTCCGGCTGCGTGCGTATCCATTTTCACAATCGCCTCCTGATCAACGACGACCCTTCGGCAGGAACCGGCGCGTGAGCACCCAAACCCGAGATGTCTTTCTAACCATGGGTCCCGCGCTTGGGCAGGTCGAGGTGCGCGTCGAACGCGCGGCGCACCTCGACTACCCGATCGCCTCGACCGTGATCGGCGACCTCGTGCGCGCCGGCGGCAAGCGCCTCCGGCCGCTGGTGCTGCTCCTCGCCGGCCGTGCTTACCCCCACGATCCGGACCTGCTGGTGACCGCCGCCGCGGGGGTCGAACTGCTCCACACCGCGTCGCTCGTCCACGACGACACGGTGGACCACGCCGGGCTGCGCCGCGGCAAGCCCACGCTCAATTCCGTGCTCAACTCGGGTGCCGTGATCCTCGTCGGCGACTACCTGTTCGCCCAGTCGGCGATGCTGGCCGCGGCGACCGAAAGCCCCCGCGTCGTCGGCATCTTCGCCGCGACCCTGGCCGACATCTGCGACGGCCAACTGCGCGAGATGTTCGACGCCCACCGCCTCGACCAGTCCCGCCAGGACTACGAGCGGCGCATTTTTGGCAAGACCGCATCGCTGTTCGCCGGGTCGGCCGAGATGGGCGCGGTGCTGGCCGGCGCGCCGGAGAGTCACGTCCAGGCCCTGCGCGGCTACGGCGGCGACCTCGGCATGGCGTTCCAGGTCATCGACGACGTGCTCGACCTCCGCGAGGGCAGCCAGCGCCTCGGCAAGCCCGCCGGTCAGGACCTGCGCCAGGGCACCGTCACGCTGCCGACCATGCTCTACGCCGCCCGCCTTGCCCCTGGCTCCGCCGAGGCCGACCGCCTTGCCGCCGTGATCGCCGGCGAGAGCGACGACGAGCGCGAGATCGAGCGCCTCATCGCCGACATCCGCTCCTCCGGCGTGCTCGACGAAGCGACCGCCGCCGCCGAGGCCTTCGCCGACGCCGCCAAGGCCCGCCTCGCCGTCGTCCCCGACGCGGAGACCCGGGATCTGCTGGAAGACATCGCCGACTTCGCGGTCGGTCGCCGATCCTAGGTCCTGACCGGCCGCAATCGGGGTGTTCCCACCGAGTCCACGCCTTCCCCATCGCTTCAACGGTGCTCGCCTTCCCCCACGCCGCTAACTCGCCACGTTGGAGGTTTCCGCCGTCGCCGCGAGTTCTGCCGCCGCCAGTCTGGCGACCGCTAAGGCGAGCGTGGCGTCGTCGCCGTCGCCAAGGGTCCAGGCAGCCGAAAGACCGGCGTAGGCCAAGACCCAGCGCAGCAACCGCTCCCGCTCCAGACCGGCCGCCGCGGCAATGACACCGGCCTGCCGTGCCAGGCGCCCGGGTTCTGTAGCAGAAACGAAATCGGGATTACAGAAGATATTGGCGAAGTCGAAGCCCCGCTCGCCAATGAGGCCCTTGGGATCGATGGCGAGCCAGCCGCGGTGTCCAAAGTCCAGCACGTTGCCGTGGTGGAGGTCGCCGTGCAGCACGCCGATGTCCCGCGGGTCGGCCAGTAACGCGCTCGCCGCGGCGGCGGATTCGCGAAGCACGCCGCCGAACCGCGCGGCACTCGGCTCCAGGGCAGAGAACCACTCCGGCAGCCCCAACAGCACGCCCGGCGGCGGGCGGTCGCGGCGCGCGTGCAGGGGTGCCACCGCGGCGCAGAGGATCCGGCTCGTTTCGTCGTCGCGACCAGAGCGGACCATGGCGGTGAGCGAGGCGTCGCCGACGGCGCGCTCCAGCAGCAGGGCGGCCCCGTCGTGCTCCAGTACCCGAGCGGCGCCCTCCCCGCCCCACCAGACCATCAGCGACCCGCCCCGCCGCTCTTCGTCCTCGTGGGCGATCTTGAGCATGGCGGGTTCGCCGGCACGGCGCACGGCCAGAAGCCAACTGCTCCGGGTTCCGACCGGTTGACCGTCCGGGACGAGATTCCACTGGGCGAGATAGCGATCAAACGGTGCGCGTCCGTCCGGACCACGAATGTCGAGCATCGCGGCCTCTCAGCGTCGCCCAGCCTGTCCTATCGGGCAGCCGAGCGGTGCCGGGTCACGGGTCCGCCGCGCTACATCGCCACCAGACTGGTCTCGTACATGCGGCCGAAGATGCGGTCCCAGTAGGCGCGCGACGGGTCGACCGTCTCGAAGTCGGCTTCCAGTTCGCCCGGCATCTCCGGCGTCAGCACAATCGTCGCCAGCCGTTGCTCGTAGCGGCCCGCCAGCGTGCGATCCAACAGTTCGGCCTCGTGGCGGTGGGTCGGCTTCATGCCGACCAGCACCAGCAGGTCGGTGCTGACCATCTGGACCCAGGTGTTGTGGGTGACCTTGATCGCCAGCTCGAACTCGCGCTTCGCCTTGCGGTCGACGCCGACCGCCGGCACCAAGCCCGGCAACCCGACCTCGTTCACGTACGAGTTCAGGGCAAAATCGCGCCACGGCATCAGGTAGGACGACACGTCCGGCTCGTAGTCGGCGACCCGGTGCTGAATGAACGACGAGATCCGGCGCGAGCGCAAGGCGCCCGCGTTGAAGATCAGCCAGCCCTGGCCTTGACGGCGGCGCGCGTCGAACCCGTCAAAGTAGGCGCTCAGACGCTGCAGCAGGTCGCGGTCCTGAAGCGGTGCCTGCTCAATGATTGCCGAGGAGTCTGCCATCTGATCACCTCCCGTCGGGCGTGGGCACGAGCGGGACCCCGCACGGGTTAGGGGTATAATTCCACTGGATAGCACACGGCGCGCGTTTTGGGAAGTACGCGGACAACGATCCTCGACCGGAGCGCCCCCAACCGGGACGAGCGTCTTAGGGCAGTTGGCCCCGCTGTCCCGCGCGATCGAACCCGTCGCGCCGAGCTCATACCGCGGAGGTCCCAACCCCTTCCACCATCGCGGCCCCGCCGCCGAGGTCCGACAACCCCAGCGTCGCGCGGAACCCGGCGACGAAACGGGCGGCGTCCACCGTGCGGGCCACCCGTGTCGTTCCCGAACCGACCACCCGCGTCGTGCCCCGTTCCTCGCCGTCCACCGTGACCCGCACCTCGCCCCGAACCGTGCCCACCAGCGACGAATCGAGGGCGACCCCGACCGAGAGCGGGTCGTGCAAGAACAGGCCCTCCAACCGTCGCTCGGTGAAGGAGTGACGGGCGACCTCGTCGAGCAACCGCCGGTCGGGCTCGATGCTCCCGATCGTCGCCTCCCAGATCGCCCTCGGCAACGTTGTTTGATGCGTGACATCCAGCCCTACCACCGTCAGTTCAACGAAGGGCGCCGCGAACACCTGAGCAGCCGCCTCCGGGTCGCAGAAGGTGTTGAACTCGGCGTGCGGCGTGACGTTGCCCCCCTCCCAGAATGACCCACCCATCACCACCACCCGCCGCAGCAGGTCCGGCAAGCGCGGCTCGACGTTGAGCGCGATCGCCAGGTTGGTCAGCGGGCCGACGCAGACAAGCGTGATCTCGCCGGGCTGCGCGTTCGCGAGACGGACGATCGCCGCCGGTCCACGGTCCGGTCCCAGCGCCCGCGCGCTCGGCGGCAGGCGGGCGGTGCCGAGTCCGTCCGTGCCGTGGGCGTAGACGGCGTCGACGTGGGGGCGTACCAGCGGTCGAGACGCCCCCCGGTGCACCGGCACGCCCGTGGCGCCCAACAGGTCGAGCACCGCCAGCGTGTTCGCCGTGGTCCGCTCGATGTCGACGTTCCCGGCCAGCGTGGTCACCGCCACCAAGTCGCAACGGGGCGACCGCACCGCCAACGCCAGCGCCAGCGCGTCGTCCACTCCGGTGTCGCAGTCGAGGATGATTGGCACACGGGTCTCGGTCATCGCTGTTCCTCTCGGCTCGCAACCAAGCGCCCGCTCATCGCCGCAGCCGCCTGCCAAGCCGCCACCGGCGGCGTCTCCGTCACCGGCGACTCGGTCACGATATCGAGGAACCACGGTTGCCCGTCCGTCAGCGCCTCGGCCAGCGCCGGGCCGACGTCCGCCGGGTCCGTCACCTGCCGCGCCCGGAAGCCGAATCCGCGGGCGATACCGGCGTAATCGACGGGGTTGAAGTCGACGCCGAAATAGCGATCATCGTGGTAGAGGTGCTGCAACTCCTTGATCCAGCCGAAGGTGCCGTTGCTGCACTGCACAATCGTGACCGGCAGCCCAAGCCGCGAGATCGTCTCCAATTCCCCGACCGCCATGCCGAAGCTGCCGTCGCCGGTCATTCCGACGACCCGCCGGCCAGGCGCCGCGAAGGCCGCGCCGACCGTCCCCGGGATGGCATACCCAAGTCCGCCGTGGGCTCGCGGGATCACCGTGGTCCGGCCCGGTCGGCGCAGTTCGTACTGGGCGCCCAGAAATGGCGTCGGCGTGCCCGGATCGGCGACCAGGATCGCGTCGTCGTCGAGCAGCTCGCGCATCGCCCGCACCACCTGCTGCGGTTTGATCGGCGTGCTCGCCACCGCCGCCTGGGCGTCGACGTCCGACCAGTATGCGTCGCGCTCGGCGCGCAACCCGTCGATCCGTGGCTTGTTGCGCGCCGCGACGACCCCCGGCCGGTCGACCGCGGCGAGCAGATCGTCGAGGGCCAGCTTGGCGTCGCCAGCGAGGGGCACCGCGAGTCGGTAGTTGTTGCCGATCTCCCAGGGGTCGACGTCAATCTGGATCACCGTCGGCGCGGCACGCCCTGGCGCCGGCAGCGTCCAGTGGCTCGTGGTGGTCGAGTCGGTCCGGCTGCCAACGAACAGGACCAGGTCGGCCGCGGCGAGGCAGGCGTTGGCGTACGGCCGGGCGCCGTTGCCGCCGATCACGCCGATCGCCACCGGACTCGTCTCCGCGATGCTGCCCTTGCCGTTGAGCGAGGTCGCCACCGGCACGTTCAGCGCCTCGGCGAGGGCCGTCAGCTCGTCCCACGCCCGGGCGGTCAGCACACCGCCCCCGGCGACGATGACGGGGCGCTCGGCGGCGGCCAGGACGTCGGCCGCGCGCTGAGTGAGCGCTGGGTCGGGGCGGGTCCGCAGCGCCGGTGCCCGCCCGAACTCGGGTACGCCCCAGAACGCGTCGTCGGGCGTCTCACCCTCCAGGGTGTCGGTCGGCAGCGAGAGATGGGTGGCGCCCGGTCGCCCCGAGGTCGCCATCCGGATCGCCCGCCGGGTCGCGTCGGCGAGCGTCACCGCGCTGCTGACGCGGGTGTTCCACTTCGTAACCGGCCGGAACAACGACTCCTGATCCAGTTCGGTGAGGACCCCCTTGCCGTGTTGCCCAACCGGGGTGTCCGAAGTCAGGCACAGCAGCGGGATGGCCGAGCCGTGCGCCTCGGCGACGCCGGGCAAGATGTAGGTCGCGCCGGCGCCGCTCGGTCCCTCGCAGACCCCGAGCCGGCCGCTCACCCGCGCGTAGACGTCCGCCATGAACCCGGCGGACCGCTCGTCCCGCGTCATCACATGGGTCACGCGGTCGCGCTCGTCGCGCAGCGCGTCGTAGAAGCTCATGCCGGTATCGCCCGGGAGGCCAAAGACGTGCTCCACCCCGCTCTCGACCAGCACCTGTACCAGCGCCCGCGCCCCCTGCATCGCCGCCTCCGTGCCGCCTCCGGCCAACTCGCCACGCCCTCGGGGCGACTATACCAGCACCCGGTGGGCTGATCGTGGCACATTCATCGGATCGCCCCGAACCTCTGGCGGGCGGGTCCGCGGCGATCCGATAAACCACTCCGATTCAGATCTCAGCCTTCGACGTTTGGGGGTCGGTCCACCGTCACCGACGCACCCGCACCGCCACGTACAGGTCGTTCACGTTCGTTCCGGTCGGACCCGGTCGCACCAGTCCACCGGCGGCCTCGAACACGCGCCGGCTGTCGTTCTCCGCCAACGCGGCAACCGGGTCCACGCCGGCCGCTCGCGACCGCGCGATCGTGCCGCCGTCCGCGATCGCGCCGGCCACCCCAGTCGGGCCGTCCTGGCCGTCGGTGGCCAAGCTGGCGATCACCCATCGCGGCTCATCGGACTCCGCCAGGCCCAGTGCCGCCGCCAGCGCGAACTCGGTATTTCGCCCGCCGATGCCCCCGCCTCGCACCGTCACCGTCGCTTCGCCACCCCCGAGCAGCACATCGATCTCGGGCGGCGCCGCGCGGCACGCCGCCACCCAGGCACGGCCCAGATCGGCGGCTTCCCCCGTTCGCTCCCGCCAGATCACGGCAGCGCGCATCCCGGCCGCCTTGGCCGCCGCCTCGGCCGCGGCGACGGCACCCGCGTTGTCCCCCACGACCGCGATCAGGTCGTTCGTTGTTGCCCCGCTGTCGGTTGTGACCACCGGCGCCGCAAGCGCCGCAGACACCGACGGCGGCACCCGTTCGCCCAGACCGTAGCGGTCGAGCAGACGACGGGCGCGGTCTGGGTCGGCGTCACCGGCCACGGTCGGGCCGCTCGCGATCACCCGCGGGTCGTTGCCGAGCACGTCGGAGAGGATCAGGGTGATCACCGCCGCCCCGCCGGCGACCCGCCGTAGCCCGCCCCCCTTCACCAAGCTGAGGGGCGTGCGCACCGCGTTCAGGTCGTCGATCGGCGCGCCCGCACGCAAGAGCAGGTCGGTGACCTGACCCAACTCGGCCAACGTGACCGGCGGCCGAGGCGCCTCCAACAGCGCCGAGCCGCCGCCCGAGATCAGCGCGAGGAGCACGTCGTCCACCCTCAGCCCGCCCACCAAGGCCAGGGCCCGCCGCGTCGCCGCCTCGCCCCGGGCGTCCGGAACCGGGTGCATCGCCTCCAGCGTCGGCAACCGCAGGAGGGCGGCACCGTCCGCGTGCCCGTCCTTGGTGATCGCCAAACCAACGACGATCAGGTCGCCACAGACGGCCTCCGCCCCCCGCGCCATCCCGACCGCGGCCTTGCCAACCGCGAGCACGACCAGCCGCCCACGCACCTCGACCCGTCGGCCGCCAACGGTCAGCGTTCGCCCATCCCGCACCAGATGAGCGCGCACCGCGGCTTCGGGGTCGGCGGCGACCAGCGCCGCCCGGAACCAGCTCTCGATCGCGGCGATGGCGACGTCAGTCGGATCGGCCACGCGCGGTCAGCCCGTCGCAGCGCGGGTGACCTCGACCGACGCGAGAGTCGCCAGGGTCGCCTGGAGATCGGCGGGCAGCGGCGATTCGAACGCGACCTCCCGCCCATCGGGCAGCCGGAAACCGAGCCGCGCCGCGTGGAGGAACTGGCGATTGAGCACCGCGCCGACGTCCCGCCGACCGTAGACCGTGTCGCCCACAATCGGGTGGCCGATGAAGGTTAAGTGGACCCGAATTTGGTGGGTGCGTCCGGTCTCGATCTCAACGTCCAGCAGCGTCATCGCCGCGAACTTGAACCGTTCGCGCACGACGAAGTTGGAGACCGCCTCCCGTCCCCGCGCCGATGTCACCGCCATTCGCTGCCGTTGCGCGGGGTCCCGGCCGATCGGCGCGTCCACGGTGCCCTCGTCCGGTTCGACCAGTCCGTGGACCAGCGCCACGTACCCCTTGGCCACCGACCGCGCTTCCCATTGGGCCGCCAGGGTGGTGCGGGCGCGGTCGGTTTTGGCGACCACCATCAGGCCGGAGGTGTCCTTGTCGAGACGATGGACGATACCGGGCCGGTTCGTGCCGCCGAGGTTGATTTCCGGAGCGTGGTGCAGCAGGGCGTTGACGAGCGTGCCACTCGGGTGGCCCGGGGCGGGGTGCACCACCAACCCGGCCGGCTTGTCGAGCACGATCACGTCGGCGTCCTCGAACACGATACTGAGGGGGATCGCCTCGGGCAACAGTTCGTCGATCGTCGGGGGCGGCAGGGTGACGGTCACCACCTCGCCCGGCGTCATCTTGAACTTCGCCCGTCGGGCAACCCCATCGACCAGCACGTGCCCTGCCTCGATCAAGCCCTGCACGGTGCCGCGGCTCAGGCCGAGATCGGCCAGGCGCACGGTGACGAACTTGTCCAACCGCTCGTTGATCTCGGTACGCTCGGGATGCAATTCGACGACCTCGTGGTCGCGATCCACCAATGTGTTGTCCATCGGCTAATCGCCATCTCCATGTGGGTGCGCCAGGCGCGGTTCCCCGCCCCCCGCGTACTCCGCCGTCGACGGGCGGGTCGACGCCGTCGCCGCCCCGCCCGCCACCGCGTGCCACCCGAGCAACAGCACACCCACGGTGATCGCCGAGTCGGCCACGTTGAACTTCGGCCAGGGGCCAACCGCCACGAAGTCGACCACGTACCCCAGCCGCGCGCGATCGATCAGGTTGCCGACGGCGCCTCCCACCAGCAACCCGACGCTCGCCGCCGCCAGCGCCGACGTGGCGCCCGCCCGCCGGTAATAAGCGACCACGCCCCCAAGCACCACCAGCGCCGCCAACGACAGTGCCAGCCCCTGCTCCCGCAGCAGGCCGAAAGCCGCCCCGGTATTCTCGACGTAGTGGAGAGCCAGCCACGAGCCGACCAGATCGACCCGCCGCGCTCCGGCGCCCGATCCTAACGTCTCCACCACGGCGACCTTGGCGAACTGGTCCACCCCGATCACGGCAACAGCGACGGCCGGCACCAGAGGGAACCGTCGGCGACGCGGGGAGCCGTGACCGGCCATCCGACGGGGCCTAATGACCGGTGCGGAGCGCGTTCTCGCGTTCGAGTTCACTCTGGCATCCGATGTCGTAGGCCACGTACGGGAACGCTTCGAGCCGCTCCACCGGAATCGGCTTACCGCACCGCTGGCAGGTGCCGTAGGTCCCCTCGTCCATCCGTTCCAGGGCGCCACCGATCTGGGTCAGCAGCTCGCGGAGGTCCCCGGCGATGGTCGTGATCCGCTCCGCTTCCTGCATGTTGCTGCCGTCGTCGGCCATATGATTCCCGAGGCTGCCCGATTCTTCGCCCTGGTCGATCCCCAGTAGGCGGAGATCGCCGTCCATCCGGTCGACCTCGCCCTGAATTTCGTCCTGCCGCTGCCGCAGCGCGGTGCGCAGGCCCTTCATCTTTGACGCGTCCATGCGGTACGTATCCCTTGGGCGATTGCGCCTGATCCCAGCGGCCACGCCGCCGTTTCAAGCACCCGCGCGTTCGCCGCCCGTCGGCGGCCGGCCAGCGTCGTCCGTCGCGGACGCCGGCCGATGGTAGCACACCGCCCCCCTCGACCCACGGGCGCGGATGCACCGACCCCACCGCCACGACCGGTGATTGACCCGGCAGGCATGGACGCACCGCCTATACTCCCCCGATCCTACTGGCGAATGACGCCGCGCTCCTCCCCCGCCGTGGGTTGCAGCTGGCGCGGAGAGGGCACCCGCTCAATGCCGACCTCCGGACCGCGCCTGATCATCG
>Ga0136611_10003029_pt1 | contig 11744 bp, 10 predicted proteins | sample AntDrymUQ2232306_2_FD_106645 | JGI IMG/M metagenome (GOLD analysis project Ga0136611, IMG submission 106645) | Polar desert sand microbial communities from Dry Valleys, Antarctica - metaG UQ223 (23.06) | ecosystem: Environmental > Terrestrial > Soil > Desert | place: Antarctica: Dry Valley... | reverse complement strand
GGACGACGGCACGATCTATCCGAACGTGGCTGCGGGGTCGGGGCATCGCCAGGACCTCGTGACCTACGTCCATTACGCCGGGGCCGTGCGCGGGGCGGCGACGATCACCGGCAACTTCGCGGGCTGGGACGCGGCCTCCAGCCGCGCCTACTTCGCCTTCGTCCTCTACCGGGCGCTCGACAGCTACTTCGCCGTCGACCGCGTCCCCTAGCCGGGGCCGCACCCACCGCCCGCCGACCGGGGCGGCCCGCAGCGCGTATATTGGGATGGCGCGGAGAGCGTGCTTCAGGCCGGGATGCGCCTGGACGACCTGCCGCTGGAGTTGGGCTGCGGCAGCGGCGCCCCCCGCTGGCGGCGCCTCTGGGATTGGCAGGCGGCGGGCGTCTGGCAGCCCCCCCACCGCGCCCTGCCGGACAAGCTCGGCGTGGCCGATCGGATCGATTGGTCGCGTGCCAGCCTGGATAGCGCGAGCATCCGGGCAAAGAAGGGGGCGCGGCGATCGGCAAGGATCCGACGGATCGCGGCACTGCCCAGAGGGCGCCTGGCACGAAGCGCCATCTTGTGGTCGACCGTCACGGGCTCCCGCTGGTCGCGGGGCTGACCGGGGCGGAGCGCCCGGACGCGACCGTCTTCGAGGCGCTGGTCGCCGGTATCCCGGCCACGACGCGGGCGCATGGCCGACGGCGCGAGCGCCCGCAGAAGTTGCACGCCGACGAGGGGTATGCTGTCCAACGCTGTCGGGCATACCTTCGCCGCCGGGGCCTCGCTTGCCGCAGCGACCGTAAGAGGGTCGAGGACAAGGCGCGCCCGGGGCGTCACCGCCGGGTGGTGGAGCGCACGATGGCCTGGCGCAACCACTTCCGGCGGTCGGCGAGCCGTCACGAGCGGCGGGAGGACATCCACCAAGCCCTCCTCGATCTCGGCTGCGCCCTCATCGGCCCCCGCCGCCCGGAAGGGGCGACGCAATGACTTCTTATCGGGATAGGCAGAACGGGAATTTGTCGCGACGACCTATTGTGGTAGATAGTCGACGATGGAGGTCGACGAGCGATGGACATTGCAAGTATCCGCGTCGTGCTGATCGAGGATCATGGCATGATTCGCGAGGGCATCAGGCTCATCCTACAGGATGAGCCTGATATCACGGTCGTCGACGAGGGGGTGGATGGTGCCTCGGGGATCAGCGCGTTCCGACGCGTGCTTGATGGCGGCATATCCGCCGGGACGATTATCGTGGTCGTCTCGGACCTCTCGCTTCCGGACATGAGCGGGATCGAGGTGATACGCCAGCTCAAGGCATTAGACCCCGCGACCCCGGTCTTAATCCTCACTATGCATGCCGATGATGAATACGTTCGCGGCGTGTTGGACAATGGCGGGGATGGCTACGTGCTGAAGCAGGCGTCTGCGCTCGAACTTCCGGTCGCTATCCGCACCGTCGCGCGCGGCGAGGTGGCGCTCTCGCCCACGCTCATGCGCCGGCTCATGGCGCGGTCGCAGCGATCCCGCGAACCCACGCGACCCAGCATTGCGCTCACCGGGCGCGAGCGTGAAGTACTCGCCCTACTCGCCGAAGGGCTGACCAGTAAGGAGGTGGCGCGACGGCTCGCGTTGAGCGCTAAGACCATCGAGAACCATCGGGCGCAAATCCTCCGGAAACTCGGGGCCTCCAACATGGTCGCTGCCATCGGGCTCGCCGCGCAGCAGGGCTTATTCCCCGCTCCCACCCGCGAGGGGATTGTAGAGTGGTAGCGCTGTGCGTCGGCTCATTGAGCGCGAGACACATGGCGAGGCCGGTTGTTCCAGCGTGGCCGAGGCGAGTTGAGGGCAACGGCGAGATAGAACGGGCTAGCGTATCCAGGAGGGGACAATGAGCAGGATTCTGGTAATCCGCCAGCATTATTATCCTCAAGACCCAAGGGTCCGCCGGGAGGTGAAGGTGCTGGTGCAGCTCGGTCACGAGGTGGATATTATCTGCTTGGCCCGGGCCGGGGAGCGGCCGCGCGAACGATGCGACGGGGTCAACATCCGCCGCATCTCGCTGCGGCGGCATCAGGGCGGCACCGCCCGCTACCTGCTCGAGTATGGCGCGTTTGGGATCCTCGCTGCTGTCCTCGCCGGCTGGTTGCAGCTGCGACAGCGGTATGATCTGGTGCAGGTCAACTCGATCCCGGACACGCTCATATTCGCCGCCGTGGTACCACGTCTCCTCGGCGTCCCGGTGCTCCTAGACCTCCACGAGTGCATGCCAGAATTCTTCGCCACGAAATTCCGCACCGGCCTCGCGCACCCGGCGGTGCGGGCGATCGCGGCGTGTGAGCAAGCCAGTATCCGGTTCGCGAGCTTCGCCATCACCTGCACGCGGCAGATGCGCGAGGTCTTCATCACCCGCGGGGCTCCAGGGGACAAGATCGGCGTCATCGTTAATGGCGCGGACGAGGAGTGCTTCGCCCCGCAGCAGTACGCCACAGCGAAGGGATCGGGCCATTTTACGCTGATCTGCCACGGAGCGATCGAGGAGCGCTATGGTTTGGACACGGCGATACGGGCCGTCGGACTGGTGAAGGGCGATATCCCGGGGGTGCGGCTCGAAATCTACGGCGAGGGCTCGTACCGGGGAGAGCTCCAACGCCTCGCGCGCGATCTGGGTGTCGAGCGGCATGTGTGGTTCAGCGACGGCTTTGCACCGATCGGCGACCTGGTGGCCGCTATCGCCGCCGCCGACGTAGGGGTGGTGGCTATGAAGCGGGATGTCTTCCGCGACCTCACCCTCTGCAACAAGATGTTCGATTTCATCGCCATGGGCAAGCCGATCCTGATGTCGCGGACGCGCGCCGTCGCGGAATATTTCGGAGCTGATTGCTTCCAGTTCTTCACGGCCGATGACGAGCGGGATCTGGCCCGGGCGATCCGCGAACTCCACGCTGACCCCGACTGCGGCCCGCGCCTCGCAGCCCGGGCCGCAGAGGCCAACGAGCCGAATCGTTGGCAACATCAGGGCTTACAATACGCAGGCATAGTGACGACGCTACTCCGCGCCCACCAGGAGGCCTCTTCACGATCCGCACGACGCTCCAGCCGCCGCTTCGCGACGCTCGCGGCGCTCGCGCTCGCAATGTCCGCAACCGTACGTTTGGCACGAGGATTGTGGCGGCGTGGCGCGTGGTGATTTCCCCCTAGCACTCGGTAGGGCTGACCCCCATCACGCGGGGTGGCCGACCGCTTATACTGATTGTGGCCGGAAACCATCGGCGCTCACGATCGTTTATGTTGATGATGAGCCGGACAGGTCGGGGCAGACCACCGTTGCGGAGCCCGGGAGAAGCGTGTGCGCGAGTATGAGGCAAGGGGCAGGTGACGCCATGACGCGGATCGCGGTTATTGGGTGCGGCTACTGGGGGGCGAAGCACGTTCGCGTCCTCCACGAGTTGCCCGGGGTGGAATTGGTAGTGGTAGCCGATCCCAGCGAGGCTCGACGGGCGCACATCGCGCGCACCTACCCGGATGTGCCGACAAGCAGCGATTACCGCGATGTTTTGCGGCGCGACGACATTCAGGGGGTGGTATTGGCCACGCCGGTGAGCACGCATTATCGGCTCGCTCGCGAGGCGCTGCTGGCGGGTAAGGACGTGCTGGTGGAGAAGCCGCTGACGGATAAAACACCGCAGGCATACGAATTGTGCCGACTGGCGGATCGGCTCGAGCGCATCCTGATGGTTGGCCACACGTATATGTACCACCCAGGTGTCGAATACCTGCGGACGCTGGTGGCGTCGGGCGCGCTGGGCTCGATCTTCTATGCCGATGCCGCCCGTCTCAACCTGGGCCTATTCCAACGCGACACCGACGTCATCTGGGATCTGGCGCCCCACGACCTCTCGGTGCTCCTCTACGTCCTCGGCTGTGAGCCCGAGTCGATCCGGGCGCGGGGGGCGTCGCACGTCGGCGCCCGGCGCCAGATCGATGTCGCCTTCCTCGACTTGATGTTTCCCGGATCGACGCTCGGCAATATCCGCGTCAGCTGGCTCGACCCGGTCAAGGTGCGGCGTATCACGGTCGTGGGCAGCGAGAAGATGGTGGTCTTCAACGATGTCCTGCTCGACGATAAGATCCGCGTCTATGATCGCGGCGTGACATTGCCCCACCAGACCGACGATTTCAACGACTTTCATCTCTCGTACCGCTACGGCGACGTGACGATACCGTATATCCCCGCCGCTGAGCCGCTTGCGGTCGAGTGCGCGCATTTCGCCGAGTGCATTCGCAGTCGCGCGGTGCCGCGCTCGGATGGGTGGTCGGGCTATCAGATCGTGCGACTTCTCGAGGCCGCCCACCAGTCGCTCGCCCTCGATGGCGCGAGCGTCCCGTACACGCCGGCCCACAACGAGAAAATCACCGGGAACGGGCAGCTTCGCCCCGGATTGGCGCGGGATATACGCGCCGCGGAGGCATCGCTCGATTAGGGCGGGAGTGGTCACGAGCGGTCGCCCCGGTGCGCGCTGCAAGGAGGGATCTGTGGACATTCAATTCGTTGATCTACGCCGCCAATACGAGTCGATCGCGGGCGAAGTGACCGCGACGATGGCCGACATCGTCGGTCGTACGGCCTTCGTTGGCGGCCACGCCGTCGAGCAGTTCGAGCGCGACTTCGCCGCCTACTGCGAAGCGGAGCACTGCGTCGGCGTGGCCAATGGTACCGACGCGCTCGAACTGGCTCTACAAGCGCTCGACATCGGCCCCGGCGATGAGGTTGTCACCGTCCCCAACACGTTCATCGCGAGCGCGGCCGCGATCAGCAGGGTCGGCGCGACACCTGTGTTCGTCGATGTCCACGCCGACACGCAGCAGATGAATGCGGCGTTACTGCCCTCGGCGATCACCGCGCGCACCCGCGCGATCATGCCGGTACACCTCTTCGGTCACCCGGCCGACCTCGACCCGATCCTCGAATTGGCCAAGGCCCACGGGCTCTACGTGATTGAGGATGCGGCCCAGGCGCATGGTGCACGTTATCGGGGGCGCCGCGTCGGCGCGCTCGGGCATGTCGGCTGCTTCAGCTTTTACCCCGGCAAGAATCTCGGAGCCTACGGGGATGGCGGGGCGGTGGTGACCAACTCGCCGGAGGTGGCCGCGCGCGTCCGGCAGCTGGCCGATCACGGTCGCATCGACAAGTATCGCCACGCCGTCGTGGGCCGCAATAGTCGGCTCGACGGCTTGCAAGCTGCGGTGCTGGGCCTGAAGCTGCGCCACCTTGACACCTGGAACGACGCGCGCCGCAGCGTTGCTGCGGCCTTGACGGCGCGGCTCGACGCCGGTTCTGTCGAACCGCCGTGCGTCGCGCCGGATGTCGAGCCCTCCTTCCATCTCTACGTGATCCGCACCGATCGGCGGGAGGTGGTGCAAGGCGCGCTAACCGAGGCGGGGATCGCGAGCGGGATACACTATCCGATCCCACTCCACCTGCAACCGGCCTACGCCGCGCTCGGTCGCGGTCCGGGCAGCTATCCGGTCACGGAGGCACTCGCCGGACAAATCCTGTCGCTGCCGATCTTCCCGGAATTGAAGCATGATGAGATCGAGCGAATCTGCGCCGTCGTGGCGCGGGCGACCGCTGTGAACCTGGTGTAGCTGGTCGCCACAAGGCCGATCTTGCCCGCGCGGTGCGGCAGTGCGACGGCATGGAGTAAGTGTGAAGCGCTACCTCGCCACCCTCTACAGGGGAAGATGGCTCTACCTTTTGGTGTTGCTGGTGCCACTCGTTGCCTCAATCGTCGGCGCATTTTACCTCGCGCGCCCGAGCTACGAGGCCTCGGCACGGGTCTGGATCGGCGCACCGGTGCTGGCAAACCTGCTCAACCAGACCCCCCAACCGACCTACCCCGTGCCGCCAACCCTGGCGAAGGAGCATGTGGATCGCTTCCAGCAATTGCTGCAATCCGACGCGTTCATGGCCGGGATCGTCAGGAAGACCGCAGCGGCATCCGAGCTCACCGGCGATCCGCGTAGCGACGCCATGGCCTTAGACGACATTCGACAGCGACTAGCGATCAGCGCCGCAGGCACCAACACGATGACGGTCGCGTTCACCGCTCCTGATCGCGAGTTGTGCCAGCAGATGGTCCAGGTCGCGCTCGCGGAATTCCGCGCTTGGTCCATCCAGGAGCAGGTGGAGCAACGGACCGCCGAGGCACAGGAGTACCAGCGCCAGCTGCGGGCGCAAGAGGCCCAAATCACCGAATTTCGCCGCGCCATAGCCGATGCTCAACGCCAGTTTCCGGCTATCCCCGACGGGGCGACCCCACAGTATCTCGAATTAGAGCGGCTGAACCGTGAGTTGGAGGCGGCGCAGGGACGACATATGGTGGTGCGTGGCAAGCTCGATCAGGCGGGGCTGTCGGAGAACCCTGACGATGAGCGCTGGTTGTCGCAATTCCGTATCCAGGATGCCCCGACAGCGTTGCCGCAGGGAACGTTCGCGACTTTGCTCGGGCGGTTAACCTACCTGGCGCTCGGCCTCGGCACGGGTGCCGCGCTCGTGGCCGTCGCCGTGAGCTTCACCACCTGGCGCGACACGACCGTGCGCAACGTCGACGAACTGGCGGCCCTCACCGACGTGCCGATCCTCGGGGTAGTACCGCACCTACTAACGCGCAGCCAGCGGCGCGACCGGAGTGTTATCGTGCCGCCTAGGCGCACGGGCGACCGCTCGCTGGAAATTTCTCCGCGCGGTGTCGCCGAATAGTCGGGGCCACCACACCCAAGACCGGGGGGACCAATGCTGAGACGCGCGGCGCGCGAATCCCAATCGCCGCAGCAATTAGACGACGCGTCACTGGCGCGATTCCGCGATATTTACACCCGTCTACTGTTCAACCTCGACGTGGAACGCCAGAATGTCCTCGGGATCACCAGCGCAATGGATGGGGACGGGAAGACTGTCATCGCCGCAGGGCTGGCGTCAACGCTCGCCGCCGATGGCGCGCTCGCCAGGCCCGATGGTCGCCCAGGCGACATTATCCTCGTCTCATGCGACCAGGATCGAGCGATAGGGCGATCGGCCCCCGGCCTACTGCAGTATCTGCGCGGCAGTGTTGGGCTCGACGATGTGATTCAGCCGGCGGCGCAGGGAACTCCTCGATTCTTGCCCACCGGCGGGCCGGCACCCGATTTCCCGTCCCTCATCCGCAGCAGCGCGATGGGAGAGACGATCCAGCACCTCCGCACGCGCTTCGACTTGGTTCTCCTCGATTTGCCCCCGCTACTCGCGACGACAGATGGGCAAGTTCTCGGCACATATGCCGACTATTTGCTGCTCATCGTGCGGGCGGGCATCACACCGTCGAAGCTGATCCGACAGGCGCTGCAGCAGTTGGAGCGTGATAAACTGGTGGGGATCGTGCTCAACGACGGGCGGCGAGAGCTCCCCGGCTGGCTGGAGCAACGTTTCTAGAGCCGGTTATGGATTTCAGATCATACGGTCATTCCAGCGCACTGTGGGCGAGGCGCGGAGCACCTGCGGCTTCGATGCCATCGTGGTCTCGCACCGTGCCAGAGGCGTGTGTCCGGATGTTGACGCCCTCACATGGTAAACAGTCGTGGCTTGGGCGCCGCAAAATGCCCGTGGCAAGCTTCGGGATACCGATCGGGACAACTTGATGGGAGCCACGGGGGAGGGGATTCGGTCATGGTCCTAATCATCGTACTGCTGACTATTTTCGTGTGGATCGGCCTGACGGCGCGCGAATTCGACGGGAGGGCCAGGTACCGGATGGTTGCCCTGATCGTCGCGGCCGTCGCCACCGACTACGCGCTGCTGGGGAGATGATGGCGGATCATGCCCGGCACTGGTCCGTCGCGCGCGCACGCCCCAGGCGATCGTTCGCTGGTGTCGCCCCGGGCATCGGGCTCGCATTCGCCGCAGTTGTATCGGGCGGGTTGCTGGCCAGCGGCCTCGCGCCCACAATCCCCCTGATCATGGCCACCGTTGCCCTCCTCGGGGGAGGGATCTGGCGCTATCCCCTATGCGGCCTCTACGGTATCCTCTTCGCCGTGCTCTTCCTGGAGGAGAGTGGTATCCCCGGCCTCGAGAGCCTCACGGACGAGACGATCTTCTATCTGACCTTGGCCACCTACACTCCGCTGCCGCTGCCTCTGCGCACGATGGAAATCCCGCTCTACTTCACCCTCGTAGTGGTCATCGCGCGGTCGTGGTTGGGGGGACACCTGCCCTTCCGTCGCGGCGCCCTGTTCACGCCCGCGATGCTCCTGCTGGCGACGGCGCTTGCCGCGCTCGCCTGGGGGGCGCTCCGGGGCGGTACCCCGGCGTTCAACATCAAGGCCGGCTGGGTCGAGACGCGCGGATTCGTCTACCTCGTCGTGGCCTACCTGCTTGTCTGCAACTTGATCACCAACCGCCGCCGCCTCACCGGGCTTATCTGGGTCCTCATCGCGGCGGTCGGGCTGAAGGGGCTACAGGGGATCTCCCGGTTTGCCAGCGAGGTGCGCGCTGGACTGCGTCTCGAGGCGATCACGGGGCACGAGGACGTCGTCTTCTTCGCGACGTTTTTCCTCCTGCTCGCCGCTAACGCGGTGTTTGGGGGCGATCCGCAGCAACGTCGTGTGCAGATCCTGCTCCTCCCCGCAGTGGTGTTCACCCTGCTCGCTACTGGGCGGCGTATCGGTTTCATCGTGCTCGCGGTCGGCTTCCTGGTCTTCGGTCTCGTGCTGTTCAAGGCACGCCGGGCATTGTTCCTGCGGCTTGTCCCGCTGGTGGCGGTGCTTATCCTCGCCTACACCGGGCTCTTCTGGAACGCGACTGGCCCCGTCGCGGAGCCGCTCCGCGCGTTCCGCTCGCAATTTGGTGACGCGAGTGTGCGGGATCAAAGCTCCAATGAGTGGCGGCAACTCGAGAACGTGAACATCCGCCACAATATCCGCGAGGCACCGCTGACCGGGCTCGGCTTCGGTCGCCAGTACGCATTCGCGGTTGAGCAACCCTCGCTCGACGACACAGGATTCATCTACTGGCGCTACATCACCCACAACGCGATCTACTGGGTCTGGATGAAGATGGGTCTACCCGGCTTCGTCGCCTTCTGGCTGCTTCTCGGGTCCGCGATTGTGCGCGGCCTAATCGGCGCCCGGCTGCTCGCTAATCAGCAGCTGCGCGCCGTCGCTGCGGTCTCCGCATGCCTGGTGGTGGTGCAGGTATTTTACTCCTACGGTGATCTCGGCCTCACCAATGCGCGGACGATGATCCACCTCGGCTGCATCCTCGGCGTGCTAGCTAAACTGCCGGATCTCGACCGGGAGCCCGTGCCGTGTCTCGAGCGGGCGGGAGAAGATAACGGATATGGCACTCTGGCGCGTGTTGCGTAATAGCTCCTTCATGATGCTGGCGCAGGTAATCACCTGGCTTTCCTCGATGATCCTGATCGCCACGCTCGGCCGCGCGCTCGGCGACGACGGTTTCGGCGATCTCTACCTGGCGATCGCGTTCGGCACGATCTCCTACGTCCTGGTCGAGTTCGGAATTGGCCCGCACCTTGAGCGGGAGGTCGCGCGCGATCATCGGCTGGCCGGGCCTTATCTGGCGAATGCGATCATTATAAAAGTAGCGTTCTCCATCGTCGCCTACGGCCTGACCCTCCTAGTAGTCCAACGGTTGCACTATTCGGAGACCCTCCAGCTCACGATCGCGGTTTATAGCCTCTCCTTGCCCTTCACGGCCGTAGCGACGTCGCTGACGAGCGTCTACCGCGCTACCGAGAACGTCTTCCACGCGATGGTCGGGCAGGTAATCGAGAAGGTGAGCACCTGTCTCCTTGCCATAACCCTGCTCTGGCTCGACTTCGGCGTGGTCGCGGTCGCTGTGGCCTATGTCGCCGGGATCGCGGGCGGTGCCCTCTGGCAAGCCCGCTTCCTCCTGCCGCAGCTGCACGGCACCCTCACTGTTAAACACCAGACGATGCGGGCATTGCTGCGGGGCGGCAGACCGTTCGTCGCACAGGGTGGGGCAGTCGCGATCTACGCTCGCGCCGATATCCTGATCCTATCCGTACTTGCCGACGTGGCGATCAAAGGATGGTATGGCGCGGCCTACCGCCTCTTCGAGACACTCTACTTCCTGTCCGGAATCGTGTCCATGTCGCTCTTCCCGATCCTCGCGCGACTCTCCGTCGGACCCCGGGCGGAGTTCCGACGGGCGATAAGCACGAATTTCAACGTGATGCTGATCCTGGGTGTGCCTATCTGCACCGGCCTTTTCGTGCTCGCAGAGCCGATTCTCCTACTCGTCTATGGCCAGCCAGAGTTTGTACGCGCCACCCCGGCGCTGCGCTGGCTGGCGATCGCACTGTTCTTCGGCTATATGGAGTCGGTGGCGCGGGGCGTGATCATTAGTACTGACCGGGAGCGACGGATGGTCCCGGCCGCGTTCCTCGGCGCCGCTCTGAATGTCGGGCTGAATTGGTTGCTCATCCCGACCTTCCAGCATGTGGGCGCTGCGGCGGTCACCGCCGTGACCGATTTGCTCATCGTCTGCTACTGGCTCGCGCTGCTGCCCAGAGATTTGCTACCACGCGACTCTCTGGCGGTTGCGCTTAAGGTCGCGACGGTGGCCGGGGTGATGGCCGCTGCGCTTTACGCACTGCGCGGGTACCACTTGCTGGTGTTGGTACCTACGGGTGGCCTCATCTATTGTGTCGGCACCATGCTTTTGCGAACCCTGCCTCCGGACGACCTTCGCGCATTTCACCGGGCGCTGGCGACCCGTCGGCAGGGTTCGGGCAAGATCGAGGCAACTCGGGCGTGACACCCATCCAAATATACGCATGGGAGGTGACAGCGATGGGCATTCCGATCACGGTCGGTGCTATGGAGGACACGCCTCTCGCGGCAGAGTCCCCGCCGACGGTCACTGTTGCAGTCGGGGTGATCACCTATCGGAGGCCAGTCGGCCTCCGGCGGCTGTTGGACAGCCTCGGAAGCCTGCACTTCCCAAAGACGGGCGCGGTGGATTTGCTGATTGTCGTCGTTGACAACGACCCGCACGGCTCTGCACGAGCGGTGGTCGAGGCCGCCACTAGCGACTTTGTTTGGCCGCTCAGCTATGTGCTGGAGGTCGAGAAAGGGGTCGTACATGCACGCAACCGCGCCGTTGCCCACGCCGCTGGATGCGATTTTATTGCGTTTATCGACGACGACGAGATCGCCGGGCCGTCCTGGCTCGACGAATTGCTCGCGGCGCAGCGAACGTACGACGCCGATCTGGTCGCCGGCCCGGTACTGCCAATCTTCGAGGAGCCTCCCCCGCGCTGGATCATGGAGGGAGGGGTCTTCGAGCCATCCCGACGCCTATACACGGGGGCGGCACCGGTGTACATCGGGGCGGGCAATGTGCTGCTACGACGGCGGTCGCTCGGGCAACTTATCGGACCCTTCGATCCACGCTTCAGCTTGACCGGGGGCGAAGACACCTACCTGCACCTGCAGCTTATGGCGATCGGTGCCCGGCTGGTGTGGTGCGACGAGGCTATCGCGCATGAGTTCGTGCCACCAGCACGGATGAGCCTCCACTGGGTCCTCCAGCGCGCCTATCGCAATGGCAACGTCGCAACGTTGTGCGAGCGCGCTCATCGCCACTATGTCGCCGCCGCCCTGCCGTCGGCGGCCAAAGGGATGACACGTCTGCTGCTGGGCGTCATGGGGGTGGTCCCAGCGCTGCTAAGGGGGCGGGGCGGGGC
>Ga0136611_10003028_pt1 | contig 11745 bp, 7 predicted proteins | sample AntDrymUQ2232306_2_FD_106645 | JGI IMG/M metagenome (GOLD analysis project Ga0136611, IMG submission 106645) | Polar desert sand microbial communities from Dry Valleys, Antarctica - metaG UQ223 (23.06) | ecosystem: Environmental > Terrestrial > Soil > Desert | place: Antarctica: Dry Valley... | reverse complement strand
GTTATAAGTGAGGTTTTATTGCTTGGTTAACGCTCCTACTTATTTGGGATAATAGAAGCCGCCCCAAGACTTTTTCTACCCTTCCGTTAAAAACGACTTAGATTCTCGAAATGTTTCGGTTTTTTTACTGATTTTCATGTGTTACTAATTTGAATTAAAATTAGTTGATTATGAACAGTGAATTTAAGCGAACCGGACAAAAATTTGGAAATCTCACAGTAATTGATAAAGCATTGCCTACGGGTCGTAAGATAGAATCAATAGTGTATAAATATTGGAATTAACTAATAAGGAGATAATCTTCATGCACTATTTTGATGTTCGAGATTGCCGAAAAATAAACATATAACAATTCGCCGGGAGGTTTTTTATGGTTACAAACGCCCGGCAGACCAACGAAAGAAGATAAGACGAATTGGAATTTAGCCGGGTTCATTTTCTCAGAAACTCAAAGTCTTGAATCTCATTAATCTATTTAATTAAAGATTTATCCGAAGTCTAACAAAAAACAAAATGTCAGAAGAACAAAAAAAACAACTTGAAATACAACTCTGGAATATTGCCAAGACTTTGCGCAGCAAGATGAATGCGGATGAATTTCGGGATTCTACTACTGATTCGCATAATAATATTCATCTCAAAAACGACTCATTTTGAAGCCTTACTGTTTCCAATAATTTTAGTGACATCCTCAGAGTCAGGATGTTATCTTTGTAATTGCAAGTTAAATTTTGGCGATCTTATTTTTTCAAAATATTGATCTGCGAAGAAATTTCGCTCAACGCGAGGAGAATTATTTTCAATGGAAGACGAATCACAAGAAATTGAATTAACTGAAGATGAAAAGGATTTATTAAAAGAATTGCTGAACGAATCGGCAGAACTTTCCAATCTGGGCGAATCGCGCCGTAAATTCTTAAAGAATGTTTCGACCGTCAGCGCGGCGATTCTTGCAACCCAGCTTTTAGCCGAACAAAAATTGCTTGCTTTTGAACCTTCCGGGAATGCCGGTTTTGATGTAAACCAGGTGGATGCAATGTCCATAAAACTGCGCGTTAACGGTGTGGAAAAAGCATTGCAGATTGAACCGCGCGTAACTTTGCTCGATGCATTGCGCGAACGACTAGAGCTGACCGGCTCGAAGAAAGGATGCGACCATGGTCAATGCGGCGCCTGCACTGTTTTAGTTGACGGTCGGCGGACGCTGTCGTGTCTGACGCTGGCGGCGCAGGTCGAAGGCTCGGAAATAACGACAATCGAAGGCTTGGCGAAAGGCGGCGAACTTCATCCCGTTCAAGCCGCCTTTATCAAACACGACGGTTTCCAGTGCGGCTTCTGCACGCCGGGACAAATCTGCTCGGCGGTCGCTCTCATGAACGAAGCGAAAAACGGCGAAGCGAGTTATGTCACAGCTGATGTGCGAGCGAAATCTGGCAGCGTCAAACTTTCCGACGACGAAATCAGGGAAAGAATGTCGGGAAACATTTGTCGCTGCGGCGCGTATCCGAACATCGTCGCGGCGATAAGGGAAGTCCACAGCGGAAAAGCGGTCGTGCAGAATTGGGACATCGTCATCAAGGAGAAAGCGAATGAAGCAGTTTAGTTATTCACGCGCCGTTGACGCCCCAAACGCTGTTCAAACCGTTTCGGCGAGCCGTGAAATTAAGTTTCTGGCAGGCGGAACGAATTTGATTGATTTGATGAAAGAAGGCGTCGAAAACCCGTCGGCTCTGGTCGATATTGTGCGCCTTAACTTAAAACAAATTAAAAACTTGAGTGGCGGCATTTCAATCGGCGCGCTGGCGAAAAATACGGACACGGCGAATCATCCTTTAATCCGTCAAAATTATCCGCTTCTGTCGCAGGCGATTTTAGCGGGCGCGTCCCAACAGATTCGCAATATGGCGACGAACGGAGGCAATCTTCTGCAAAGAACGCGCTGTCCATATTTTTACGAGGTGACGATGCCGTGCAACAAACGTGCTCCCGGAACCGGTTGCGGCGCGCTCGAAGGCATTAACCGGATGCACGCTATTTTCGGATGGTCTGAAAAGTGCGTAGCGGTTTACCCTTCAGATATGTCAATCGCGCTCGCTGCGCTCGATGCCGTCGTTAACGTGCAGGGCGCAAACGGGCAAGAGCGCAGCATCCCTTTTACAAATTTTCATCGTCTGCCCGGAGATAATCCTGAAAAAGATACGAATCTCAATCACGGCGAATTGATTACGACGATTGAATTGCCGAAAAACAATTTCGCGGGCAAATCTTATTATCTTAAAGTGCGAGACCGGGCGAGTTACGCCTTCGCGCTCGTTTCGGTTGCCGCCGGGCTGGAAATGGACGGCAGCAGAATCAAGCAAGCCAGAGTTGCGATGGGCGGCGTGGCGCACAAGCCGTGGCGAGCGACGGAAGCGGAAAAGTTTTTAATCGGCAAAACCGCTGATGAAACAAATTTCAAACAAGCCGCCGAAGCGGAGATGCAACAGGCGAGACCGCTCGAACACAATGAATTTAAAGTCGATCTTGGGCGGCGCGCCATTGTTCACGCTCTTCAAAAAGCAATGAACGGCGGCAGAACTTAAAGGCTATTTAAAAAGAGAACTCGAATTAAAATACAGGTCAGGAAATTATGGAAAACAGAAAGAAATTTGTCGGCGATGCTGTTAGCCGAATCGAGGGCATATTAAAAGTTACCGGAACGGCGCAGTATACGACCGACTTCGCGATAAAAAATCCCGCATATGCCTTTATTGTTAAAAGCACGATTGCGGCGGGAAGAATTCTAGATATTGACACGGGCGAGGCAGAAAAAAGCGTGGGAGTTATTGCCGTCATCACTCATAAAAACGCGCCGAAACTTAATACGCAAGGAGGAGTCAGAGGCGGCGGAATGCTGCAGAACACAAACGTCGAATTTTACGGTCAGCATATCGGCGTAGTTGTTGCCGATACTTACGAACAGGCGCGTTATGCTGCGCGTTTAATTAAAGTTAATTACGAAAAGACAATCGCTAGAGTCGAATTTGAGAAACACGAAAAGGAAGCAGTCAAACCCAAAGCAGAAGATCGCAAGGATGTAGTAAGAGGAGATGTCGAATCCGCTTTTCGCAATGCGGAGCATAAAATCGAAGCCGTTTATGAAACGCCGATTGAGCATCATCAACCGATGGCTCCGCACGCGACGATTGCCGTCTGGGAAGCGGCGGACAAATTGACGCTTTATAACGAATCGCAGATTGTCAACGGCATCCAAAATTCGGTCGCTACTACTTTTAATCTGAAACCTGAAAACGTACGCATCGTCACGCCGCATATCGGCGGCGGCTTTGGCTCAAAAGGCGGCGCGTGGGGACACGTTATTTTAACCGCGATGGTTGCTCAGTTTGTTAAGCGTCCCGTCAAGCTCGCACTCACGCGGCAGATGATGTTCAACTCGGTCGGCTTGCGCCAAAAGAACAAACAGCATCTGCGACTTGCCGCAACGAAGGACGGAAAGCTGACCGCGCTCGCCCACGAAACGACAACGCATTGCGCAATCAACGGCGAATTTGTCGAGCCGTGCGGCGATTGCTCGAAAGTGATGTATGACACGCCAAATTCGCATATCTCTTACCGCGTCGTCCCGATGGATATTATTATCCCGACTTACACGCGCGGTCCCGGAAAATCGACAGGTAGCTTCGCGCTCGAATCAGCGATTGACGAATTAGCACATCAGTTAAAAATTGACCCGGTTGAATTTCGTTTGAAAAACGAACCGGCAAAAGACCCTTCAAACGGAAAACCCTGGTCGTCGCGCAAAGCGGTCGAATGCCTGAAAAACGGTGCGGAAATTTTCGGCTGGTCAAAACGCAAAATGGAACCGCGCCAAAACCGGCAGGGAAATTATTTAATCGGTTACGGCGTGGCGTGCGGAACGTATCCCGCGCGGCAGCGAGAAACTTCCGCGATTGTAAAACTGACACGCGCCGGAAATGACATCAAAGCGAGCATCGAGCTTGCCGCCTCGGATTTGGGAACGGGAACACATACAATTCTCGCGCAAACCGCTGCCGACGCGCTCGGTCTGTCGATGGATAAAATAGGCGTGCGGATCGGCGATTCAACTCTGCCGCCCGCCGCTGGTTCGGTCGGCTCGGTTGGCGCGGCGAGTTTCGCAAATGCCGTCAATGACGCTTGCGTTAAAGCTATAAATGAATTGCAGGCAAAAACAAATCGCCAAGGGGCTACTGAACCAACTGTCGCGCAGTTAATGGAAGCAGCTAACCTCAGCGAATTTCAAACGAGAGTTGATGCCAAACCGCCGCAGGACGCCGGCAATTATTCAGCGCACAGCTTCAACGCCAATTTCTGCGAAGTTTGGGTCAATGCTTCGACGGGAATGGTCAAAATTCCGCGTTTTCTCTCTGTGACGGGTGCAGGAAAAATTTTGAATCTGAAAACGTCGCGCTCACAAATCATCGGCGGCGTCATCTGGGGAATCGGGATGGCTCTGCACGAAGAATCAATCCTCGACCCGCGGTGGGGAAATTTCACCACGCGTTCCTTAGCCGATTATCACGTTCCATCGAACTTAGACATCGGCGAAATTGAAACGATTTTCATCGATGAAGAAGATACAAAAGTTAATAAACTCGGCGTCAAAGGCATCGGTGAAGTCGGTATCGTCGGCGTCGCGGCAGCAGTTTCCAATGCGATTTTCAACGCGACTGGAAAGCGCATAAGAGATTTGCCGATCACGCCCGACAAATTGTTGTGAAATTAAAAATCGGTATCATCATTCTCGCCGCCGGAAGTTCGAGCAGAATGGGCGGCGAGTCAAAACAGCTTCTGAAATTTCAGGGCAAAACGCTTTTGCGCCTCGTTGCGGAAACGGCTTTGCGGACGGCATTTTCGACAGTTGTCGTTCTCGGCTCAAAACACGAGCTTTTCAGGAAAGAAATCGAAGATATGCCACTGAAAATTGCGTTTAATGAAAATTGGCAAAGCGGAATTAGCTCGTCAATCAAAAAAGGTTTATCGGCGTTTTCCGGAGAGGATATGAATGCCGTACTCATTATGCTGTGCGACCAGCCGCTTGTTACCACAGAAGTTTTGCAGAAACTTCGGGATATTTTTGTCAAAACTAGTAAATCAATTGCGGCTTGTGAATATGAAGATACAATTGGCGTTCCGGCTTTATTCGCCCGCGAGATTTTTGATGAGCTGAACAATTTGCAGAATAACGAGGGCGCGAAAAAAATCATCGTAGAGGATTTGAATAGGACTGTTCTCATTACCGCACCCGAAGCCGCTTTCGATGTCGATACCTTACAGGATTTTGAAAAGCTCAAAATGCTAACTTTCTCATATTGAATAAATACCGTTTCTATTTGTGAACAAAGAATTACTCGAAATCATTAAATATTTTGAGCGCCTGGACCCGAAAGAAACAAAAACGGTTTTAGCGACTGTTGTTGATGTCAAAGGCTCGAGCTATCGTCTGCCCGGTGCGCGAATGTTGATCGGCGAGCGCGGCGAAATGCTCGGAACTGTGTCGGGCGGATGTCTCGAAGCCGACGTACTCGAGCGGGCAAATCGCGTTCTGCAGACGGGAAAGACGGAGATTTTTACATACGACACGACAGGTCTGGAAGATTCCGTTTTTTCGCTCAATATGGGCTGTCGCGGCGTGATTAGGATCTTGCTCGAATGCCCTAAACCGAATTTTATAAATTTCTTTCACCATTTATATGAAACGCGACACAACGGATTAGCTGCTACTTTGATTTCTGCAAAAGCGAAAAACAGTCGGGTTGGGGCGCGCTTGACTCTTGACGAAGACAAATTAGTGTTAAGCGATTTTAGTCCCGCATTGACGGAAAGTTTTATGAGTGATTGTCTCGCCGTTTTGCAGGAGAAAAAATCGAAACTTATTGAAAACGATTTTGGCGAGTTTTTTCTGGAATTCATACCATCTTCAGTCTCAATCATCATTTTCGGCGCGGGCGCGGATGCGATTCCGGTTACCGAAACGGCGAAAAATCTCGGCTGGCGCGTCACCATTGTAGACCACCGCGCCGCTTTTGCCAGTAAAGAAAGATTTCCCAACGCGGATGAAATAATTTTGACGCGCCCTGAAAATTTTGAAGGGAATTTGCCGGTTGACGAAAACACTGTCGCAGTCGTTATGTCGCACAACTACGAGCATGATAAAAAAACGCTACGCTTTTTATTAAATTCAAAAGCCAGCTATATCGGCGCACTCGGACCGAAAAGACGAACGGACAATATCTTGCGCGAATGGAGCGAAGCGAGCGAAACATTTTCCGATGAACAATTAAATAAACTTTACGCGCCAATTGGTTTGGACATCGGCGCCGACGCGCCCGAATCAATTGCGCTTTCAATCGTAGCGGAAATCAAAAGCGTTCTGAAAGACCGAAACGGCGGTTTTCTGCGGCAGAGAAACGGTTCAATCTATAATCGCTGATTACTCAAAGATAATGTATGAACTGACTTCGAGTAGGGATATGTCTGAAAACTAATCTGATAGTGTTGTCGAATTCATTTGGACAGAATTTTACCCAATTAAAATCCCATAAATTCAAAAATTCATTTTTCGTTTTTACTAGTGAATTTGAGTTCGACGGTTAAAAATCTTGAACAGCTGTGGGCGTTTTCCACTCTAATTACTTTTGCTGCCATAGACCCAAAAATTTTATTACCAACCGCGCTCAATAGCCCAACGGTCAACGATATGCTCTCCTTCTAAAACATTATAATAAGAATGTTGAGCTGCTGTCAGGCAAGAATGATTTGCTAAAATACGGACTCTGGCTCCAACAGTAAGTCGCTTAAAAACATCTTCATCTTCAACTGTAATTATTCCATGCTCTTGAGAAAGCGAATCAACCCGCAAATCAAGGTCGTTTCCCAATAAATCAAGCACTCGCCCGTAGCCGCAGGATGAATCAAATTCTACCGCGCCATGGTCTTTGGAAAGCGCGATCGCCCCTGCGTCAATAACTACTCTACGGCGAACCGAGTCGCGGTGAATGACCGCCGCTAAAACTGTCAAGGCGCAATCCTCAAAACTGCAGCTGCCGAGCGTAGCTTGAAAAGCGTCGTAGAAAATGTAATTTCCCGGGCGTGCTTCCTCAATTCCGTCTAAATGGTCAATGCAGCTCATCGTTGGAGTGGAACCAACACTTATACAAGGAACTTCAATGCTGTCTGCTTGTAAGGCAGACGCAAATTCTTTCATTGAATCCCGTTCATACCGCGCAATCCCAAGAAGTTCTTCTCTTGAGCGTGCCAGATAGGAATGCCCGGCATGTGTGAGAATTCCGGCAAAATGCAGATTGGAAGAATCCGTAATACGTCGCGGAATCTCAATGGCTTCCGCAGACTGCGGCTCAACACCGCAACGATGATAACCGCAATCAACCTTTAAAAAGACATCGAGGTTTACGTTCAGTCGTTTAGCTGTTTCATTAAGCATAGCTGGAATTTTTGGATCATCCGTAATAACAGCAAATCGTTCGCAATTTCGTGCGATCTCGCAGACCTCAACAAATTTACCCGGTTCAATTGGGACGGCATAAGTTATATCTCGAAATTCTTTCAAGGCGAATGCCCGAGCTTCTGCAAGTGTCGAAACTGTCAGTCCTTTTGAGTGATTGGCAGTCTGAATTTGAGCAATCTCAACGCATTTATGAGTCTTGATATGTGGACGCAAATTCGCTCCAAAACTTCTAACACGGATTGACATACTTTCCGCATTTCGCCGGACTCGTTTTATGTCAAGCAGCAAAGCCGGAGTTTTTAGATTGTGTAAAAGCATAATGGCACTTACTGAAATAGCGGAAACAAAAGTAAAGAGCCATATTGGCTCTTTACTTTTGCTGTTTATCTTTTGCCTTCATTATTTATTTGCCTGCAAGTTACCGCCGCCCTTTAATTGTTTGAGCAATTCTTCAACGGCTACTTCAATTTGGCGATCGCGTCCGGCGAGTATATCCTCGGGTGTGTTATCTACCTTGATGTCAGGCTGCACGCCAGTATTTTCGAGATTTGTGCGTGCCTTATCTGCTAAGTAAACTCCAACTCCCGGCGTACGGACTGTTGAGCCATCAATTAGGGAATAGCTTCCAGTGCCAATTACCGCGCCCATTGTGGGCGTCCCAATCACTTTACCGAGTCCGAGAGCACGAAAACCTGCCGGAAACATCTCTGCATTTGACGCTGATCGCCAATTTTGCAAGACGACTTTTGGTCCGTTGAAACCGGCAAACGGGCGAGTTGTCGCTTCGGTTCCGCGCGGCTGCCAAACTTGATACTGACGTTGAACGAGAATGCCAAGCAGTTCTTGTTCAATGTTGCCGCCGCCGTTCCAACGCTGGTCGATAATCATTGCATCTTTATCGCGGTATTCGCGCAATTCCTTCTCAAATCTACGCAAAGAAGGTTGATTCATTGCTTGAATATGAACGTAGCCGATGCGCCCGTTTGAAAGTTTGCTGACCATTTCACGCCGTTGTTTGACCCAACGCTCGTAACGAAGCTGGCTGTAATTGCCCATTGAAGTCGGCTCTATTCTTGTGCGCCACGCGCCTTCTTCGGATGGCTTATTGTTAAAAGTAACAGCGACTTTTCGATTAAGCCGGTGGTTTAGCAACTGCCAGTATTCATCGCCCGCTCGTACCGGTTTCCCGTCTATGGCGAGCAGATAATCGCCGACGTTAACTTTAACCCAATCTTTATCCGAAGGACCTTCTTCGTAAACATGCGTTACGCGGTAGCGCCCCGACTGCTTATCCGCTTCAAATTCAAGACCTAAATGCCCGGTTGATACGGCACCTGTTTGTCCTCCCGATGGCGGCGGTGCAGCTCCGGTATGCGAGGCATTGAGCTCGCCTATCATTTCATTGACGATATTTAAGAGTTCCTGCCGGTCACCGACATACTCGACAAGCGGACGATATTTGGCGCGCATTGCGTCCCAGTCCGTCCCGTGCATCTTCGGATCATAAAAGCGATATTTCATCGTGCGCCAAGCGTCGTCAAACATCTCAGCCCACTCGGTGGGGCGGTCAATCTTGACTTTCGCCGTGAAGTTGATGCGTCGCCGCTGGGAAGCGGTGGCTATGGTTGTCGGCGGCGCTGAACTCCCCGCCGAACCAGCCGGAGCGGGCGGAGGCATTGCGACAGAATAAACGTAATCGCCCTCTTGAAAGAAAAGCGTGCGATTATCGCGTGAAACATTCAGGTCTGAAGCACTACCTCCAGAGCCGACCTGCGCTGCTGATGCGCCTTCGCTCGGTGGCGCAGTTCCAGCGGTGATGCGCGTCAGCCGTTTACCATCGTCCTGAATAGAATAAATCACGGGAACGCTGGCCGTCCCAGCCGGTTCGCTCGAAACAAAGACAACGGTTTTGCTGTCAGGCGAGATATTGTAGCTCGTCACGGCAAAAGGCATCCGCGTTAATTGCCGTGTGCGGCGTTTGAGACCAGACCAATCAATATTGATGGGTTTAACCGGCAATTTTGTTTGTGATTGATTCGGTTTTGGTGCGTTTCCAGTTGTATTTGCATCGCCCGCAGGTTGTTGCTGAGCAGCTTGAGCCGCTTCTTGTTCGGCGCGTTCTTCTGGATCATCAGGATCTCGATCTAATTTTTCGAGCGCTACCGAATAAATTTGTACAGAAGGTTGTCCGGCACTGAATGCGCTGGATTCAATACGCTGGAAGTAAAGTTTATGACCGTCGGGCGAAAAACGCGCGTTAATATCGCTGAACGAATCGAAAGTAGCTTTTTTTTCTTCCCCGCCACCGGACGGAACAATGTAAATATCGTTCGTACGCGTGAAATCCGGTTTCGAATAAGCAATCCATTTACCGTCGGGCGACCAATCTGGTGAACCGATTGAACCGTATTGCGACGCGCTCAACTGTTTCGCCTGTTTATTGGCAACACTCAAAACCCAAAGTTTGTTATCGGAAGAAGTAAAAGCAAGTTGCGTAGAATCAGGAGACCAGGCGTATGAGAATTTGAGTTCGTCTAAGTCTGTAATCTTTTGCGCTTCACCGGCACCATCCGATGCGACGACGTAAATTTCCTCCCGACCGCTGCGGTCCGAGACAAAAGCAATCCACTTGCCGTCCGGTGAAAATTCTACGTTGCGGTCACGCCATTGGCTGTCTGTAATCTGGCGCAAATCGCCTTCTTCAACTGGAGCCGTAAATATTTCACCGTGAATAGAAACGACAATGCGGCGAGAATTAGGAGCAAGTCCGTAATCGTCAACTTGCGAATTGTAATCACGAATTTCGCTCAGACTTTCCTGCGTTTCAGCAGCAATATCTAATTTTATCGGAGTTACACGATTACTCGCCAGGTCAAGTTTATGAATACCGAAATTATGCTCAAAAACAATTGTTTTACCGTCAGTGCTTAGTGCTGGAAACCGTACATCGCCGCTTTTAAAAGATGTGACTTTTTCAGCCTTGCCGCCGTTTTCGGCAATTCGCCAGATGTTAGTCAAATCGCCGCCTTCGCGGTCGCTGACGAAATAGATGAAATTATCGCGCGCCCACATCGGAAACGAATCCATTCCGTCGAAATCCGTTAAGCTGGTGAAACGCTTTGACGCAACATCCATCACGACAACGTCAGACTGCATAGAGCCTCTGTAGAATTTGCGCCAATAAGCCTGCGCCTTTTGGTTGTAGGCGATTTTGCGTCCGTCCGGCGAATATGAGCCTTGAACGCCCATCTCGACACCCGCGTTCTCCGGCATACCGCCGTCTACGCTGACGGTGTAGAGCTTTGGCGCAAAGTCTTCGCCTCTATTCGCCGAGAAGAGAATACCGCGTCCGTCTGCCGTCCAGTTCAAAACCGAATCATCAGACGAGTGTGCTGACAACTGCTTGACAGCACCGCCTGACGAAGGCATCAGATAAACGTCGAGGTTTCCGTTGCGGTCGCTTGAAAAAGCAATCCACTTGCCGTCCGGTGAAAACCGGGGGAAAACGTCCCTTGATTTATGAACGGTCAGACGCTGGATGTTTTGTCCGGTTTCATCTGCCGTCCATACGTCACCAAGGTAACTGAAAGCCACGCGACCTTGGTGATAATGCGGATAACGAACCAACCGTGCTTCTTTAGCAAGCACGACCGTGGATGTAACAAATAAAACTGCGATTGCTAACAAGTAAATTTTTTTCATATGTTTTTAAAAGGATTTTTGACCGCTGGAAAAATGCTTAAATCTAATCTGAAAGCAACTCAAATGATAAGCATCGAATAACTCACAACGGATTAAAAAACAGAAAAGAGCGGCTGATGGAATTTCCAACTTACTTCCTCTGCGGAAAATGACTATGTTGTTTTTACGCCTTTGACAATCAATCAGAATGAATTTTGATAATACACAAATAAACTTTGAAGTTTCAAGAATTTTTTAACAGAATTTTTATAGAAAAATCCGTTACAAAAACGAAGCCTAGTAAAAATTGCAGCAATCACCTGCATTCACCGAAGAACAACGGAGAACAAATCAAAAATCCGGATTTGTTGTAAAAATCGGATGTGAGTTTTTTCTAAGTTAATAGTTTCGGTCGTGTAACAAAAAGAATGCTGTCCGGCAGAAGCCCGCGCGTGAGCAAGGGCGGGTTATTGCCCTTCAACCATCTACGCCCTTGCTCACGCGCGGGCTTCTGTTTTCAAGCATCTTTTTTGATACATGATCTAAGTTTCTTACAT
>Ga0136611_10003027_pt1 | contig 11745 bp, 9 predicted proteins | sample AntDrymUQ2232306_2_FD_106645 | JGI IMG/M metagenome (GOLD analysis project Ga0136611, IMG submission 106645) | Polar desert sand microbial communities from Dry Valleys, Antarctica - metaG UQ223 (23.06) | ecosystem: Environmental > Terrestrial > Soil > Desert | place: Antarctica: Dry Valley... | reverse complement strand
TTCACCGGCCCGCGCAAACGCCAGGAGGCGACTGCGTTTTTCCGTGAAGTCGCCAGGCAGGGAACGACCACGGCGATGCTCTACGGAGCCATTTACGAGGACAGCACCGACTCCGCGTTTCACGCTGCTGCAGAGAGCGGCCTGCGGGTGATCATGGGAAAGATGATGATGGATGTCGGGAGCTACGGGCAACTGCAGCCGACGAAAATTCTCTCGATCTCCCTCGCGGAAACCGAGCGGCTGATCCGCAAGTGGCACGGCGCGAACGCCGGCTTGATCGAGTATGCGGTCAGCCCGCGATTCGCCGTCGCCTGCAGCGAAAAGCTGATGCGCAGCGCCGCCGAGCTTGCACGCGACCACGGCACCTATCTGCAAACGCATCTCGCCGAAAATCTCGAGGAGCTCGAAAAGGTGCGGCACCAGTTTCCGTCGGCGGCGGATTACACGGATGTCTATGAGCAATGCGGCGTGCTCACTGCACGAACCGTGCTTGGCCACGCGATTCACCTCAGCCCGCGGGAACGGGAGCGCATCGCCGCGACGGGTGCGGCGGTCGCACATTGCCCGACGGCGAATCTCTTTCTTTGCAGCGGGATTCTTGCCCTGGATCAGTTGCGCGCCGCCGGTGTGCGCGTCGGGCTTGGCAGTGACGTTGCGGCGGGGCCGGAGCTGAACCTCTGGCGGGTGATGCGCGGCTGCATCGAAGCGCAGAAAGCGCGTTCATTTTACGAAAAAGGAGCGGCAGTTCCCTCACCGGCGCAGGCGCTGCATCTCGCGACCCAGGGCGGAGCGGAAGTGCTCGGGAAGGGCGCGGTCATCGGCAGTCTCGACATCGGCAAGGAAGCCGACCTGACGGTGATGGATTACGGCGCGTTACTGCCGTATCGCCAAAGCTCCAAGCTCGCCTCGAACTTGACGGCGGAAGATGTCGTCAGCCTGTGCGTTTACCGGGGCGGTCCGGAAGCGGTCGTCGAGACGATCGTGCGCGGCCGCAGTGTCTACCGAGCGCCGGAGCCGGAGCTGTTTTGATGGAAGCCCTCCCCGATCCCCCTCGGTCTTCGCTCCACGACCCGATCGCGATCGCGCTCGCCGAAGACCTCGGACCAGGCGATCTGACCTCGCGGTATTTCGTCCCGAACCACCGCGGCGCAGCGCGGATTTTCTCCAAGGAGCCGGCGATCGCGGCAGGCATCGAGACGGGCGCGGACGTCTTCCAGCGCGTCGATCCAGGAATGCGCGTGAAGGTCCTCCGGCCTTCGGGATCGCGGCTCAGCGCGGGCGATACGGTGCTCGAGATCTCCGGCGCCGTGCCCTCGATCCTGACCGCGGAAAGAGTGGCGTTGAATTTCATCCAGCGGCTCTCTGGGATCGCCACGCTGACCCGCCAGTTCGTCGATGCTGTCGGCACGCAGAAGGCGCGCATCCTCGACACGCGGAAAACAACCCCCGGTCTGCGCTCGCTGGAAAAAGCCGCGGTGCTTGCGGGTGGCGGCGTGAACCACCGCTTCGGTCTCTTCGACATGGTCATGGTGAAGGACAACCACCTCGCTGGCGGACGCGGCATTGATGCCCTGCAAGCGGCGATCCGACGATTTCGCGGCGAGCATCCGGAGATTCGAGTGGAGATCGAAGCGGACACTCTCGAGCAGGTGCGGGAGTTCCTCGCGCTCGAAGGCGTTGACGTAATCCTGCTCGATAACATGCCGCTCGCCGAGATGAGGGAAGCGGTTCAGCTCGGGGGCGGTCGGCGGCAGTTTGAAGCAAGTGGTGGCGTGACGCTCAAGACCGTCGCGAGCATTGCCAAGACCGGCGTCGATTTTATCTCCGTCGGGGCGCTCACGCATTCGGCTCGAGCGGTCGACTTCTCGCTCGAGCTCTTGCCATGAACGTAACGAAAGAGGCATGAGCGCGCTCGACGTGGCGCTCCTCACCACGTTGCGCGCTGCTTCCGTGCACCTGCCGCTCAGTGAGCTCGCGGCCACGATGCGCACGGGAGACGCGCTCATCGCTGACCGAGTCGAGGCGTTGCGTCAGGCCGGCTTCGAGATCGAGGCGCGTCCGAGCCTCGGGCTGCGCCTGCTCGCCTCGCCCGATCGTCTCATCGCCGACGATCTGCGGGCGCGGCTGGGGCCGTCACGTTTCACGCGTGAGATCATCGTGCTCGCCGAAACGGATTCCACCAACGAACGAGCTGCGCACCTGGGCCGTTCCGGCGGACTCGGCGGAACCGCAATTTTCGCAGAGGGGCAGACCGCCGGGCGTGGTCGCTTCGGCCGTCGGTGGGACTCGGCGCGCAATCTCGGCCTGTGGTGTTCCTTGCTGCTACGGCCGCCTCTTCCGTCGGTGCACTGGCCGCGGCTGACGACCTGGGCGGCAGTCGCGGTGGCGCGCGCGATCGAGGCAAATGCGCCTGTTCGCGCCGAGATCAAGTGGCCGAACGATGTCCTGCTCAACGGGAGAAAAGTCGCAGGCATGCTGCTCGAAACCGGAGTCGACGGCGGCGGTGCGGGTTTCGTCGTGGTCGGCATTGGTATCAACGTGAACCACACTCCGGAGGACTTCCCAGAAGAGCTGCGTCAGACCGCGACTTCGCTGCGGCTCGAAGCGCTGCGCGAAACGTTACGACCGCAGCTTGCGGCAGCCTTGCTGGCGGAGTTGGAGGGACTCTCCGCGCAGCTCGAATCGAACTTCCTGGCGCTGCGGGAGGAAGCGGCACGGCGCAGCTCGCTGCTTGGCGAGTGGGTCTCTGTGCGCACGGGAGACCAGATGATGCACGGCAACGCCGAGGCGCTCGACGAAGAAGGCCGGTTGCTGCTCCGCACAAGCGACGGAACGCTTCACTGCTTGAATGCGGGCGAAGCCACGTTGCGGCCGGAGAGCTAACTCGCGCTCCGGCTTGCGCAATAGCTCACGTGCGGTTCACGACCGACACACCGCCGCTCTGCAATTTCACCATCTCATCGTGAATCCAGCGATAGGTGATCTCCATGCCATCTCGCAGCCGCGTGCTCGGCTCCCAGCCGAACGTTTTCTGGATCAAGGAATTGTCGGAGTTGCGCCCATTCACCCCTTTTGGCGCGCCGAGATTGTAGCTGCGCGTCAGTTTCACGCCGGCGATATCTTCGACGATATCGACCAGCTGATTGATCGAGACGAGTTCGCTGCTGCCGATATTGATCGGCTCCACGAAATCGCTCTCGAGCAGCATCTGGGTTCCTTTCACGCAGTCGTCGATGAACATGAAGCTGCGCGTCTGATCACCCGACCCCCAGATCTCGATCTCGTGCTTTCCGCTGAGTTTCGCGGCGATCACCTTCCGGCACACCGCCGCTGGCGCCTTCTCCCGACCGCCATCGTAAGTTCCGCTCGGCCCGTAGACATTGTGATACCGCCCGATGCGCGTGCCGACGCCGAAGTCCTCGCGGAAGTGGCGGCACATGCGTTCACTGAAAAGCTTCTCCCAACCGTAGCCGTCCTCTGGCAACGCCGGATACGCATCCTCCTCCTTGAGCGCAGTGACGTTCGGGTCGCGCTGCTTGTCGCCATTGTAAACGCACGCGCTCGACGAGAAGAAAAAGCGCTGCACCGCGAACTTCCGCGCGGCCATGAGGAGGTGTGTGTTGATCAACACCGTCAGCATGCAGAGCGCCTTGTTCAGCTCGATGAAGCCCATGCCGCCCATGTCAGCGGCAAGATTGTAAACCGTCGCGCACCCTTCCACCGCCTGCTCGCAGTGGTCGAGCCGCGAGAGATCGAGCTGCCGGCTGTCAACGTCCTCGAAGCGCTGATACCAGTCCCCGAGAGGCTTCTGATCCGCCGCCCGGACGGTGTGTCCCTGCTTGCGCAGCTCGGCGACGAGATGTCCGCCGATAAAGCCACCGGCGCCGCAGACGAGGATCGTATTGCTCATGGAGATAGACGTAGTCGGAGGGTTTTCGGAAACGGGAACGCGGACTGTGCGTTTGCAGGGCGTCGGTTCAAGCGAAGAGTTCGCGCTTCGTCACTCCGGCTCGGGGCACTGGCGAGTTGCCGGCGGCGCCAGCAGCTCGCGAGCGCCTTCTCGGCCGACTTTCCATTTGCCACGCTCGCCCTCCCCCTTACTTTGTCCGGTTCCTCCCGGGCCCTTTTCGGAGCAGCCTTCCATGTCACGTCTTGTTCCGCTTTTTGTCGTCGCAATCGCCCTCGTTTCCGCGCGTGCGCAGGAGGTGCTGGATGGCATCGCGGCGGTCGTGAATGACGACGTGATCACCTTCTCTCAGGTGCGAGAGCTGATTGGTCCCGAGGAAAAAGCAGCGCGCGAGTCGTTGAAGGGGGAGGAGTTGGTGGCCAAAGTGAAAGAGATCCGGCTCAAGGCGATCAACGACCTCGTCGACCGGCAACTGATACTTCAGGAGTTTCGAAAGAATAAGTTCGCGATTCCGCCGCACGTGGTTGAAGACCGAATCAATACTCTCGTGCGCGAACAGTTCGGAGGAGATCGCGGCGCGTTTGTCCGCACACTTCAGGCGCAGGGCTATACGCTGGACAAATTCCGGCAGGTCGAGACCGAGAAGATGATCGTGCAGGCGATGCGCAGCCAAAACGTGAAACACGATGTCATCGTGCCAGAAGCCAAAATAAAGGAGGTGTATCAGCAGAGCCGCGATGAATACACCGACGAGGAGCAGATCAAGCTTCGGATGATTGCGATCCGAAAGGGAGAGAGTGGCGACACCCGCCGTGGAATGATTGAAGAGATTCGCGCGAAGATTATCGAAGGCGCGGAGTTCGGCGACCTTGCCGCGATGTATTCGGAAGACTCCACGCAGGATCAGCGGGGGGACTGGGGTTGGATCAATCGCAAGACGCTCAATGAGAAGCTCGCGAAGATCGCCTTCACGATGAAGGTCGGACAGGTCAGCCCCATCGTCGACGTCGCGAACAGCTATTACCTGCTATTTGTCGAAGCGAAGAAGAACGGCGTGACCAAGCCGCTTTCGACAGTGCGCGACAAAATCCAGGAGAAGATCACCCTCGAAGAGCGGCAGAAACGGCAGGAGGAATGGCTGAAGAAGCTGCGGAAGAAAGCCTACATCAAACTCTATTGAAACGCCCGAGCGGCGATTGGGAAGGGAGCCCGCCTTACGGTGCGGTCCCGGTGGGCAGTTGCGGCTTGCGGTCGGTCAGCCTCATCGCGGCAAAATAGAGAACGCAAATCACAAGGACCGTCGCGATAATCCAGAAGGACTCGTGCTTGACCGCAGTAATGAGCGCTTCGGGGTTCGTCAAAGGATCGCGGTCGCTCGCGCGGAGTTGATTTCCTACTTTCGCGCCCAGCCACGCCAGCACGCTGCACCAGATCGCCGCGCCCACGGTGGTTAAGATGCTGAACTTCAGGAACCCCATCCTGATGATCCCAGCTGGTATCGAGATAAGATGCCGAAGCACCGGCAACAGCCGAGCGAAGAAGATGCCACCCGCTTCATAGCGGTGCATGAACACCTCCGCGCGCGCGAGTTTGTCCGGCGGAATCAGGAAGTATTTTCCCCACCGTAGAATCACCGGGCGCCCTACCCAGAGTGCGATCCAGTAAGTGATCGCGGATCCGAGCCACGACCCGAAAGTGCCTGCGGCGATGACTCCCGGGATGGTCATCCCCGAACCCGCCGACGCCAGGATCGCCGCTGGCGGAATGACCACCTCGCTCGGGACGGGGAAGATGGAGCTTTCCATCGCCATCAGAATGATGACTCCCGGATAGCCCCAATCTTTCACCCAACCCATCCAGGTCTGCAGGAACTCGTGCAACATGCGCGCGGGGTTTAGCGATCAGCGAAAAAGTGTGCAACGAACATCGTAGCGACGCGCGTTCGCGAGAAAGTCCTGCTTCGGTCAGAGTCCGCTCCGGGCCTTGATGTCGCCGCCAAGCCTCCCACGGCGAGGTTGCTTTTCCCTTGCCGCTTTTTCTTCCCCGCGTCTAACGTCCGCGCTCCGCATGAAAAAACTGCTTATTGCCATCGCGCTCGCGACTGTCGCCCTTGGCGGCGTGCGCGCGCAGGTCGGCAGCTTTGGCGATTTCCCGATCGAGATTAATGCGGAGTCCACGCGGCTGGAAGCCGGCATCGCCGTCGCGGAAGGCAATGTGGTGATCGAATACGGGCTCGTGCTGATCTACTGCGACTACGCGCAATACAACCCCGATACACGCGACGTGCTCGTCCAGGGAAATGTGCGGCTTTACCGCGAAGGCCAGCTCTTCACCGGGGATCGCGCGCTCTACAATCTGGAAACGAAGCGGTTGAGTGCGGCGGATTTCCGGGGCGACTTCCTCCCATTTGCCTTCGCTGGCGATAGCTTTAGCTCGCTCGGCGGCAACAGCTACCTGGTCAAAGACGGGATCTTCACCACGAGCGATAACTCGAAGCCGGACTACCACATTCGCGCCCGGACCGTGCGGATTTATCCGAAGGACCGGATCGTTTTCAGCAACGCAACGCTCTTTATCGGGCGCACGCCGGTGTTTTGGTTTCCTTACGTTTATCAAAGCCTCGACCGCGACCAGGGCTTCTCGCTGACGCCCGGCTACAAGAGTGATCTTGGCGTTTTCCTGCTCGGAAACTACAGCTTCCCCATGGGTGAGGGCTGGTCAGGGAAAGCGCGCCTGGATCTTTACTCCGACCGCGGGGTCGGCGTGGGCCTCGAAAGCTATTGGAAGAACGGCGCGGCTGAACGCGACTGGGGCCGGTTCCGTTTCTACGCAATCAACGATGCCAAACCGGGAACCAATGAGACGGGCCTGGAGCGGGAACCGATCGATCCTGGCCGCTACCGCGTTTCCCTTCAGGCGAAGCAGTATCTCACCGAAGACATCTACGCCACAGTCGACATCAACAAGCTGAGCGACGCGCGCATTTTGCAGGATTTCTTCGGGGGGGAATTTCGGCGGAACCCCAACCCTGACAACGCCCTTGCACTCACTTACTGGGACGAAGATTACACCGTCACGTTGCTTGGCCGGCAGAATCTAAACGACGACAATTTCGACGCGACTGAACGGCTCCCCGAGCTTGCGGCGGACATCAAGCGGCAGCCCTTCTTCGGTTCGCGGGTGTTTTATCAGGGCGAAACGAGCACGGGTTTTCTGCGTCGCAACTTTGCCGATCAATCGAACTTTCAGGACTACGACACTTTCCGAGCGGACAGTTTCCACCAGTTCGTCCTGCCGTTCATGGTGAAGGACGTTGTGTCGATTGTTCCGCGCATTGGCGTGCGCGGAACTTATTACGGCAACTCCGGGACTTTTGAGGAACAAACCGTCACGGAAACGGAAGAAGAGGAATTCTTCAACGATGCCACCGGGCAAACGGAGCGGACCAAGAAAGAAGTCCTGCGCACCGAGCGCACGCTGCGCGAAGGGGGTTCGATTTTCCGCCCGGTCTTTAACGCTGGCTTCGAAGTTTCGACGAAATGGTCGCGCGCGTTCGAACAAGTGCAGTCGAGATCGTTCGGACTTGATGGCCTGCGCCACGTGGTGCAGCCGTTCGCGAACGCCGCCTACACTTACAGCGGCGAAGATCCCGTAAATATCCTGCAGTTCGACCGACTGAATCGGTCGACTCAGCTCCCGCCAGTCGATTACCCGGAGTTTAATTCCATCGACACGATCGACACGAACACAACGATTCGGCTCGGCATCCGAAATCGTCTCCAGACGAGGAGGGATAACGAGACGTTTAACTGGTTGGAGTTAAACACCTATTTCGACGCATATGTGGACCGTCCGGAGTATGCGGGGATGATCGATGCGGATCGGGGAAGCTTCTCGAATATCTACAATCGCCTTCGCTTCAATCCCCTGCCCTGGGCGCAATTAAACATCGACTCACAGTTACCCGTGCTCGACAGCGGGTTCACTGAAGTAAATACGACCCTCGGCGTGATGGTTTCGCCTGATGTGCGCATCGACCTTGGGCACCGATATATCAACGGTAATCCGTTCTTCATCGACTCCAATTACTTGAACCTCGGCGCGTATGTCCGGCTTGGGGATAACTGGGCGTTTAGTTTCCGGGAGAGTTACGAGTTTGAGGATGCGACCCTCGAAAGCCAGCGTTACGAGTTGCACCGCGATCTCTCGAGCTGGATTGCCTCACTCGGCTTTACCGTGCGCGATAATCGCGGGGCGGAAAGTTATGGAGTGCTGCTGACCTTCACGCTGAAGGATCTCCCGAATGTGCGGTTGCCGCTGAGCATCGATCCCGATCTCACCGGCACCGGCGGAGATGGGAAGAATCGGTAGCGGCTGGAGTGCCTCCCGACAACCCCCGCCGGTGCGGTCCGCAAGCGAAGCTTGCGTGGGCCATCCTCTTCGCGTTTGATCCGCGCCCCCGTTCGCTAACCTTCTCACATGGATCTCTGCATCATCGGTTCCGGATATGTCGGCCTCGTTTCCGGTGCCTGCTTCGCTGAAGTTGGACACCACGTCGTTTGCGTCGACAACGATCCGCGCAAGGTTGAGATGCTGCAGCGGGGCGAGATCCCGATTTACGAGCCGGGATTGGAAGACATCGTCCATCGTAACGTCAGCGCCAAACGGCTTCGTTTTACGACCTCGACCGAGGACGGGGTAGATTCCAGCCAGATCGTTTTCATCGCCGTCCCGACACCGCCGCAGCCGGACGGCTCGGTTGATCTGAGTTTCATCGAGCGCGTCGCGCGCGAGATCGCAGGAGTGCTGAAGCCGGGGGAATACCGCGTTGTTGTCGATAAATCGACGGTGCCCGTGAAGACCGGCGAGAAGGTGGCGGACACGATCAAACGCTATAATAAGCAGGCGACCTTCGATGTCGTGTCGAATCCGGAGTTCCTGCGGGAAGGATGTGCGGTTTCCGATTTGATGAACCCAGACCGCGTCGTGATTGGCTCTTCGAGTCAGAAAGCCACCGACCTGATGAAACAGGTCTATGAACCTTTCCGCGCTCCAATTCTGGTTACCGATGTGAACAGCGCCGAGTTGATCAAGCACGCGGCGAACAGCTTTCTTTCGCTCAAGATCAGCTACATCAATGCAGTCTCGGCGATTTGCGAAGCGAGCGGCGCGGACGTCGAACTCGTTGCGGATGGAATTGGCACCGACAGACGAATCGGCCGGAACTTTCTCAACGCCGGCCTCGGATACGGCGGCTCGTGTTTCCCGAAAGACGTCAAAGCGTTCATCGCGATCAGCAAACAACTCGGTGTGCCTTTTCACCTTCTGGAAGAGGTCGAGAAGATCAATGGGCAGATGCTCACGCGCTTCATCGACAAGGTGCGGAGCAAGCTGTGGGTGCTGCAGGATAAGAAGATCGCGGTGTGGGGTATGACCTTTAAGCCGGATACGGACGATGTCCGCAATTCCGTAGCGATCGAACTCATCAACCGTCTCGTCGCAGAAGGCGCGCAGGTCAGCGCTTACGATCCCAAAGGCGCGGAGAAAGCAGTCCAGTGGAAGCTGATCGACTCAGCGAAAGTGCGCATCGTCGCCAATCCCCTCGAAGCCGTGCAAGACGCGGAAGCGCTGCTCCTGGCGACCGAGTGGAGCGAATTCGCGGCGCAGGATCTGGAAGAGGTCCGTAAGCGGATGCACACGCCGCTGGTTTTCGACGGACGCAACCTTTTCGACCCGCAGATGATGGCTGACCTCGGCTTCGAGTATCATGCCGTCGGCCGGCCGGGGCGCTGACGATCGTCTTACAGCGGGGTCTTGATCCCGCATGCCCGAGCGGCGCACCAGCCTTTAGCAGCTTCGAACGCCAGGAACGCCGCGGCAGCACCAAGGGCGATCGCAACCCACGCGGAGTGTGACCACGCAACGCCTGCACTGATCGCGAACAGCACGGCTCCGGAAGCCCGCACCACGCGGCCAGCGCGAGAGATATTTGGAGTGAAGTAAATCATTTGGTCGGAGGTAAATCGGCGAGCGCCTGGGTGATGGCTTGAGACAGGTCACGCATCGCGGCGTCGCTCACTGGCCCGGTCATTCGCTTCACGACGCGCCCTTGTCGATCGATGACGTAGATGTTCGCGAGGCCCTTGGTGGGAGCAAACTGGTCCACGACCGACCCATTCCAATCGAGCATGACGGAATAGGTCAGCTGCTTGCGAAAGGCCTCGCGCAGCATCCCTTGAAAGGGCCCCGGAATCATCGAAACGTCCGCGACGCCGTCGATATCGACCCGCTTCCCGAAGCGCCGGTAAACGCGCTCGATCCACGCTGGGAGTTGCGCGCTCCCTTGATGATCGGCAACCGTCATTACCGTGACTCGCGCCTTCGGAAAACGGTAAGTGCGCGCTCGGGCATGTTGATCGGATAACTCGAAACCCGCGAGCTTCTCAGCGGGCGCAGCAACGGCATACGACAGAGCGGTGCACAAGATTAACGTGAGGAATTTCATGACGTGGGAGCAAAGCGATAGGCGCGACCTTTCCAAACGGCCGGCCGGTTCAAGAGCGAACGAACGAAGCCGAGCCATTGAATTCCGACGAGCAAGGCTACCCCTAAGGGGTGCAGCAATGCCCCGGCGGATGACTGCCGAAACTTGATCGAGCCAACCGCGCGGGGCAGCCATGCGGCACCGACACCGACGAACGCGAATGTGCGCGTCAGCGGGGTTTCACCGATCGCGAGCAGCACAAACGGGAGCACTTGCCCGCCGAGCAGGAGCACCGTTGCGGGAATGATCAGGGCTGGGGAGCCAAGTCCCTCGTGCGCGTTTTTCGCAAAGCCCTTCCAGACATCAACGCTGCGACGATACATCCGGCAGGAAAAGCTTTCGGTCGCGTCGAAGAGGTCGGTCTTGAACCCGGACGCGCGAACTGCACGGGTCAGCGCGACCGCATCATGAATGCGTTCAGCGATCGCCGCGTGGCCGCCCGCCGCAGTATAAGCATCGCGACGAACACCGAGGATCTGACCGCATGCGGCCGCAAATCGGGGATCACTGCTCGCCCGCATCCGCCGCAAGGGAAGGAACCCAAGCAGAACAAAGTGAATCAGTGGAATGATCAGCTTCTCCGCCCAGGTGATGGTCTCCTGCTGAGGGATGCCACTGAGGAGGGCAGCGCCGGTTTCGTCGAAACATCGGACAAGCTGCGCGAGCGTATCAGGCCGCCTAATCCGCACGTCAGCGTCCATGAACAGGAAGAGCGGGTGGCGGGCGAGCGCGGCGAGTTGATGACACGCGAAATTTTTCCCGCACCATCCCGCAGGAAGCTGGCGGCCGCGCTCGAGCCGCACGCGGGAATCGACGCGCGCGATCCCGCGCGTGATCTCCGCAGTCCGATCGGTGGACCCGTCATCCAGCACGATGACTTCGAAATCAACGCCCGTGCTTTGCAGCACCGAGCGCAACGCTGCAGCGATATTCGCTTTTTCGTTTCGGGCGGGGATGAGCACGGAAATACCCGTGTCCCCGGGCGTGGCGGGCGGAAGTGGCGCGTAAGAGCGCATGTTCCGCAGAAAGAGCGCGGCTGGCATCGCGGCCAGCAGGCAGGACAGACCGGCGAGCCACTCGATCATAGAGCCGTCTCCCAGTGATGCTGACGCGCGAACTCTTCGCCCCGCACCCGAGCACGCAGCCACCGGCCGGCATCGTAGAGGCAATGGATTCCTTTCGCGCCGCGACTGAGAGTCAGCCACTCGCTCGCATCGCGGCGGCAAGAGCCGGCTGCAAGTTCGTCCTGAGCGCTTTCAAGAGCGTCGGCGAACATCCGTGTGCAGTCCTCGGC
>Ga0136611_10003026_pt1 | contig 11746 bp, 11 predicted proteins | sample AntDrymUQ2232306_2_FD_106645 | JGI IMG/M metagenome (GOLD analysis project Ga0136611, IMG submission 106645) | Polar desert sand microbial communities from Dry Valleys, Antarctica - metaG UQ223 (23.06) | ecosystem: Environmental > Terrestrial > Soil > Desert | place: Antarctica: Dry Valley... | reverse complement strand
GTCGGTGGCGGCGCGGGCACGGGTGTTGCGGCCGGGCGCGCGGCGGCGGCTGGAGCAGGGGTTGGCGCGGCAGGAGCGGCTGTCGCCGCGGGCAGGGTGGCCGGGCGGGCGGTTGGCGCGGACGGCGCGAGCGTTGGTTGCGGTTGCGCGACCGCTGGCGGTGTGGCGGTGGGTTGCGCCGCTGCCCCAGATGTGGCGGCTGGTGCGGCCTGCGTCGCAGCAGCGACCGGTGTGACCATGGGGAACGGCGTGACCACGGGGACCGGCGTGGCGGTGGGCGCGGCGTTGCTGGGAGCGGTTGCAGGCGAGCGCGCCGGAACCGACGCCACCGGTGCGACGCTCTGGTCGGCCGCGCGGCCAGCCGTCGCGCGCTGCGCTTCCGCGGTCGCGGGGACGCGAGCCGTGGATTGGAGCTGATCGCCCGCTCCGTTGCGGTCCAGCACACCGCCGAAGAGGACCACACCGGAGAGGAACAACGCCAACACCGCGACGCCAGCGGCGAGTGCAAGCGGTGGGGAGAACGGCAGCCAGCCGCGCGCGGGACGTGCCGGAGATGTAACCGGGGCTGCCCCCAGGGGCGGACGGATCAGGACGGGGCGGAGCGGCAGCGTTGGCCGTCCGCTCGTGCGGCGCGTATCCTCACGCGCGACGAGGAGCGTGTTCAGCGCCGCCTGCTCCTCCAGGTGAGTGTTGAGGCGCGCGAGTGCGGCGCGGCAGGTCGGGCAGGCCGCGCCGTGAGAGGCAAGCGCGGCCACGCCTTCACCGACCGGCAACCCTGCAAGCAGGGCGGCCGCCGCTGCACACTCTCGCGGGACGCGTCGCTCGTTCACCGTTGCTGTCCTGCCTCCATCAGCAGAAGACGCTGCACGTCTGCGAATATTTCGTGGCGGGCAGCATCTGATTCCTGGTCGCGTCCGCCTCCCAGCCGCTCGTTCTCCATGCCGCGTCGCTCAGCACTGCGCATCCATTGTTTTGCGCAGCTTCTCGCGTCCACGGAAGCGCCAGCGCCGGATGTCCGGCGGGCCAACCGTACGGCCCAGGCGCCGCGTAAGCTCGGTCGCGGCCTCCGTATCGTTGTAGCCGTAGGCACCGGCGATCAGGGCAAAGCGCTCCTCTACGCTCAGGCCGGCGTCATGCATGAGTTGGCTGAGGCCGTCCGCCGAGAGCGGCGCGTCTTGTGGATCGCCACCCGCGGCGGGGAACTCGCCTGCGCCGTGTGCGGCCCATTGCTCCAGCGTCGCCTCCAATGAGACCGTGCCCTCGCGCCGCCCGTGCGCGCGGAGCTGGTCAATCGTGCGGCGCTCGATCCCCCGGCTGAGATAGGCCCAGAACGCGCGCCGGCCCTCACGCAGCTCCACCCCACGCAGCAACGTGACCTGCACATCCTCGGCGGCGGCACGCGCCAGTTCGACGGTGAGCGCCGCCGCTGGGCTCCAGCCGTGGCGGCCACTCCAACGCTGGAGATAGAGCCGCGCGGCGCGATAGAGGTAGCCACGACAGGCGAGCCGGGGACCGTCCGGTCCGCTCTCCTCCTCAAGGTGAAAAAGCTCAGTGAGGGCCGTCTCACGAGCGATGCTGCCACGCCGCATTCCATCGTACAGGTCCGCGAAATGCTCCGCGCAAGCCTCGCGTTCGAGCAGGCGGCGGAGCGCGCCGAGGTCCGCTCCCAGGGCTGGATCGTCCACGAGGATCGAGGCAATCCGAGCGGCGACCGTGCGGGCCAACTCATGGGGTGCGGGCAAGTGCCAGTCAAAGTCCTCGGCAAGCTCGGCCACGACCGCGGCGCAGTTCGCTTCGAGCGCGGCGCGGTCAAGTGCGGGGCCTTGCGTGCGCCGGCGACGGAACATGCTCGCGCTTTCAGCCACACACCGGCGACGGCCGGCTGAGGTCCTGCCGGCATGGATGAAATATCGCGGGGGGCGCGGCGTTAGATCGGTACTGTTGCCTGGCCGGCGTCCGCGCGGTGGGCGGGAGGCGGCACGGACGCCGCGCCGGGACGCGGAGACCGCACCGGGAGGTGACCATCTCATTATCCGACCGTGTGGACCTGCCCGACAAGTCAACACACCGGCAGGAGGAGGACCTAGGATGACCAGAACCCAGTTCAGACCGGGGCGGATCGCCGCCGTGCTCACGCTGCTCGCGTTGCTGCTACTCGCCACCGGTCAGGGCGGCGTAGCGCGGGCACAGCAGCCGCCCCCGGCGGCAACACTGCTCCCTGGGGAGGAGGACGGGTCCTTCACGGACAACGAAGACCCGAACGATGCGGGCGGTCCACAGCGCGCCACGGCAGCGCCCGCGATCGTTGCGCCGGGCCAGCCGCTGCCGTGCCCGTTCGGCGCACAGGTAGCGGTTGTGCCGCCGGGTCCCTCCTACCCGTGCCCGCCCTGCAAGCCGCTCCCGTATTACGCGGGCGGCCCGGACGCGCCAGCGGTGGTGCCGGTTCCGCTTCCCCCGCCCTATGTGCCGTGTGTCAACCCCTCGATCCGTGCGGTGCAGGGTGCGGTCAACCTCGCCAATCAGGTGCAGGCCCAATCGCTGCGCACGCTCGACGCGGAGATCCTGCGCCGCGCCTTCATCGAGCGGGCGTTGTGGCAGATGCGCGGCTATGTGGATGACCTGGCCTGGCGCGGGCACTACGCGGAGGCGCGCCTGCTTGGTGTGCGCCACCTCGATACCGCGCCCAGCGGGCCGGCGGCAACGACACGGTCGCTGGAACGCTGGGAGTACCGCGAATACGACCAGTTCGGCTGGCTGGTCTACAGCACGACGCAGACGGTCGAGAACCGCTGGCGGTTGGTGAGGCTCGGCACGCGCTGGTTCGTGACGAACGTCGAGATTTACGTGCAGTACTGAGCGAACCGGCCAGCGTGAAAAAAGCACGAAGGCGGCGGGAATCCTCCCGCCGCCTTTGGTGCGCTCGGCGCGACTCGAACGCGCGGCCTCTACCTCCGCAGGGTAGCGCTCTATCCACTGAGCTACGAGCGCGGATGCCCCGGAACCCCGGGGCGGTGCCGAAGGGGAGATTTGAACTCCCACGGGCGAATGCCCACTACACCCTGAATGTAGCGCGTCTGCCGGTTCCGCCACTTCGGCATACTCGCCGGCGATCGGTGCCGGCGATGTCTTGAGATTTCCGGCTGGTCTGCCGCGTTTCCATCGTCGCTTGGCTCAGCGCCAAACATGTCCGCGGCATCCCAATCCGTCGGTGGGCGATACTGGACTCGAACCAGTGACCTCTTCGGTGTGAACGAAGCGCTCTAACCAGCTGAGCTAACCGCCCCTACGCGCCCTCCACACGATGCGGGTGCGGGGAGCGATATCAGTATACGGAGGCTGAAGGGGCGATTGCAACCCGCATGAACGGGCAGCGGGCGCGTTCGCACGATTCTGTGGCACACCTGACGGCGGGCGGCGCTCATCCCCCGCCCGTTATACTGAAGATGCATTCTGGTGGGGGCGTATCCTGAGGTGGAAGTCACTGGCTTCAGCGGGCCGTTTGTTGCGTTTCTTGCCGGGGTGGTGTCGTTCCTCTCGCCCTGCGTACTGCCGCTTGTGCCGGTCTATTTGCTGCAGATGGCCGGTACGTCGAGCGGCGTCTTCGGCGGGCGACGTAGGACGTTTCAGCACGCGCTGAGCTTCGTGCTCGGCTTCAGCGTCGTCTTTATCGCGCTCGGCGCATCGGTCGGGCTGATTGGCTTTGTGCTGCAAGACAATCTGCGTACGCTCACGCGCATTGCCGGTTTGGTGCTGATCATCTTCGGCCTCAACCTCGCGGGCGTGATCCGCATCCCCTGGCTGGCGCGGACGTATACCCTGGACATATCGCGCCCAACGCGGCGGGGCTATGCCGGCTCGGCGCTGATCGGCGCCTCCTTCTCGCTGGGCTGGACGCCGTGCATCGGCCCGGTGCTCGGCGGCATCCTTACGCTTGCCTACGGGTCGAGCACCGCCTGGCAGGGAGCGGTGCTGCTGGCGTGCTACTCGGCCGGCCTGGGCGTTCCCTTTCTGATCACGGGCCTGCTCGCGGCGCGGGCGACCGCCGCGCTCAAGCGCGTCAACCGCTTCCTCCCCGCGATCGAGGTCGCCAGCGGCGGCCTGCTCGTCCTCACCGGTATGCTGATCTTTGCCGGCCGCTTCACGATCTTCAACCGCACCTTTGATGCGCTTGGCATCGGCAACTTTGGCGCCCTCTGAGATCGGATGCGGTCGGACAGGCCCCAACTGGGGACCGGCGGCTCTTTTCCGGCCCAGACTGATCCGTTCATGGATGGCATCCGTAGAAGCGGTTGAGAGCGCCCAGCACGGGCGTGTTCGTGTGTTGACCGCCGCCATCAGGTGGCCCAGTAGAGAAAGGGGGGCGAATGCGAGCAGCGCGACCGACGGCCGGCCTACAGCCGCCGCGGGCAGCGAGAGGGCGCGGGCCAGAGCAGCGATCATCCGATTTCACACCAGGAGCAAGCTTCATGGGTAGCCTTACCAAGAGCGGTGCCGTCCTCGGCATGGCGCTCCTCGCCGCGGGGGGAATTGCCTTCTCCGCCGCCCGCGACCGCGCCCCCGTCGCGATTGACGCCTCCAGTCACCGCGAGGCACCGGCGATCAGCAATGACCCACAGGCGGACAATACTGACTTCTACATGTGGGTTGCGCCGGACGCGCCGGACACCGTCACGTTTGTGGTCAACGTCGCCCCGCTCGAGGCGCCGTACGCTGGCCCGAACTTCTACCGCTTCGGCGATGATGTCCAGTATGTGATCCACATTGACAACAACGGCGACGCGAAGTCTGATATTGACTTCGAGTTCCGCTTCCGCACCGAGGTGCGCAACCAGGAGACGTTCCTCTACAACACCGGTCCGATCACCGCGCTGGACAGCCCGAACCTGAACGTGCGCCAGTTCTTCAGTGTAGACCGCGTGGACCTCACCGGTGGCGGTCGCCGCAGCATCATGCGCGATGCGCCCGTGCCGCCGAACAATGTCGGCCTCAAGTCAATCCCGGACTACGAGCCCCTCACCACGGCGGCAGTGCAGAGCCTGCCCGGTGGCTGGAAGTTCTTCGCCGGCCAGCGCGATGACCCGTTCTTCGCGGACCTGGGCGTGATCTTCGACCTGCTCACGATCCGCCCGGGCCCTCCCGGCAACATGGGTGGCGGTGCTGATGCGCTCGCCAACTACAACGTGCTCTCAATCGTGATGCAGGCACCGAAGTCGGACATCGTCGCCACGAACACGCCGATCATCGGCTCCTGGACGACGACGAGCCGCATGATCGCCCCGCTTTCGCAGACGATCGAGCCGCAGTGGACGCAGGTCTCGCGTCTTGGCCAGCCGTTGGTCAACGAGGTCGTGCTGCCGCTGAAGCTGAAGGACGCCTTCAATTCGATTGACCCGACCAAGGACGCGGTCGCGCTGCCGTACGTTACGGACCCGATCGTCGCCGGTCTCTTGAACGCGCTCTATGGGGTGCCGGTGCCGCCGGCGCCGCGCAACGATCTGGTCACGATCTTCCTCACCGGTATCCCGATGCTCAATCAGCCCCCGAACGTCGTAGCGTCCGAGATGCTGCGCCTGAACACGAGCATCGCCCCGAACCCGACGCCGAACCGGATCGGTGTGATCGCTGGTGACAACGCGGGCTTCCCCAACGGCCGCCGCCTCACCGACGACGTGATTGACATCGCCCTGCGCGTGATGGCTGGCGCGACGCCGTTCACGCCGCAATTCAACGTCGCCCCGAACAACGCGCTCGGCGACGGCGTTGACTCGAATGATCGCCCCTTCCGGGCGGCTTTCCCGTATCTCGCCAACCCGGCCCCAGGGTCGGAGTATGCTGGTACGACGCGCGTGCCCTCCATGAGCGCCCCGCGCTAGCCGAACCGGAACGATTTTGCGGGGACCCGCTCTCGGTGAGGGCGGGTCCTTCGCGCATTACGGAGTACGCGCATGCGCCTCAAGACACAACTTGGTCTCGCCGCACTGGCCCTGATCGTGGTCGGCGGCGCAACAATCGCCGGCCTCGCCAGCGGACGAGACCAGGCAACACAAGAGGCGCAGCGCGTCGGCCGCCCGCTTGGACCGCCGCCAACGCTCGATCAGCGGATTGCGCTCCTTCAGGCCAAGGCCGCTGCCGCGCCGAGCAACGCTCCGGCCCATGTCAACCTCGGCTTTGCGTACCTGCAAAAGGCGCGTGAAAGCGGCGATCCTTCGTTCTACGGCAAGGCCGAGTCGGTCTTGCAAACCGCCGCCAAACTTGACCCAGACGACGCTGACCCGCTGATCGGCCTCGGCACGCTCGCGCTCTCGCGGCACGAGTTCGAGCAGGGTTTGCTACACGGCCTGCGCGCGCGCGACCTGAATCCCTATAAAGCCGCCGCCTACAGCGTGATCGCGGACGCCCAGGTCGAGCTGGGACGCTACGACGAGGCGCGCGAGTCGGTCCAGCAGATGGTGAACCTGCGCCCCGACCTGACCTCCTACTCGCGCGTCTCCTATGTGCGTGAACTCTTCGGCGACTTTCCCGGTGCGATCGAGGCAATGCGCCAGGCGGTGGAGGCTGGTGGCCCCGGCAGCGAGGCGCTGGCATGGACGCGCGTCCAGCTCGGCCACCTGCTCTTCAACACCGGCGAATTGGCCGCCGCGCAGCGGGAGTACGACCGCACATTGTACGAGTATCCAGACTATGTCCACGCTCGCGCCGGTCAGGCGCGCGTGCTTGCCGCGCGTGGCGACTTTGCCGGCGCGGCAACGCTCTATCAGCAGATCACGGCCACGATGCCGCTGCCGGAGTACGTGATCGCGCTTGCGGACGTGTACCACGCGGCCGGTCGCGCGGATGAGGCGGTGCGCGCGGATGCACTCGTGCTCGTCCTGGACCGGCTCTACCGTGAGAACGGCGTCAAGACCGATGTCGAGATGGCGCTCTTCGCCGCCGACCGCGGGATCGCCCCCGCGGAGACGGTCGAGCGTGCGCGCGAGGCGTTGGCGCTGCGTCCCGGTATCCATGCCTGGGATGCGCTCGCTTGGGCGCTCTACCAATCCGGCAGCTATGAGGAGGCGCTTGCGGCCTCCGACCAGGCGCTGCGCTTGGGGAGCCGCGACAGCTTGATGCGCTTCCACGCTGGCCTGATTGCGCTCAAGCTCGGCCAGAACGAGCGTGCCGCGCGCGAGCTGCGCGCCGCGCTGAGCCAGAACCCACACTTCTCTGTTCGCCATGGGGAAGACGCACGCGTCACGCTGGCGAGACTGGCGACTGGGACGTAAGCGGGGGAGACGGCGTTGCACGCGCCGCGCTCAATCTCGTGGCAGCCCCAGACCGCGCTGCGCGATGATATTGCGCTGGATCTCGCTCGTGCCGCCCGCGATCGTGGCGGAGACGGCACCGATGTAGCCGGTTCCCACGCGGCCGCCGAGGCGGGCGTGCGGGCCACGGCGCTCGAGGATTTGGCCGCCCATGCCGAGCATATGCAGGCCGAGCGTGGCGATCCGCTGGCCCAGTTCCGAGGCGTAGAGCTTGGTCATTGAGGACTCATAGTTGGGGATCTGGCCGCGCGCCTGGAGCGTGACGACGCGGTAAGAGAGCAGCTTGGCGACGCCGGCCTCGATCCAGCGCTCGGCGAACTCCCGCTTCAGGCTGGGGCGGCTGGCAAAGCTGACGTGTTGGGGGAAGGCGCGCGCATAGGCGAGATAGCCTTCGAGCGACTTGCGGATGCCGACGGCGCTGCCGATGCTGGAACGCTCGAAGTCCAGCGTGGTCGTGCCGATGTACCAACCGCGGTTCTCCTCGCCCATGCGGTTGCGCGCGGGCACGCGCACATTGTCAAAGAAGACCTGGTTGAAGGTCTGGCTACCCGCCATCGTGGTGAGCGGCTGGACGGTAACGCCGGGCGACTTCATGTTGAGCATGAAGTAGGAGATGCCGCGATGCTTGGGCGCGTCCGGGTCGGTGCGGGCGAGCATGTACATCCAGTCGGCGTGTTGCGCCCCCGTCGTCCAGATCTTCTGCCCGTTGAGCACGTAGTCATCGCCGTCGCGCATGGCGCGGGTCTGGAGCGAGGCGACATCGGAGCCAGCTCCTGGCTCGCTCCAGCCCTGGCACCAGAGCGTCTCGCCGTTGAGGATGCCGGGGAGATGCTCGCGCTTCTGCTCCTCGGTGCCGTGGACGATCAGCGTGGGGCCGAACATCATCACGCCGAAGCCGCCCACCTGGGGCGCGCCCTTTTCGGCGAACTCCTCGTTGAGGATGAATTGCTCCTTCACGCCGAGGCCCGTGCCGCCGTACGACTTCGGCCAAGCGGGTGCGACCCAGCCCTTGGCGGCAACGCGCGTGCGCCACGCTTTCATCCAGTCGCCGCGGTCGAAGAGGCCGCCTTCGACGGAGCCGTCTTCGCCGCGACCGGCGGTGTATTCGTGGGTGAGAAAGTCGCGCACCTCTGTGCGCCAGACGGATTCTTGGGGCGTATCACCGAATTCCATTGTTTCCCTCCGTGCCGGTTATCCCCGGCCAAGCTTTGCGACGAGGCTGAGCGTGCGTTCCAGGCTGACGGCGCGGTCAGCGCCCGCCGCCACCGGCGCAACGATGATCTCGTCCGCGCCGATCGCAAACCATTGATCAAGGATGCCCTGGACGCGCTCCTGATCGCCGTGGGCGACGAGCGCGTCCAGATGCGCGTCCGTGAAGCCGCGTTCCTCAACATCCGGGAAACCGGCCGCCGCGCTCATGCGCGCGTAGGAGGGTACGCGCATATAGAACCCGAGCTGCGCGCGCGCCGCCTCGCGCACGGCGGCCGCGTCCTCGCTCACGCTGACGGGCACATGCACGATCAGCTTGGGTAACGCGCGACCGGCCTGCGCCGCGCCCCGGCGCATGGCGGGCAGCGCCACGTCGCGCACATAGGCGAGCGGGCACATCCAGGTGATCGCGCCGTCCGCGAGCTCGCCGCAGAGCGCAAAGGATCGCTCCTGCAAGGCCGAGGCGAAGACGGGAACGTCCAGCGGCGCGGCGAGGCGCGCGTGGACGCGGAAGGGGCCGCGCTCGCGCTCGACCGCGCCCTCTTGGAGCAGGTCTTTGAGGACGCCGAGATAGGCGCGTAGGTGGGTGAGCGGGCGCTCAAAGGGGATGCCGAAGACGTGCTCCATCGCCGGTTTGTGCGATGGCCCCACGCCGAGACGGAAGCGGCCGGGCGCAAGCTGAGCGACCGCGAGCGCCTGCTGCGCCGCGACGAGCGGGTGGCGCGGAAAGGTCGGCGTGATCGCGGTGCCGAGCAGGATGCGCTCGGTGCGCACGGCGGCAGCGGCGAGCAGCGTGAGGCCGTCCGGCGCAACGCCGCCGGTGGTGAGCCAGGCCGCGCTCACGCCACGCGTTTCAGCCGCGACAATCGCGTCCACGACCTCAACGGCCGTTCGCCCGCCGATATGCAGCCCGATCACTCCGCGCGTCATCCACGCACCCCTGGGAGAATCTTCGCACACTGACACGATAGACGGCGGCATGGGCGATACGTGGGGAACGCCCGGGGAGCGTGCTCAATGTTCGCGCAACGAAGGCGAAGCGAGTGGGGCGGGGGCGGGCGGCGCGTGCCGTGCGCGCTCGATGCTCTCGAAGAGCTGATCAAGGTCAAAGGGTTTGTCAATCACCTGGTAGGCCGGTGGGTCACCGGCGACGTCCGCGAGCATCCGGGGAGTGGTCGCCATCAGGACGAAGCGCAGATCAGGCAGGGTGTGGCGCACATGGACAAAGATCTGCCAGCTCTCGCGATAGGGCGGGCCAACGTGGTAGACAACCAACTCCGGTCCGAGCCGCCGGAGGAAGTCAACAACCTCTTCCGGGCTGCGGTGGGAGCGCCAGACGAGCTTCTCGGCACGGTAGCCTTCCTCGACGATCGCATCGCGCAGCGTGGTGGCGACGGCTTGGTCCGAGTTGATCACCGCAATCAAGGGGGCCGCATCTGGCATGTACGCGCTCGCATAGGAACTGCACGTCAGGGCATTGTACACCTGAAGAACTATTGCAGCGTACACTAAGCCGTTACCTTCTGACCACTGCGCTGATTCGTCACGACGGAGACGCGGGTGGCCCAGACGCGCGGCTGACGGAGGCGGAGCGACCAGCGCTTGAGCGTCTGACGACGACGGGACGCACGGCGGCGCGGACGGCGCGCCACGCCTGCGTGCGCTTGCAGGCCGGATGCGGTGCCCGCTGGCCCTGGGTAGACGGAGGAACAGATTCGGGACGCCTCTCGGCGACGCAGCAAGCCAATTGGCCGCATCCGACAGGCGTTTGTCGCGGCGGGGCGGGAGCCGGCGCGCCGCGGTCGCCCGCGGCGCGCGTCCCCACCGCGGAAGATGGCTGGGGAGAGGAGGCGCATGTGGTGGCGCTGCTGTGTGGCCCCGCCCCGGAAGGCTATACCCGCTGGTCCGTGCGGCTCGTGGCCGACCGGTGTGTCCAGGTGGAGGGCCCGGTGGCGGTCTGCCGCGAAACGGTGCGGCGGACGCTCACAAACAAACGTGCGCACGCCGTGGCCGCAAACGGAATGGTGCCTTCCTGCCGCGCGGCGTGGGGCGTGTGTTGCGCCCAGGGAAGACGTGCTTGATCTCTCCCCCCGTCCGTACGACCCGCGCTTCCCCCACGTCTGTCTGGATGAGATGAGCAAACACCTGGTCGGGGAGACACGCCGGCCGATCCCGGCGGTGCCCGGCCGCCCCGTGCATTCTGACACCGAATAAGAGCGGCATGGGGTCAGCACCCGCTTCCTCGTGGTCGAGCCGCTGCACGGCTGGCGGCAGGTGTCCATCAGCGACCGGCGCACGAAGCAGGAGTGGGCGCACGCGCTCAGGGCAGTGGTCGATCACCACGATCCCGACGCGGAGCGGAGTGTGCTGGTGCGGGATACCCGTACCACGCACGGCATCGGCTCCCTCTCCGCGACCTTCCCTGCCGAGGAAGTCCGACGCCTCCGCCGAAAGGTGGAGCGCCACTCCACCCCCATGCATGGCAGGTGGCTCACCCTTGCCGAGATCGAGGTGCGCGTGCCGCAGTCGCCCGCGCTTGGACCGACGCCTCCCCGTCCAGGAGGTCCGCGCCACGGAGGTCGCGCAGGGGATGCATGACCGCACCGCGGTCCACCGCACTGTTGACTGGCGCTTCACCACCGCGGACGCGCGCATCAAACTCACACGCCTCTACCCATCATCTTGAGCGGCTCAGCGTACTAGGGCGCGAGCGGGTAATCTGGGCGGATATCCACCGGGACATGCGCGAGCTGCGCCAGCGCCGCCTGCATCACGGGCGAAAGCACGCGGTAGCGTGCAATGAAGGCTTGCGTCGCCGCGTAGTCACCGCGCGCCTGGAGCAGCAGCAGTTCGGCGGCAAGGTCATGCAGGCCAGATTCCAGTGCGGCCTGATCGAGCGTGAAGCGCCCATCCGCCGCCTGACGAAAGCCGCCGCGTTCAAAGATGTAGTTGAACTGGATTGCAACGCCGCCGCCATGTGCCTCGGAGATACCGAAGCGGACGCTGCGAAACATGCCGCCGAGATAGGTGGGATAGAGGGCATGCGCGAGCGCGGGCGGGAGCACGCCGCCCTTGCGAAGCAGAAACTGCGCCAGAATGACGCCGAGCACGTCCGCCTTGCACTCCTCAATCGTCGGGTAGAGATCGCGCAATGCGGCGCTGACGGTGGTCCGCGTGCCATCGGGGGCGGTGATCATGCCCGGGCCGAGGCCGTGCGCCATCTCATGCAACAACGC
>Ga0136611_10003025_pt1 | contig 11747 bp, 5 predicted proteins | sample AntDrymUQ2232306_2_FD_106645 | JGI IMG/M metagenome (GOLD analysis project Ga0136611, IMG submission 106645) | Polar desert sand microbial communities from Dry Valleys, Antarctica - metaG UQ223 (23.06) | ecosystem: Environmental > Terrestrial > Soil > Desert | place: Antarctica: Dry Valley... | reverse complement strand
AGCCGAAGCCGACCGCGCCTCACGAACAAAACGATCCATTCGATCAAGGTCTGCGGCAAATTCCGGCGGCAGAATCTTTAATGCGACTTTGCGATGGAGTTTCGTATCTTCCGCCAGATAAACCTCGCCCATTCCACCCGCGCCGATTTTGGATACGATCCGGTAATGACCAATTCTTGAATCGTCCGTTAAACCATTCATCTTTTCATTTGTCATTAGTTTCGCCTAAATCTTTACATATTCGCCGCGTTTGACGAATTGATAGTTGCCTTTTTTGAGCGTTATTTAAGCTACGGCAAAACGGTTTCGTCTGTTCTTTTAATTTTTGCTAACTAATTCTACTTTGTCAGATTAAAAATTCCTGCAGATTTCAATAGACATTATTGGAAATAAGAATATTTGCCCGCGAATAAACGCGAAAGGACGCGAAAAAAAGAAAATAAAATTGTAAAAAAATCTTTTCTTTTCTTTTTTTTCATATCTTTTCTTATTTTTCGCGCTTTTTCGCGTTTATTCGCGGGCAATCAATCATTTGCCTTTTGTAATAATCACCGGCAGATTTTTCTCGGCAAACATTTTATTGAAAGCCGCGATGTCTTCGGTTTTGATTCGGGCTAAAATCGCCAGTTGCGCGTCAATCTTTCCGGTCAAATCGTTGTAAACGTCGAAAGACTGATTGGTCGGAGCGTAATCCGCGCTGTCAACTGCCGACGCGAGAGCCGCGAGTTTGTTATTCAGCTTAATCGGATAATTCAAAGCGTCCTGACCGCTTTTGATTTTCGTTTGATTCAATTCTTCTTCAACCGCCGTTATTTTTTTAATGATGTCGGCGGCTTTGTCCTTCAAATCTTTCTGCGCCGGATCTTTGAATCGCGCGGACAAATCTTCGAGCTGTTTGCGAACGTCGCGGATTTCCAAAATCGCTTCGTGCGTTTCGGTTAATTTTCCGCGCGTTTTTGATAGAAAATCAAATTGTTTCTGGAAATCTTCCGGCGTTGTGGCGAGTCGCGGGTCGCCTTTGACCGAAAAACTTTCGGTCGCAATAGCTTTGCCGTCAACCGAAAAACGCGCCTGATAATTTCCGGGCGCAATTCGCGGTCCGGCAAGACTTCCGCCCCACATAATCAAACCGGGAAGTCCGGTCGCGTTCGGCAGACGATAATTCCAGACGAATTGATTCAATCCGATTTCCATCGGTAAAGTCGGTTCAACGCCGCCGCCGCCGCGCTGCTGCGCTTGTTCCGACGGCGCAGTTTCGGCTTGCGGTTTGCCCGTAAATTTGCGGAGAACCGCGCCGGAAGAATCAAGGAATTCCAGCGTAATTTCCTTCGCCGGTTTTGTTTTCAAATAATAATTAACGACCGCGCCGTTCGGCGGATTCGCGCCGAGCGGCGCGCCTTTCGGCAATGGAAAACCGCCGCCGCCGCCCGGAGTTCGGTAAGCGTCTTCGGGTCTAAATAAAAACGCATCGGCGCGCTGCGCTTCGGTCATTTGATACAACAGCGGCAGATTGTCAAGAACGTAAAATGAACGTCCCTGCGTGGCGACGACCAAATCTTTTTCGCGTTTGTGAATCGCCAAATCGGTAATCGGCACAATCGGCATATTCAACTGAAACTTTTGCCACGTTTCGCCGTCGTTCGCCGAGAAATACATTCCGATTTCCGTTCCGGCGTAAAGAAAACCTTTGCGATTCGGATCTTCGCGGACGACGCGCGTGAAAGCGTCATTCGCAATTCCGCCGACGATTTTTTTCCACGATTTGCCGTAATCGGTCGTTTTGTAAAGATATGGACGATAATCGTCGGTTTTGTAGGCGGTCGCGGCGACGTAAGCCGTTCCCGCGTCGTGCGGCGAAGCGTCAATCGCGTTGATTTGAATCCATTCCGGCATTCCCTTCGGCGTGACGTTTTCCCATTTCGCGCCGCCGTCGCGCGTCACTTGAACCAAGCCGTCATCGGAACCCGACCAGATTACGCCCGCCGTCAACGGTGATTCGGCGACGGTGAAAATCGTCGAGTAATATTCGACGCTCGTGTTGTCTTTGGTGATTTCGCCGCCGGTCGAAACCTGTTTCGATTTGTCGTTGCGCGTTAAATCCGGTGAAATCGCCTGCCAGCTTTGCCCTTCGTCCATCGAACGAAACAGGATGTTTCCCGCCGCGTAAAGCGCGTATTTGCCGCCGGTTTTGTGCGGCGAAAAAAGAATCGGGTAATTCCACTGAAAACGATATTTCATCGCTTCCGCGCCTGCGCCCATCGGATTGTCGGGATAGACGTTGACCGTCCGAAGTTGTTTCGAGCGATGGTCGTAGCGCGTCAAATATCCGCCGTAGCTGCCCGCAAAAATAATGTCGGAATCATCCGGGTGCGGCGCGATCCAGCCGGATTCGCCGCCGCCGATGTCATACCAGTGCGTTTCGGTAATCGCAAAATCAGCCGTCCGCGACGGGATTTTTATCGTCGAATTATCCTGCTGCGCGCCGTAGATGTTATACGGAAAATCGTTGTCGAGCGTGACGCGGTAAAACTGCGCCGTCGCCTGATCCTGTTCCGTCCAGTTTTTCCCAGCGTCGTTTGAAACATTCGCGCCGCCGTCGTTGCCGTTTATCATTCGGTTGGCGTTATCCGGCGCGATCCAGAGGTCGTGATTATCCGAGTGCGGAACGCCGACATTGGTAAAAGTGCGCCCGCCGTCGGCTGATTTGTGGAATCCGACGTTCAAAACGTAAACCGTTTCGGCGTTTTGGGTGTCGGCGTAAACGCGAAAGTAATACCACGGACGCTGCATAATTTGCGGATTGTTGCTGACGCGCTGCCAGTTTTCACCGCCGTCGTCCGAACGGTAAAGCCCGCCTTCTTTAGCTTCGATCATCGCCCAAACTCTACTCGTATTGACGGGCGAAACCGCGATGCCGATTTTGCCGAAAACTCCGGCGGGCAAACCTTTGTTGCGGGAAATTTCCGTCCACGAATCGCCGCCGTCAATCGTTTTATACATCGAACTGCCCGCCCCGCCCGATTCAAACCCCCACGGAGTTCGCTTTATTTGCCACATCGCGGCATACATCGCGTTCGGATTCGACGGCTCGAAAACCAGATCTATCGCGCCGGTTTTATCGTCGCGGAAAAGAATTTTCTGCCACGTTTTACCGCCGTCCCGGCTGCGAAAAACGCCGCGTTCTTCGTTTGCGCCCCAGAGATGCCCGATTGCCGCGACATAAACTATATCGGGATTTTTCGGATGAATGCGAACGCGCGAGATTTGGCGCGTATCGCCGAGTCCGATGTGCTTCCAGGTTTTTCCGGCATCGGTTGATTTATACATTCCGTCGCCGTGCGAGACGTTGCCGCGGACGGTTTCTTCGCCCATCCCGACGTAAATCACGTTCGGGTCGGACTCTGAAACCGCAATCGCGCCGACCGAGCCGGTTTTGAAAAATCCGTCGGAAACCGGCTCCCAGTTCACGCCCGCGTCAATCGTTTTCCAAACGCCGCCGCCGGTCGCGCCGAAATAATAAACATTCGGCTGCGAAGGAACTCCGGCAACCGAGCCGGCGCGTCCGCCGCGATGCGGTCCGATGGAGCGATATTGAAACAATTTTAACGGGTCGTCCTTCTTTTGCGGCGCGGCGGCAGCCTGCGGCACGGGAGAAGTTTGCGGCGCCGGAGCGAAACGCGGAGGAGTCGGCGATGTTTGCGCTCCGGGAGTTCGCGGCATTTGTTCGGGAGTCGGGGTTTGCGCTTCGGTTAATAAAAAAGAAGCGAACGATAATGAAAGTAACGCAAAAATGTGAAACGCGCTTTTTGTTTTTAAATTGAAAAAATTGCAAAAAGCGAAAGCGGACGAAAAAAATGATTTTGGCATCGAAAAAATTTCCTTATTGGTAGATTTTGAATTTGTGTAAAATTAGTAAGAATTTAAATTAATGTCCCCGAAAATGCAATCTTATTTTTGATGCGGCGCGAGCGGCTAACGCAAAAAGCCGCCGCAAGGTAATTTGTTCCAAATCCGGCATCACCCAAAATGCCGCCGCCGTTGTTTCCGATGCGCGGTTCTGGTAATTTACGAAGATTGTCTGCTTCAAAACAAGATTGCTTCGCCCGTCATAAGGCGTTATATTATCGCAAGTTTAATTTCCATTCTAACTTATCCGGTAATTACTATTATGAAACAACTAAACTTTTGTATTTTTATTTTAGCGTTAACGATTTTCTTTGCCGCCTGCCAGCCGCCAACCGCGCCGCAGTCGAATCAAGCGAAGAATACAAACGTGAACGCGGAAACTGTAAACAATCAATGGGACAAATACGTCGAAGGATTTTTGAACGATTATTTTGTCGCGCATCCCGATTTTGCGGTTAATCAGGGCAAACACGAGTTTGACGGCAAATTTCCCGATTGGAGCGAAGAGGGTTTGAAAAAGGAAATCGCGCGGCTGAAAACGGAGCGCGAGAAAGCCGCCGCTTTCAAAGACGACCAATTAGACGAGCGTCAAAGATTTGAACGCGACTATTTAATCGCGCAAATTGACAAAGATTTATTCTGGCGCGAAAGTGCCGACACGCCGCACACGAATCCGACTTTTTATTCGGATTCGATTGATCCTGACGTTTATGTTTCGCGCGAATACGCGCCGCTCGAAACAAGAATAAAATCTTACACGCTTTACGCCCGGAATGTGCCGAACGCGCTTGTGCAAATTAAAACGAATTTGAAAATGCCGATGGCGAAAACACTTGTAAAAATCGGCAGGACGACGATTGGCGGTTTAGCGGATTTTTACTCGAAAGACGTGCCGACGGTTTTTGCTTCGGTCAAAGACGAACAATCGCAGAAGGATTTCAAAGAAGCCAACGACGCGGCAATCAAAGCCGTGAAAGAATTTGACGCTTATCTTGCTGAACAGGAAAAATCGGCGAACGACAGTTTCGCGCTCGGCGCGGACAAGTTCAAACAGATGCTCAAGGCGACCGAAGGCGTTGATATTGATTTGGCGAAGCTGGAAGAAATCGGCAAGCAGGATTTGCAGCGAAACACCGACGCGCTCAAACAGGAATGCGATAAATTCGCGGCGGGCAAAACGCTGCTCGAATGTATGACGAAAGCCTCGGCGAACAAAGCGCCGGGCAGCAACGTCGTCGAAGCCGCGACAAATCAATTAAGCGATATTCGCAAATTTATTACCGACAAAGACATTCTGACAATTCCCGGAACTGAACAGGCAAAAGTCGCGCAATCGCCGCCGTATAAAGCCTGGAACTTTGCGTATATCAACATTCCGGGTCCGTATGAAACCGGCTTGCCTTCGACTTATTACGTTTCGCCGCCGAATCCGTCCTGGTCGAAAGAAAAGCAGGAAGCGTATATTCCGGGCAAAGGCAGTTTGCTTTTCACTTCGGTTCACGAAGTTTATCCCGGACATTTCGTCCAATTTCTGCACGCTAACCGCTCGAAATCGAAATTCGGGCAAGTCTTTGTCGGCTACGCTTTTGCCGAAGGCTGGGCGCATTACACCGAAGAAATGATGTATGACGCGGGCTTGGGAAACAACGACCCGGAAATGCACATCGGGCAGTTGCAGGAAGCGCTTCTCAGAAATGTGCGCTTTCTGTCGGCAATCGGAATGCACACCAAAGGAATGACGGTTGCAGAATCGGAAAAGATGTTCATCGAGCAAGGACTTCAAGATGCCGGAACTGCCGAGCAGCAAGCCAATCGCGGCACGTTCGACCCGGCATATCTGAATTACACGATGGGCAAATTGATGATTAAAAAGTTGCGCGAAGACTGGACGGCATCGCGCGGCGGGCGCAGCGGCTGGAAACAATTTCACGACCAATTTTTGACTTACGGCGGTCCGCCGATTCCGTTTGTGAGAAAGGCGATGATGGGAAGCGGCGATAACGATTCGCTGTTTTAATGAAGCGAGAACCAAAATTATGAAGCATCTTTTACAATCGGCTGCAGCAATGCTTTTGTTTGCGTGTGCTGTGTTCGCGCAAACAAATAATGCAACCGCGCCGCTCGTTTTTACTAATGTAACTGTGATTGATATGCGAAGCGAGAAGCCGCAGTCCGGTGTGACGGTTATCGTTTCCGGCAATCGCATCACGAAAATTGGCAAGAATATAAAAACCCCGAAAAATGCCGAAGTCGTTGACGCAAGCGGAAAGTTTATAATGCCCGGACTTTGGGACAATTACACTTTTACGCTCGAAGCGGTCAAAAACGACGCGCCGTTTTTTGAATTATTGATTGCTCACGGCGTAACGGGCGTGCGCGACGCGGGAACGTCTTTCGATTTGCGGGAAGCGGCGGAATTGAAAAACGAAATCAACGCCGGAAGGCGACTCGCCCCGCATCTATTTTATGCCGGAACGGTTCTCATCAGCGAAATGCCGCCGCGCCGGAGCAATCGCTGGACGGGAATTTCAACCGTCGTCAAAACGGCGGAAGAAGCGAGAAAAGCTGTCGAAACGCTCGCCGTTTCGGGCGTTGACCACATCAAAACGGAAAAGCGTCTGCCGCCGGAAATCCTGAAAGAATTAATTGCCGCCGCTCACAAATATAAATTGCCGGTCGTCGCCGTTCCGCCTTCTTTTGTGATGGATGCTTCCAACGACGGGCTTGATTGCGTCGAGCATTACGCGGAAATTCGCCGCGCGACTTCCGACAAACGCAACGAGTATTACGCGCTTTACCGCGACCGCAAGATTGACACGATGACTTTGGACGAAAGTTATGCGTTTAACGGCACGATGGAAATTGACCTGCCTTATTACAACGAAACGCTCAAGACACTGGCGCGAAATAAAACGTGCGTCGTGACAAACACCGCGCTGACCAACACTTTCGTCGGAGATTTTGAATTGACTGACAATTCGCGCCGCCGCTTCAAAACGAAAAAACAGCTTGAGCGATTGGAAGCGGCAATCGCCGAGAGCGAGCGGCAAATACGCAATCAGGATTATCGAAAATCGGAGAAAAACCGGAAAAGCGTTTTGCAGAACATTTTCGCTATGCAGCAAGCCGGAGTGTTGCTGCTCGCCGGAACTCAAACAAGTCTCGACGACATCGGAACGCCCGGACTCGTTCTGCATGACGAACTGAATGTGTTTGTCCAAGCAGGTCTGTCGCCGTTCGAGGCTCTGAAAACCGCGACGGTAAATCCGGCGAAGTTTAAGCGCCGCGAAAAGGATTTAGGCACGATTGAAAAGGGCAAACTGGCGGATTTGATTTTGCTCGACGCAAACCCGCTTGCGGATATTTCCAACACGCGAAAGATAAACGCCGTTGTCGTGAACGGGCGGTATTTATCGAGAGAATTTTTAGACAAAATGCTGGCTGAAGTTGAAGCGGCGGCGAAAAAGAAATGAACAAAACACGAATCAAAATTAACCGAATAACATTTTTATTGGCATTCTCTCTCTTCGCACTGACGACTGCTTTTGCTCAATCTATCGTGCCGAATCAGTCGCTTGCCGCCGATAAAGCGGCGGAAAATCTGGCACGCTCGGTAACTATTTATCGGGACACTTTCGGAGTTCCGCACGTTTATGGACGCACGGACGAGGGCGTCGTTTTCGGGTTAATGTATGCCCAAGCCGAAGACAATTTCTGGCAATTGGAAGAAGACCACATCAACAAATTAGGTCGCGCGGCAGAAGTCTATGGAAACGCGCGGCTTGCCGGAGATTTGATGGAGCGATTGTTTGAAACAAGCAGGCGAGCGCAGGATAAATACAAAAGTTTAAGCCCACAGATGCGAAAACTGTGCGCCGCTTACGCCGCCGGAATCAACTATTATCTCGAACGACACCCGGAAATTCGTCCGCGTTTGATTAACCGTTACGAGCCTTGGTTCGCGCTGATTTCGGGCGCGCCGCCGCTCGCGTCTTTAGGAATTACGACGCAGGAAATACGAACGCTTTTCAAAGACCTTCCCGCCGTGCCGACACCAACTCCTACTCCCGGCGAATCTGCTGAAGAGGGCTCGAATATGTGGGCAATCACCCCGCAAAAAAGCCAGTCGGGACACGCCTTGCTGTTTATCAATCCGCACGTCGGTTTTTTCGGCGGCGGGCAACGTTACGAAGCGCATTTGCACAGCAAAGAAGGGCTGAACATCTCCGGTTTTGCAATGCTCGGCTCGCCTTACATCTGGTCTGGACACAATGAAACGCTCGGCTGGAGTCACACGAACACGGGCGCGGATTCGACGGATGTTTTCGTCGAAACTTTTGATAATCCAAAGAATCCGCTTGCTTACCGCTATGGAAACGATTATCGCAACGCTGTCGAATGGACTGATGAAATTGCCGTTAAAAATCAGGAAAAGACGGAAACAAAACGATTCACATTTCGCAAAACTCATCACGGCGCGATTGTCGCTTTGCGGGCGGGAAAATCTCTGGCGGTAAAAGCCGCGTCAGTCGAAGCGGGCGGACGATTGTTTGAACAAAAATGGGCGATGGCTCGCGCCCGAACGTTAAATGAATTCAAATCGGCAATGGCGCAGCGCAACTTAACCGGCTCGAATACCATTTACGCCGACCGTCGGGGAAACATTTTTTACATTCACGGAAACACTGTGCCGCGCCGCTCGACAAAATTCGATTGGTCAAAGGCGGTTGACGGCAGCAACCCGGAAACTGATTGGCGCGGGTTTCACGAACTCGGCGAATTACCGCAATTACTCAATCCGTCTTCCGGGTTTATTCAAAACTGCAACTCGACACCGTTTCTCGCTTCGACCGCTGACAATCCCGAACGCTCGAATTTTCCGGTTTATATGGCTCCCGAAGGCGACACGGCGCGGGCGCAAATGTCGCGGCGCATACTTTCGTCAAAGGGAAAATTCACGTTTGAGGAATGGGCGAGAGCCTCGCTCAACACTCATCTGATTCGAGCGGAAACGCTCGTGCCGGAGATTGTTTCGATTTGGGAAACATTGAAGAAAACCGACGCTGCCAAAGCAAACAAACTCGCCGAACCGATTGCGGTTTTAAAATCTTGGGATTACGAAAGCCGGATTGATTCTGTGCCAACGACTATTTTTATTCTGTATTTTGAACGGCTTCGGCGTATTGACGACGAGCGAATCGCAGGGCAAACAGATAATCCGACGCTTGCTCCGACGTTCGACGAGCGATTAAATAAAATTGAGGCGGGGGCGAAACTCACAGCTTTCGAGAAAGCGTTAAATGATTTGCAGAACGATTATGGCAAATGGCAAGTTGCGTGGGGAGAAATCAACCGTCTTCAGCGCATTCACACGAGCGGAACGCTTGAAAAATTCGACGACGCGAAGCCGAGCCTTCCCGTGCCGGGCGCAAGCGGTCAACCCGGCAGCCTCTTTACGTTCAACACGCGCCGTGATGCGGGACAAAAACGGCGATACGGCATAAGCGGCAATTCATATGTGGCGGTTATTGAATTCAGCCCGCGTGTCCGAGCGCGTTCGCTGCTGGTTTTCGGTCAAAGCGCCGATCCTAAATCACCGCATTACTTCGACCAAGCCGAACTGTATTCCACAAAACAATACAAGCCCGCCTGGTTTGAACTGGAAGAAATCAAGCGCAATCTCGAACGCAGCTATCATCCCGGCGAAACTGTTTTGCGAAAACAGTAAAGTCATTAGCGGAAAATGAGGAAATGCCGCCCGAGATTGAAGCGGCGAAAAAGAAATAGCTCGCTGAAAATTCGGTGACGGCTAAATGAATTGAACGCGAGAGATGCTGATTTGAAACAGTTGGGGAAAACTATGAGAAAAGTACAATTTTTATTGGTCTGCTGCTTATTGCTTTGCGTTGGTGTTGTAGTCCAAGCGCAGAAAGTCAAAACGCCGAAATCGCAAAAGCAAAACGATGTGGCAGCGACGGAGCGCGAGATTAGAGAGTTTTTCGATTCATACGCCGAAGATTTGCGCGCGGCGCGGCGCGAGGCAATCGCCAACCGCTACGATTCGCGCGGCTATTTTCGTATGGGCAACGGCAACAAGAGGCTTGTTTCGTTTGAGGATACCAAAGAGCGTTACTTAACCCGTTGGACAGGACCAAAATCCTTTGAGTGGAAAGACCTCTCGATTGAAGTCTTGTCGTCCGACGCGGCGGTCGTGACGGGTCTTTTTGATTGGGAGCCGGCTTCCGGGCAGAAAGCGACTTTTTCTTACACCGGATTATTGATAAAACAAGCGGGAAAATGGCGAATTCGGGTTGAAGACGAGTCTGTCGTGCCGCCAAACGGTTATACGATTAGCAAAATCTCAGGCGACCGCACTTTAGAAGGAACGTTTAAAGAATCCATGACGGCGCATGCGGGCGCGTGCATCGGGGCGCATCGTCATACGGCTGACATGCATATCACTGTTCTTAAAGGGCGACAGTTCATTCTCATGGGCGACCTTGAAACCGCCCGTGTTCAAGTTTTTGAGGCAGGTTCGTCGTTTGTGATTCCGGCTGGCGTTTGGCACGTCGAATGGTTTGAATCGGAATCGGCTTTTGAGATTTCGGGAATCGGTCCGATGCTCACAGAACGCCCTCCGTCTACGCCACGAAAGCCATAGCAAATTCTTAGTCGATATTTCCAACACCGGAAAAATAAACGCCGTTGTCTTGAACGGATTATTTATCAAGAGAGATTTTAGACAAAATGTTGTCTGATGTTGAAGCGGCGGCAAAGAAGAAATGAAAACCGTCAAAAAATTAAACAAGAATCAGTATTGAAATTAAAATTATGAATCCAACAGAACAAAAAACAACAGTTTCCGAAGCCGTGCGAAAGCACAAGGAATTTCTTTTCCCGGCAGTCGCCACTTATTATCAAGAGCCGCTCGCGCTCGTCAAAGGCGAAGGCGAATACGTTTGGGACGACGCGGGCAATCGCTATCTCGACTGTTTCGGCGGCGTGTTGACGGTCAGCGTCGGACACGCGAACCCGAAAATCAACGCGGCGATTATCGAACAAACTAAAACGCTGCAACACACTTCCGCGCTTTACGCGAATCCGAATCAATCGGATTTGGCGGAAAAGCTGGCGGAAATCACGCCCGGCGATTTGAAAAAATCCTTTTTTTCAAATTCGGGAACGGAAGCGAACGACACGGCGATTATGGCGGCGAAGTTGGCGACCGGACGGCACGAAATCGTCGTGCTTCGGCACAGTTATTCGGGCAGAAGCGCAACCGCTCTCTCATCGGTCGGGCATTCGACGTGGCGACCGCTGCCGTCGCAGGTTGCCGGAATCGTCCACGCCCGCGCTCCGTATTGTTATCGCTGCCCGTTTAATCTGAAACCGGAAAGCTGCGGCGGCGCGTGTGCCGAAGATGTCAAAGATGTCATTGAAACGGCGACGACCGGCGAAATCGCCGCGTTTATGGCTGAACCGATTCTCGGAGTCGGCGGTTTCATCGTGCCGCCCGACGGCTATTTTGAACGGGTCGCAGAAATCACCAGTCAACACGGCGGACTTTTCATCGCCGACGAAGTGCAGACGGCTTGGGGACGCACGGGCGATAAATGGTTCGGCATCGAGCATTCAAATGTCAAACCCGACATCATCACATCGGCGAAAGGAATGGGCAACGGCGTGCCAATCGGCTGGACGATTGCCACATCGGAAGTCGCCGACAAATTTCCCGGTTTGACCTTTGCCACCTTCGGCGGCAATCCCGTTTCAACTACCGCCGCGCTCGCCGTTATTAAATTAATCGAAGAAGAGGATTTGCGGACAAACGCACGAGTCGT
>Ga0136611_10003024_pt1 | contig 11747 bp, 8 predicted proteins | sample AntDrymUQ2232306_2_FD_106645 | JGI IMG/M metagenome (GOLD analysis project Ga0136611, IMG submission 106645) | Polar desert sand microbial communities from Dry Valleys, Antarctica - metaG UQ223 (23.06) | ecosystem: Environmental > Terrestrial > Soil > Desert | place: Antarctica: Dry Valley... | reverse complement strand
TTCCATGGTGATCACCATTTTTTGCTCCTGCCTAAAAAGTAGGCAGAAGAAGTAAAACACCTGGGTCAGTTTTGAATCAGCAGAACCACTGAAAGTGGGTCAGTTTTCGGTCAGCGGCAACAAGCTGCCACTTGCTTCCCTGCTTGGCCAAGGGTGCGGGTGACTCGAGAGAGAGCAAAGCGATCGTTTTCTCGACACGCCCTTTGCTCAAATTCACTCGGCCCAACAGTTCTGGAACGGACAGTCCGTTGGGCTCCTTCTCAAGCGCATCCAGGACATCAGTGACCTCCTGCCTGGTCGGAAAGGCGCTCTTGATAAACCAGTCAGTGATCCTTGATTCCTCTTCGCCGCTTAACAACACACCGTAGGCGGAGTCTAGAGCCCGTCCTGCGCGACCAACCTGCTGGTAGTAGGCGACGACTGAGCCCGGCATCTGGTAGTGAATTACAAAGGCCATATCCGGTTTGTCGTAACCCATGCCCAGTGCCGTGGTGGCTACGAGCGCCTTGACTTGGTTATTGAGCAATGCTTGCTCCAGTTCCTCTCTGCGGTCACCTGTTTCCCCCGTATAGGCTTCGACATTGAAACCCCGACTCTTTAACCAGTCGGAAACCTGGTTGGCATCGCGCACCGTCAGTGTGTAGATGACCCCGTGGCCTTGAAGCGTGGCGAGCTGTTCGGCCAACCAAGCCAGGCGCTCCGCTTGGCTTGGCAAGCGTATGGTTTGTAGCGACAGTGAGGCACGATTCAAGTCCCCACCTGACACTTCCAACTTCGGACCCAACACGGCAGCAAGGTCTTCCATCACTCGGTTGTTCGCTGTCGCCGTGGTGGCAAGAAGTCGCAGATTGGGCGGCAAGGTTCTGACAATCCGCTCCAGCAATCGATAGTGAGGACGGAAGTCATGGCCCCAGTCTGAAATACAGTGAGCCTCGTCAATCACCAACAGCGATATCTGCGCGGCGATGCCAGCCAGCACCTGTGTACGGAACCGTTCATTCGCCAGCCGCTCAGGAGAGATCAGCAGGATGTCGATCTCATTGAAACCGAGCTTGGCTTCAACTTCAGTCCATTCGTCCTGATTGTCAGAGTTGATCGTGGCGGCTCGCAAACCCATGCGTTCTGCTGCTGCGATCTGATTTCGCATCAGAGCGAGCAGCGGTGAGATCAGGAGAACCGGTCCGCTACCCGCTTCGCGCAGCAACTTGGTGGCGATGAAGTAAACGAAGCTCTTGCCCCAGCCTGTCTTCTGCACGACCAGCAAACGTCCTTGGCCTTCAACGACGTGACGAATAGCATTCTCTTGGTCGTCACGGAAGGTGGCATCAGCGCATCCTGAGCCGATTCGGAGCAGTTGCAGTGCGCGTTCGGACGCATAAGAGGGCATTTAGAAACTTTCGATGTTGGTTGGTTATTCAGCGCCACGATGAGAATCCTGCATGAGTCATAAGGTGAGCCGATTACCGGGCTGAAGCTACTAATCCAGGTTCTTGCCTCACAACGACACCGTCAGCTTTTTCCTCACATTTTTGATCTTACCGCCCGAGTTGCCGGCAAAGCCATGCCCAGAAAAACAGTCCCCTTCCGACTGCATGCTCGCCATCGATCTTGCATACGTTGTTCCAGCATAGTGATATCCGCTGACCCACCTCAAACATCAAATCAGCTATACTTGTGATAGCTAATAACGCCCGCCAGGCGGGCGCCATGATGCGAAAAGGCTCGCAACTGGCTAAAAATCTGCCGGAGTGTGGCGGCTGGGAGTTGCGGCTGGCGGTGCAAGGCGGGCTGCGGATTCTCGACAAGATCGAGGCGCTCGATTTCGACACGCTGCAACAGCGGCCCAAGCTCGGCGCCTGGGACGTGGCGGTGATGGGCTGGCGGGTCTTGTGGATGTGAAATGGCCCTCACGCTCCCACTGCGCGGGAGCGTGAGGGCCATTTCCAGCATGCAACAATCCCCGCCATGACGCCTGAGCAGTATGTCCAGCAAAAGGCCGCCGCCTCGGGAAGCAGTTTTTATTACGCTTTCCTGTTCCTGCCCAAGGAGCGGCGCGCCGCCATCACCGCGTTTTACGCCTTCTGCCGCGAAATCGACGATGTCGTTGACGAGGTGACCGACCCCGGGGTGGCGCACACCAAGCTGGCCTGGTGGAGCGGCGAAGTGATCAAGTCCTTCGCCGGCGCGCCCAGCCACCCGGTGACGAAGGCGTTGATGCCGCACGCCGCGCCCTACGGCATCGAGGCGCGGCACTTGCATGCCGTCATCGAAGGTTGCCAGCTCGACCTGACGCAAAACCGCTACCTCGACTTCGCCGCCCTGACGCGCTACTGCCACCTGGTCGCCGGCATCGTCGGCGAAGTGGCGGCGCGCATCTTCGGCCAGACCGACCCGGCGACCACCGCGTACGCACACAAGCTCGGCCTGGCGTTCCAGCTCACCAATATTGTTCGCGATGTCGGCGAAGACGCGATGCGCGGACGCATCTACCTGCCGGTCGATGAGTTGCAGCGCTTCGACGTCAAGGCGCACGAGATTTTGAAACGCCAGTATTCCGAGCGCTTCACAGCGCTGATGGCGTTTCAGACCAACCGCGCACTCGGCCTGTACGACGAGGCGCTGGCGCTGCTGCCCGACGTCGATCGTCGCGCGCAGAAGCCGGGCTTGATGATGGCGAGCATTTACCGCGCGCTGCTGCGCGAAATCGCCGCCGACCACTACCGGGTGCTGCACCAGCGTGTCAGCTTGACGCCACTGCGCAAGTTCTGGCTGGCCTGGAAGACGCAGGCGCTGGGAGTGTGACCCCCACGCTCCCCACTTCGTGTGGTTCGCTGCCCCCCGAGGGGGCCGCTGCGCCTGCGGCCCGGCGAAGCCGGTTCCGCGGCCCTGGCTGGTGGCGAATTGCCCCCACGCTTGTCGCTTCGCGTACTGCGCTGCCCCCCGGGGGGGCCACTGCGCCTGCGGCCCGGCTGAGCCGGTTCCGCGGCCCCTGCTGGTGCGGAGCGTCTTCGTCTACATGTTCTTTGGCCACATGAAAGTGGCGGTTGTCGGCGCGGGCTGGGCGGGTTGCGCGGCCGCCGTCGAGGCCACTCGCCTGGGACATCAGGTGACGGTTTTCGAAGCATCGCGCACTGCTGGTGGCCGGGCTCGGCGCGTCATGGCGACGGTTGCCGGCCAGCCGGCGGTGTTTGACAACGGCCAGCACATCCTGATCGGCGCCTATGTCGAAACACTTCGGCTGATGAAGGATGTGGGCGTCGATGTCGAGGCGGCGCTGCTGCGGTTGCCGCTGGCGCTGCGCTTTCCGGACGGCAGCGGGCTGGCGCTGCCGCGCTGGCCGGCGCCGCTGGACGCTGTGGCCGGCATTCTGGCGGCGCGCGGCTGGTTGTGGGCCGACAAGTTTTCGCTGCTCAAGGTGGCGCTGGGCTGGCGGCTGGCCGGATTCGCCTGCGAGCCGTTCGAGTCGGTGAAAGTCGTGTGCAGGGGGCTGACGCCTGGCGCGATGGCGTTGCTGATCGAGCCGCTGTGCGTGTCGGCACTCAACACGCCGGCCGAACGCGCCAGCGGACAGGTCTTTTTGCGCGTGATGCGCGACGCGCTCTTCGCCCACAGCGGCGGCTCGAACCTGCTGCTGCCGCGCGTCGATCTGAGCGCCCTGCTGCCTGATGCGGCGCTGGCCTGGCTGGCAGCCCGCGGCGGCGCGACGCGCCTGGGTGCCAGGGTGCGGGCGATGGCGCTGGCGGCTTCCGGCTGGCGGGTCGATGGCGAAGCCTTCGACGCCGTGCTGCTCGCCTGCCCGTCCACGGAAGCGGCGCGGCTGGTCGAAGGCAGCGGCATAGCGGCCGGTGCCTGGACCGCGGAGGCGCGCGCCTTGCCGCACGAAGCGCTGACCACTGTGTACCTTCACGCGTGCGACGCCCGCCTGCCCGAGCCGATGCTGGCGCTGCATTCGAGCGCCGACGAGCCGGCGCAATTCGTCTTCGACCGGGCGCGACTGGGCGGGCCGGCCGGGCTGCTGGCTTTTGTCATCAGCGCCAGCATCGGCGACGGCGAAAGCCTGACGCGGCAGGTGCTGGCGCAGGCCGCGCGGCAACTCGGCCTGGCCGGTTTGCAGCCGGTACGAACGATTGTCGAAAAGCGCGCCACTTTTGCCTGCGCGCCGGGCCTGTGCCGCCCCGCCGGGCGCATCGCCGCCGGCCTGTTCGCATGCGGCGACTACATTGCCGGGCCGTACCCGGCGACGCTTGAAGGCGCGGTGCGCTCGGGCCTGAAGGCGGCCCGCGCGCTGCAGGGCTTTTCCGCCTGATTGCTACAAAGTTGATAGCTACTTGCGCACGCCCTGCTTGCGCAAAAGCCGTTTTTTGCCATCAATCCGGCGTTCTTCAGGAAAAAAGCCCGCACAGCTCGGCAAGCGTCGTCACGGTTGCGGGCGGCGCGGCTTCATGCGGCCACAGCTTGTCTTCGCGGTTGAGCCAGACCGCCTGCATGCCGCAGTCGAGCGCCGGCAGCACGTCGAGCGCGGCGTCGTCGCCGACATGCAGCACCTCGCGGGCCTGGAGGCCTTTGACGCCGGCGGCGGCGATGGCCGCTTGAAAGATGCGCGCATCGGGCTTGCCGACGCCGACCTGGCGCGCGCTGACGGCAGCCTTGAAGTAGCCGCCGATGCCGACAAGCCCGATGTCGGCGTTGCCGTTGGACAGCGCCACCAGCGGGAAGCGGCGCGACAAAAATTCGAGCGCCGGCACGGCGTCGCCGAACAGCGTGACGCGGTTGCGCGCGGCGTAAAAGACGTCGAAGGCCGGCTCGGCCAGCAGCGGGTCGTCGCCCGAGCGGTAAAGCGCCAGCCGGATCAATTCACGGCGCATCGCGCTCAGGTCGTGCCGCAGCGCCGGCAACTCGCGCGCAACCTGCTCGCGAATCCCATGGCGCGCCGCCGTATCGGCCAGCAGCGCGGCGGTCGCCGGCGCGCGGATGCCAAGCCAGTCGGCAAGGGCTTTTTCGGCGCGCTCGATCGTCGGCCAGACCGGCCAGAGCGTGTCGTCCAGGTCCAGGGTGACGGCCTTGACCGAAAGCGGATTCATCATGGTTTGAAAGCGTTAAGGTTTTGCGCGCAAGCCGCCCCAGTTGCACCCGCGCAACTCGCCGCGTCCGCGGCATTCGGCGCCCCGCTTCGACTTGCAAGCTCATGTAAGAATCGGTGAATGCGAATGCGAACCCAAATGCTGATTGTGACGGCGGTATCGATTGTGCCGGTGGTGCTGGCCGCCGGCATTGCGATTCATCAGATCCGGCAGGACGAAAAAGAGGCGGCGCTTCAAAGCCTGAAGGAAACGGTGCGGGCGACAGCGCTGATCGTTGACCGGGAAGTGCAGGGTTCGCTCATGGGCCTGAAGGCGCTGGGCACCTCGCCACACCTTGAAAGCCGCGACTTCGAGGCTTTTTACGAGCAGGCAAAAGTGCTGAACCAGCCGCCCGATTCATGGACCTTGTTGCTGGACAGCACTGGCGCGCAAGTCCTCAACACAGCGGTCCCCTTCGGAACGCCGATGCCGCCGCCAGCCGCGCTTGAGCGTGTCTCGAAGGTCATTGCAACACAGCAGCCGGTTGTCAGCGGCGCCCTGAAAGGCCCTGTGACTGGAAAGATGGTCACGACGGTTTATGCGCCGACGCCGGCCGCCGGCGGCAAGTCCTTTGTCGTTGCGCAGGCGTTTTCGCTCGACCACTGGCGCAACACCGCCATGCGCGGCCCGTTTCCCGCCGACTGGGTCGTCGCCGTGATCGACAAAAACGGCAACTTCATCTCGCGCAGCCATGAGGCGGCCCAGCGGGTCGGTGGCCAAGCTAGGGCCGAGCTGGTGGCGGCGGCTGCGGCGGCCGACGAGGGCCTCATGACACTGTCCACCCTCGAGAACATCAAGTCCTACCAGGCGTTCACCCACTCGCCGCTGACCGGCTGGACGATCGCCATCGCCGCACCGGTCGATTCGGTCGAGGAAGCGGCGCGCGAAGCGGTGCGCATCGCGCTGATCGGCATGCTGCTGGCGATCAGCGCCGCGCTGGTGGCGGTGGTGTTTTTCGGCCGCCGGTTTATCAACTCGTTCGAAAGCGCGCGGCTTTACGCCGCCGCGCTGGGCGAGGGCCGCAAGCTTCCCGTCGTCAAGTCGGAGATCGACGAGGTCAACGAGTTGAACCAGGCGATGGCCGCCGCCGGCGTCGTGCTGGACAGCGAACGCGAGTCGCGCCGCGTCGCCGAAGAGCAGGCGCTGAGGCTGCTCGAGGACGCTCAGTTGGCGCAGGAAGAAGCCGAGGCGCAGAACGTTGCCAAGGACCAGTTCCTGGCGATGCTGGGCCATGAACTGCGCAATCCGCTGGCGGCCATTTCGGGCGCGACGGCGCTGCTGGAAATGCCGGGCGCCGACAAGAAACGGCTGGACCGCTGCCATGCGATCATCAGCCGGCAGAACCGGCACCTGAGCCATATCGTCAACGACCTGCTCGACGTGAGCCGGATGCTCGCCGGCAAGATCGTGCTGGTGACCGCGCCGCTGGATCTGACCGACTGCGTCAACAAGTGCATCGACGCGCTCCGCGCCACCGAGGCGGGCGGCAAGGCGAACATCGCGGTACAGGCGCAGCAGGTGTGGATAGACGGCGACGCGGTGCGCATCGAGCAGATCGTCAACAACCTGCTTGGAAACGCGCTCAAGTTTTCGCCGCCCGAAGGCGAAATTCGGGTGCGGGTCGAAGAGCGATCGGGCCGCGCCGAGGTCAGCGTCGACGACCAGGGCCACGGCATGTCACCCGAACTGATGACGCACATTTTCGATCCGTTCGTGCAGGGGCCGGCGCCGGTCGACCGCATGCAAAGCGGCCTGGGAATCGGACTGGCGCTGGCGCGGCAGCTGGTGCGGCTGCACCACGGCGAGATCGCCGCGCACAGCCGGGGGCCGGGCCTGGGCAGCACCTTCACCTTCTGGATTGCCGCCATCACCGCCTCGAGGGCCATGCCTCCCGCCAGCCGGCAGGTCGAGACAGCAAAGCGCAAAGTCGTTTATGTCGAGGACAACGAGGACGCGCGCGACGTCATGTCGCAGATGCTGGCCGACTTCGGCTTCGACGTCATCGAGGCGGCCGACGCAAAAACCGCGCTGACACTAATCGAGCAAACCCGGCCCGACGTGGTGCTGATGGACATCGGCCTGCCCGACATGAACGGCTACGAACTGGCCGGGCGTTTGAAGGCCAGCCCGGCGGTGCGCTCGATCCCCCTCGTTGCGCTGACCGGCTACGGGCAGATGCACGACAAGGACGCCGCGACGCGCGCAGGCTTCGCGGCCCACCTGGTGAAGCCGGTCGAAATCGACGATGTTTTGCGCACCCTCGAGGAAGTGCTTGCGGTGAACGAGGGTCGGGCGGCGGCGGTCTAGCGGTCCAGGGTTTGCCCAGCGCGACTGCTGCCATCGCGCGCCACTTGCGGTAGGCGAGAATGCCGCATGCTATTTGCCCCCGAGCCTATCTTTACCCACGGCGCGCCGCCCGAAGCGCTTGCCACCACCGCCATTTTGCTTTGCAATTTGGGAACGCCCGACGCGCCGACAGCGCCGGCGCTGCGCCGCTACCTGGGCGAATTTTTAAGCGATCCGCGCGTCGTCGAAATTCCCCGGGCGCTGTGGTGGCTGATTTTGCACGGCGTCATTTTGCGGACACGGCCGAAAAAATCAGCCGCCAAGTACGCCAGCATCTGGCTGGCCGAAGGCTCGCCGCTGAGGGTATGGACGCAAAAGCAGGCCGTGCTGCTGCGCGGCTATCTGGGCGAGCGCGGACATCCGGTGGAAGTGCGCTACGCCATGCGCTACGGCAACCCGTCGATCGCGTCGCAGCTCGACCAGCTCAAGGCTGACGGCGTGACGCGCGTGCTGATCCTGCCGGCGTATCCGCAGTACAGCGCGACGACCACGGCCAGCGTCTTCGACGCGGTCTACGCTTGGGCGCGCGCGGTGCGCCGGCTTCCCGAGTTCCGCTTCATCAACCACTACCACGACGACGCCGGCTACATCGCCGCGCTCGCAGGCCAGGTCCGCCGGCACTGGCAACAGCACGGCCAGGCCGAGCAGCTGGTGATGAGCTTTCATGGCGTTCCCGCGCGCACCTTGCACCTTGGCGACCCCTACCACTGCGAATGCCAGAAAACGGCGCGGCTGCTGGCGGAAAACCTGGGGCTTGCGAAAGAGCGCTACCGCGTCACTTTTCAGTCACGCTTCGGCAAGGCGAAATGGCTGGAGCCGTACACCGAGCCGACGCTCGTGAAGCTGGCGCAGTCGGGAGTGGAAAGCGTCGATGTAATCTGCCCCGGCTTCACCGGCGACTGCCTGGAAACGCTGGAAGAAATCGGCATGGAGGCGCGCCATGCCTTTGTCAATGCGGGCGGCAAGACCTTCAACTACATCGAATGCCTGAACGACGGCCCGGAGTGGCTGGCGTCCTTGAGCGCGTTGTGCATCCGGCATTTGGGCGGCTGGCACGCGGATGCGAGGCCGGACCCGATAGCGCTGGCGGCGTCGCGGCACCGGGCCGAGGCACTCGGGGCGCCACGATAAAAATCGCGTGACCGTTGCCACGCGGCGCACCGGCCTTTGAGCCCGGTGCGCCGCAATCAACTTCAGTTTGGAACGTTGACCGACGCGCCGTTGAAGCCAATCAAATTGCTCGCCACCGGCGCGTTGCCGATGGCCGGCACGTTGGCGGCGGTGATTGCCGGCGCCAGGCCGGGGGCGCCGCCGCGCGGCGTGGTGCGTACCACCTGGCTGGGCGGCAGCGCCGTTCCGTTTCTGAGGTTCGCATACATCGCGTTCATCGCCTGCACGAAATAGCCATGCAAGGGAACGAAGCGCGTGTCCCAGCCCGAGAGCGAATTGAAGGTGTCGAAATGCTGTGCATTCGTCACTTCGATATAGCTCAGCCGGCCGGCGACGCCCTCGGCCTTTCGGTTGAAGGCGGTATAGGCGCGCGCCGAGTTGTTGACCGGCAGCAGCGTGTCGCTGCGGCCGGCGACGATCAGCGTCGGCTTGCCGCGCAGATTGCCGTTCAGCAGCACCTCCGCCACGCCCGCCCGCAGCGCGTCGCTTTGCACCTTGGTCGGCGTCGAGTTGGCGGTCAGCGCAGCGCCGGTGACGGTGTTGACGCCGGTGTAGAGCGCCCGCTGGCACAGCGCCGCGTCGAGCGAGAAGTCGGCGACGCCGCTCGACGGTGAAACGCCCAGCGTCCAAAGCTTGGCGCCGCCGACCGAGTCGTTGTAGATGACGCTCGCCGGCACGCCATTGACCGTGCCGTTGCCGGAGGCGAACGTCGGCGCTTTGGCCAACGCGCTCGTCGCGACTGGAACACCGCCAGCGACCGCCCCGGCGCTCATGCCGCAGAGGTTGTCGGTCACCGAAAACCGGCCGTAGGCATTGGAATACATCATCGAGATGATGACGGCGTTGCCGAAGCCGTAATGCGCGTTGTGCAGCGTGTCGCTTTCAGGGTTGAAGCCGGCGGCGCGCAGTCTGGCGAGGGCGTCGGCCGCCTGCTCGGCCGTGGAAGCGCCGGCGACGAGGCCCTTGGCCGCCAGCTGGGTGCAGCGGTTGACCGCCGTCGGCGTCAGCGCCAGCGTCGGGATGTAGTTGAAGAATGAGGCTTCGGCCATCGTCACCGAAGGCGCCAGCGCGGCGCAAGGCTGGTAGAGATTCGCCAGCGTGAAGTAGTCGTACAGCGGCTTGCCGAACGCTGCTACCGGCACGCCGCCGACCTGCACGCCATAACCGTCGAGCGAATTGGGCTGGGCGCTGGGCTCGCCCGCGACCACGCCGTCGATCAGGCCGGTCGTGTCCTGTTCGGCCGCGCGCAGCACGGCGGCGCCGCCGTTGGACACCGACGCGGCGATGACGAGCGTGTTGCCCGCTGTGAAGCGGACGCCCCGCGCGCCGCTCGGATCGACGACCGGCGCGTACTGCTGATTCAGCACGTACAGGGCGTAGCTAGCTGCGGCAAGCGTGTCGCTGCCCCAGTCTTTTTCGGGGTTGAGCTGCGAATGCACATGCTTGAGCGCGACGCGGTTCGGGAACGGCGCGTTGAAAGCGGCCCGCGCGGCATCGGTGATATTGGCGGCGAAATTGCTCAGCGTGCCCGCCGCCGCGCGCGTGGCGCGCGTGCCGTCGACCTTGGTGACGGTGTCGTCGGTCAGGTCGTGCAAGCCCACGCCCTTGCCGGCGTCGGTCAGCGCGACCGCGCAGCCGCGCTTGAGTCCCCAGTCGCCCGACGTGCCGATGGCGCCGTAGACGCCGCGCGAGCCCGACGACGGCGCGACCACGATGCACGGCGCGTTGACATCGAAGCTATCGGGAATCTGGATCGCCAGGGTGACGCGCTTGCGACCGGCGGCGTCGTCGAGCAGACCGACCGCCTCCAGCCCCGGCACCAGGCCTTCGCCCAGCGTGTTGTTGCCGTTCAGATCGACATTCGGCCCATAGATGAGGCCGTATCCGCCGCCGGCGGTGTTGTTGACAAGTCCCCGGTAGTTCGACTGGATGGCGTTGCGGCGGAGTTCATCGGCCGTCGGATTGGCCGGGTCGGCATAAGCCGGCACAGTGCCGGTGCTGGCAATGCCGCTTCTGCCCAGGCCGCCGGTCAGCAGGTCCTGCGTGGCGGCGGTGCTGCCGGTTCCGACGGCCGTCGCCCGGTAGGCCTTAAGGCTGACGTCGGTCGTGCCCGCCGGCAGCGTGTTGACCTCAGGCGTTAATTTGGCGTTGTCGCTGCAACCCGCGACCAGCGCCGCGCCCATGACCGCGGCAAGAGCCGTCCCCTGTGAAAAAGTCCGCTTACCGATGTGATGTTTCATTAGTGTCTCCTGGAATCGTTGGCGATATGGTGAATGCATGGTCATGGCGGCGCTTGACAAGGTAGAAGCGGCGCCACCGCCCGGTTGTGCTGAACGGGCGGTGTCACCTTAGCCGCAAACCCGGGCCGGTCCAAGCGGGTGCGTGCCGATAGCTCGACAGTAATATTTCTGGTAGCCGGTGCATCGGCGCGGCGCAGGCTTTGGAACCGCGTCGCATGATGACGTGACCACCGCTTGGCAGAAGCCGCGCGAATCGAAGGCAACTAACGCATTGGCGGGTGATTCAGGAACCGTAAACATCGTTGTCAGTTGATGCCCGGTTGCCGCAAACGAAAACTCCGACAGGTACAAGACGTTGGCTTCACGGAGCCTGGCAATTTCTTCTTCGACCGTTTGTCCCTGCGTACTGCTTCCGGTTGCAGGATGCAAATTGGCTACCGCAAGAACATTGCGGCAGTCAAAAGACAGGCGCACGCAATTTTTAAACAGGAAGATGCAGGGCGGCAAAAGGAAGATGAGCGCGGGAACCACCAATGCTGACCGACGCTGGCCAAGGCTGCGCATCAGCACCGCCGCCGCGATGGTTGCAAGCATCAGAAACACACAGCCCATGAAAACACCACCTGGCCCGTCGACGAATGTCGTTTCGCGGGAGTATTTTCTGGTGCTGTGGAAACCGCCCTGAAGCAAAACCATCCAGCCCGCCGCCGCCCAAAACGCGCTAAGGCTACGCTGATTAAGGTCCACTCCCAGCGGGGAAAGAGCGTTATATGCCGATGAAACAGCAAACCCTGTCCATGGCCGCCGATCAAAGCTCTGGATTCGAGCACTACCGCAAGCCCACGCGGCGAGAAGAGTTCTTGAAGACCAT
>Ga0136611_10003023_pt1 | contig 11748 bp, 9 predicted proteins | sample AntDrymUQ2232306_2_FD_106645 | JGI IMG/M metagenome (GOLD analysis project Ga0136611, IMG submission 106645) | Polar desert sand microbial communities from Dry Valleys, Antarctica - metaG UQ223 (23.06) | ecosystem: Environmental > Terrestrial > Soil > Desert | place: Antarctica: Dry Valley... | reverse complement strand
GCCCCAATTGGACAACAGCGCCGTCGAATGTAGCATGGCACACTCCTCGCTGGAATACCGGGATCTCCGCGTGGCTGCGCATTGTAAAACGCGTGGGCATTTCACCTGGGCTTCACTCTTGGTCCTTCGACTCCGCTCCGCTCCGGATGACAAGGGCAGGGTGGCTCATAATCCACGTTAAAAATCAATAGCGTGGGGATGCACGACCAGTCGTCACTCATCCCCACGCTGTACTTGTAGTTGCTTTGGTCGTTAGTCGCGTGCGGCCAGTTCCGGCTGCGATTTCGGCTGCGCGACTGATAGCCCCAGCCCCTGCGCCACGCGCTGCCCGTATTCGGCATCACACTGGGTCAAGTGGTACACCATGCGCTCCTGAATGTCAGGGTTGCACTGCGCCAGGTTCGTCACGAGGTTGTTGACGAGATCGTCGCGGTGCCGATCGTCGAAGGCGCGGTATTGCGCACCCGCCTGCTGGTAATCGTTCGTCCGGCTCAGCGTCTCGCGGACAACGTGTCCTTCGACATAGGGTGTGTGAGGCTTGCCTGCTGCTGGTGCCTCCACCACTCCACCGCGGCTACTCGGCTCATAGTTGACGTGCGGATTGGCTCCGGCATTCAGCCCGTCAACGGAGAAGGTCATCTGGCCATCGCGCTGGTTCGTCGCGACGTGAGTCTTCGGCTGGTTGACCGGCAGCTGCAGGTAGTTGGGACCGACTCGGTACCGCTGGGTGTCCGAGTAGGAGAATGTCCGCCCCTGAAGCATCTTGTCGTCCGAGAAATCGAGCCCGTCCACCAACACGCCGGTACCGAAGGCGATCTGTTCGACTTCGGCGAAGTAGTTCTCCGGGTTACGATCCAGCACCATGCGACCGACCGGCAGCATCGGGAACTGTTCCTCGGGCCAGATCTTCGTGTCGTCGAGCGGGTCGAAGTCCAGCTCAGGGTGCTCACCATCGGACATGATCTGCACCTGCATCTCCCACTCAGGGAAGTCGCCGCTGGCGATCGCATCGTACAGATCGGTGGTCGCGTGATTGAAGTCGGTGATCGCATTGGCTTCGGCCTGTGTCAGCGACCGGACACCCTGCTTCGGGATCCAGTGATATTTGACGAGCACGCCCTCGCCTGCGGCGTTGACCCACTTGTAGGTATTGACGCCGGCGCCCTCCTGCTCGCGATAGTTCGCGGGGATACCGCGTGGGCTGAAGAGGAACGTGATCATGTGCATTGACTCGGGCGTCAGGCCGATGAAGTCGAAGATGCGGTTAGCGTCCTGCCGATTAGTAACCGGGTCCGGCTTGAAAGCATGCACGACATCAGGGAACTTCATCGCATCACGAATGAAAAAGACCTTCAGGTTGTTGCCGACGAGGTCCCAGTTGCCATCTTCGGTGTAGAACTTCGTCGCGAAGCCGCGTGGGTCGCGCAGGTTCTCGGGCGAATGTCCGCCGTGGATAACGGTCGAGAAGCGGACGAACGTAGGGGTGCGCTTGCCCTTCTCCTGGAAGAGTTTGGCGCGGGTGTACTTGCCGATCGGCTCGTCTCCGACGGTCCCGTATGCTTCAAAGAATCCGTGAGCACCGGCCCCACGTGCATGCACGACGCGCTCCGGGATGCGTTCGCGGTCGAAGTGCGAGATCTTTTCGAGAAAGTGGTAATTCTCCAGCACCGTCGGGCCACGGTTGCCGACCGTGCGGTTGTTCTGGTTGTCGACGACCGGGTGGCCCTGGCGAGTGGTCAGCACAGGCTGTGCATTACCATCTTTCCCAGACACACCCTTGCCATTTGCGGAATCATGACTTGAGCTCATGTGAAACTCCTCGTTTCGTAGTATCCCAATCGTGGCCGTTGTGTGTGTAGAAAACGAAACAACGACGGGGAGTATGAGTACGATCGAACCAATTGTCAACGATAGCAGGCGTGGCAGTTTCTACCCAGAATATGATGTCATCCACGGTCATCAAGGTGAACTTGGGGATAGGAGTGAGCATGCCACTTGCGGGAAACACACGAACCCTCATCTATATCGGCACCTACACGAACATGGAACTGGAAGCGCGCGGGAAAGCCGAGGGAATCCATATCTGCGAGTTCGACGCGGGCACCGGCGCGCTGGTCCTCGTCCGCACGATTCCCGGCGTACCGAACCCGTCGTTTCTTGCGCTGGCTCCAGATGGTCGAACACTCTATGCAGTCAATGAGTTGGGAGAGATCGACGGGCATGCGGGCGGCGCGGTCAGCGCGTTCGCTGTCGATTCCGCGACCGGCGAGCTGACGTTCCTGAACCGGCAGGCGTCGGAAGGTTCCGATCCATGCCATATCAGCGTCGACGCCAGCGGGCGGGCTGTGCTGGTTGCCAACTATTCCAGCGGCAACGTCGCGTTGCTGCAGGTCGCGGACGATGGCTCGCTCCATCCGGCTGTAGACAAGTGGCAGCACGTCGGCAGCGGGCCTGATCCAGAGCGGCAGGCTGGACCGCACGCACACTTCATCGCACCTGATCCGACGAACCGCTTCGCGCTCTCGAACGACCTTGGCATCGACCAGGTGCTGGTCTACCGGCTGAACCCGGAGTTCGCCGTACTGCTGCCGAACGACCCGCCAGCGGCGAGCATGCCAGCGGGCGCAGGGCCACGGCATCTCGCCTTCCACCCCAGCGCCCCGTTCGTCTATGTCATCAACGAGCTGGCTTCGACCATGACGACCTGCCGCTGGGATGAGATGGACGGCATACTGGAGCCAATTCAGACCGTCTCGACGCTTCCGGACGACTTCGTTAGCACCAGCTCCTGCGCCGACGTGCATGTCGCCCCGTCGGGGCGTTTCGTCTACGGCTCGAACCGCGGTCACGATAGTATCGTCGTCTTCGCAGTCGATCCAGCCGACGGAACGCTGACCGCGATCGACTACACCCCAACCGGCGGGCGCAATCCCCGCAGCTTCGCCATCGACCCAACCGGCCGCTTTCTGCTGGTCGCCAACCAGGACACCGACACAATCGTGACGTTTCGCATCGACCCGGCGAGCGGCCTGCTCTGGGAAACAGGGCTGGTGGCAGACCTGCCTACGCCGATCTGTGTGCTGTTCGCACACTCGTAGCTGTCAATTGGCACTGACGGACGCAGGGACGACGCTGTGCTTTGCCGGTCCCCAGGCCAAGTGCGTTGATGCTATGGGTGCGGATGGCTGCGACGTGCTGGATTCTCGCGACAGCGCGTTATTCTGGATGGGCTATAAGCGCACGCCTGAATACCGGCGCGGACGCTCGCCCGTTACTCAGTCGGCTCCCTCCACCACCTGACCAAGCAGCCCCGAGATTCCACAAACACTGACGAACCTTCGGCAAACACTCCGTTGATGCAGTGCGCGCTGCCCCATCCTGCTCCTTCAATGAGACCTTCAGCCCTTGACAACAATACCCATTACACTATATATCTATAATAGTGACACACTCAGCGAGCGGACGGAGGATGGATGATCGAATTCCATCTCGACGGCGGCAGCGGAGTCGCCGCGTATATGCAGATCGTGCACCAGGTGAAACAGGCGCTACGACTTGGGATGCTGCGCACGGGAGATCAATTGCCGACCGTGCGCGATGTAGTGTCAACCTTGGCGATCAATCCGAACACAGTGCTCAAGGCGTATCGAGAACTCGAAATGGAAGGCCTGGTTGCCGGACGGCAGGGCCAGGGCACCTTTGTGCTCAAGAGCCTGGCCGGACCCGCGCTCGCCGGACACGCGGAGTTGCGGGCGGAGCTGGTCGAGTGGCTGGAACGCGCCTGGAGGGCCGGGATGGATGACGAGAGTATCGCCGCGCTGCTGGCGACGACGCTGCGCGGACAGATCACCGCTCGCGCGAAATCAGAGGAGGGGGCGGCATAACGACCGCATTGGAAACGATTGACCTCGGCAAGCGCTATCGCAGATCATGGGCGCTGCAAAACTGTTCGCTGGAGATTCCCGCCGGGCGGATCGCCGCTTTGATCGGTCCGAATGGGGCGGGCAAAACGACGCTGCTCAATCTGGCGGTCGGCCTCCTGTCGCCCACGGAAGGAGCGGTGCGCGTTTTTGGGTCCGCTCCTTCCGATAACCCCGAGGCTCTAGGTCGGATCGGCTTCGTGGCCCAGGACCGACCCCTCTACCGTAGCTTTACTGTCTCCGAGATGCTGCGCTTCGGTGCCACACTCAATCCGCGATGGGATGATGCGATGGCACGGTCGCGCCTGGATCGTCTCAATATCCCGCTCGGGCAGAAGGTACACAAACTGTCCGGCGGACAGCAATCACAGATCGCGCTCGTCCTCGCGCTGGCGAAACGACCGGAGTTGATCGTCCTTGATGAGCCGGTGGCTGCGCTCGATCCCCTTGCCCGGCGAGAATTCTTGCAGACCCTGTTGGACGCGACCGTGGAGACGGGGATGACGGTGCTCCTCTCGTCCCATCTGGTCGGGGAACTGGAGCGCGTCTGTGACTATCTGGTGCTCCTCAACGCCGCACGGGTGCAGTTCGCTGGTGATCTGGAGACGTTCGCGGAGGGACATCGGCTGCTGGTTGGGCCGCGCGCGCAAACCGAGGAGCTGGCGCGGGTGTCGCATGTCGTTCACGCCACCCATACCGACCGCCAGACCTCGCTGCTCGTCAAGCTGAACGGGCATGGATACGACCCGCAGTGGGATGTCCGCGATCCGGGATTTGAAGAGATTGTCCTCGCCTACATGGGGCAACGAGTGGAAGAAGTGGAGACGACGCGATGACCTGGCTGACCTGGCGGCTGCACCGGACGGAAGCGGCGATTGGCATCCCCATCTTCGCCGCCTTGATCGTGATTATGTTTCTGGCAACTCAGAGCGTCAATTCGGCGTACGACGCCGCCAGCAACCTCGGCTGTTTCGACAACGGTGACAGCATCCTCTGTAGCGAACGTCTGAGCGACTACTATGACCGCTCCTCGCGCTGGGGCAATCTCACCACGCTCCTGCATGGCATCCCGCTCGCCGTTGCGGCGCTGCTGGTGATCCCGACACTGCAGGAGCTGGAGCGAGGAACGCACCGGCTGGCCTGGACCCAAAGCATCTCCCGGCGGCGCTGGACGCTGATTCGTGTGGGTTTTCTGATCGGCATCTCCACCCTCGTGGCAGCCGTTTGGGCGGTGACGACGTCCGATTGGCGATCGTCCATTCTGCAAGTCGATGAGCAAAGCTTCGCAAGGGACGCCTTCGAGCTCTCGCCTGCTGTTCTGGTCGGATACGGCTTGTTTGCCGTCGCGCTCGGGTTAGCAGCGGCGGTGGTCACTCGGCGCCTGATCCCAACGCTCGCCCTTCTGGCAGTCGGTTTCACGGGCACCCGGATCCTCACAACCTTCGTGCTACGCGAGCGCTATCGCAATCCGGTCGAGGAAACGATTCCCGCCGCCGACGACACCGGCCAGTTCACGGCGTTCGAGGATCGATGGATCCTCGACGAGTCCTGGCTGACCAAGAGCGGTGAGCGATTGTCCTGGGAGCGTGTCAACCAGCTGTGTACGCCGGGTGCCGACGAACAGAACTTCGAGGCCTTTTACCAGAAGTGCCTGGTCGACAACGACCTCCAGTACTACCGGGCGTTTCACCCGACCGATCGGTTCGGCCAGTTCCAACTGATCGAAACGGCGCTCTATCTCGGCCTGGCCGCTGGGTTGTTCGCCTTGTCGTACTGGTGGCTGACACGCCGCTCGGCGTGAGGTGAACGAGCGACTCATTCATTCCGTCCGTCCGATCCCTCGACCTGATCGTGCGCTATCAAGCGCTGGAGGGCGCTGTCGAAGTTGACGAAGGACGCACTGGCTCGTACCGTTGCGGTCGGTCGATTCGTGGGGGAGTGAGGACGTCGAGGGCTACTGGTGGTTGCATCGGACAGGGTGCCGGTCGCGGAGGTGGATGGGGACGCGGAGCGCGACTCGGTCGGCAAGACGAGCGTGTTTCGCAACCGACCGCTGATTACGCTCTGTCTCGGGCATATGACAATCGACATGTACGGCGGGCTGCTGCCGGTCCTCTATCCGGTGCTGTCCGGCAGGTTCGACCTGACCTTGGCGACGGTCGGGCTGGTCAGTCTGGCCTACAGCGGCATGGGCTCAATCTCGCAGCCGGTCTTCGGCTGGTTGGCTGACCGCTACGGCACGCGGCTGACCGGCGCGGCCCTGATCTGGACCGCCGCGACCTTCGCTGCGATCGCCTTCGCGCCATCGTTCCCGGTACTGCTGGTCCTGGCGGGACTGGCCGGGCTTGGCTCTGGCGCGTTCCATCCGTTCGGCGCGCTCAACGCTAACGCCGTCATTCCGGCTGACAAGCGCAACTCGGCCATGTCCGTCTACGCCTCCGGCGGGACGATCGGCTTCGCGATCGGTCCGCTGATCGGTGTCGGGCTGGTGGCAGCGTTCGGGATGCGCGGGATCGCCCTGATGGTGTTGCCCGGTGCGATCATCGCTGGGTGGCTGCTGTATGAGATGCGGAACATCTCGGTGGCTGGGCGACGTGCTGGCGGGGTGCTCGACCAGGATCTCGCGCCGATCCCAATGCTTCCGCTGGCGGCGGTCATCGGCGTGATGATGTCGCGCTCGTGGACGATGAGCAGCATTCAGACCTTCATCCCGACCTGGTACGACGACCTGGGCTACTCGGCGACGTTCTACGGCTCACTTGCGACGACGATCATTCTCGCCAGCGCGCTCGGCACGATCGGCTCCGGGCAGCTGGCCGACCGGCATGGCCGCCGCGCCCTGATCGTCGGCTCGCTCGTCCTGTCGATCCCGACCGTGTTGCTCTTCGCGCAGTTCACCGGCCCGATCGCGTTTCTGACCGGCGCGCTCGTCGGGCTGCTGGCGGCCTCGACTGCGCCACTGCTGCTGGTCATGGCGCAGCTGCTGATGCGAGGAAGGGCGGGCGTCGCCTCCGGCCTGATCCTCGGCCTCGGCTTCGTCACCGGAGCAATCGGCGTCCCGATCACCGGCGCGGTCGCGGACTCAATCGGCATCCAGGACGCCATGCGCCTGCAAGTCATCATCGTCGCCATCACCATCCCGCTCGCCTTCCTGCTGCCCAACGAGGCGCGGCTTGCGGAGCTGGATGCGCGGCGGCGGGACCCCTCTCCCCAGCCCGCCACCCAGAGGGTACCCTGCCGGCGCGGAGAGGGGGAGACGTGAGTTGGGGCGGCGTGGCGTCCTGACGGAGCGACGCGAGCGACGCGAGCGACCGTCCACGTCTCCCTCTCTCCGCGCCGGCCGGGTACCCTCTGGGTGGCGGGCTGGGGAGAGGGGTCCCGCCCATTGCGTTACGATACACACCACACCGACAACGATCGGCCTACATAAGGGCGGGGAACGATGGCGGCACCGGATGAGGTCAAGCGGCTGGTCGAGCGGTTTCATGGCGACCGCGAGCGACTGAAGCGCGTGCAGTTTGGTGAAACAGAGACCCGCGTGCAGTTCATCAACCCGCTGTTCGAGGCGCTTGGCTGGGACGTGACCAATGCAATGAACTCGCGCGAGGTCGTGCATGAGGACGCCGTGCGCGTCGGGATGGCGCACAAGGCACCTGATTACGGCTTCTACGCGGCCCAGGAGCGCAAGTTCTTCGTCGAGGCCAAGAAGCCGTCGGTGAATCTGCTGACGAACCCGGAGCCAGCCTTCCAGCTGCGCCGCTACGCCTGGTCGGCCCGGTTGCCGGTGAGCGTGCTGACCGACTTCGAGGAGTTCGCCATCTACGATACCCGCGTCCAGCCGGACCAGGCCGACCGCGCCTCGGTCGCGCGGCTGTCGCACATCACCTACGAGAGCTACGCCGACCGCTGGGACGAGATCGCCGGGCTGTTCTCGAAGGCGGCGGTCTACGACGGTGTGCTGGAGAAGTGGGTCGAGAGCCAGCGGCGACCGAAGGGCGCGACGGTCGACCGCGCCTTCCTGACCGAGATCGAGCGCTGGCGCGCGCTGCTGGCGCGGGCGATTGCGGCGGGCAACCCGGAGCTGACGCAGCGCGAGTTGAACTACGCGGTGCAGATGACGGTCGACCGCATCCTGTTCCTGCGCATGGCAGAGGATCGCGGCATCGAGGAGTACGGGCGGCTGCTGGCGCTGGTCAATGGCGCGGATGTCTACCAGCGCCTGCGCGACCTGTATCGTCAGGCTGACGAGCGCTACAACTCCGGTCTGTTCCACTTCCGCGAGGAGCGCGACCGCGCCGAGGGCTACGACGCCCTGACGCCGGGACTGACGATCGACGACACCGCGCTCAAGGACATCTTCAAGAATCTCTACTACCCGCATTCGCCCTACGAGTTCTCGGTCCTGCCAGTCGATGTGCTGGGTCAGGTCTACGAGCAGTTCCTCGGCAAGGTGATCGCGCTCGACAGCAATGGCCGGGTGGAGATCGAGGAGAAGCCGGAGGTCCGTAAGGCTGGCGGGGTCTACTACACGCCGACGTACATCGTGGACTACATCGTCGCGCATACAGTCGGCAAGCTGCTGGAGGGGAAAACGCCGCGCCAGGCCGAGAAGCTGCGTATCCTCGATCCGTCCTGCGGCTCCGGCTCGTTCCTGCTGGGTGCCTACGAATACCTGCTGGCCTGGCATCGCGACTGGTACGTGGCCGACGGGCCGGAGAAGCACCGCAAGGTGCTCTATCAGGGACTGGCGGGCGAATGGCGGCTGACGACCGAGGCGCGCAAAACGATACTACGCAACAATATTTACGGTGTCGATATCGACGCGCAGGCGGTCGAGGTCACCAAGCTGTCGCTGATGCTGAAACTGCTGGAGGGAGAGACGAGCGGCACCCTGACCCGCCAGCTTTCGTTCGCCTACCGGGAGCGCGTCCTGCCCGACCTGGGCGACAACATCAAGTGCGGCAACTCTCTGATCGGCCCCGACTTCTACGACAACCCGCAGATGACGTTTCTATCGAGCGAGGATCAGTACCGGATCAACGTGTTCGACTGGCAGGCGGAGTTCTCCGAGATCATGAAGGCCGGTGGGTTCGATGTGGTTATTGGGAATCCACCGTATGACGTGATGGAAAAGGAACGTGGGGCTGCGTCATGGCCACATTCATCTCTTCGAGATTATGTGACGGTGCGTCCTGAGTATGCGGCTGCTCTCGGCGGGAAACTAAACCTATTTCGGTTTTTCGTTGTCCGGTCGCTCACGCTCGTTCGAGATAGCGGTCGATTTGGAATGATTGTGCCGCTCGCGATTCTGGCTGACATTAGTTGTGCACAGACGCGACGCTTCGTAATGTCCTCCTCTGAAAACCTCATCGCTGACTGCTTTCCACAAAAGGACAATGCTAATCGGCGCGTGTTTGTGGGAGCGAAGCTTTCCACGGTGATACTGACGAGTTCACGGGTTGCAGTACCGTCCAATGACTGCACAGAGATCGCCGTGCGTGTTTACCCATGGAATAACTTCACTGATCCTCGAAAGGAATCGTGCATTCGACTGAGCGATACGGCGCTCCTCGACCCCAAGAACCTACCAATTCCCTTGGTTGACGACCGAAACTGGGCGCTTTGCATCCGGATTCATTCTCAGCCATACGTCGTTCGGATAGGGGACGCACCATGGATTTCCGTAACTCGCGGGGAGATTAACCAGACGGTTTATAGGAAGTTCATTAATAGTGATCCAACGATGGCTCGACTTCTAAAGGGTGTAGAGGTGGGACAGTTCCGATTCAACCGCGAACTGAGTCAAGGCACCAGAGAATGGTTAGACGAGGATAGTTTTCTTCGTGCCAACAGCGCACGTGAGCAGACCGCAAAACCACGAGTCGCTACTCAACGGATTACTGGAGTGGATGAGCGACTTCGAGTCGTGGCTACCATTATCCAACCACCAATGTACTTCGCGGATTCGACAAATTCGGTAGCCGTTGACAGCCCACATTACAAACTTGAGAATATGTGCGGGATACTTAATTCCCAACTGATACAGTGGCGATTCAAGATCACGAGCACGAACAACAATGTAGGAACCAACGAAATCGACTCTCTTCCGGTTCGCACCATCGACTTCGCCAACCCCGCCGATTTCGCCAGGCACGACCAGATGGTGGCGCTGGTGGACCGGATGCTGAGCCTGAACGAGCAGGTGCAGACGGCGCGGACGGGGCAGGACCGCACCATGCTGCAACGCCAGATCGACGCGATCGACCGGCAGATCGACCGGCTGGTCTACGAGCTGTACGGGCTGACCGACGACGAGATCGCGATTGTGGAGGCGGCGACGGCGCGACAGGCGTAGGGGCGATGCGGTGCATCGCCCGCGTGGCTGATCGCACGTCCGGACGAGACGAAATCGTCGGATGCCGCGCTGGTGCAGTGCCAACATCGCCTCACGACGCCATTTCACGTCCTGACGCACGTCTTCCCACGCGGGCGATGCACCGCATCGCCCCTACGACCATCACAATGTATTCGTCGCGATCGTCGCGATCCTCGCGATCCTCGCGATCCTCGCGGCCCATTCGGCAGACAGTGTTCCCTGCGATAGGGCGAACAGAACATCGGCAGCCAGGGATTCGGCGGCTGGGTTGCCGCGCCGTTCGATATCCCAGGTGGCCGGGACAAACCAGTTCTCGAACTCGTCCAGCGTCATCTCGCCCGCGAAGTAGCGGGCGAGATTCATCCGAATCTGAGCGTCGATGGGCAGTTGTGCATCCATGTTCATGTCGAGTTCTCCCAATTGTTGCGTATACCAACCGTAGGGGCGATGCGGTGCATCGCCCGCGTCGCTGGTCGCACGTTGGGGCGTGACGACATCGTCGGGTGCCACGTTGGGTGCGGTGCCAACATCGCCTCACGAACGGTATGACACGTTCTGACGTGCGACCTCCCAACCGGGCGATGCACCGCATCGCCCCTACGGATCGCTCGGATCGACATTCCATCGTGCCGGGTTCATGAAGATGTAGCGCCGAATGTGAGCGGGTTCATGATCGTTGCGGATGATGCGCTCATAATAGTTACGCTGCCATACTGGAGCTCCAGGTGTTCGTCGCACACTGTTGATGCGCTTGGTCGTAACTGATTTGAATTGTCCGACGATGGACGACAATGAATGTGGCCGAAGACCATTCGGACGAAGACCTGCCGTAGCGTCCGGAAGCGTTCCATCAGGGATAATGGCGACGATCCCGTGGACGTGGTTAGGCATGACGACGTAGGTATCGAGATGGATGTAGCCGCGAATCTGCGCGGTCTTGCACCATTCGTCCTCAACGATCTCGCCCAGGTTCGTTAGGATCATTTCCCCGTCAACGACCTCCGACAGCAATGGTTCGCCCCCGAACGTGTTGATCGTCACGAAGTACCAACCGTCGGACGCATAGTCCCAGCCGCGATACCGAATCGAGCGACGATGATGGCGTTCTGGATCGTATGGCATGCCGCGCAGTATCGCACGGATGCGTACCGAATGACGGACGTAGGGGCGATGCGGTGCATCGCCCGCGTGGGAAGACGCACGTTCACGAATACGATGCCGTTCGGAAGACATCGTTGGTCGCGTTCCACCGTCGGCAGCCGACGATGTCAGCCCGCCCGAACGCACGACCAACCACGCGGGCGATGCACCGCATCGCCCCTACAATCACATCACCACGTCATCCCACGTCCCACGTCCCACGTCCCACGTCCCACGTCCCAGAATCACGCCCTCCGCACCAGCCCCAGCACCCGCCGCTGGATCTGCTGAACTTCTTCGATGCGGAAGTAG
>Ga0136611_10003022_pt1 | contig 11750 bp, 10 predicted proteins | sample AntDrymUQ2232306_2_FD_106645 | JGI IMG/M metagenome (GOLD analysis project Ga0136611, IMG submission 106645) | Polar desert sand microbial communities from Dry Valleys, Antarctica - metaG UQ223 (23.06) | ecosystem: Environmental > Terrestrial > Soil > Desert | place: Antarctica: Dry Valley... | reverse complement strand
GGCCCCCTCGGGGGGCAGGGAGTTACACGCAGTGAACGACCGTGGGGGCCTAGCCACAGATGCGTTTTTTTGAAGAGCAGGAAAAAGCCCGGGCGCAAACACTGCGCCTGCTGCTGCTGTTCGGCCTGACGGTCGCTTTGCTGCTGCTGGCTTTGAACGCCGCGCTGGCGCTGGCCTGGCGCGTGGCGTCGCCCGGTTTCAGCGGCTATCCGGCGTATTTTTTCAGCGTCAACACGGCCTTGACACTGCTTTTCGTGCTGGGCGGCTGGTGGCTCGAAACGTCGTTGCTTCAAGGTGGCGGCGAAAAGCTTGCGCGGCGGGCAGGCGCGCGCGAAGCGTGGCCCGCCAGCCGTGAAGCCGAGCGTCGCTTGTGCAATATCGTCAGCGAACTGGCAATTGCCTCAAGCATGAAGCCGCCGCTGGTCATGGTGCTGCCACGCGAAGAAAGCATTAACGCCTTCGCCGCTGGATGGGACGAGCATGACGCGGTGGTCGCGGTGACGCAGGGCGCGCTCGAGGCGCTCAGCCGCGACGAACTGCAGGGCCTGTTGGCGCATGAGTTCAGCCACCTGCGCGAAGGCGACACGCGCCTGAACATGCGGCTTGCGGGCATGGTGTTCGGGCTGGAAATGATTTTCAACCTGGGCCGTACCATGTGCGAGCCTGACGACAACGGCAACCGCTCATTTCTGGCGTTGCCGGGCTTCGCGATCGCCCTAGCCGGCTCGTTCGGCTGGCTGGCCGGCCGGGCGTTGAAGGCGGCCGTCTCGCGCCAGCGTGAATTCCTGGCCGATGCCCGTGCCGTGCAGTTCACCCGCAGCCGGGATGGCCTGGGCGGGGTGCTGCGCAAGGTCGCTGGCGAGCAGGTGGCTGGCACGCGCCGCAGCCTGCATCCGGCTGTGCACCACATGCTGCTCGTCGGCGCATCCGCCGAAGCCCGCTGGTTTGCCAGCCACCCGCCGCTGGCCGAGCGCATCCGCCGGGTTTACGGCCGGCCGATGGTCGCGCTGTCAGCAAGGCGCGAAGACGAGGCCGCGACACGGCCCGACGCGTTGTTCTAACACTCGGCGCCGGGCTGGTCTAATACAGGCCAGTGCCGTTCGCACCCGGACGGATGCACCGTCAGGCTTCCATCAAACCAATGCAAGACCCCCACAAGCCGGATTCGCCGGCTCAGATTCCTTTATGGCGCCAGCTTCAGGCTGCCGCGTCCGTTCTGATAGCCGTTCGCGATGGCCAGTCAATGACGCCGGCATTGGACGATGTAAGCGCCGCGTTGCGCCCCGGCGTTCAGGCGCTGGCCTTTCACGCGCTGCGCTCGCTGGGCCGCGCCGAAGCGCTGCGCCAGCAGCTTGCCAGACGCCCGCCACCGCCTGAAGCCGACGCGCTGCTGTGCGTCGTGTTGGCGCTGGCCAGCTCGGAAGAAAACGCGGCCTATTCGCCGTACACCCTGGTCGATCAGGCGGTGGAAGCGGCCAAACGCAGCGAATCGACGCGGCATCAGGCCAGTTTCATAAACGGCTGCCTGCGCCACTTCCTGCGCGAACGGGACGCTTTGATGGCGCTGACCGACAACAGCCCGCAGGCGGTCTGGAATCATCCTCAGTGGTGGATAGACCGGGTGCGCAAGGACCATCCTGCACAGTGGCAGGAAATTCTGCGCGCCGACAACAGTCGCGCGCCGCTGATCTTGCGGATTAATGAACGAAAAACGACTCCCGCGCAATACCTGTGTGCGCTGGCAGCTATGAATATAGGAGCAAGTACGGTCGGCGAGTATGGCGTGATCCTGGCTGAAGCGCAGCCGATTCCGTCGCTGCCGGGCTTTGCCGACGGCCATTTTTCGGTGCAGGATGCCGCCGCTCAGCTGGCCGCGCCCTTGCTGCTCGAAGGCTTGACGGCGGCGGTCAAGCAGGCGGGGGGCAAGGCCCGGCTCAACATCCTGGACGCTTGCGCCGCGCCTGGTGGAAAAACCGCGCACCTGCTGGAGCTGTCGGACTGCGAAGTGACCGCGCTCGACATCGACGCCCGGCGCTGCGAACGCATCGGGCAGAACCTCGAGCGCCTCGGCCTGCGGGCGCGCATCGTGGTCGGCGACGCTGGCCGGCCCGACGCCTGGTGGGACGGCCGGCCCTACGACGCCATCCTGCTCGACGCACCATGCACCGCGTCCGGCATTGTTCGTCGCCATCCAGACGTTCGTTGGCTGCGCCGGCCGACCGACATCGCGCAGCTCGCTGACGTCCAGACGCGTCTGCTGGCCGCGCTCTGGCCGTTGCTTAACACGTGCGGGCGGCTGGTCTATTGCACCTGTTCGGTTTTCAGGGCCGAGGGCGAGCAGCGGATTCAAACGTTTCTTGCGCACCACACCGATGCGCTGTTAATGCCGTCGCCAGGACATATGCTGCCGCAAAGTGGTGCCGGCGCGACACGAATCCAGGACAATTTGATGCGTGATCACGACGGTTTTTATTACGCGCGCCTTGAAAAACGCAATCTTATCTAGCGCCTTTGCGCGTTTCCTTCTGTTTTGCTGCGTATGCCTGTGCGCCTCGGGTGCCAGCCTTGCGGCGCCCACCGAAGTTACCCAGTTGCGTGTCGAGCGCGCTGAAGATGGTGTTTATCTGTCGGCAACAGTGCGGTTTGAGCTGCCCTCGGTGGTCGAAGATGCGCTGCTCAAAGGAATTGCCGTCTATTTCGTGGTGGAAGCCGATATCTACCGCGACCGCTGGTACTGGACCGACGCGCGCGTGGCCAGCGCGGCGCGAACGCTGCGCCTGGCCTACCAGCCGCTGACGGGTCGCTGGCGCGTGAACATCGTGTCCGGCCTGATCACCAGTTCATCCGGCTTGCGGGCGACGCTGAATCAGAACTACGACACCCTGCCCGAAGCACTTTCGGCCGTCCAGCGGATTGCGCGCTGGAAAATCGCAGAGGCCAATGAAGTCGAGCCCGACGCGAGCTATGGGCTCGAACTCAATTTCCGGCTCGACCTGTCGCAGCTACCGCGCCCGTTCCAGATCGGCGTCGCCGGACAACGTGACTGGTCGATCGCGGCGCAACTGAAGGAGCGGCTGCGCTTCGCGCCTTTGCCTTCCCCCCTGGCCGCACCCCCGCCGCTGGCCGCGCCCGCCGCTGCCGAGGGCGTGAAATGAGCGACGCCGCCAACCGCGCGCCTTTGAAGAGCAGTCCGGTATTTCGCTGGACCGTCGGCGTCGGCGCGTGCATCGTGGTGGCTCTTGGAGTGGTGCTGCTGTTTTTGTTGACGCTGGCTACCGGCAACCGCGAACTGTACGAACGCAACTACGCCTTGCTTTTCGGGCTGAATGTGGCCGTGGCGCTGCTGCTGGTGGCGGTGATCAGCTGGGTTGCGATTCGGCTCGCGCTGCGGCTGCGCCAGGGCCGTTTCGGCAGCAGGTTGCTCGTCAAGCTTTCGGCGATTTTCGCCCTGGTCGGACTGTTGCCGGGTTTAATGATCTACGTGGTGTCCTACCAGTTCGTCTCGCGTTCGATCGAAAGCTGGTTTGACGTGCAGGTCGAAGGCGCCCTGGCGGCCGGCGTCAACCTCGGCCGCGTAACACTGGACACGCTGACGGCCGACTTGGGCAACAAGACGCGCCAGGCAGCGGCACAGCTGGCGGAAACACCTGAGCCCATGGTTGGACTGGGCATGGAGCGGCTGCGCGAGCAGTTGTCGGCGACGGACGTGGTGCTCTGGAGTGCCTCGGGCCAGCTGATCGCCAGCGCCGGTGGTTCGCGCTTTCTGCTCCAGCCCGAGCGGCCATCGGTGCAGCAGCTGCGCAGCGCCCGAAGCCAGCGGGTGACGACCCAGATCGAAGGTCTGGACGAACTGGTGCCCGGTGGCAATGGCGAGCTTGGAAATGAGCCCAGCGCCGCCGCGCAAGCGCGCGGCGGGGGCGCAGCGGCGCGGATTAAGGCGATTGCCGCGGTGAACAACCCAAACCTGAACGTGCTGGAACAGTCGCGCTACCTGCAGGTCACCGCCGTGCTGCCTGCGGGGCTGGTCGCCAACGCCATCGCCGTCCAGGAGGCCAATCGCCAATACCAGGAGCGCGCCCTGGCGCGTGGCGGCTTGCGAAAGATGTACATCGGCACGCTCACGCTCAGCCTTTTCCTGGCGGTGTTCGGCGCGGTGCTGCTGGCTGCCGTGCTGGGCAACCAACTCGCCAAGCCGCTGCTGCTGCTGGCCGAAGGCGTGAAGCAGGTCGCGCTGGGCGACCTGACGCCCAAGGCGGCGCTGCAGGGCAAGGACGAGCTGGGCGGGCTGACGCGCTCGTTTGCCGACATGACGCAGCAGTTGGCCGACGCCCGCTCGGCGGTGCAGCGCAGCATGAGCCAGGTTGACGCCGCCCGCGCCAATCTGCAGACCATCCTCGACAACCTGACGGCGGGCGTCATCGTGCTGGACGTGGGCGGTTTTGTCCAGTCGAGCAATCCGGGCGCCAGCCGCATTCTGCGCGCGCCGCTGCCGCACTTCCACGGCAAGTCGCTGGGGGATGTCCCAGGGCTTGAGACCTTCGCCCGGGACGTGCTTGCCCAGTTCGCCGACTACCTCGGCAACAACACGCCGCAGGCAATGGCGCATTGGCAGCAGTCGTTTGAGCTTCACGCCGCCGGACATGGCGCCAGCGACAACGCCATCACTCTGATTGCGCGCGGTGCGAAAATGCCGGGCACGGAAGAGTATCTGCTGGTGTTCGACGATATTTCGGACATGGTGTCTGCCCAGCGCGCCCGGGCGTGGGGCGAGGTCGCGCGCAGGCTGGCGCACGAAATCAAAAATCCGCTCACACCGATCCAGCTTTCAGCCGAACGGCTTGAAAGGCGGCTGTCGGGCAAGTTGAGCCCGACCGAACAGGCGCTGCTCACCAAGTCGGTCAAGACCATCGTCGACCAGGTAGACGCCATGAAGCGGTTGGTCAATGAGTTCCGCGACTATGCGCGTCTACCGGCCGCCGATCTGGTGCCGGTAGACCTGAACGCAATCGTTCAAGACGTGCTGCATCTCTACCATGGCGACAGCGCAAGCGCGGTGGCACCGGTGGTGGCCGAGCTTGACCCGGCGGCGCCGCCGATTCTGGGCGACGCCCAATTGCTGCGCCAGGTCATCCACAACCTGCTGCAAAACGCGCAGGACGCCCAGGACGGCATTCCCAATGCCCGTGTGACGGTGAGAACCGAATATGCCGACAGCCTGCGGCGCGTCCGTTTCAGTGTCCGGGACCACGGCAGCGGTTTTCCTGAGCACATTCTCAAGCGCGCTTTCGAGCCGTACGTCACGACCAAGCTCAAGGGAACCGGTCTGGGACTGGCGGTTGTCAAGAAAATTGCCGACGAGCATGGCGCGCGCATCGATATTTCCAACCGTGTCGTGGAGGGGACCGTTCAGGGCGCGCAAGTGTCGTTATCATTTGCGGTGGCGACTTGACAAGGCTTGGGCCCGCGCGATTCCAACAACCCTCGACATCGGCTTCATCATCGTCAACAACAGGCAGGCGGCAATTAATCATGGCAAATATTCTGGTGGTCGATGACGAGCTGGGCATACGCGACCTGCTGTCAGAAATTCTTAATGACGAGGGGCATCAGGTCGACCTTGCGGAAAACGCGGCCCAGGCCCGCGCAGCCCGTGCGCTGGCGCGGCCCGACCTGGTTCTGCTCGATATCTGGATGCCCGACACCGACGGCGTGACGCTGCTGAAAGAATGGTCGTCAAGCGGCCTGCTGACGATGCCGGTGATCATGATGAGCGGCCACGCGACCATCGACACGGCCGTCGAGGCGACCAGGATCGGTGCCATGGCTTTTTTGGAAAAACCCATTACCTTGCAAAAGCTGCTCAAAGCGGTCGAGCAGGGTCTTGCAAGAACGCTGGCCCGTCCGGTCGCCGTCAGCTATGCTGCCCTACCTGTCCCTCAGTTCACTGGCGAGGTCATGATGGCCAGCGGCGTCCTGGCCGCGACGGCCGAAAGGAGCCCGCAGGCAACGCAAAGCTTTCTGCTTGAAAAACCGCTTCGCGAAGCGCGCGACGAGTTCGAAAAAGCGTACTTTGAATTTCACCTGGCCAAGGAAGGCGGCTCAATGACACGGGTGGCGGAAAAAACCGGACTCGAGCGGACCCACCTGTACCGGAAACTGAAACAATTGGGTGTCGACCTGTCCCGCGGCAAGCGCGGCGCATAGCTTTTGCCCTTTGGCAAGCATTTCGGCTGATATAATTTTCAGTTCAGGCCCGGTAGCTCAGTCGGTAGAGCAGAGGATTGAAAATCCTTGTGTCGGTGGTTCGATTCCGCCCCAGGCCACCATACTGACTTTTCATGGTTCTGACGAGAACCGTGAAGTTTCCAAAAAACCCTTTGTCTTAAACGCCTTAGGGCTTTTTTGTTGTCATTTGCGATCCGGTTTAACAGCCCAAAACCAACGTTTTTTGCAGTAAATACGCAGTAACTTTTGCAGTAACTTTTTTGCATCGTTACGGACAGCAGATCCACTGCATCACCTCGACCCGACCGTGACGCGTGTTGCAATGGAGTCAGGCAATTGCACTGGAGTTGATCAAGGGCGAGAGCACCACACAGGCGCTCAAACGTGGGGCCAAACGGCTCAACGACGTTGGGGGACTTTACTTGCTTCCCTTTGCGGGTGAGGATGCCCACTACTGGCGGCTGGATTACACGCATGAAGGCAGGCGCAAGACGCTAAGCCTGGGCGTCCACCCCGACGTTGATCTGGTGATGGCCCGGGAAAAGTCGGCAAAGGCAAGGGCCATGCTTGCCGGTGGCCTGAATCCGTCGCAAGAGCGCCGACAGATTCGGTCGGCACAGGTGGCGTCCATCCAGACCGAAAAACGGGCCAAGGCTGGACTTGCGCCCGAAGGGAGCTTCGAAGCGGTGGCCCGGCGCTGGTTCGCCGTCAAGAAAGACCAGTGGGTGGAGAATTACAGCTCCAAGGTCATCAGGCGTCTTGATCTCGACGGAATTCTCAGGTTCGGGCGCAGGCCACTGGAAATGATCACACCCAAGATGGCCTTGGACGCCTGTAGGGCTGTCGAGGCCAACGATACGCTGGAGACTGCCCAGCGCCTGCGTGAACACTGCTCGTCGGTGTTCCGGTTCGCGATCGCAGAAGGTGCCGACTTGCGTGAACCGTGTCAGGATATCCGTGATGCCCTCAAGCGTCCTCCTGTGCGGCATTTCCCTGCCATCACCAAACCCGATAAGTTGGCCGATCTGCTCAAGGCCATTGAACACTACGCAGGAACATTCGTGGTTCGATCCGCCCTGCAGCTGGCATCCATGCTGATGGTGCGGCCGCGCGAGCTCAGATTGGCGCTATGGGAAGAGTTCGATCTGGACCATGGCTTGTGGTACATCCCCTCCATCCGCATGAAACGAACCAAGGATCAAAAGCACAACGGTCAACCGCATCTCGTGCCGCTGGCCACGCAGGCGGTAGCGGTGCTTGAAAAGTTGTTCGCAAAAACTGGAGATACCGGACAGGTGTTTCCAGCAGAAGGGCGGCCGGGCCGGTTCATGTCTGAAAACACTTTGAACAAGGCCATGCGGCTCATGGGCGCTCGCCACACTGGGCTGGAAGGTAGCGTTCCGACTGGTTTTTTGACAAGTCTTGGACTACAGGCCTGAAATACGTTTTTAACCCGGATTCGGGTAAATCACGGTATGTGCACATAGTTTTATGGGCCAAACTCAAGACTGATTCACCCTTTTGCCCTGCCTGAATGACACCCCAACGCCTGCTAGATTTGTACCGGCTCATGAGCCGCATTCGCCAGTTTGAAAACGCCGCCGAAATTGCCAGCCAGGGCGGTGTGGCCGCCTGGGGCCTAGCCGCATCAGCCAAGCCTGCGCTGGTGCGCGGGCCGCTGCACTTGTCGACCGGGCAGGAAGCCGTGGCCGCAGGTGTTTGCCACAACCTTGAGCGGGCGGACATGCTCACGTCTACCCACCGGGGCCACGGCCACACGCTGGCCAAGGGGGCTGATGCCACCCGCATGATGTGCGAGCTGTTTGGCCGCGCCACAGGCTACAACAAGGGCAAGGGGGGTTCGATGCACATTGCCGACTTTTCAGTCGGCATGCTGGGCGCCAACGGTGTGGTGGCGGCAGGCATACCGATTGCCACGGGCGCGGCGCATGCTTTAAAAATCCGCAAGCAAGCCAACATCGTCGCCTGCTTTTTTGGCGATGGCGCGACCAACCGGGGGCCATTTTTGGAAGGCCTGAACTGGGCACAGGTGTACCAGTTGCCGATATTGTTTGTGTGTGAAGACAACCGCATTTCAGCCACCACGCCGACCCCGGCCATGACGGCTGGGGCGGGTGCTTTTGCACGCGCCCAGGCTATGGGCATACCTTCAGAACACGTTGATGGCAATGATGTGGAGGCGGTGGACACAGCCGCCCAAAAGATGATTGGCGAGATTCGCGCAGGCAGCGGCCCGCGCTTTTTACATGCGGTGACGTACCGCTTCAAAGGCCATGTATCGGTAGACCCTGGCACCTACCGTGATGCAAAAGAAGTCGAGGCGGCGCTGCACAAAGACCCTTTGATTGTGGCCCGGGCCAGGCTGGCCAGCCTGGGCATGACAGCTAGCGATATTGCAGCGCTAGATGCAGAAGTGAAACTTGAGATCGACGCAGCCCTGCAAACCGCTGAAGCCGCGCCCTGGCCTGTGGTGGGCGATGCGTATGAGGACATCATGACGACCGGTGCGGGAGTATGGCTATGACCATAACAAAAATGACTTACGCCGAAGCCGCCTGCGCCGCGCTGCGCGAAGCCATGCAGGCTGACCCCAACGTGGTAGCACTCGGTGAAGACCTGGGCCGTGGCGGCGTGTTTGGCCAGTACAGGGGCTTGGCTGCCGAGTTTGGTGGCGACCGCATCATTGACACGCCGATATCAGAATCGAACATCATGGGCAGCGCCGTCGGCATGGCGCTGGCGGGTGTGCGGCCGATTGTGGAAATGCGGGTGATTGACTTTGCGCTGTGCGCGATCGACGAGATTGTTAATCAGGCGGCCAAAAATCGCTTTATGTTTGGCGGCCAGGGCCGCGTGCCGCTGGTGGCGCGCATGCCGATTGGTATCTGGTCGGCATCGGCAGCGCAGCATTCGCAGTCGCTTGAAGCCTGGTTTGCGCACATCCCCGGCCTGGTGGTCGCCACGCCTTCCACACCGCAAGACAATTATGGGTTGCTCAAATCTTCCATGGCGTCCGGTGACCCGGTGATTTACATGGAGCACAAAGAGCTGTGGGGCACGCAAGGCGATGTGGACACGGCTGAGGCGGTACCGCTGGGTGTGGGCAAAAAGCTGGCCGTGGGTAAGGACGTCACCATCGTTACATGGTCGCGCGGCGTGGGCGTGTGCATGCAGGCGCTTGAGCAAGGTGCGTTTGCATCCCTAGGTGGGATCAAACCCGACATCATTGACCTGCGCACCATCTGGCCTTGGGACAGAGCGATGGTGATGGAATCTGCCGCGCGCACTGGGCGCTTGCTGGTGATGCATGAGGCCGTGCAAGTCGGAGGCTTTGGCGCGGAGATTGCCGCCAGCGCTGCCGAGCAAACCGGCTGCAAAGTCAAACGCCTGGGCTCGCCGCGCATACCGGTAGGCTACGCACAGGTGCTTGAAAACGAATCGCGTTTGTCGGTTGGAAAATTAATAAGTGCAACGCAAGCCTTATTAAAGCAATGACAAACCGCAAAGCCATCGTTACCGGCAGTGCCAGCGGCATCGGCGCGGCTACGGTGCAGGCGCTGGCTGAGCAGGGCTATGACACGGTGGGCATTGACTGTCATCTGCCAGGTGCGGAAGCGACAGCGCTGAAAGCAAAAACCACTTGCGGCCAGCACCATGGGCTGCTTTGCGATGTGACCGATGAAGCGCAGCTGGTCAAAGTTATGGCAGAAGCAGCAACGTTGTTGGGCGGGCTGGACGCGCTGGCAACTTGCGCTGGCGTGGCTGAAAAAACCGCCTTCATGCAACTGACGGCCACCGAATTTAAAAGCACGTTTGATGTGAACGTGATTGGCACTTTTGTTGCCATTCGTGAAGCCGCCAGGTATATGCAAAACGGTGGGCGCATATGCACGGTCGCCAGCGTGGCCGGCTTGCGCGGCGGCGGCTTGATGGGCACCGCAGCCTATGCGGCCAGCAAGGGTGCGGTACTGGCGCTAAGCAAAAACGCGGCACGCTCTTTGGCCAGCCAAGGCATCAGTGTCAACTGCATTGCACCAGGCGCGACGCTTACACCCATGATTGCCGAGGCGTGGAAAAATGTCGCCCTGCGCCAGCAAATTGAAGGCATGGCGGCGCAAAACCGCACAGCCGAGCCGCACGAGATTGCTGCCAACATTGTGTACCTGCTGTCACCACAAGCCTCGTATGTGACGGGCGCGACGCTGGTGGCCGACGGCGGTCTCACCATGTATTAGTTTTTTTGTCAGTTTTAAATCAGTTCATAACAGGAAACTTCATGCAAAGCAAAACACCATCCATCAGCCGCCGCACTTTTGTGGCCGCGGCATCCAGCGCTGCCGTTCTGGGTACGCCAGCCTTCGCCCAAAGCGGCAACATCACGTTGAAATGGGCGAACAATATTCCCGTCACGCACCCCTCCAACATCCGCATCAAGGAAGCGGCAGACGCCATCCGCGCCGAGACAGGCGGCAAGGTGGATATTCAAATCTTCCCGAACAACCAACTGGGTGGCGACACCGACATGCTGTCGCAGGTGCGCAATGGCGCGATTGATATCTTCCCGTTGTCGGGTCTGATTTTGCAAACGCTGGTGCCTTTGGCAGGCATCAACGGCCTGGCGTTTGCGTTCAAAGACTACGCCACTGTGTGGGCTGCAATGGACGGTGACCTGGGTGCCTACATTCGCGCAGCGATTGCCAAAGTCAACCTGCACAGCTTTGACAAAATTCTGGACAACGGCTTCAGAAACATCACCACATCGACCAAGCCCATTGTGACGGCTGAAGATTTAAAGGGCTTCAAGATCCGCGTACCCATCAGCCCGCTGTGGACATCCATGTTCAAGGCATTTGGCTCAGCGCCGACCGGCATCAACTTCAGCGAGGTGTATTCGTCTCTGCAGACCAAGGTGGTGGAGGGGCAAGAAAATCCGTTGGCCATCATTGACATTGCCAAGCTGTATGAGGTGCAAAAGTTTTGCTCGATGACCGGCCATATGTGGGACGGCCAGTGGATTCTGGCCAACGGCCGCCGCTGGGCCGGTTTGCCTGCCGATGTGCAGGCAGTTATCAACAAACATGTGACCAGCGGCGTGATGAAGCAGCGCGACGATATTCGCCGCCTGAACAACGGCCTGGAAGCACAGCTCAAAGCCAAGGGCTTGACCTTCAATACGCCAGACGTGAAGTCGTTCCGCGACACGCTGTCAAAAGCCGGGTTCTATGCTGAATGGCGCGGCAAATTTGGCGATGAGGCGATGAGCAAGCTGGAAAAGTATTCCGGCAAACTGGTCTAGTTGCTGATCCCGTTCCCGTTCGGGCTGAGCCTGTCGAAGCCCTTCGACAGGCTCAGGGCGAACAGGTTTTAAAACTGATTCTGTGTCAGTAGTGTCCCAACGTTCATCAGAGGAGAACGAGCTGTTGAGGCTCGGAATCCGTTGCCGAATCGGTTGAGGGTGGCGTAAGTAGTTGATTTATTGGAGAAGTTTCGAACATGGTCAGGCT
>Ga0136611_10003021_pt1 | contig 11751 bp, 8 predicted proteins | sample AntDrymUQ2232306_2_FD_106645 | JGI IMG/M metagenome (GOLD analysis project Ga0136611, IMG submission 106645) | Polar desert sand microbial communities from Dry Valleys, Antarctica - metaG UQ223 (23.06) | ecosystem: Environmental > Terrestrial > Soil > Desert | place: Antarctica: Dry Valley... | reverse complement strand
CTTCTCAAAGCCAAAGCCAAGACCAGCTCAATCGTCAACGACAACTGGAACTGGGATGGCGTTAACGCAATCAACGTCTACACCCTAGTTGACCCTGTCATGGGTGCTTACACTCCAACCGGTAACACCCGTTATGGTACAGCTACTGAAGTCCAAGACACCAAGCAAACATTTACGCTTGCTCGTGACCGTGCATGGACGAACAGCATTGACATGCTTAACTACCAGGACACACTAGAAATCCGTAAGCCAGCTAAGTTCTTAGCCCAGGCTACCAAGAACGTATTAGTACCAGAGATTGACACTTTCCGCTTAGGCGTATTGAGTGCTGCTGGTGTTACGTTCAGCCGTAACGCTGTTGTCGCTGCCGGTGCTACTACTAGTGCTAACGCTTACAGCAACTTTACTAGCCTGACAGCTAACATCACTGACCTTGAAGGTACTGAAGAAGGCCGTGTCGCATTGATGACTGCTGCCTACTACAACCAGCTCAAGCAAGGTGGTTTCGTCCTTAACTCTGACCTCGCCTACAAAGACCGCAAATCAGGCGATCTCGGACAGGTCGATAACTGTACTGTTGTCATCGTGCCAAGCAGCCGTATGCCATTGAACACTGACCTCATCATTACTCACCCAAGCAACCTAGCCGCTCCGGAGAAACTGAAGGACTATACTGTTCACAAGAATCCCCCAGGCATTAACGGTTACCTTATAGAATTCAGAATTCGGTACGATGCTTTCTTTGACGCTAACAAGTCACAGACGTTAGCCATTCACAAGACAGCTATTTAGTAAGATACTTACTATGCTACGAAAGTCCCGGTGGAAGTCCGGGGCAACCATATTAACTGAAAGGACATAACATGGCAGATAACACACCATTACCACAAGAACGTAAGAAACCAGCCCACCTTCAAGAAGTTGAAGAAGATGCGGTGTATCTCACCAACAAGCGTTTCAAAGACGCTGAAGAAGAAAAGAAGCGTGACGAAGAAAAAGCTAAGCGTGATGCTGACAAGGGCAACAAATAATATCACACCATCTGTATAGGGTGGCTCCGGCTTAGGAGTCATCTACTATACAAACCAGACAATCTTGTATACACTGACACTAAACATAAGGGTTATTTACACTCATGGCAACTATCAAAATTAACCGAGGCACGACGTTCACGATAGGCGTTAATTATCAACGAAACGGCGTAGCAGCTACGCTTGTCGGTGCAACCGTCTACTTCACAGCTAAGACGGCCGAGTTCACAACTGACGCTACCGACGCCGACGCCAGTGTCAAGAAGGATGTCACTAACGGTACAGCGCTAGGAGAGGCCACTATCACGCTCAATCCAGCCGACACCATCAGCCTATTACCTGGCAAATACTTCTATGACATTAAGGTTAAGGAAGCTGGTGGTAGTATATTCAAGATTGACGAAGGAACTATCAAGCTGGATGGCAGCCCAACTAACCGGCTGGTGTAATGGCTGATTTAACTCTCACTGCCAACGTCCAAGACAGCGTAGCTAGTAGCGCTGGTGCTAATAGTGGCATTGTTGTATCTACTAGTATTGTTGAGGCGGTAGAGATAACCGCTGCAATCGTTACCGGCGCTAAGGGTGAAAAGGGTGACCCCGGCCAGCAGGGAATACCTGGAACTAACGGTATAGATGGGATAAACGGTACTGGCGGTAATCTAACGACAGGCGTACCGAATGAACTACCAAACGGGGTCAGGACTGTATTCACAGTACCGGTCACATATGTACTTGGTAGTTTACAGGTATTCTTGAACGGCTTAAAAGAGAGTTTCGTAAGCCAGAGTAGCACGACTACTTTGACTTTTGAGACTGCTCCGATAACCGGTGATAAGATAGAGCTATTGTACCGAGTACCATAAAATAATAAGAAGGAAACATCATGGCAGTAACAAAGATCAATTTAGACAGACAATCAGAAGGACGGGTATTACCGCTAGGTACTACTGCCGCCGCTGGACAAGCGCTACTGACGCTTAATAACGGTACGGCCGGTGCAACTAACGTAGTTCTAGACGTTAAAGGTTCAGCTAGCGTTGTAGGTGATATTAACCTAACTGGTAACTTGAATATTACCGGTTCAGTAGATACTCAATCCGTTACTAACACCAACGTCAAAGATAAGACGATTACCGTTAACGATGGCGGTACTACGGCTGGAGCCGCTGGTGGTGGTATTCTCGTTGAAGGTGACGCTGGTGCTACAATCGGTGCATTAACCTTCGCAACCGGTGCTGCCGGTAAGTTCCAGATAGGTGACGGTACTACTCAGGTAGATGTAGTCACGACTTCTGGGACACAGACGCTTACCAACAAATCCATTACAGGCGGTCAGGTCACTTCGGCTGTTGCTAACGCTACACTGGCGGCTAGTGCTACTTCTGCCCTCGGACTTAAATCAGCTACTACCACGATTGACGTACAGACCGCTACTGCCCCGACTGCTGGACAGGTTCTTACTGCTACTAGCGGTACGGCTGCTACATGGCAGAACGGTGGTGCTGGCAAGACGTTCACTCGTACTACCGTCACGGGTACGATTAACGGCACTAATACCGCCTTTACGCTTGGTGTCACGCCTAACCCGGCTGGTTCAGAGATGATTATGCAGAACGGCATGACTCTACTTCCAGGGTCAGGCAACGACTATACGATTACTAACGCTGCCGTCACGTTCGCAGTAGCTCCGGCAACTGGCGACCAATTACAGGCATTTGCTTCAAGCTAGGATAACTAATGCCCAGAACACAATTAACAGGCGAACAGGTAGCAGCAACATCTATACCAGTAGGTGACATAAACGCTACCGGTACGCCAAGCTCCACTACCTTCTTGCGTGGTGATGGTACTTGGAATGCTCCTGCCGCTGGCACAACCTACACCCCACTCAACACCCTGACCGTTGCAAGCTCTACCGCTAGTGCAGCCGAGAAAGCCAGTGCTAACTACGTTTGTGACGGTACGGCTGACGAAGTAGAGATAAACACCGCCTTAACTGCTTTACAAACCAAAGGTGGACAGGTACTACTATCTGGTGGAACTTTTAACCTTGCTGCTACGATCGCTATAACCGGTGGTACTAACTTCGCTGATAACGTCTATGTTGAACTAACCGGTATGGGTGCTGACACCACGACCTTAGCCCCTGCTAGTGGTATACACGCCATCACCCTAACGAGTACACCAAAGCCCGGCATTAAAAAGATGCGTATTAACCTGTCCGGCACTTCCGATGGTATACGCTGTATCGCTCCAACGACAGGCGCTAATGACCGCCGAGGCTTCTGGATGGGTGCATTCGAGGACTTAAAGATACAAGGTGACTTTTCTACTAGCACCGGCTGGGCTATCAACATGGAAGCGCCGTTTAGGAGTACCTTTAAGCGTATACAGGCACTCGGCGTTAAGAATGGTATCTGGCTTAAATCTAGCTATGTCAACTTCAACCCCGGCAACCTAACCTTCGATGACTGTCACATGGACTTGAGCCAGCCGAACGGTACGGCTTACTTCCTAGATACCGCTGACACTGGTGGCTTCTTTAACATCTGTACGTTTATGGAGTGTGACTGTATCGACAGTAACGGCACTAGTACGACCTCTATCGGCTGGCGCTTTAAGGGTAGCACAACCAGTTACTTTACTACCCGTGACTTGCTTATACTTCGGTCTAACGTCGAGCTGTTTAACACGGCTGTCAGTTTAGAACACTCGGCCAATGTCGAGTTTAATGGTAACTACATAGACACTAAGACCGGCGGTACTATCTTCAGCGTCACGGCCGACAGCCCGAACAACCAACTGTCAGTCCAGTATGCTTATGTTCCTAACCCTAAGACAACTAAGGTACTCAATGACTTAAACACCGACCCACTAAAGCCGACTACCTTGCGTAACTCATTTGCCAGAGTTGAAACTGGCGGTACGCTTAGTATCACTAAGTCGGCTGCTACTGTCCTGTCTGGCCTGTATCGTGATAGTGACGGCACTGGTGTCTACCCTGCTGAATGGCAAGGTCAGACGGCTGGTATCAACTGTTACGATGAAGCGGTCGAACTATTCAGAGGTACACGGGCGATCAAGTTCGTCGGTGCTGGTGTAACGGCTACTAACACTGGGCCGGATATCACGGTTACTATACCTGGAAGTGCCGGTGGTACTAATGCCACCAACCTGACAACCACCGCTGCACCGACTAACGTCACAATCAACAGTGATACCGGTACTGACGCTATCATAGCTGCCACAGACGCAACTAACGCCGGACTGCTACTACCTGCTGAAAAGACTAAGCTTACTAATACTAGCGGTACTAATACTGGCGATCAGACTACCATTACCGGCAATGCTGGAACGGCTACAGCCTTACAGACTGCTAGGACTATTAATGGTGAACCTTTTGATGGTACGGCGAACATCACGATTGCGGACGCTACTAAGGAGCCGACCATCACGGCTGGTACGACGGCTCAATACTACCGTGGCGATAAAAGCTTCCAGACACTTGATAAGACGGCTGTCGGTTTAGCTAACGTAGACAACACTAGTGACGCTACCAAGAACAGCGCAACCGCTACACTAACTAACAAGACACTGACTGCACCAGTCATCAACAACCCGTCCGGCTTCCTAACAGGTGCAGCTAAGATAACCGTCAGCACGACTGCTCCGGCTGCACCCTCGGCTGGGGACATCTGGGTGGACGCTGCATGATAACTAAACAAGGAACATAACATGGCCCACTTACTAGACGACCGAGTAAAAGAAACCACGACTACAACCGGCACAGGTACGCTAACCCTTGCCGGTGCTGTTACTGGTTTTAAGGCTTTCTCTGCTGTCATGGCGGTAAACGACACGACTTACTACGCCATCGTTGATAACGCTACTGGCGCTTGGGAAACAGGAGTTGGTACACTGGCTAGCGCTACGACCCTAGCGAGAACTACGGTACTAGAATCAAGCAACGCCGACGCTTTTACTAACTTCACTTCTGGTACCAAGGACGTATTCATAACCCTACCCGGCGCAAAAGCCCTACCAGTACAACCCGACAACTCGGTACTACTGCCAGCCATTACCACCGAACCAGCCGTACCACCAGCTAGTAGACTAGCGGTCTACGCCAAAGCTTACGCCGGACGGTTAGTGCCAAAGGTCAAAGGGCCTAGCGGTTTAGACTATGCACTACAAGCGTCGTTTTGGGGAAACAATATAACTATGTGGTCTTCGACGAATGCTACTGCTGGTCTTTGGATTGGTACGACTGGTCTTGGTGCTGGTGGATTTACTAACCGTCTTCCGACTCTTACCAATCTCTATACGACTATGAAGCGTGGTAGTTATGCTAGTGTTGCAACTACTCTAAATCAGGTGTTGGGTCAACGAAATGTAGACCTTATGTATTTCCGGGGTTCGGCGGTTAATCAAGGCGGTTTCTTTTTCTTTACTCGTTGTGGTATGGACACATGGACAAATGGTGGCCGATTCTTTGCGGGATTAGCTACTTCTTCTACGGTTGTATCGGCTGACCCTTCCGCACTTAATAATACAGTGGGTTTCTGTATAGACGCTGCTGATAATGGCGCCATTTCATTTTTAACAAGGGGAACCGCAGCCACTAAAGCAGCCACTGGCTTTTCAATGGCCACCAACGCCGGATTTGACCTCTATATGTTTTGTCCCCCTAACGGTACGGATATAAGCTGGCGTATCGTCAACATCAACACCGGCGCTGAAGCCAGCGGTACGGCCACGCTTAACCTACCAACTAATACAGTTATGTTAAATGCTTGTGTGTTGGCCTCTAACGCAGCATTAACTGCTGCTACTGCCGTAAGCGTAGGCTTAAACCGCATATACGTTGAAACGGACTACTAGTCATGTTAGGGTTTGGCCCTCTATCGCAACAGCCGTTTAGTGCACAACCAGCTGCTGCAACATCTACCGCCGGTATACTAGTCGTGCAATCGGCTACAGCTTTTACCGCTAACTACGTCACTAGTTCGACAATCGCCCCTGCTGCTGCCGTTGCAGCCGGTAACTTCCTACTGTTATGGATAAGTACCAGCGCTGCTGCTGCTAACAACGTCACCGGTGTGACTGATATCAATAACAATACTTGGGTTAAAGTGGGTAGCGACAGGCAAGGTGGCAGAACTGGTGACTGGTGGTATGTCCAGTCGGCTGCTGGTGGAACGCCTACGATCACGATTACCAGCACTAACTTTATTACTAGGGCTATAGTTCTTCGGGAACTATCGGGGGTAGCTAGTGCTACGCCTATAGACGTATTCGCCTACGCTCTGGTTGCAGCCTCACTTACTCCGACTGCTACGGCCACTACTACTAACGCTAATGACTTAATCGTCGGCGCTGCTGGTATTGATAAGAGTGCTACCGTCTATACTCTCGGTGCTGGCTACTCTAACCTGTCACAAGCCAACGGTGCTGACTTCCTATCTGCTGCTATGGAAAGCAAGCTGGTTACAAGCACAGGATTACAGACGGCTAACTTCACAATAGATAGTCCACAGGGCGGTATCATGGGTATTATCGCCATTAAGGCTGCTGCTGGTGGCGCTGCACCGGTCGGTTCAACTGGCCGGATTAAGGTATACAACGGTACAGCCTTCGTCGCTAAACCAGTCAAGGTCTGGAACGGTACGGCGTGGGTGGTCAAGCCTGTAAAGCGTTGGAATGGTACGTTGTGGGTTGTAACACCGTACTAACTTGCTATTACCACAAGCAGTATGTTATACATACAATATGATTAAGAGGTATCTCTACTACGGGGGCCTACTTGCTACCATTATCACCTGGGGCAACAATCTATCAACTATAAACCCAGGAGATACAAACACATGGCAATCAACATAGGACAAGCAGTAGGCAACTATCTCGGATTTGACCCGACACCTGGATTTAACGTAGCGGCTGGTAGCGGTGGTATGCCTTACGCTGCTGCTACTAGTAGTAGAAACGCACTTGGTCAGGGTGGCAACACTAGGAACTTTAATGATGGCGCTATGGCGAACTTCCTAGCAGGTTCTAAGGCCACGCCTACAAGCACACCTCAGACGCAACAAAACTTAATAGCCAGCGATAACCGTTATCAAGGTGGCCAACAGGCAGCCCAAGACGCACAAGGCCAAGCCGACACCATTGCCAGCTATGACGACCAGTCCAACCAGCTCCGTGGCTTACTTGGCCGGACAGAGCGAGGGCTAGCCGATGGACTGACCCAGCTAGAAGATGACTACCAAGGCGAGGTCGGCTTCCAAGGTGGCCAACAAGAACGAGCTAATGCTGGTTACACCGACCAACGCAACACCAACACCCAGACCAAGCAGACCAACTATGACACCATCAACAAAGGCGGCAACCGTGGCTATCGTTCACTAGCATCTATCATCGGCCGAGCTAGTGGTACCGGCTCCAGTGCTTTCCGTGATATGCTCCCTAACGTCGTCGGCCAAGACATGAGCGGCAAGCGTTCTGCTGCTAATGAAACCTACGGCAAGAACGCCCAAGGCATTGACAAGGCACAGGGTGAAACTGAGCTGTCATTCGCAAACATACTGGCCGACCTAGCTAAACAGCGTAAGAAGGGTGAAGGCGATCTCCGTACGGACATTGCCACGCAGCAGCAGGACATCAACGGACAGCTAGCCAATGTCGCCGGACAACGGGCAGTAGCAGCTGGTGGTGGTTACGCCCAAGCCAAAGCAGCAGCCGACCCGTACCAGCGAGCAATCACTAACTCCCAGAACACGGTCGAGGGTTACTTCAACCAGTACCGCACACCATACCAGCGGACTGCAGCAACTGTCGCTACACCTGAACTATCCCAGTACACAGCTGACCGCAGCAACATCAACAATGGCGGACAGAACCCTGTTGATAGCAATCCGTATGCAGAACTATTGAAACGCAAACAACAAGAAGGACAGGTAGCCTAGTATGAAAGCACCAATGAACTCACTCCGTAAGATACTCGGAGTCGCACCAGTCGGCAAGTCCCCTAAGTTAGAGATGGCGTCAACTATGGCTAAGTCCAAGATGGCTGAACCTAAAACTACGGTTGCTGGCAAGGGACTACAACCTGCCTTGCAGCGCAAGCCTAAGATGACATTCAAGCCAATGACAAAAACACCCCGACTTTAAGGAGTTACTAAGTGGCATTTAGTCTCAGAGACAAGTTAAAAGGCGTAGTAGACGGCGGTAGTCCCTTCACTGTCCAGAAGCAAGTCCCACGTCCGGCTAGTACGGCACAGGCTGTTCGGCGGCCTAACCCTGTAGTACGAGCTGCTAAGGGTGTCGGTAATAACGTCAACGACTTTGGTAATGCTGTTACTGATCGTGTAGGTGGTGGACTACTGCGTGGTGCTGCCCGTGTCGGTGCCTTCGTAGCTGAACCACTACCAGGCCAACAGCGCCAATCTACTGAGAAGTTTATCCAGAAGTACATGGAAGCTCCGAAAGACCGTGGCGGTGTCGGTGGTTATAGTCGTAAGTCGGTAGGCGGCAAGAGCGGTGTCGTAACTGGTACTGTCATTAAAGGTGGTGTAGATCTCGCCACGCTCGGTAAGACGGGTGGCGCTACCAGTAAAGTAGTCCAAAACACCACCCGTGTTAAGAACACCGGCAAAGTTGGCAGCAATGTTATCAGCAAGACAGCTGGTGGTACGGCAGCACTAACTACAATGGACTTACAGCAGGTCGGTATGGGTAACCCGTATCAAAACACTACAGCCCGTATACCATTACAGACCGCTATGAGTGCTGCTGGTAAAGACACTTATCAACCGGGCAAGATTACCAGCAAGCTACTTGGTAGTCCGACTGTTATGTCTTATGGCGCGCAGGGTAGGGCTGTTAACGAAGCTACGCCAAGCTGGGCGCCGAAGAATGACAAACTGACATCAGCATTGCTAGCAGCCGCTGACATCCTACCGGCTGCTGCTCCCTTCGCTAAACCTATCACCAAAGCTGCCGTCGCAGGAGCTAAACAAATACCAACCCTACCAACCAGAGCAGTAGACCGCATACAAGGCAATCCAATGCCTAACCGCAACGTGACTGACGATGAGATACGAGCAATAGCTAGAACTCAGAGACTCCGGCAAGGCTGGGGTGAGAACTTATCAAACGTGAAGCCCAATGACGCATATACCCAAAGCGTCGTACAAGACCGTCTAGGATTGCCTGTAAACAACTTTAAGGCTTTAGATGACTTAGTTATCGCCCGTAATACATATAACGCTAAGAAGGCCGCTAACGGGCCGTTGTTTAAGCCTTTGAATGAGGGTGGCTACGCTAAGAATCCATTTAACAAAGAAGTTGCTGATGGACTAAGCAAGGAACAATCAGAGTTTATTAACGCCTACGCAAATGACTTAGAGAGCATGGGACAAGGTAACGGCGTGGCTATCACTAAAGCTAGTGGCAATGAAGCTTATGGCTTAGATGACTTCGCTAATAAACGAGTTAGCAATAATTATCGTGACGCAGAACTAGGCACTGGTAATGTCACTAAAGAGCAGTGGTTCGACCAAGCCCGTAAAGAACTTGAGAGCGGCAAGGGCATGTACGGTGCTAGTGATGAGTACAAGACGTTACTTACAGCGCAACAAGCAAAGCAAGCAGCGAAGCAACCTGTAGAACAAGTAGCACCGGAAGTGTCACAAAAGATTTCTGGTTCATTAGACAATAGTATAGCACCTACCGATACCGCCCCATCCACCAAGCCCACAGCACCTAAAAACTTAGATGAGCTATTCTCATCAGATAGTGATTTATTCTCAGGTACGCCAGCTAAACCACCAGCTAATTCCTTCCAAGACATACTACGCTCCAAGACACGACCAGATAGTATTAAAGAAGTAGTAAAGGGCGGCGGTAATCCGTTATACCATGACACGACCGCTAAAGGCATACTAGGTATATTGGACAGCGGCGACATACGGACTAGCCAAGCTCCGTTCAGTCAGATAGCTGGACAAGGTAAACGAGTCAGTACAACCCGGAACTTCGACAACTACTCACGCTATGGCAAAGCCCCTTACCGATTAGTGATCGACGAGTCTAAAACAGGACAGCGTAGCATACCAGACAACCGTGATGAGTTTGAGTCTATCTTTAACAAGAACGTTTCAACTAAAGCCGTTCAGAGTCTTGCGATTGATACGACCAACCCAGCGCTCATCAAAGACATGCAGGATGGTACGCTAGCCAATGTAATTGCTAAGGCTAAAGAAAAAGGCATGAGGATTGAACCGTTTGAGGGCAAGATTCTACCTGATGACGCCAGCAATGCTGAAATACAAAGACTTACGAAAGAGATGTATAACAGTCAGTTTGCTAGCAACACTGCTTCCGGTGCTGCCACCAAGCCCACAGCAGTATTACCAAATGCGGCAGTACCAACCAGAGCAGGAAAGCCAGTAGTAGGGGGTGCATCTGGTAATGGTAACACTAAGGCTGCTACGCTAACAGACCAAGAATCTGCTGACTACCTCAAAGGTATGACTAAGGCGCAAAAAGAAGCCCAAAAAGGCAAACCAGCTATCAAAGAAACGGTATCAGACTTCAAAGAGAAGTTCATTGACGACCTCGCTCCTATCGAAGATCGGTTGAACAAAGCAATCAAGGCCGGTACATCAGTTAATCCCAAAGACCACATCACCTACCAGCTAGACCGCTCAAGGCGAGCCGAGGGTATCATGAACGCCTACGTCCGTGACAATAAGCTCGACAAGCTGATACAGAAAGTCGATAGTACTGATGAGTTTGACCAGTACCTGATAGCTCGACACGCTAAAGAACTCGATGTTGACATTAAGACTGGCCGTGATAGCGCCAAAGACGCCGCTATCGTCAAGCAACTAGACGCTAAGTACGGCGCAGCTGCTAAGGAACTGTACGGTTACAACCAGAAGCTGCTCGATACAGCGGTAGACTACGGCCTTATTAGTAAGCAATCAGCTGCTACGCTGAAGAAGCGCTACCCAGAGTACGTTCCATTTAACCGTATCTTTAACGAGGACGAGATGGCTAACCTAGCCGGTGGTGTCGGTCGTGGTGACGCTTCGCTTTCCTCTCAATCAGTCGTTAAGCGTATCAAAGGTTCTGAACGAGCTATCGCCAGTCCGTTGAACTCAATCATCGACAAGACCCGTGTCGTCATCGAACAAGGTGAGCGCAACAAAGCAGCCTCGATGCTAGCTTCTTACAAGAAACTAGAAGGCAATCCGTTTAACCTCAAAGAGATATCACCGACCGAGACCATCGCTGGCCGTCCGACTATATCGTTCTTAGACAAGGGCGTAAAACGGACGTTCCTAACCGATAAGGTCATCGCTGACGCTGCCAAGAACATGAGCCGCCAAGATATCGGCTTGTGGGGGCGTATCGCTGCTATACCTGCCAGAGCCTTACGAGGTGGTGCTACCGCTGCTAACGTCGGCTTTGCTGGCGCTAACATAGTGAAAGACATGGTTGGTGCTGCTATTAACTCTAAGCACTCGGTCAGGATTGCCGACCCGACTGTTTTCGGCAAATCCCTAGCTGCTGCCCTCAAGCACGACGGCGAATCCTATACCGAGCTTATGCGTGAGGGTGTATCTGGTACATCCTTCGATATGTTCCGTAATCCGCTCAAGTCCAATGTAGCTGAAATCAAGAGCTACAAGAATCCTGCTACCCGTGCTGCTTAT
>Ga0136611_10003020_pt1 | contig 11753 bp, 12 predicted proteins | sample AntDrymUQ2232306_2_FD_106645 | JGI IMG/M metagenome (GOLD analysis project Ga0136611, IMG submission 106645) | Polar desert sand microbial communities from Dry Valleys, Antarctica - metaG UQ223 (23.06) | ecosystem: Environmental > Terrestrial > Soil > Desert | place: Antarctica: Dry Valley... | reverse complement strand
TTGGACCGCCGCATCCTTCGACAAGATCCTCGCCAAGATCGACGCCGCCCTGGCTACCGACACTCTGATGCTTGCCGACGCTGCCTAACCGCTCAGTCTCTTGCGAGGCGCGGTACTTAGGATAACGATTATCCAAAGCGTACACACAGCATAACCGTCTCAACGCCATCTCGTACCGCCGCACCGCCGCTCCTTCGACTCCGCCGCGCGACGCCCGAGAAACGGGTACATGTTCCCGGCGCCCGCTCGAATCACCCCGGGATTTCGCCCGTCGGCACCCACCGGGTGCTAGTCTGCGGCGCGTGCCTCGCCCCGTGCGGGGCGCGCCGTCGCGGCCATCCCGCCGAGGCCGATCAACCGCCAGGAGATGTCATGGTCGCCGTCAGCCAACCGCGAGTCACCGTAGACGAGGGGTCCGCCACCGCCCGCGTCGAGATCACCGTCCCGCGCCGGCTGCATCCGCTCGTCTTCGCGGTCGGCCCGTCGTCGTGCGGGCGCGGCTGGGACGTGCGAGATCCGCTCGGGGGGGCGTTCGCGTGGCGCGCCGGCTTCGATGACGCCGTGAGCGACGCGCTCGCCGCCGCCACCGCGACCCTCAACGCCGAGCCGCCGTACCATGCCGTGTGCTGAGCGACGCCCGTTGCCGCGCCTGGCGACTCGCTACGCCGCGCCCCGAGCTACGCCACCCGTCGGATCCGGTCGCGACCCGCGTCGAGCAGCGCGGGCGACTCCTGTCCGCGCTCGGTGACTCGCTTCACGTGGTACACCACGCTCGCCACGTGCATGAGCATCGCCAGCGCATGCAGCGCGGCCCAGACGATCTGGAAGATGCTCCAGCGACGCGCCCCGACCCGCTGGTCCGTCCACCGCTCGCCGGCATCCCACACCGTGACCACGTTCGCGCCCATCGCCACCCTCCAGAACATGCGCCCGCCCGACCACCGCCCGAATGCCGATTCTAGGACGCCTATACATTAGTAAACGGGCGCGCGAAGCCGGCGGCAAGCCTCCCGACGTTAACGGGCGTGAAGCGACGGTAAACGATGCGCTCGGCTGCCTCGGCCACGGTGGCACACACCATGCCCGGCACGTGGCAACGGTCAGGCAGGCCGTCACCCGGCCTGACCGGCCATCGAGGCTCGCTCGCGCCGAGACACCATCACGACCAACGCGCCAGCATGAAGGGACACCGACATGACCGCGTCCGGGCCATTGGCGGAGCTCTACGCGCGTCGGATCGGCGAGACCGAGCGCCAGCTCCAGGACCGCGAGCACCAGCGCCGCCGCCTCGCCGGCGTCGTCGATCGCGGCTTCATCAACCTCGACGCCGCGCAGTCCGGCGACGACGAGGCCGAGGTCGCGCGCCGCGCCGTCACCATCGAGGCGGCAGCAGCGGAGCACCGCGACGAGCTGCTCAGGCTCACCGTCGAGATCCTCACGCTCCAGGACCGCATCCTCTACTACCGCCAGTTCGAAGCCCTCTACGCGGACGGCTCGATCCCCCAGAACTGACCGATCGCCCGAGACGCGTTGCTGGCGGCCGGAGCGCCGCGTATACTGCCCGAAGCGCGGCGCGTGCGCAGCCCGGGCCGACTCCACTCTCGCGGTAGAGAAGCAGCATGGAACACACCCGGGCGCTCGGCGCACAATCGGACGGCGATCGGACCGGGCCTTCGGTGGCCGACGCATCGACGGCTGGCGCCTCGGGCACCGACGCAATCAGCGGCACTCCAGGCTCTGCTCCTCGCGACGGCACCCTCGAAGCCGCGCTCGCTCGCTCCGAGGCCGCCGCCGAAGTCGCCCTCGCCGCGACCGCCCAGCTCGTGCGTGCGCTCCGCCGCCTGCGCGCCGCCGCGCAGGCCGGCAACCTGCGCGACCTCGGCGCCGCGCTCACCCCCGCCGAGCAGGCCGCCGACCGCGCCCGCGACGACGCCCGCCGCGCCGCCGCGAGCTGGGACTTCGACGACGAAGCGTACCTGGCGTCGGGCGGCTTCACCGCCGAGCTGCTCGCCGCCGCCGCGTCCGACGGCCTCCGCGTGTTCGAGCGCGACGAGCGGATCTACTGCTACCCGGTGCTCGTGCGCGTCGCGCCCGGCGACCGTGCCATCTTCGTGGACCGCGCCCGCGAGCGCCGCATCCGTCCATCCGTCCTCATCAGGCACCTGCGCGCAATTCAGGGACGCCCCCCGCGCTTCCGCCCCGAGGCATTCCTCGAATCGCTTGCCGCCGCCTATGGCCACCTCGCGCGCCGCAACAGCCCGGACAATCCGGACGCCGGTCAGCCCGAGCGGCTGATCGACGTCTACGAGCTGCTGACCCTCATGCCGGGCGCGGCCCGCGACTATTCCCGCCAGGAGTTCGCGCGCGACCTGTACCTGCTCGATCGCGGCGGCGTCACTACCACGCGGCGCGGCCTCCGCGTCAGCTTTCCGGCCAGCACCGGCGCCCGGTCGGCCGGCAGCGCCCTGCGCGTCGTGACGAAAGGCGGCCAGGAGAAGGTGTACTACAGCATCGCATTCGCCGCGACGCGGTAGCGGCCGACGTGATGGACGCGGACCTGATGGACACCGGCGTCAATGCGATGGGGATCGGCGCACCCGAGGGCGGCGCCATGCGGATCGACCCGACCGTCTGGCTCGACGTTGTGCGCCGCGACTACCTCGACGATTTCGTCCGCCAGGGCGGCGCCGCCGTGAAGTTCGCCGTCGTGGACGCCGCGCCCGCCCGCGAGCGCCTCCGCGAGGAGCTGCGGCGGCTCGGCGCAGCCGGCGGCTACCGCGTCGCGGCTGTCGATGCCGCCGAGACCAAGGTCCACCTGATCGACCACGTCTTCCACGCCGTCGCCCGTCAGATCCCCTGGGACGAGACGGCGCGCGCGTTCCTGGCCCGCGTCCTCGCCGAAAGCTACCGGCTGCCGGCCGACCCCTCCGACCTGACCCTCGCGGCCCTCGCCGAGGTCAACGACGTGCCGGAGCGCCGCCTGCACACCAGCATCACGGACATCCTCTGGCGCGCCCTCTTCCGCGACTACGCCATGAGCCAGGAATTCCGCCTGGCGATGGTCCGCCTCTGCCGCGCTCAGCTCTACCCCGATGACGAGCCGGCCGTCACCGACGCCGTGTTGGCCTGGCTGCGCGGCGAGCTCCGACGCATCTCGGAGGTGAAGCGGGCGCTGATCTTCCAGAAGATCGCCCGCCACAACGCCCGCCACATGCTCGCCTCGCTCGCGCACTGGCTCTCGATCACCGGCTCGGCCGGCCTGCTGCTCGTGCTCGACGTCGCGCGCTGCCCGCTTAACGTCCCGCGCGACCGGCGTGACGCGGGCGTCTACTACAGCCGCCCGGCCACGTTCGACGTCTACGAGGTGCTGCGCCAGCTCATCGACGGCACCGACGACCTCGAATCCTGCTTCGCCGCCATCCTGACCGGGCCGGAGTTCGCCACCGACCTGCGGCGCAGCTACGTGCAGTACCCGGCACTCCAGTACCGCCTCGCCGACGAGGTGCGCGACCGCTACCGGCCCAACCCGCTGGCCGCGCTCGTTCGGATCGCCGACTCGGGAGCAGACGATGGACGCTGACTCGATGAGCGAGCAGGTAGTCAGCCCGAGCCCAATCGGCCTCGACGTGACGGGCGACGCAGGCGGCGGCACCACGCCGCCCATCACTCAGATCCAGGCCCGGCGCGCCATCGAGGCGCTCCGCGCCGGCGTGCCCAATCACGACGCCGTCCTTGCGCTCGGCGGCGGCCAGCCGCGCATCGAGCAGCGCTTCCTCCAGCTCCTCGAACAGGCCGCCGACGACGTGGCGCGCAACACCCAGACGTCAGGGCTGCTGATCGCCGGCGACTTTGGCTCCGGCAAGTCGCACCTGCTCGAATCGCTCGAACAGGTCGCCCTGCGCGAGAATTTCGTGTGCAGCAAACTCGTGGTCAGCAAGGAGACGCCGCTCCACGATCCCGAGAAGCTCTACCGCGCCGCCATCGGCGCGGCCGTCGTGCCGGGCCGACGCGGCAGTGCCCTGACCGAGATCGCCTTCGGCTTGAAGTTCGATAGCCAGGGCTACCGCGACCTCGCCGCGTGGGCCGCACAGCCGGCGAGCGGCCTCGGGTCGCGCTTCGCGGCCACCCTCTTCGTCTTCGAGCACAGCCGCGACGAGGAGACCCGTGACCGGATCATCTCGAACTGGGGCGGCGACCCGCTCGACGCGCGGCAGCTGCGCGGCTGGCTCCGCGACCAGGGCGAGGGCGCCACCTACCGGCTGGAGCGCGTCGGCAAGGAGGATCTGGCGCTCCAGCACTTCCGCTTCACCAGCCGCCTAATCGCCTCGGCCGGCTACGCCGGCTGGGTGCTCCTCGTCGACGAGCTGGAGCTGATCGCGCAATACTCGTTCAAGGCCCGCGCCTGCGCCTACGCCGAGCTGGCCCGCTGGGGCGGCCGACTGCGCGCCCAGCGCTGCCCCGGCCTCGTCTCGCTCTTCGCGATCACCCAGGATTACGCCACGCTCGTGCTGCGCCAGCGCAACGACCTGGAGCGCATCCCCGGCCGGCTCCGCGCGAGCGGCCTCGACGCCGACACGGCCACCGCCGACGGGGCCGAGGTCGGGATGCGCACGATCGAGCGCGACGGGCTCGCCCTCGCCCCGCCCGAGCCCGGCGCCCTCGACGACCTGCGCGCCCACATCCAGAGTCTGCACGGGCTCGCCTACGCCTGGAGCCCGCCGCCGCTCGACATGGGCGAGCGCGCCACTTCCACCAGCATGCGCCAGTACGTGCGCCGCTGGATCAACGAGTGGGATCTCCTGCGCCTCTATCCCGACTATCGGCCCTCCGTCGTTGCCGAGCGGCTCGCGGTCGCCTACGACGAGGATCCGGACCTCGAGCGGGACGGCGACTCGGGCCGTTCGTGGTCGGCCGCCGGCCCGGCCGACGCATGACCGAGCCGACGCTCGCGAAGGGCAGTCAGACGGGATCGGCAGGATGACAATCCGTCAATCTTCATCCTGTAGGTCCTGTTCATCCTGTCTAAACCGTAGTTTCTCGGGCGACGCGATCGGAGCGCGCGGTGCCGATCCCCTTCCGTGACGCCGTCGACCTCGACGACCTCGGCTACGCCACGTTCCTGCGCATCGAGCGACTCGCGCGCGGCGCGAACTATCTCGGTGCACTCTTCTCGATCGACGCGCGCGGCGAGCCGGTCGAGCTGGTCTACAACGCCATCGAAACGCCGTACCCCTTCCTCTGGCGACCGCGCGACCTGCGCCGCCACGTCGAGCGGCGGCTGACGGCCTCGCTGCTCGGCGCGGCCGAGACAACCCCGCGACTCCTCTTCTGCCTCGCGGGGGAGGTCGGCGCCGACCTGTTCGAGCGCGATCTGGTCGTCGAGATCCCAGTCGGCCGCCTCGACGCGCCGCCAAACTCCGCCCGAGGCTCCGGCCAGGACGAGCCGACCGCGCCGAGCCTCCCGAACGCGGCCCACGTCTTCTGGCGCCCGGCCCCGCCGAGCGAGGGCACGGTCGAGCGCGAGCTGTTCGATCAGCTCGCCGCGCGCGGCCTGCTCCTGGAGCCGTTCGACCGCGCCTCGGACGGCCTGCGCGAGGTCTACGGGCGCCGCCCGGACGACCCCGACGCGACCGCTCCGTGAGCGAAGCGCGCTGGTGGCGCGAGCCGGCCGGGCCGCCCGACAGCGCCCGCTGGCTCGGGCTCATCCCCCGCCCGGTGCGACTCGCGCTCGGCCGGCCGGAGCGGCGCGTCAGCGAGCGCCCGCCCGCCGCTCGCGCCGCCCGCCTCGACGTCGCGGATGCCGCCGCCGATACGCTGACCTCCGCCCGCCGGGTCGCCGCCCCGACCAGCCTCGGGCAGCCAATCCGCGCACTCCCCGGCCTTCGCCACCCGCCCGGTCTGCCGGTCGGCCGCGTCCGGCTCGACGGCGTGCTTCGCGACGACGATGCTCCGCGCCCGCGCCCCGGCCCGGACGACTGGCTCGGCGACGCCTGGAGCGACGAGCGACCGTCCTTCGACCGCGAGGTGCCCCTCTGGCGGAGGCTCGCCGTTGCCCTCCAGCTCCCGACCTACCTGCTACTGGACCAGGTCGGCCCGATCGAGTGGCCGGGCGCCTTGTTCCCGTATCAGCTCGACGGGATCCGCGCCCTGCTCGAACGCGACGCCCTCCTGCTTGCCGACGACATGGGCCTCGGCAAGACGATCCAGGCCATCGCCGCCCTGCGCATCCTGGTCCTCCAGCGCCGCGCCGAGCGTGCGCTGGTCGTCGTGCCGGCCGGGCTGATCGCCCAGTGGCGCGAGGCCATCGAGCGCTGGGCGCCGGAGCTGCGCGTCTCGACCGTGCGCGGGCCGTCCGTGGAGCGCGTCTGGCAGTGGCGCACCCCGGCGCATATCCACCTCGTCAGCTACGACACCCTCCGCGCCGACACCACCGCGAACCCGGCCTCGCCGCCGCGCCGTCAGACCTGGGACGCGGTCGTGCTCGACGAGGCGCAGCGCATCAAGAACCGCGACTCCGACGTCAGCCGCGCCTGCAAACTCCTCCCGCGCCGCCGCGCCTGGGCGCTGACCGGCACGCCGCTCGAAAACAGCATCGACGACCTCGCGTCCGTACTGGAGTTCGTCCAAACCGACGCGGACGACGACCTCCCGCGCGGGCCACTCGTCGGGCCGGCATTGCGCGCCCGCCAGCGCGAAGTCCAGCTTCGCCGCCGCCGCGCCGACGTCCTCCCGGAGCTGCCGCCGCTGACCACGACGCGCATCCCCTTGACCCTGACCGGCCGCCAGCGAGATAGCTACGAGCGCGCCGAGCGCGAGGGGCTGATCGGCCTGCGCGAGCGCGGGGATGCCGTCCGCATCGAGAACGTACTGGAGCTGGTGATCCGCCTCAAGCAAATCTGCAATGTCTGCCCGGTCAGCGGACGCTCCGCGAAGCTGGACGACCTCTCGGAGCGCATCGAGACGCTCGCCGCCGAGGGCCACCGGGCGCTCATCTTCACCCAGTTCGTGGACGAGCGATTCGGCGCGCGGGCCATCGCGAGCCGCCTGGGCGCGTTCCGTCCGCTCGTCTACACCGGCGAGCTGTCGGCAGCCGAGCGCGAGGCCGTCATCGCGCGGTTTCGCGAGCGGCCCGAGCACACGACCCTGATCCTCTCGCTCCGGGCCGGCGCCGAGGGCCTGAACCTCCAGGAGGCGTCGTACGTCTTCCACTTCGACCGCTGGTGGAACCCGGCCCGCGAGCGTCAGGCCGAGGGCCGCAGCCACCGCCTCGGGCAGACCCGCCCGGTCCACGTCTACACCTACGTCTGCGAAAACACCATCGAGGAGCGCATCGACGCCACGCTCCGCGCCCGCCAGCGCCTCTTCGACGAGCTGGTCGATCCGGTCAGCCTCGACCTCGAGGCGACCCTCGACCGCGACGACCTGTTCGGCCTGGTCGGCCTCCGAGAGTAGCTATAGCGCCACAATCCGCTCGACCATTGCCGCGTCAAGCGGCCCGCGCTCGGCGCGGCGGAGCGCGTCCTCGAGCTGCGGCACGTCCGACGCGCCGACCAGGGCGGTCGAGACGCCCGGATGGCTCAGCACCAGACGGTAGCTCAGCTCGGCCGCGCCCTCCATGCCCAGCTCCCGCGCCAACGCTTCGAGGTCGCGCGCCCGCCCCAGGTCGTCGGCGTAGCCCGAGCCGGCCACCAGCGGCGCGCCCGGATCGCCGGCGTTGGCATGGCGCTGCTCTTGGAGCGCGAGCGCGCCGGCCGCCAGCACCCGGATCGCCACGACGCCGACGTCGGCCGCCCGCGCCGCCCCGATCAGGCCGTCGAAGTTCTGCGCGCCGGCCCGCTCGACCGGCCAGCCCGCCGATGGATTGAGCGCATTGACGTAACACTGGACCGTGTCGAACGCGCCCGAGGTGACGACTTGCTGCACGGCCGCCGCGTCGCCCATCCCGGTGATCCCGACGTAGCGCGCCAGCCCGGCTTCCCGCACCTTCGCCAGCCCCTCCGCGACCGGCCCGAGCACCATCTCGACCGGCAGTGCCTCGCGCGCCCCGGACGGGTCCATGCCGATCCGGTTGTGGAGCTGGAACAGATCGACGCTCGCCATCCCGAGGCGCGCCAGGCTACCTTCGAGCGACTGGCGGATCTGGTCGGGGATCGACGTCGGCGCGTCGGGCTCGACCCGGAACTTCGTCCCGACGTACGGCTCGGCGCCCAAGTCGCGCAGCAGCCCACCGAGCACCTCTTCCGAGCGGCCGTCGCCGTACGCCACGGCCGTGTCGAAGTAGTTGATGCCGGCCGCGAGCGCCCGCTCGACGGCGCGCCGCTGCTCGCTCACCTCGCCGCGCACCAGCAGCCCGCCGATACTCCCGCAGCCGAACCCCAGCGCCGAGACGCGCAACCCGGTGCGCCCGAGCACACGGTACTCCATCGCGATCTCCCTCCCAGCGCGCTCGCGCGCGCCGCCACCTGCACTCGATTGTAGTTCCCGCCACGCCCCGCCGGTGCTCGCTTCGCACGCGCGGACAGCCGACTCTCGCCGCGCAGGCTCCACGCCTGGAATGCGGCGCGATAGTCCACGATGCCCTCCTGCTCGCGGCCCTGGAGCGTTTTCCGTGGAACCCGCTGCCAGGTCATGCGGGGCCGCTGAAGGCCCGAGGGCTCGGCAGATGCTCGACGTGGGACGGGGCGGGTGTCGGGAAGTACCCCGCAACTCGACGCACGGGTGTGGCCTTGGTCACCATCGTCTAGCGAGGCGCGCGGCGTAGCCGATAAAGACCGGCGTTGTCGATCCGCTGACGCTGGTTGACCGGCGCCGGTTCGATCGCCTGGAGGGCAAAGCGGGCTTCGATGGTCCGCCTGGCGTCCGGCAGGAGCACGAGCAGGGCGCCCCCGCGCTGCGCATCCAGGGCTTCGAGCAGGTCAACGGCGCTGCCGGTCAGCACCGCCGGCGGTTCGGGATCCATGATGAGCAGGTACTCGACGGTGCCAATGCCGCGCCGACCGGAGGCGAAGCGCTCCCCGCCCAGGTCGAGGTCCACGAGGACGCGCTCGCCCGGACGGACGGCGCCACGGATCCTCGCCGTCAGGTCGAAGTAGGGACGGTTCTCGCCCGAGGCGAGCGCGGCGCGCGTGAAGTCTACGAACGAGGCGAGCGGCGCCCCAAGCAGGAACGCCACGACCACGCCGAGGGCGAGCCGCCGGGGCCAGGTTGGTCCGTGCTCGCTCCGCCAGGCCCTTACAAGGAGCGCGGCGGCCACGGCCCACACCACGATGGCGATCGGCATCAAGTAGCGCCCGTTCAGCAGCGGCGCGTACTTCGCATTCAACATGGGCGCGACCAACAGGAATGGGATGACGACGGCCGGGATGAGGGATGGCCCACGCCGCACCGTGTAGGCCAACGTGGCCGCCGCAAGCATCGCCCCGACCAGGACATCCGGTCGCGTGAGCGGGACGATGTCGCCCCGTCGCTGTCCCACCGCCCCGGTCAGGAGGCGGGCCAGGCCCCCGAGCTCGAGCCCCAGTGAGCCGACGTAATCTGTGGGTTCGGCTTGCTGAGCTTGGTACGCGCCCGTCGTCGCGAGCGCCGCGTGGAGCGAGCCGAACCCAGTCTGGATGTTGTACGCCACGAGGTTGGCCGCTCCGAGCACGCCGAGTGTAGCCGCGATCGCGAGCCAGCGGCGATCGATCCGACCCCGCGCGTGCCACACGACCCAGACCGCGCAGCCCGGCAGCAGTGCGACCACTGTCGGGTGCGTCTGGAGGGCCACGCCCAGGCAGAAGCCGGCCAGTGCCAGGCTCGGCCCGTGAGCAGTTCGGATGGCGCGAGCGACGAGCCAGAGCCCGACCGTCGTAAACAGGGGCGTCGTCGCGTGGGACCATGCCACGCGGGAGTTCATCACGATGTGGACCGGTGAGATGATGACGAACAGTGCCGCGAGGAACCCGGTCGCCAGTGCCGCACGGCCCACGCCGGCGCCCTCGGCATCCGCCCCGCCCACCCGATAGGCCATCCAGAGGAAGAGCTCGTGGCCGAGCAGCGCGACGGCGCCGAGCGACAGGATGCCCATGCCGAGGACGACGTGGCGAGGCAAGACAGGGTCCGGTCCGAGCAGCGCCAGCACCGCCGCCAGGATGTAGATGAAGCCGGACCCGATGTAGGCGTCGGTGTCCACCAGCGGGAGTTGCTCCCCACGAGCGACGCTCAATGCCAGGACCACCGCGTCCGTCTCGTCGGTGAAGCGCGGAATCAGTCCGATGTACGGGAGGCGCAGGCCAAGCGCGACGAGCACGAGCGCCGCGCCGGCGACGTACCGCACACCGGGCACCCTTGCTGGCGCAACTGCCGAGGCGGCGGCCCTCCTAGCTCGAGATGTGGCCGGCTGGACGGGCGATGATCCCATGGAAACGCAAGTCCCTCCCGGTCGTTGCACCGATGCCCCGCCGTCTTCGGAGAATACGGCCCGGAGGGTGCCGCCATGACGGTGGTGGATCTTACCGCTGATGTAACGGCCGAGGCCCATCCCGCTCGCCTGTCCATCGCCGTAGGCCCGGTGATACCGGTCGTTCCGGGCCACGACATCGTTCTGGCGGCGGACGCACCACTCGCGCCTGTAGGCCATCTGTTCGCGGCCGGACGGTGTCACCCGTCGCTTGAGCTGCTGGAGCGTCCGCGCCCTTCCGGTGCGTGCGGACGCGGCTTGCAGCTAGTCCGACGGAAAGCCGACCAGCAGGAAGAAGCCATTGACGGTGAGCAGCAGGCCGATCGCGCCCAGCGCCACGCACAGCAGGAGGAGTCGCGGTGAGGCCGCCACGATGCTGACCGAGCCGAGCACGATGGCGATCTGGAACAGCGCCTGCGCGTAGTCGAAGTTGTTGTCCTGCTGCTCGGCGCGGCCCCGATCCGCTTCGTAGCGGCGGGCGCGCACGCTGAGCTCTTGCTTGCCTTCGCCCCCGACCGGGTCGCTCTCGAACCGCGCCACCGTGGCCCGGTACTGCTCGATCCGACGCTGCACGTCCGCCCGCACCTCGTCGGTCAGGTCGGGTCGGGTCACCAGCAGGACCTCCAGCCCGTCGGCTGCGAGCTGGGTGCTGGTCTGGCGGATATTCCGCGCCTGGAAGAACGCCCAGGTGTCGGTGGCCAGAATGTTAGCCTGGGTCACCTCCTGCCCGGCGTTGTCCCCGCCAAGGCTCGTGATCGCCAGCAGCATCGCAAGGATGCCGATCGCGAGCGCCGCCTGCTTCCGGAACCGATCGGCGGCGCTTGCCTCCTCGGTAGTCCCCTGGATCGTGTCCGCCGCCTCTGCCGCGTCCATCTCGTCGCTCGCTCCTCTCTCGAGTCGCCCCGCCACGTCCGATCCGCCATGCACCGGTCGTGCCACCCGACCCGAGTCGCACCAGCCGGATGTCCCTGGCCGTCGCCGGCTCTTCAAGAGTTCGACTGAGCCGACAGCACGGGTGCTTCCGATACTGACACCGTTCGGTGTCATCACCCTCCTATCCCGCTCATCGCATCGGTGGCGAGCGGGTGTGCCCCGAGACGTCGGCGTGCCGCAATCGTGTCACCGTGGCAATCTCACGACGTACGTGCGTCGCCTACGGTATTTCCGGGCGCTCGACATGCGCACCATGACGCAAGGGAGTCGAAGTGGTCAGCATCGCCGCGCGGCGCACGCACGGGCTCGGTCGGTGGTTGGTACCCCTCATCCTGGTCGCGCTGGTCGCGGGCCTCGTCGGCGCGTGCGGGAAGGGGGTACT
>Ga0136611_10003019_pt1 | contig 11755 bp, 11 predicted proteins | sample AntDrymUQ2232306_2_FD_106645 | JGI IMG/M metagenome (GOLD analysis project Ga0136611, IMG submission 106645) | Polar desert sand microbial communities from Dry Valleys, Antarctica - metaG UQ223 (23.06) | ecosystem: Environmental > Terrestrial > Soil > Desert | place: Antarctica: Dry Valley... | reverse complement strand
GGCAACCGGGCGACCGTGGCCTCCGGGATGCGACGGCGCGGCGTCTGTGTCGGCATGCAGGACCCACGCTACGAACAAGTGCACGCGTTCACAAACACCATCCACGGGCTCCGCCCCGTGTTCCCCCGGAAGCCGGGGCTGCCGCCCCGGACCCCGCTCACCACGAAGTCGACCCAGCGGGGCGACGCCCCACACGCCTGCACTTCGTTCAGTCGTCGATCAGCGCCCTCCGGAGGAGCTTGCCGCTCACGTTGCGCGGGAGCTCGTCGGTGAAGATCACCTTCGACGGGCACTTGTACCGGGCGAGGTGATCGAGGCACCAGTCGATCATCTCGTCCTCGTCGAGATCGGCGCCGGCCGCCGGGACGACGAATGCCTTCACGGCCTCGCCGGTGTGCGGGTGCGGCACGCCGATCACGCCGACCTCGGCGACGCCCGGATGTGCGGCGAGCACCTCCTCGACCTCGGCCGGATAGACGTTGAACCCGCTCACGATGACCAGGTCCTTCGCCCGGTCGACGAGGTACAGGTATCCCTCGGGGTCGGCGACGGCGATGTCGCCGGTGCGCAACCAGCCGTCGTCCGTCAGCACCCGCGCCGTCTGCTCCGGGTCGTTCAGGTAGCCGAGGAACACGTTCGGCCCCTTCACCCAGATCTCGCCGGCGTCTCCGAACAGCGCATCCTCGCCGGACTCGTCGACGAGGCGCACCTCGAGTCCGTCGAGCGCCTTCCCCACGGACCCGACCTTCGGCGACATGCCGGCCGAGCTCGTCACGACGGGCGATGCCTCAGTCAGGCCGTAGCCCTCGGCGAGCTCGAGTCCGAAGCGCTCCTTCAGCCGGCGCATCGCCTCCTCCGGCATCTTCGCCGCACCGGTGAGCGCGAGTCGCACCGTTGCGAAGCTGTCGGAAGGCGCGTCGTCGAAGTGACTGAATGCGAGCCACAGCGGCGGGGCGCCCGGCACGACCGTCACCTTTCGCTCGCGGATCGTTTCGATCGCCGTCGACGGGTCGAACCGCTGCACGAGGATCACGGTCGCGCCGCGTGCGAGCGAGATCCCGAGCACGACGTTGAGCCCGAAGATGTGGAACAGCGGGAGCACGCCGTACACGACGTCGTCCTCGCGGATCTGCCCGTTGACGGTGCGGCCCTGGTCGATGTTCGAGCGCAGGTTCTCGTGGCTGAGCATCGCCGCGCGGGGCGAGCCCGCCGTGCCGCTCGTGAACATCAGCACCGCGAGCGTGTCCGGCTCGACCTCGACGACGTCCGCCGGCTCCGACTTCACGAGCTCGCTGAACTGATGAGCGTCGGGGACGCCAACGTCCGCGGCGATCACCTCGGTGACCGTCGGGACCTTCGACCGGTCGACCTTCGCCCACGCCGCTCCCGCCGACGGATGCACGGCGACGACTTTGGCCCCGACCGTCGCGAGCTCGCGCTCGATCTCGAGCGCGGGGCTCGTCGGGTTGAGCGGCACAGCCACCGCGCCGAGCCCGATCGTCGCCAGGTAGGTCACGACGAAGCAGCGTCCGTTGGCGCACAGCAGTGCGACGCGGTCCCCCGGCCCCACGCCGAGCGATGCGAGCCCGCCGCGCATGCTCGCCACCTGTTCGCGCAGCGCGCCGTAAGTGATCGGCCGGTTCCGGCTGATCAGCGCGACACGGTCCGCGTCGTGGTCGTCGATCAGATGAGCAAGGTTCACGTTCCCCCCATGGCTGCGGCGGCGACTCTAGCCATGCGCGTTCGCCCGTTCAGAGGCGTAGGAGAGCGACGACCCCGGCGACGAGGATCAGCAGCAGCAGCAGGCCGATCGTGAGCGTTGTCGCGGGTCGCATCGACGTGAGGTTACCGAGCGCTGCGCAGGGTGACGGGGCTCGTGGTGCCGCGGGTGTCCCCGAGGTCGTCGTCCGGGATCGGCATCAGCACGACCTGGTCGCCGGCGCCGATGCCGAGCTCCTCGGCGGCGGAGCGTCGATCGAGCGACAGCGCGAGCATCCCGTAGGAGTCGACGACGAGACCGACGCCACCCGTGCCGATCTCGGCGTAGTTGGCGACCAATTTGGCGGCGCGCACGGTCGGGGCGGCGCGATCGCCCACCGAGACCCTGATCCGGTCGCCCCAGTGCTCCACCTCGGCGGGGCTCACGTTCAGCTGGCAGTTGCCGAAGCGGTCCACCCACAGCACCTCGCCGAGCATCACCCCCGCCTCCTCCTGCGCGATCGGGATGACCGCCGGCATCAGCAGGTCCGCCTCGATCGGCTCACCGAGCTCGTACAGGTCGACGCCGTTGCACAGGTGCGCGGCGGCCGGAGCGAACACGTCGCGCCCGGCGAACGTCGCGCCTGCCGCTCCCAGGTGGTACTCCTCGTTCGTCAGCAGCACGGCGCGCCCCGCACCGCCGGCCATCGCGACGGCAGGCGCGATGAGGCCGTTGTCCGGCCCGACGATCACGCCCTCGCCGTCCGCCACCTCGACCGCAACCGCCTTTCGGTCGGTGCCGACGCCCGGGTCGACGACGGCGAGCACGACCCCCGAGGGGACGTAGGAGATGCAGCGCGCGAGTGTGAGGCTGCCCGCGCGCACGTCGAACGGTGGGACCTGGTGCGTGAGGTCGATGACCGTCGCGTGAGGCGCGATGTCACGCACGACTGAGTGCACGACGCCGACGAACTCGTCGGCGGTGCCGTAGTCCGACAGGAACGAGATCGTGTCGTACCGCCGGATCATCGTGGCGGACGCTACCGGCCTGCTGCGGCCGCGACTGGGCCTGCACGTGCCCGTCCGATCGTGCGGTGAAAAAGCGAAAGGGCCGGTGCCAACCCCCCGATGGCACCAGCCCCTCCGGCGCAGCCCTTGCGGGGCGCGACTCCGGTTGATGAACAGCCGGTGGTCTGTTCGACCGAACCTCAGGCTAGACCGCGTTCGCGCATGAGAAAAGTGTCACGAAGAAAAATCCGAGAACGAGTGGCCGACCGCAGTCGTTGTATGCCAGAGAGGGGTGGTCACGCAGGGGCTCCCAGCTCGCGGCTGCGCTGCGTTGCCGACATCACCGCCTCGATCAGCGCCGAGCGGAGGCCGTTCTCCTCCAGCACCCGCAGGCCGGCAGCGGTCGTTCCACCGGGCGACGTCACCATCGCGCGCAGCGACGCTGCATCGCCGCGAGCGGCGAGCAGCGCGCCGGACCCGACGAGCAGCTGCGTCACGAGCTCCTCGGCCGTCGTCCGCGAAAGACCGGCGAGCACACCCGCGTCGATCAGCGCCTCGGCGACCATGAACACGTACGCGGGGCCGGACCCCGCGAGACCCGTGACGGCGTCGAGCTGATGCTCGGGCACGCGCACCACGGTGCCGACGGCGGTGAGGATGCCCTCCGCCCAGTCGAGGTCGGTGGCCGAGGTGGAGCTGCCGCCGGCGATGGCTGCGGCGCCCTTTCCCACGAGCGCGGGGGTGTTCGGCATCGCCCGCACGACCGCGACGCCGTCGCCCGCCGCGCGCTCGAGCGTCGCGACCGAGACCCCGGCCGCGATCGACAGCACCTGCCTGGCGCCGGCCGCGACCGCTGCCGTGACCGCGTTCGGCGCATCGGGTGGCTTCACCGCGATCACGACCGCGTCGCACGCGGGCGTCGATGCGGCAACGGTGACTCCGTCGAACTCCTGCGACAGCTCGTTGCGGCGCGACTCGACGACCTCGACCACCGCGAGATCTGCTGCATCGGCCCACCCCGACGCGATCAGGCCGCCGAGCAGCGCAGCGCCCATGTTGCCGCCGCCGACGATCACGAGACGAGTGGTCACCGGGCGCACACTACGGGGCGGGATGCCGTGGACGAGCGAGTGGTTGCACCGGGTGAGCGGCTTCGTCTTCCCCGATCCCACCGCTCACCCGGCATCGACAATGAGGGACATCGCGATCGCCGTTTCGGAAAAGAAGCTCGCGATCTTCCAATGACCGTGGTGACGGGGCAGCGTCGGCCGACCTCGCCGGGCAGGGCCACCGGTTGCGCCGGGCCTCGTGACGGGTCAGGCGAAGCGGCTGGCGTAGCCGAGTCGGATCAGCGAGGGAAACGACTGCTCGACGTACGCGTACAGCGAGCCGATGATGCGGTCGAGCTCGTCCTCGGTGAGCGCCGCGACGGGGATCTCGCCGCGCAGGAAGAGCGCGTCCTCGACACCGATCGCGAAGTGCGCGCCGACGAGCTTCTCGTTGCGCCGCAGCGCCTGCTCGTACACCGCGGCCACGTTCTCCTCCGGTGCCGGCATGACGTAGGCCTCGTAGCGCAGCGTCCGCTGGCCGAGCGTCATCCAGATCGTCGTGTGCTCCTTCGCCTCGCCGCGCATGCGGACGTACCACCGCAGGTCGTCGCCGTCGCCGCGGTCGACGGCCTCGATCGCCTCGTTGGTTGCCTTGAACGCAGCGAGCCACTCGTCGATCCGCCGCTCGATCCCGGCGAGCGCTCCGGTGTCGAAGACGTCGGTCATGCTCGCAGTGCCGTCATGCGCACGCGACGAGCTCGCGCACCGCGAGGTCCGAGTAGAGCCGGCGCAGACGTGCCGCGGCGAAGCCCCACGTGTACCCGCGAGCGCGGCGGGCGCCACGCGCTCCCATCGCCGCCGCGGCCGACGGGTCGTCGAGCAGCGACGCCACGTGCCGCGCGAACACATCCGGGTCGCGGTCCGCCACGAGGAAGCCCGTGTCGGCATGGTCCACGAGCGTGAGCAGCCCGCCGACGGCGCTCGCGACGACGGGAACGCCGCACGCCGACGCCTCCAGCGCGACGAGGCCGAAGCTCTCGCTGCGGCTCGGCACGAGGACGACGTCGGCTGCGCGGTAGTAGGTGCTCAGGATGTGGTGCGGCTGCGGCGGGACGAAGCGCACCTGACCCGTCACCCCGAGCTCGTCGATGAGCGCCTCGAGCCGCTCCACCTCGTGGTCGCCCTCGATGCCGCTCGCGCCGCCGACGAGCAGCAGCAGTGCGTCGCGACGACCGAGCGCAGCGAGCGCGCGCACCGCCACGTCCGGGCCCTTCAACGGCTGGATCCGCCCGACGAACAGCAGCACCGGTGAGTCCGTCGGCAGTTCGAGCGCAGCGCGCGCGCCGTGCCGCTCACCGGGAGCGAAGAACGCATGCTCGACGCCCGGGGCGATCACCTCGATGCGGCCGGGCGGGTGACCGTAGAGCCGGCGGAACTGGCTCTCCTCCTCGCTGCAGTTGACGGCGATAGCGTCGGCGCAGCCGACGATACCCTCCTCGGCGCCCTCACGCGCCTCCGGCTCCGCGTCGCCGCCTTCCGACTTCACCTTCGCGAGCGTGTGGAACGTGCAGACGAGCGGGAGGTCGTGCTCGTGCTTCAGCCGGTGGCCCGCGAGGCCGCTCAGCCAGTAGTTCGCGTGGATGAGGTCCGCCGGGAAGTCCGAGCCGAGGTAGCGCGACACTCCGTCGCCGAACTGCTCGACGACGCTCGGCAGCTCCTCCTTGCGGAGATCGAACGGACCCGCCGGCACGTGGACGACGCGGTGGAACGGCTCGACCTGCACGACCTCCGGCTGGTCCGCTCGCGTCGCGCGGGTGAACGTCGTGCAATCGACGCCGGCCTGCGACAGCGACGACACCAGCTCGCGCACGTACACGTTCATCCCGCCACTGTCCCCCGAGCCCGGTTGAGCCAGCGGCGACGTGTGGAGCGACAGAACTGCGACACGCTGCACGATGGGCGAAACGCTATCCAGCTAAGTCGGTTCAGCTCCCGGTGAAGCTCTGGTAGACGTTCAGCAGCGCGGTGCGCTGCTCGGGCGACAGCTTGGGGTCGCGGGCGATGGCATCGCGCACCTCGTTGCCGGTGATGGGCTCGTCGCTCAGGATGCCGGCGCGCACGTACAGCGTCTCCGCGCTGATCTTCAGTGCCTTCGCGATCTGCTGGAGGATCTCCGCGCTCGGCTTGCGCAGGCCGCGCTCGATCTGCGACAGGTACGGGTTGCTGACGCCGGCCATCTCGGCGAGGCGGCGCACGCTGAGGCTCGCGACCTCTCGCTGGACCTTGATGAACTCGCCGAGCTCGGCGATCCGCTTGTCGAGGTCGTCGAGCTGCTTCGCGCGCGGAGGCATCAGTCCTCGTCGAGAAGGCGGTCGACGTGCGCCTCGCCTTCGCGGTACCGGCGGACCAGCTCGCCGCTCAGTGCGTCCAGCTTCTCGTAGAGCTCGTGACGCTCCTGCGACCTGGCTCGCTCGTAGGAGAGAAGGGCGATGCGCAGCTCGTCGACCTCGGCGTCGTCGAGCGACTTCACGTCGTCGCTGCCGAGTCGCGCGCACAGCTCCTCGAGCTCGATCGCGAGCGGATGGTCGCTCGACTCGCCCGCCGGTCGCGGCGGACGCGCCGGGCCGCCGGTGAGGTGGGTGGCGAGGATCGACGGAAGCGCACCGGTGACGTCGTCGCGGTCGCCGCTGCGGCGCGCCATCTCGGCGTCGAGCAGGTCGAGACGCGCCTGCGCGATGCGGCGCACGTACGAGATCACGTCGTCCTGCATCTGCAACGCAGCTCGCTCGGCGCGCAGCTCGTCGAGCGGCATCGTCGTCAGGCGGTCGGTCATCCCAGTCCTCCACTCACGGGCGGGAGCACCGCCACCTCGTCGGCCGGTCGCACGGGCGCATCGCGCCCTGCCGCCTCACCGTTCACCCAGATCCGGCAGGTGCCGAGCACCCGCTCGAACGCCGCGCCGTAACGGGTCACAGCCTGATCGAGCACGTCCCCGACCGTCATGCCCTCGACCTCGTCGCGCCCCGTGCCTGCGGCCTCGCGGGCCGACGCGAACATCCGGAGCACAGCCACGCCGGCGAGCGTATCGCCGCGGCTGACGCCCTGGCCGGAGCGCCGGGACAGCGTTGTGCCGGCAGCGCGCCACGATCCACCACGGACATCTCGCTCTGTCATCGGCAGGCGTCGAGCGGAGCTTGAGCGATTTCTCGGAAATCTCTCCGGGGCCGTCGCGGGCCGCGGTGTTCCCGATCCGCCGGGACCCCCGGCGGTACCCTCGCCGGGATGCAGCGCGAGCCCGAGAGCACCCGTCTCCTGGTCCTGCGTCACGGCCAGAGCGAGTGGAACGCAGCGGGCCGGTGGCAGGGACACGCCGACGTCCCACTCGACGACACCGGACGTCGCCAGGCCGCGGAGGCCGCCGAGCGAGTCGCCGCGCTCGGCGCGTTCGACGCGGTGTGGGCGAGCGACCTCCAACGTGCGCTGGCGACGGCCGAGGCGATCGCGGCGGCGGTGGGAGGACGCACGGTGCAGATCGACGCACGACTGCGCGAGAACGACGTCGGGCCGTGGGAGGGACTCACCCAGCGCGAGGTCGAGCACGGCTGGCCCGGCTACCTGGCTGCCCGCCGCCGTCCCGACGGCTTCGAGTCGTACGCGGATGCGGCCGCACGGATGACCGCTGCGTTCGCCGACATCGCCGCGCAGCATCCCGGGGGACGCGTGGTCGTCGTCAGCCACGGCGGGATCATCCGCGCCACGCGCCGTTCGCTCGGCGGCATCGACCAGCACCTGGCGAACCTCGGCGGCAGTTGGTTCACGGTCGGCCGTGACGGCGTGATCACTGCGGGCGACCTAGTGACAGCCGACGATCTCGATGCGCGCGTGTCGGAGGTGCTGTGACGCAGGAGCTGCAGCTCCCCTTCCCACCGTTCCCGGACGAGGTGCCGTCGCTCGAGGTGCTGCCCGTCGAGCCGCCCGCGTTCGAGGTGCCCGCCTTCGAGGTGCCCGCCTTCGAGGTGCCCGCCTTCGATGTGCCCGCCTTCGATGTGGTCGTGACGCGCTCGGCGAAGCGGCGCCGGACGGTCGGCGCGCGTCTCGTCGGCAACGTGTTGAGGATCGCGATCCCGGCGCGGATGACGCGCGCGGAGGAGCAGAAGTGGGTGCTCGAGATGACGCGCCGCTTCGAGCGGATGCGCTCGACGGAGCGGATCGACCTCCCGCAGCGCGCGGCGACGCTCGCGCGGCGCTACTCGCTGGGGACGCCGCGTGACATCCGCTGGAGCGACGACATGACGACGCGGTGGGGGTCGTGCACGCCGTCGACCGGAACGATCCGCATCTCGACGCGGATCGGATCGTTCCCCGACTGGGTGGTCGACTACGTGATCGTCCACGAGCTCACGCACCTTCGCATCCCCGGTCACGGCGAGGACTTCTGGGCGGCCGTCCGCCGGTACTCGCGGACAGAGCGCGCGATCGGCTACCTCATCGCGAAGTCGGGCGACGACGACTGCACGTGAGCCGGCGGCGCGACGGGCTGCGAGAGCACCGTCGGCACCGGCACGGCTGCGAGCGCGAGCCATTCCTGATCCAGCACGTCGTCGTGCCGCTGCGGCAGTGATCCGGCTGCGACGATCGCTCCGAGGATCAGCGCTGCGCACGCCACGACCAGTCCGCCACCACCGCCGCCGTGCGCGCCGAACGGGCCGACGCTCGCGACGACACCCGCGACCGCCACGAGCGCTGCAGCACGAGGTCCGATGCGGCCCGGCCCGAGTGCATCGGTCGCGGACGGAGCGACGACGCGGCCGTGCCGGGCGGCGCACCGGTTCGACACGCGCCGCGATCTCCCGGAGGCCTCTGCCAACCGGAACTGCAGCAGGACGTCTCGTGAGGTCATCTGCTCCGCCACGTGCCGGGGCAGGACGACCGACGAGCCGAGGACCGTCAGGTCGACCAGGTGCGCCGGCAACACCGCAGCGGCGGCTGCGTCGACGACCGACACCTCGCCCTCGATCGGCGCGCCGACGCGCGTCGCGCGCCGGCGCCGACGCCCGGCACGCGGCAGGAGCCGTTGCGAGTGGAGCCCGACCGCGAGCAGCCAGAGCGCGACGACGAGCAGCGAGAGCTCGGCCCGGCCGGCGAACGGGTGGACCGTGTGCGTCAGCCGGTCGCTGAACCCACGCATCCCGAGCGCGATGCCGAGCACGCCGAGCGCGAGCAAGCTTGCGGCCTCGTGATGGCCATGGGCAGTCAGCGATCGGCGGGGATCGATGGAGCGGCCGTCCGGCGACACCAGCCCGCGCCACGACGCGCCGACGGTGCGGACCGAGAAGCGGCAGCGGTCGCCTGGCCGCAACGCGCCACCGGTGGCGATCGTGAGGCCGGTCGAGGTGGCGACGAGGAACACGAGCGTGAGGCCGGCCTCGATCGCCGACAGCCGGTACGGGACCTGTCCCGCGAGGAGCGCGACGAGCAGCAGCGCGACAAAGCAACCGCGTCGCACACCCGACAGCGGGCGGACCGACCCCGCGAGCGGCGCGAGGCGCTGTCGCACCCGCAGCCGGTTGGCGCGCAGCGCACCGTGGAGCCCGAGGACGAGGTGGCGCGCGGCCGTCGCCCGTGCTGCGGACGTCGACTCCCACCCCGCCGCCGACGCCGGAGCGCGGAGCGCGGCCGACCGGATCGCCCGTGGACGAGACGATCTTCCAGCCGCTGGCGAACAGTGCCGCAGTGACCTCTGCGTCGGCGAGCGCCGGCGACGCCGGTCGCGGCGCGACACTGGCGAGGAGCTCGCGGCGGACCAGCGCGCCGGACCCCGTGACGACCGAGCACCCGCGGGCGCCGAGCCATCCGTTCAGCACCTGTCGCTCGAAGTCGCGCTGGTGACGACCCGACGCGAGCTGCTCCGGCGAGTCCCCTGCGGCCACCGTCGTCAGTCCCTGCACTGCGCCGACGTCGTGCGGCGCGACGAGCGCCAGGAGCCGCTCGAGGATCAGTAGGAACGCGACGTCACCCGCGTCGAGCAGCAGGACCAACGGCGATGCGCATTCGGCGGCGGCGAGCGTGAGCCCGTTCTGGTCGCCCGGCGCGGCCGCGACGTATCGCGCGCCGTACGCCCCGCCAGCACGCCGAGCCACTCGACGAGCAGCGCAGGCACCGCCAGCCACGCCGGGCCCCAGCCGCCACGTGACGTCGAGCGGATCGCGAGCGACGAGACCCCCGCCGCGAGCCCCGCACAGGCGACCCAGCGGCCGGAGGCAGTCGTCGCGGTGCCCATCGTTCGGAGATCGACAGCCGCCCTGGTCTTCTTGAGCCGGGGTCGCCGAATGCCCGTATCCTCGGATCCCCGTGGGTACGACCAAGCGCGAGCGACAGAAGGCCAACCGCCAGCAGCGACTGGAGGAGATGGCCCGCTCGGCGCGAAAGAACAAGACGAAGCGCACTGCGACGCTCGTGACAGTCGTCGTCGTCGGTGGCCTGGCGCTGCTGTTCGGCCTGTCGTACCTGTTCTCGGACGACGACGACGAGACGCCCGCCGACACGACGACGGCGACGCTCGCGCCGGTGACGACGGTCGATCCGGGCCCGACGACGACGTTCGACCCGAACGCGACGACGACCACCGAAGGTCCGACCACGACCGTCGCTGCGGTCTTCGAGTACGGCACTGCGCCCTGCTCCGAGGCCGACGGGTCGACCGAGCTGCCCGAGGGCGCGCCGAGCAAGTGCATCGACGAGACCAAGGGCTACGTCGCCGAGGTGGTCACGAACAAGGGCACCTTCGAGATCACGCTCGACGCAGTGAAGGCGCCGGGCAACGTCAACAACTTCGTCACGCTCGCCCGCTACGGCTACTACGACGAGACCGACTGCCACCGGATCCTCAAGGACTTCGCCGTCCAGTGCGGCCGCCGCGACGGTGACGAGACGGCGCCCGGCTACACGATCGGCGACGAGCTGCCGGCGCCCGACTCCTACTCGGAGGGCGTCGTCGCCATGGCGAACATCGGCCAGCCCAACTCCGCCGGCGCGCAGTGGTTCATCATCGTCGGCACCGACGGAGCGGGCCTCCCGCCGAGCTACACGATGATCGGCCGCGTGACGAAGGGTTACGAGAGCTCCGTTCGGGTCCTGGAGAACCTCGCCGACCCGCTCGCGCAGAACGGTGTCCCGCCGCTCGTGCCGGTCGACATCGAGTCGGTGACGATCACCGAGCTGGACGCACCGCCGGAGACGACGATCCCGACGACGACCTCGACCATCATCCCCGGCGCGCCCGAGGACAGCACGGGCGCGCCGACGGGCGACACGAGCGGCGACACGACGACGGACACCGCCGACATCCCATCGACCGGCAGCGAGGCCCCCACCACCACCACCTGACCCGCTTCGGCGGGCACGGGTTCAGCTCGCCGGCGGTGCCGGCAGATCCCCCTGCATCACGACGTCGCCGACCTGCTCCCAGCCGCCCTCGCGCAGCACCACCGCAGCGCCGGTCGGAAGGCAGGCAACAGGGGTGTTCGCGAGGACGAGCGTTCGGTGGAGGCGCTCCGGCGACCACGTCTCCGCCTCCGTCACGAGCGCAAGCCCGCTCACGAGGCCGAGCCCGAGTGTGAACGCGCCGCCACGGGGGTCGATCATCGGGTTGCACAACGCATCGGCGCTCCCGCCGGTCGCAACGACGAGGCCACCGCCCGCCAGGACCTCGCGCATCGCGTCCCACACCGGCGTGTCCTTCAGCACCGAGCGGAGGTGCAGCGGCTGATCGCCGACGAGGTAGACGGCACGCGCGCGACGCACGACGTCGCCGGCTCCGCGCTCGAGCGCCTCGCCGCGGCGCATCACCATCAACGCCTCGACGTCGATGCCGCCGGCGCGCTCCTCGAGCCGCTCCGCCCAGTTCATCGCCGCCGCGACAAGACGCTCCGGGTGCTCGTACGCGTCCGCCGTGGGGAGCACGACGACGCGGCGGCCGCCGTCGGACCCATCGAGCACGT
>Ga0136611_10003018_pt1 | contig 11755 bp, 6 predicted proteins | sample AntDrymUQ2232306_2_FD_106645 | JGI IMG/M metagenome (GOLD analysis project Ga0136611, IMG submission 106645) | Polar desert sand microbial communities from Dry Valleys, Antarctica - metaG UQ223 (23.06) | ecosystem: Environmental > Terrestrial > Soil > Desert | place: Antarctica: Dry Valley... | reverse complement strand
CGTCGGCCGACGATGCCCCCGAACCCGACCCGCGCGACCACTGGTCTTTCCGCACCCCCCTGCGGCCGGTCGTTCCCAAGGGGAGCACGAACACCATCGACGCGTTCGCGGCCGCCGAGTGGACGAAGCGCGGCCTCAAACCCGTTGCACCGGCCGACAAACGCGTCCTACTACGACGCGTCTACATCGACCTCATCGGCTTGCCACCCACCCCGGAGCAGACCGAGGCCTTCTCGAAGGACGCCGCGCCGAACGCGTACGAGAAGGTCGTCGACGGGCTCCTCGCCTCGCCGCAATACGGCGAGCGCTGGGGTCGACATTTCCTCGATATCTGGCGGTATTCCGACTGGTGGGGGCTCGGCGCCGAACTCCGCAATAGCCAGCGGCACATCTGGCGCTGGCGCGACTGGGTCGTCGAGAGCTTCAACGCCGACCTCGGTTACGACGAGATGATCCGCCAAATGCTCGCGGCCGACGAACTCTACCCGACCGATCCGAGCAAGCTGCGGGCGACGGGCTATCTCGCCCGACCGTACTTCCTGCACAACCGCACGACTTGGCTCGACGAAGTCGTGGAGCACGCTGGCAAAGGGTTCCTCGGGCTGACTTTCAACTGCGCAAAGTGCCACGACCATAAGTACGACCCGATCAAGCAATCGGACTACTACGGGTTCCGTGCTTTCTTCGAGCCGTACCAATTGCGGACGGATTTGGTCTCCGGCGAACCGGACGCCTCGAAGGATGGTCTCGTGCGCGCGTTCGATAGCAATCCCGACGCGAAGACGCCGTTCCACATCCGCGGCGACGAGCGCAACCCGGACAAAGACCGCGTCGTTCGACCCGGCTTGCCGCAGTTCTTGGTGCCGGAAGGATTGAAGATCGCCCCGGTGAAGTTGCCGCTCCTCTCGCACCGCCCCGGTTCCCGCCCCGAGATCGCAGCGGATCATCGCAAAGTCGCCGAGGCGAAGCCCGCCGCGGCGCGGGAAGCCCTCGCGAAAGCGAAGACCGACCCGGCGGTCGCCAAAGCGTCGGTTCTGAAGCCGGAGCTGGTGGAAGCCAACCTGCGCGCGGCCGCCGGATCGGTGGCTTCGGCCGAGGCGGATTTGAACTCCGTCGCCACCCGGATCGCCGCCGATGCGAGCGGAACAAAAGAGGACGCGCGGAAAGCGGCGAAGGCGGAAAAACAGCATGCGCACCTCGCCGCGATGCTCGCCGTGGCACGGGCCGAAGTAGACATGCTGAAGGCCGGGTCCGCGGTCAGACCCGCGGCGGAGCAAAAGAAAAAAGCCGCCGAGGCCGCGTTGACCGCCGCGAAGAAGGCCGCCGAGAATCCCGGCGAGACCTACACGCCGATCCCCGGCGCGGTGAAGACCGTGGAATCCAATGCCGAGCCCGCCGAGTCTAAGGCGCGACCGTTACCGGACTCCAGCACCGGGCGGCGAACGGCTCTCGCGAACTGGATCGCCGACGCGAAGAATCCGATGACGGCCCGCGTTGCGGTGAATCACGTCTGGCTGAGGCACTTCGGCCGTCCGCTCGTCCCCAACATGTTCGAGTTCGGCCGCAAAGGCTCGCCGCCGTCGCACCCCGAGTTGCTCGACTGGCTCGCGGTCGAACTGATGGAGAACAAGTGGAGCTTCAAGCACCTCCACAAAACGATGGTGACGAGCGACGTTTACCGACTCTCGTCATCGTCGGCCAACGCCGAATCGAGCGCGAAGCTCGACGGAGAAAATCGATACTTGTGGCGGATGAACCCGACCCGCATGGAAGCTCAGGTGGTCCGCGATAGCCTGCTCCACCTCGCCGGCGACCTCGACCACGCGCGGGGCGGCCCGCCCGTACCGGTCGCGTCGCAGGATGCGAGCCGGCGCCGGTCTCTCTACTTCTTCCACTCGCACACCGAGCAGAGCAAACTCCTCGGCGTCTTCGACGACGCGAGCGTGCTGGAATGCTACCGCCGCACGGAGAGCATCGTGCCGCAACAGGCGCTCGCGCTGTGGAACAGCCGGCTCGCGATGTTGGTGGCCTCGAAGATCAACGAACGCTTGGGAACGAAACTCGGTGACGCGGAGTTCGTGGCGGCCGCGTTCGCCACGGTGCTGGGAGCTCCGCCCACGAGGGAGGAATCCGCCGCGTGTCTGGAGACGCTCGCCGAGGTGCGCGCCGCCTTGACAGATGGAAATGATCTCGAAAAGACCAATCGCGCCCGCCTGCAAGTGGTGCAAGCGCTCATCAACCACAATGACTTCGTGACGGTGCGGTGATCATCGGGATGAATGGCCACGAAGCCACGAAGAGATACGAGGAAGCACGATACTGGATGAATCGAGGTATGTCATGCAATGGGAGGACCAGGAATGAGTTATGCGACATCGTCCGTGAAACGAGCTTTGCCATCCACTACTATTCGAAGCACGGTCACAGGGAAAAGGTTTACGCGAATGCCCTGGTCCACCGACTGACGAAACGGGGCATCCTAGCGGTTCCGCAACGCCCGCTCAAAGTGTTCGATGAAGATGGCGCCGCGATCGGGAATTACTACGCGGATCTATTCGTGGAAAAACGCTTTGATTGTGGAATTGAAGGCGGTGCGGGCGATCGACAACGGACATGTCGCCCCAATCCTCGGCTATCTCCGAGCCTCCCGGATCGAAATGGGACTGCTGATCAATTTCGGTGCGTCGAAGCTCTCGGTCAAAGAATACTCGATGACCGAGAAGTATGCGGGCTGACCGACACTATATTTTGAGCCCTCATCCCGCCTCCTTGCGGCCATTCTCGTTTTTGGATTTCAACATGCACCGCCGGACATTTCTCACCGACATCACTTCGGGTTTCTCCGGCCTCGCCCTCGCGGCCATGTTCCACAAGGATGGCTACGCCACCGATGCCAAGTGGGCACCGCCGGACGGCAAACCGCACAACCCCGCGAAAGCCAAGAGTGTCATCTGGCTCTTCATGAACGGCGGTCTGTCGCACGTGGATACGTTCGATCCGAAGCCGATGCTCGCCAAATACGCCGGAAAATCCATCGACGAGACCCCGTTCAAAGATGTGCAGAACCCGGCGAAATTGGCCCTGGCCCGAGTGGTCGTCCAGAATGACGCCAACGGGCAGCAGCGGAACAAATTGTTCGCGTCCCCCGTCGGCTTCAAAAAGTACGGGAAGTCCAACATCGAGATCAGCGACTGGCTGCCGCACACCGGCTCGTGCGCCGACGACATCGCTTTGCTCCGCGGGATGTACACGACCGACGACAACCACAACGCCCAAACCCAATTCCACAGCGGCCGGCATATCCTCGACGGGGACTTCCCGACTCTCGGCGCTTGGGTCGACTACGGTCTCGGCACGCTCAACGAGAACCTCCCGCAGTTCGTGTCGATGGGCTTCCGCGAGTATTGGAATTCGAAGGACGGCCACTACCTCGGCCCGGCCCACGACGCGGTGCCGGTGCGCGTCGATCCCTCGAATCCGTTGGACTTCGGCAAGCCCGAACTCCCGGCGTCGCCCGCGGAGCAGAAGGCCGGCTTCGCGCTCTCCGACAAGTTGAACAAACTCCGCGCCGCGCAGTACCCGAACGACGCCGCCCTCGATGCCCGTATCAAAAGCTACGAACTCGCCTTCCGAATGCAGAAGTCGCTCCCGGAGGTCCTCGACTTCGGCAAGGAGACGGCAGAGACGTTGAGGCTCTATGGTATCGATCGGCCCGAGACGAAAGCCTTCGGCCAGCAGTTGCTCGCATCACGGCGGTTGGTGGAGCGCGGGGTCCGGTTCATCCAGATTCAACACGGGGCGGGCGGCGCCGGCGCTTGGGACGCCCACGGCGGACTGAAAGCGAACCACTCGAAGAATTGCCTCGCCGTCGATCAGCCCATCGGAGGCCTGCTCAAAGATCTGAAGCGAACCGGCCTGTTGAAGGATACCCTCGTGGTATTCTGCTCCGAGTTCGGCCGCACGCCCGGCACGCAAGGCGGCGACGGCCGCGACCACCACATCTTCGGCTTCTCGGTCTGGATGGCCGGCGGCGGGCTGAAGGGGGGCGTCGTCCACGGCGGCACCGACGAAATCGGCTTCCACGCGGTCGAGGGGAGGCACTACGTCACCGACGTGCACGCGACGATCTTGCACCAACTCGGCTTGGATTCGCGCAAACTCGAAATCCCCGGCCGCAAGCGACTGGACATCGACCACGGCGCCCCGATCAAAGCCATCATCGGATAACACCATGCCGCCCGCGCAATATAAGATCGGCTTTCGACTACTCGCCGACGCGGTGTGCCTGCTGTTGGTCGACGTCGCTCCGAGCCGCCCGGGGCGCTGGCCTTCTTCGAGAAAGAAGTCCGGCCCCTCTTGATCGAGCAATGCTCGAAGTGCCACGGGCCGAAGAAGCAGGAAGCGGGCTTGCGGGTCGATTTCCGGTCGGCCCTGCTCAAAGGCGGCGAAAGCGGCCCGGCGATCGGCTTGAACTCGCCCCGGATTTCCGTCGGCGCATCCGTTTTGAGATCCCACATGTCTTGCGTCGCCGCCCCGCCGAGCAGGTAGAGGAGAATGACGTTCTTCGCCTTGCCCGGTCGGAGGGTCGCGGGTTTGCGCGCTTCGGCCGCGAGCAAGTTCGGAAGTGTGAATCCGCCGCCGAGCAGGGTCAGCGCACCGGCCGAGAGGGATTCCCGGCGAGTGACACCGTCGCAGCATCGCCGGGGACTACCGAGGAGAGTAAGCACTGGACAAGCCCCGCCAGATATTGGGGAAGAGGGAGGATCAGACTCTAATCGAAGTTCGGAATAGGAGCAACCATCGTCCAAGTAAGGCCGACGATCCGAAGAGAGCACCGAAGTCTATTCGCCACTACCGAGATAGCGAGCTGTTGGGAAGGGAAGTAAACACCAGCATCCATCCGCCGCGAGGTTCCCATGACCGACAGCCCCCTCGACCGCCGACATTTCCTCGGTGCCGTCTCTGCCTCGGCCGCGCTCGCCCACTCGGTGAGCGACGCCCGCGCGGCCGAACTCCCCCCGGGCACCGTCGAACGTGATGGCCGTCCGTCGGTGACGAACCCGCGGGCGACTTCGGGGGATGGCAAGCACGCACCGAAGTGGGACGAGTCGTTCACCTTGACGGTCGGGAACGACAAAGGCGACTTGCGCGGCGGTGATCAGCGGGTGATCCAAGCGGCGATCGATACCGTTGCGCGGATGGGCGGAGGGACGGTCCGACTCCTCCCCGGCACCTTCCGGCTGCGGAACGCCGTCCACCTGACTTCGAACTTGCGCCTCTTCGGCAGCGGTCCCGAGACGGTGCTGATCAAGGAGGCATCCGCCGCGTCGAAGTTGGCCGCCGATTTCGACTGGTACGATCAAGAAATCACCCTCGCGGACGCCAAGGGTTTCCGGGTCGGCGACGGAATCTGCCTGCGCGCGAAGAACCCGCACCACGGCGGGGCGACCGTGATCAAACGGACGCTGATCGCGCGATCCGGCAACCGTTTCAAGCTCGACAAGGGATTGCGGGATAACCTGTGGACGGCCGGCAATCCGACGGCTTCCACCCTGTTCCCCCTGCTCAGCGGCGAGTCCGTCACCAACATCGCCATCGAGAATTTGGCGTTGGACGGGAACAAAGCGAACAACGAGGAACTGGACGGGAATTACGCCGGGTGCATCTTCCTGCAAGACTGCTCCGATGTCGGCATCCTCAAAGTCGTGGCCCGGGACTACCGCGGGGACGGGATCAGTTGGCAGATCTGCCACGACGTCACGGTCGAAGACTGCGAAAGCCGCGACCACACGGGATTGGGACTCCACCCCGGTTCGGGCTCCCAGCGACCCACAATGCGCGGGAACACCATCGCGGGCTGCAACATCGGGATTTTCTTCTGCTGGGGCGTCAAGTACGGCCTCGCGGAGAAGAACACCACCGAAGACATCAAAACGGCCGGCATCTCCGTCGGCCACCGCGATACCGACAACCTGATCCGGGGCAACACGGTGAAGCGGAGCGGGCAGTCCGGCATCCTATTCCGCCCGGAACGGGGCGCGGGATTCACTGGCGACCGGAACAGGATCGAGGGGAACACGATCATCGACACCGGCGGAGAGAACGCCGCCGCGGTGGAGGTGCAAGGCGTGACCGCCGGATTGGTGTTCCGCAACAACGCGTTGAAGGAGACGCGCGATCCGGGGAAGCGCGTCGGGTTTCGACTGGGCAAAGATACGAAAGACATCACCCTCGACGGCAACACGGTCGAGGGCTTCGCGACGAAAATAGACGACCGGCGGTAATAGCCGTCACTTGATCGCGCCGAGGTAAGCCAACAGATCGGCCATCGCCGCGAGGTCGAGCTTCGTTTCCAATCCCTCGGGCATCGCGGACAGCCCCGTGCTGCGGAGCGATGCGATGTTCACCCGCTGCACGGTTTCGCTCTTGCCATCGGCCTTGCGGATGGTCACGGTGTTCCCCGTCTCGGCCGCGATCATGCCGGTGAGGTCGGTCCCCTCATCGGTCGAGAGCAGGTAGGTGTAATACTGCGGGAGAACCTCGCGATTGGGATCGAGGATGTTCGCGAGGACCCCTTCCGTACCGCGGTTCTTGATCGAAGCGAGATCGGGCCCGAACGCCTCGCCGACCCCTTCGAGCCGGTGGCACGCGGAGCAGTTGTCTTTGAACAGTAGCTTCCCCTTGGCAGCGTCGCCTTTCAATTCGGTCGCCTTTTGGTACTTCGCGAGGACATCCTTTCGTTTCGACAATGCGGTCCCACCGAACAGTTTCGCCACGCGTTCGGCCACCTTGGCCGGGGACGATTTTTGCAGCGACTGCACTCGGGCGGGGTCGAGGTCGGCGGGTCGCACGGCACCCTTCTCGACGGCGTCGAGGAAGGCGTTCTGCCAATCCGATCGGCCGAGAAGGGTCTCGGTCGCGGTCGAACGAATTTGTGGGGTCATTGACGGCCACGCGGCCAAAACCATGGCGGGCACGTCCGCGGAATCGAATCGCGCGAGCACTTCGAGCGCGGCGAGTTGCACCGGCTGTGGCTGTTTCACTTCGAGCGACGCGATCAGAACCCCCTTGACCTCGGCGAACGGAGCGAGTCCGAGCGTGCGGATGGCGGCGGCGCGGACAGCGGGGTTGGCCTTCCCATCGACGGCCGTCCGCCGGGCATCGGTCAATAGGTCGGCGAAGATCGCCCCGGCTTTGCCGGTCGCGAGTCCCGCGAATTTCTCCCGCGCGGTCGCCGGCAATTTCGCCACGAACGCGCGGACAAGTTCCCCGGCCAACGTCTTGTCCACATCCGAGAGCCCGTTGATCGCCCGCACGACCTCGGCGTGTTCATCCGCCCGATTCGCCGCCGCGATTTGCGAGACGAGGCCGGGCAACAGATCCCGCGCTCCGGCCTTCGCCCGCTCGGCCAACAGCTTGGCGAAGAACGCGCCACCGCGATCCCCGACCGAGCAGAGGATCGCGAGCCGCACCAGCGGATTCGACGCATCCTTGACCGCGAGTGCCGCGAGCAGGTCCGTTTTCGACTCTCCGGAAAAGGCGCCGAGCGTGAACGCGAGTTGATAGCGCACGCGCGGCTCCGGATCGTCCGCGAGCGCCTGGAAGCGCTTCGACAGGCCGGCCGACAGCCCGAACCCTTCCGAGTGCCGGAGGGCGTGTTCGCGCACGCGCGGATCGGCATCGCCGAGCGCCGGGATCACTTCACCCGGGGTGAGTGCCTTCAGCCCCTGCAGGGCATGGACCGCGTGCATCCTTCCGAGGGGCGACTTCGCTTCGACCGCGAGTTTGCGGAGCGCGGGCACGGCCTCCTTGTCTTGCCGCTGGTAGATCAGCCGCGCGGCGGTGTCGCGGTGCCAACCGTTCGGGTGTTCGAGCAAAGTGACGAGTTCCGCGGTCGTGGCCTTCCCGAGTCGCGGCGGTTTGGGCTGCTCGAAGCCGTCCGGTACGATCCGCCAAATTCGGCCGCGATCGATACCGCCGGCGACGTCGACGAACCGGAGCATTTGAGGCGGGAGGGCGACCGCCGTTTCGATCAATTCGCGGTACATATCGACGATGTGCAGCGTTCCATCCGGGGCGTTCGCGAACTGCACCGGTCGGAACCAGATGTCCTTCGACGCCAGGAATTCGCGGTCTTTCTCGGCCCGAATCGCCGACCAGCCGAGCCCTTTCGGCTCCAGTTTCGCCCGGTAGACGAGGTTGTTCGCGACTTCGCCGATGAACGCATTCCCACGATACTCGGGGGGGAATGCGCTGCCGCGGTAGACCGTGACCCCCGATGTCCCCGTGAAGAAGCCGAAGGGTTGTCCCCCTTCGTCCGGCCCGGGGAAAATCTTCGCTTTCCGCAGCCGCGTGCGGGCCTCGCGCCAAGGCTCCGGCGGGCTGATGCGGCGCAGGTTTGGGTACCGACCGGCGGCGTTGAGATCCACCACGGGCGATGGGGCGATCGCGAACGGGTTGCGGGCCGTGTAGCGCGCATCGTATGTGAGGTGCTCGATCGGGTTGCTGTTATCGCACACGAAGGTGTCGCCCCAATCATCGAGCGTTAGGCCGTGTTGGCCACCGCCGCTCGTCGGCTCGAACGCGCCGGTTCGCGGGTCGAACAAGATGTTCTGCCGACGGATCGCGATCGGTTTCGTATCGGGTTTATCCGGCGCGCGGAGGTTGCCACCGGCCGGTCCCGTGGCGATGTGGAACCGGTTGTCCGCGCCCCACCGGAACGAGTTCAGCATCGCCTCGCCGGCTTTGTCGCGGTCGAACCCGGTCAGCACTTTCCTCTTCACGTCGGCTTTGCCGTCGCCGTCGGTGTCTTTGAAATACCACAAATCGGGCACGACGCCGACGAACACGCCTCCGTCCCAGCACGCCACCGCGACGGGTGATTCGAGATCGGCGGCGAACACCGTCGCTTTGTCGTACGCGCCGTCGCCGTCGGTGTCGTCGAGGAGCTTGATGCACCCCCGGATCGCGGCGCCCTCCGGATTCGCGAACTGGTTGTAGTCCCGGTATTCCACGACGTACATGCGGCCGTTCTCGTCGAAGTCCACGGCGACCGGCGATCGGACGAGCAGCTCCGACGCGACGAGTTCGATCCGGAACCCCGGCCGGAGTTCGAATGCTTTCCGCGCGTCGGCCGGCTCCAGCGGCTTCACCTTCGCGAGTTCGTAAGGGTCGGCGGGCTTCTTGTCGTCGGCGGAGACGAACGCTAGCGCAGCCGCCCCGAGGACGATACAGACGGTGAGGCGACGGACCATGGTGGAACCCTATCGGAGTCGTTGTCACCCGAGCAAATCTTTGATTCCTGCCGTGAGGATTTTGTCCACATCCGCACCGCAGTACGAGGAACCGACTTCGTAACCGCCGAACGGAAACTCTTCCTTCGTGGGGATGTACCACGGCCCGCCGTCGCCGTACGCCGCCGTGGCGACAAATCGCTTCGGCGCCAGTTCTTGGGCGCGCATTTGGTATTCGACGAACACTTCGGCCGGCAAGTGCAAGAGGGTCGCCCCGTTGATGTGCAGAGCACTCAACACGATAGGCGGTTTTTTTTTCTCGGTCCGCTTCACCCACGCGAGTTGGTACGCGGGTCGATTGCGGTCGACGACCGGGTTCTTCTTGTTGGCGATTTGGGTTTCGAGTTGCTCGGTCGTCACGCCTTCGCGCGCCGGCGGGAGGATCTCGCTCGTCTTCCACGTCACGCTGCCGATCGGCTCGGGTTTGAGATCCTTGTCCGCCGCCACGATCGCCTCGTACACCCGCTCGGTGAGAACCGTGCGGGTCTCCTTCGATCCGTCGTTGTACTTGCCGGCCGCCACATTCCCGGCGCACCCGGTGAAGTAGATGTGCGTGCAACCGGTCTCTTCGGCTTGGCGCCGCTTCCGGGCCAAGCCGACGAAATCGCTGGAGACGCGGCCGTCGCCGTAGTAGCTCATCGGGTGCGTGGCGTAGTAGTGGCACGCGGCGACCTTGGCGTCCTTGTCGTAGAACGCGACCGTCCGCAGCCACGGGTCGATCAACCCTTCGGGGAGCTCGCGCAGTTTGGCATCTTTGCACGAGCTGCCGCGCATGGCGATGACCTTCCCGTCTTTGCTCCGGTGGACACGGCGGTTGCTGGCCACTTGATCCACCTTCGCCTTCCCGGTCGCGATGTGCGTCACCTTGCGGGCTTTCCTGAGACCTGCGGCGACGGCCTTCCGACCGCCTTCGAGGCATTTCTCGAAAAAGTCGACTTCGACGATGTGGGGGAGGTCGCCTTGGGCCGCGACGGTTTTTTCGGCGTCGAGGCAGGCGAACGGGGTGTTGTGCTGGTGCACGCACTGCACGGCCACCCGGTCCGGCGTCGTGCCCGCCGCTTCGGCGAGGGCGGTGCGCCAAGCGACGTGGGCTGCGTTCAACAGCCCGGCCCAGTCGACGGAGCACACGACGATCGGCTTTCCGGCCCCCGAGAGCACGAACCCGATGGCTTCCAGCCCGTCGTCGACCGCCTCGACCGGCTTGATCCAACCGCCGAGGAGGGGATGACCTTTCGGCGGGGTAACGTCGAATCGAAAAGATGCGAGGGAAAGATCCGGTGGGGCTTTCTCCGCCCCCATCGATGGTGCGTTCGCCAGAAGTGGGACCGCGGCGGCGGCGGTGCGCAGAAACCCGCGACGATCGATAGGGGACATGACGGCTCTCGCGGAGGGGGCGTGGATCGAAGATCGAATCAGCGATGCTACCCGCATTGTCGGACGATTTCTATGACTTTGCGGCCATGGGCCCCCTCCGCTTCTCCTCGACCGTCTTCCATTCCCCTGAAGGCAGACACCGCCTCGCGGAGCAAGTCCCCGACGACCCGTTGACTTACCTCGAAGCCCCGACTCTTCAATTCGGCTCGCAGACGTCCGAGGCTCTTGCAACTCCAGCGCAGCGGCGCTTCCGGATCGCCCCGCGCCGGCGGTTCCTCTAGTACACCCCAGCTGCATCGGTCTTCCAACTGAGATCGATCTTCGCCATCTTCTCCGGTCTCCACAAGCCTCGGACCGGAGGAGCGAGTCATGCCAGGGATGGCAGCCAAGGTCATCATTACCGAACGCCAGCAGGAAGTCTTGCAGTCGATGGTTTGGTCTCGTTCGTGTCCGCAAGGACTCGCCCACCGGGCCGCGACACCCTGCTGCGACAACCCGGTGTCACCGCCGTGATGGAGGCCTGCTCCCGGCGGGCTGGGTGACCGACCTCTGTCAGTCGCTCGGCGTTCCCTTCGTGGTCGTGAGTACCAACGGTGCGGCGTGGGCGTGGAAGAACGACGACCGGCCAATTACCATAGGTAGAGTCTCCTTCTCCGCTTCCCCCATTCCGTTCGACAACCGGCCCGCCACACCGTGGACGTCGCTGTGGGGCGCTCCCGTCCGGAGCCGGCCCCATGCGATGCGATCCGCCCCGTCCCAATTGACCTCCCGACGAACGCCGGAAGACGCATTTGTCCGCGAAAACGAGTTGGGATAATATTGTTTGACATCGCTGATTTCTGCCGACCCAGCATGACCCACATGAGCCGCCATCCCCTCGCCAACCGATCCGGTCGGAAATCTCTCCTGACGCTCGACGGTATTCTCGGTTGGGCCGATGATTTCCATGCGCGGAACGGGCGCTGGCCGCAATACTCCGATGGTGCCGTCGAAGGTATATTCGGCCAGACTTGGGCTGCGGCCGATCAATCTCTCCGGCGTGGTACCCGTGGCCTCCCCGGCGGTTCCACGTTAGCCCTCTTGCTACT